>Ga0210003_1003758_pt1 | contig 12219 bp, 8 predicted proteins | sample LantaG_FD_182804 | JGI IMG/M metagenome (GOLD analysis project Ga0210003, IMG submission 182804) | Deep subsurface microbial communities from Baltic Sea to uncover new lineages of life (NeLLi) - Landsort_02402 metaG (SPAdes) (version 2) | ecosystem: Environmental > Aquatic > Marine > Oceanic >...
AAAAAAAAAAAAAAAAAAGGCCTCGTCCCTCGCCTCCGCCCTCCGCCTCCCCTCCGTCCTGGCCCTGCTCCCCAGGCTCGTCTCCTCGGCCTCGCGGTCCGCCCGAGTGCCCACCTCCCGCTACCGCGTCGGAGCGGCAGCGCTGGGCTCCTCGGGGCGGGTCTTCGTGGGGTGCAACCTCGAGCTCCCGCGGGCGCCGCTCGCCGGGTCGGTGCACGCCGAGCAGTTTGTCGTCGCGCTGGCCTCGCAGCGCGGGGAGGGCGGCCTGCGGAGGATCGCGGTGTCCGCGCCGCCGTGCGGGCATTGCAGGCAGTTTTGCTGCGAGCTCAACTGCGCCGACGAGCTGGAGTTTGAGTTCGGAGGAGAGGGGGAAGAGGGCGCGGAGGGGCGGGAGGGAGAGGAGGGGAGGAGGCGGAGAGAAGAAGCCGGCGGACCCGGAGCTTCTTCTTCCTCCTCCGTCGCCACGCTCCGCGCCCTGCTCCCGCGCCACTTCGGCCCTCACGACCTGGCCAGGGCCAGCGGCACCAGGCCCAAGCTGCTGCTCGACGACAGCGGCGTGAGCCTCGAGCTGACGCCGAGGTCGGTCGCGGCGGTGGCGGCGGCGTCGACGGCGGCGGCGGCGGAGGCGGCGGCGACGGGCAAGGAGGAGGCGCGGCGAGAGGGGGAAGAGGCGCAAACCGCCTCTTTCCCCGTCGCCGCCCTGGCCGCCGCGGCCAAGGCGGCCCTCTGCGCCGCGAGGAGATCGCACACGCCGCACACGCGCTGCCCTGCCGGCCTGGCGCTGGTATGGAGGAGGAGGAGCGGGGGGGGGGACGACGGGCACGGAGAGGAGGGCGGCGGGAGCGCAGGAGCCGCGGCGGGAGAGGAGGGGTCGACACCGGCTGCGGCGGCGGAGAAGAGCGACGCTGCTGTTGCTGCTTCCTCGTCCTGCCCCGCTTCTTCGTCTTCCATTCGCTCCCTCCTCCGTGTCTCCGCCGGAGGGGCCATAGAGTCCGCTGCCTACAACCCTTCGCTCCCCCCTCTGCAGGCGGCGCTCGTCGCCGCCGTCGCCGACGGGATGCCTCCTTATTCTTCCTCTCCCGCCGCTTCTCCGCCGTCGTCGGACCGCTGCCGCCCTGCCGCCCCGAGGGACCCCTCCTCCTCCCCCTCCTCCACCTTTTCCCCCTCCTCCTCCTCCGTCGTCGTTCTCGGCGCCGTCCTGGTCGAGCGCCCTCGCGCGAGGGTCTCGCACGCGGCGGCCACGCGGGCCGCGCTCGCCGCGCTCTCGGACGCCGGCGCCCGCCCTCCTCCGCTGATAGTCCTGCACGCGAGGGGCGCGGCGAGGGCTCCGGGCGCCGCGGAGGGGGAGAGCGGATACGAGAGCGGGGGCGAGGAAGAGAGAGAGGAGAGCGGAGAGGAAGAGGAAGGAGGAGCGTGAAGAGGGAGAAAAGGCGAGAGGGGGGGGGGCGTTGAGGAGAGGGAGGGGGGGAGGGGCTCTTGCTGTCCCCGCCCCCCTCTTCTTTCCTCTATTGATGATGGTTTCTAAAGAAGCGCATTTTGTTCCGATCCGTGTACTTGTGAGAACTTGGAGAGATCGCTTGAATGGCTCGAGTGTGAGTGAGTGAGCAAAGCGTCGGGCCGGCTTTCAGTGGCGTCGTCGTCGAGGAGGATGAGGAGGTCCAGAGAGAAGAAGAAGAAGAAGAAGAAGAAACATCGATTTCTTCCTCTCTACTCCCGAGAGGGATTACAATTTCAAATTTCGACAGAGGAAAACAGTCGAAAAGAAAAAACAAACAAAATGTTCGCTCGCCTCTTCCTCCTCCTGGCGCTCTTCGCCGCCGCGGCCTCGGCGCGCCGCGCCCCTGCGCCCTCGGCCGCCCCGGCGGCGTCGTTCTGGAACATCGACGAAACCGCGGCGAACGCCGAGGTCTTGGCCGAGGCGGCGATGGGCGCGCCGGAGCCCAGACCCCTGAAAGCGACGCCTTCTTCAGCTGCGGCTGCTCCTGCCCCGTCCAAGCTCCAAAGCCGCCGCAAATCGACCGCCGAGGACGAGCTCGCCGCTGACGCCGAGCTCGACGCCGTCGCCGTGGCCTCCAACGCGTTCGCGCAGATCGCCGCCGGAGCGCAGGAGATTGAGGCGATGATGGACGAGAGCGCTTTCGGCGAGCAGCTCCCCACGTTTGTGGAGATTCACGACGACGCCGACGCCACGCCCGGGGCCGCCGTCCCTGCCGAGATTGCGGTGGCCCCTCACGGCCTCGTGGCCGTTGGGGACGACGCGATCTTCGCCGCCGCGAACTCGGCCGCTTCGGAGGCTTCGTCGGCAGCGCCGATGCTGCTGCCGCCCTCGGAGGAATTCCATGCCGACCTGGAGGCGGCGCTCGAGGCCGCGGCCATGAGCGGGACTCCGCTCGTCGTCGTCGACGAAGCGAGCCCCGAGGTCGTTCCCGTCGCTGGTGAGAAGAGAGAGGCGGGAGAGAGAGAATGAGGTGGTGCAATTGCGCGGGGCGAGAGTCGAAAATTGGACGGTTGCGAGAGTCGACCGCAGCTGTCGTTCAAAAAAACCGACCTCTGAAGAAAAAAGAAACTCTCTCTGCCCTCTCTCAACAACACACCCGCAACCAAACAGCCCTGCCTCGGCGTATTTAACACCGAGAGCAGCCAAGAAGAAGAAGAAGCGAGTGCCGAAGCAGGGGGCGGCATCGGCGACCTCGTAGCAGCCCTCCTCCTCGGCAACTCGGCCTCCTCCTCCTCCTCATCTCCCTCTCTCCCTCCGTGCCCTCCCTCCGCGCCCCTCCGCGACTCCTCCGGCGCCTGCGTCAAAACCCCACCACAAGCCTGCTCCTCCGCCCAGCCCCGCTGCGCCACGTGCGACCCTTCCTGGCAAGGTCCCGAGGGCTTCGCGAGCTGCCTCAGGTGCGAGGCGGGTTTCTTCACTCTCAGTTCGGCGATTGTTTTTGGAGGAGGGGGGAGCAGCGACGGCGGGTTTGGGGCCTCGACGGCGGGGGCGCGCTCCTGCCTCGAGTGCTCCTCGCTGCGGTGCGCCAAAGGGAAATGCGGCGACGGGAGGGGGTGCACTGCCTGTCCCGAGGGTCTGAGGCTGGCGAGGAGGTCGGAGAGCGCCCCCTTCAGCTGCGAAAAGAAAAAGTAGATTTGTTTTTTTTTAGGAATAGAAAGAGCGTTTTTTTTTTCTGCTTTTTCATTTTTCATTTTGCGAAACAAGGGAGACGAGAATCGAGAGAGATGCAAAAAAGACTTCCTCTACCCCGCGCATAGAGCGTGAATGCCTTGCTTCAGGATTCAGTCATCATTCAACTCGAAGAGAGTTGTTTGAGAGCTGTTTTTGTAACTCTCTTTGGAGAGTTACAAAAACAGAGAGGGAGAGGGAGTTTTCTTTTTTCCTTTTTTTCTCTTTTCTCCTTTTCATTTCATTGTCTCTCTCTCACTCATCTAAAAACGAGACGAACGTTCCTCCTTCCCCCTCCTTTTCTCTCACCCGTGGAGAACGACGACCGGGACGGTGCAGTGTGTCGTAAGGTGCTTCGCCGTAGACCCGAGAAAAAAAGACTTGATCGCTCCTTTATTCGATTTCGCCAGAAGGACAGCGGTTGCGCCGAGGCGCTCGGCGCGGGCCGCGACGACCTCGCCGACCGAGTCGGCGTCGGTCGAAAAGTGCACGATCTCGACCTTGTGCGGCTGCTTGGCCTCGTTCAAGAGCGGCAAAAAGCGCGCCGAGATGAACTTCTCCGCAGCCTCGACGTTGCGGCGGTCGACCGCCGGGTCCGGCGGCTGGACGATAAAGTCGCCCGCGCCGCCGACGCCGATACCGCCGACGACTTCGGGGACCGGGATGGGAACGACGTGCATGAGGTGGACCTCGTCGCCTTTTATTTTTTTTTCCGGAGGTTGTTGTTGAGAGGGTCGAGGAGAAAAGTGAAGACGAAGACGAAGACGAAGAAGAAGAAGACGAAAAAGAAGAAGACGAAAAAGAAAACACGTCCTCTGGCTTAGAAACTCTCTTCTTACCCGGGCGGGCGAGCTGCGCCAGGGTCCACTTGACGGCCTTGGTCGAGCTCTGTTGTTCTCGATGAACGCGTCCAAGAGATGGCGCATGAAGCAAGCGGAGGGTGAGAGAGAGAGAGAGAGAGAGAGAGAGAGAGAGAGAGAGAGAGAGAGAGAGAGAGAGAGAGAGAGAGAGAGAGAGAGAGAGAGAGAGAGAGAGAGAGAGACGGGAAGAGAGAGAGAAAGGTCAGTTAAGCATTGAGGGTCGACGATGACGGGCGACGACGTCGCCCATGGAAAGAATCTGCGAGGAAGAAAAGCTTCTTCTCTCTCTTCTCTCCTTCTCTCACCTCGCTGTCGTCCACGGGAACGAGGAAGGTCCTCGTGGTGCTCATCGTTGAGGGGAAAAGTGGGCGGGTTGGGGCTCTAAAACGAACGGGAAAACGAAGAAGGGAGACGAGATGGTCGACGGGTCGAAAGCTGACAAAGAAATAAAGTGAACCGAGGATTTCTTCACTCTCCTGTTCTTACTTTCCTCTCTCTCCAACCGCTCTCTCAGCTCTCCCCGCCGCCACTCCCGCCCCCACCGCCGCCCCCGCCCTTGACGAACGCCGCCACGGCCTCGGCCAGCTTCTCGGGCTGCTCCAAATGCGGGCAGTGCCCGCACTCGGCCACGGACACGAACTCTGTCCTCCCGCCGCCCTTGGGGAGGTCCTCTCTAAACTTCTCCACCAGGGTGGCCGGCGGCAATATCTCGTCGTTCTCTCCCCAGACCAGCAGCGTCCTCGCGCAAGCCACCGCCCTCACCGCCTCGGGCCCCAGGCTGTACCCCCCGCTCGCCATGAACGCCACGTTCCCTTCCTCCCACCCCGGCAGATGGGTGTGCAGCCTCCCCACGCGCATCGCGTCCTCCGTCGCAAACTCTTCAACGTTGTAGTACGCCATCTTGTTCGCCGCCTGCCGCAAGGGAACGGAGCGCAAGAGCTTCACCCCCAGCCTCGCGAGCCAGCGCGGCGCGGCCGAGAGGGGGCCGATGCCCTCGGCGTACGCCTGCGGGGCCACGAGCACCAAGCCCTCGACGGTCTCCGGGTGGGAGACGGCGAAGTCGATCGCGATGCCGCCGCCCAGGCTGGTGCCGAGCAGGACCATCTTGCGCCTTTTGAGGACGTTTTCCCAGAAGGAGAGGAGGTGGAGACGCTTCTCCTCGGGGCCCAGGGAGGAAAGAGGGGCTGCGTCGGGAGCAGAAGAAGCGGAAGAAGAAGAAGAAGAAGAAGCGGAAGAAGAAGAGGGAGCGGTCGGCCTCGACCTGCCGTTGGCCTTGAAGTCGGCCAGCGAGGTGAAGCCCCAACCGATCAAGTCGGGGCACCAGCACTCGACGCCACGCTCGGCCAGCAGCGGCTCCAGCCTCCTGAACTCGAGGCAGGAGGAGTCGAAGCCGTGGAGGCAGACAACGGGCGGCAAAGCATTAGAGGAAGGCGAGGAAGAGGAAGGGGAGCCCTCGTCGGGCCCGACAAAGGCCGTCGCCAGCCGTCTCGAGACGCCCTCCACCGGCAGCTCCACCCTCCGCATCCTGGCGATGAAGCGCCTCGCGGCGGGCTCCGTGACCTCGCTGCCGAATTCTCGCGGGATAAAGGCCGGGATGGCATCGGCGCTGTCGGTCGCTGCTGCCGAGGCGGTCGAGGTCGAGGAGAAGGAGGAGGAGGAGGAGGAGATCGACAAAGTTTGCCGTCGCTCGACGATCGGGCACCGTCGAGAACGATGGTGCATCGATCGCGTGGCAGCAAGCTTGGAGCGAGGAAGTGCTCGTGCCTCAGCCAAGGGCAGGCTCGCCGCGGAGCGCATGGCTGCTGAGGGGGAAAGGACGAACTTGCAAGGCGATTGAAAAGAAGATAAAGTCTTTTTTCGAGTTTTGAGTTTTCTTTCTTCACTCCCGCTCACTTTTCGAACTTGTCGGCGCCTTCGGCTCGGAAGAGGCGCACCTCCTCCTGTCGCTGCGGCGTTGCTTTCGTTCTCTCTTTCGAAAATGACGCCGCCGCTGCTGCGCGAACACCGCCTCCGGGACATCAGGTCCTCGACGGGCAGCCCCCCTCCGCCGCCCCTGCGAGACGCGGACGAGAAGCAGCAGAACCTCCAGCTCCAGCTCCCGTGGCGGCTGCTCGCAGAGTCGCTGGCGCTCGCAGCGGCGTCGACGGATGCAGCTCTCGTCGCGACGACAGCGACGGCGGCGAGAGCGCTCTCCGCCGCCTCGGGCCTCGCCGCTGGCTTCGTGGTGCACCCTCTGCGCTCAACCGTGACCCAGGCGTTCGCCTCGTCGTTCGGCGCGGCCGGCGCGGCGTCAGCCCTTCTCGAGGTCTCAGCAAGGCTGGCCTTTTCTGCATCCGACGCCGTCGCCGACATGCTCCTGCCGCTCTCGTTCGTCTGGAACCAGATTGCGGCGTGCGTGCGCCTCGCGGGAGTGCTCCTGACCTACCTGGGCTGGTCGGGCCTGTGGCTGATCCAGGCGGTCCGGCTGGTGGCGTATTCCGTACTGCTGCTGCCTGGGTTTGCGAGGGTGAGAGAGAAAGAGAGGAAGCGAGTTTCTTCGATGTCGAGTTTTTTTTTTTCGTTCTCGCTTTTCGCTTCCTTTTGACTGACCTTTCTTCTCACCCCTCTCTCTCGAACGAACGAACGAACGAACGAACGAACGAACGAACGAACGAACGAACGAACGAAAAACTAGGTCGGCCTCTTCTACTTCACCTCCGAGCGCGTCGCCCGCGGCGTCCGCTACGGGCCGCGCCCGAGGAACACCGCCGACCTCTACGTCCCTCCCGGGTGCGGCTTCAGCGCCGCGGAGCTCGCCGCTGCCGCGACGGCGGCGGTCGCGCGGGCGACGCTTCTCGCCGCCGCGGGGGACCCCAGGGACAGGAAGAAGAGCACCGGCTCGAGCTCCTCCTCTCCCTACGAGGTCCCGGAGCCCTTCGCCGCGTCTCTCTCCTCCCCTGCGCGCCCCGTCGTCGTCTACGTCACGGGCGGGGCCTGGCTGATAGGCCACCGTGCGTGGGGCTCGCTGCTCGCGGCGCGGCTGTCGGCCGCGGCCGGCGCCGTCGTGCTGTGCCTCGACTACCGCAACTTCCCGCAGGCGAGCGCGGGCGGCGCGGCGGAGGACGTCGGGGCCGGGATAGGGTGGGCGGTCGCGGCCTCAGACGTGCTGAGCGGGGCTCCCAAGAGAGAACGATGGGGGAGCGGGGGAAAGAGGGGCAGAGACAAGAAGAACAGCGGCGCGACGAACAAGGGCGGCGGAGGCGGCGTCGTCGTCGTCGGGCAGTCGGCCGGCGCGCACCTCGCCGCGCTCGCCATCCTCTCCCGCTGCGCCGCCTCCGAGGGGGTCGCCCTGCCCTGTGTCTCCCGCGAGGCGGCCTCTCGCATGATGAGCGCCGCCGCGGCGGCCGACGCGCTGTCGCCCAGCGCGGGGAGCCCAGGAGGAAGCGGCGGGGCCTCCGCTCCGTCGTCGGCGGCGCCGTCGCCGAGGTCGCCGAGCTCGAGCGTCGACGTCGAGGTCGACGCGACGGACAACGTGATCCTCCTCTCGGCGCCTCCGGCCGCTCCCCCTCCCTCCTCCCGCCCCGGTTCGTCTCCGGCGGCGACGGCCAGGTCCGAGGGAGCGAAGCCTCCTTCGCTGCAGAGACACCCCTCCCTCTCGCTCAACAACCCCCTGCACCTCCCCTCGCTCGCCGACGCCGCCGCGACCCTGGGCGCCTGCGACCCGGCGTTCGGCTGCTTCCCTCCGCCCGTGGACCCGCCGGAGTGGGTCCCGAGCTTCGCCCCCTCCGCGGTAGGAGGGAGAGGAGGCGGCGGGGGAGACGTCGCCGCCTTTGTGGGAGTGAGCGGCGTCTACGACGTCGCCTCCCTGGCCCCGCACCTGGCGAGGCGCGGGCTGAGGCCCAGGCTGCTCGAGAGGATCATGAGCCTGCCCGTCGCGCCTGCAGCGGCGGCGGCGACGAGCGCCGGCGGCGAAGAGGCGGCGGCGACGGCCAACGGCGGCGGCGGCGAGAGGGCAGGAAAGGCAGGAGCGGCCGCGAGGGCTGCCGTCCCGTCGTGGAGGCCCGCCCTCGCCGAGCTCTCCCCGACGGTGCTCCTCCTCGACTGCATCCGCAGGCGCCGCGAGGACGAGGACGCCTCGGCCTACCTTTCGGCTTCCCCGCTCCCTCTCACCTACTGGCCGGCGAGGCTGCCGCCGACGGCGCTGCTGCACGGCACGGCCGACGCGTGCGCCCCCGCGTCCGACGCCGCGCGGTTTGTCGAGGCGGCCCGCGCGGCCGGCGCGCCCGAGGTCAGCCTCAGGCTCTACGACGGCGAGACGCACACGAGCCCTCTGATCGAGAACCCGATGCGAGGGTGGGGCCGGGACGCGCTCGGGGCGGACCTGGCCGCGCTGGTGGTCAATGCCGCTGCTGCTGCCGCCGCCGCCGCCGCCTCCTCGGCGGCGGCGGCGGCGAGGGGAGGGGCAGGGAACGACGGCGGCAACAACGGTGGCAAGAGGAGGAACGCTTCCTCTCCTTCTTCCGCTGCTGCTGCTGCTGCTGCTGTCAGCGGCAACGCCGCAACCACCACCTCGGCGACGCTCCTCCGCACCTCGTCGTCGAGCTCCGTCCTCCCGGCGCCGCCGAAATCGGCCGGCAGGCAGCGGCGCCTGGGGGCCGTGGACGGCGGCGGCGCGCTCTGCCCGCGGCCGCTCGTCGCGGCCGCGGCGGCGGTGTGCCCCTTTTAGGACCCTGTTTTTCTTCTTCTTCTTTTCGGCTCCGTCGCGAACGACGCGCCCTCCTCTAGCCGGCGTCGTTCGCGTCGCTCCCCGTCTTCAGTGTACAATAACATGTATTTCCTTCGTTTGCTAAGAGGCCTCTGAGAGAAGTTTCTTGTCTGTTTTTTGTTTAGGTCAGACGGAAAAAATGAGTTTTTTTTTCGCAACTTCCCCTCCCCAACACCTTGCTCTCACCAAAAAACGAACGAAGTCCAAAAAAGGCGCTGTAACGAGTGTGAGCGTGCGTGTGTCCAGCAATAGAGTCTGTCCCGATGCGCTTTACTTTACACGCGGGCATCCATTCCTCTCGTTCGCTGCTGCTCCCGCTCCCGCCGCCTCGCCCTCTCCCTCTCCTCCCTCTGCTCCCTCTCCTCCGGCGTCTCTTCTTCTCCTCGCACCGCCGCGACCAGGTCCAACAGCGGCCACGCGTCCTCGACGCTGGCAGCTCCGATCCGAGTCCTCCGCAGCGCCACCAGGTGCGCCGCAGTGCCCGCGGCGGTCCCGAGATCGGCTGCCAGCACTCGGACGTAGGTGCCCTTGGAGCACGCGACGCGAAAGTCGACGTCGGGGCACGGGGGTCCCTCTCCTCCTGCTGCTGCTCCTCCTCCTCCCTCTCGCTCTCGCTCTGCTGCTCCTCCCCCCTCTCCCTCCCCGAGGAGCCTGCTCCCTCGCCGCCTGACGTCGAACCGCGTCACCGAGATCTCCCTCGCGGGCCTCTCGACCCGCTCCCCTCTCCTCGCGGCCAGGTACAGCCGCTCCCCCTTGACCGAGACGGCGGAGAACATCGGCGGCGACTGCAGCAGGCTCGAGGAGGTCAGGGACCGGGCGGCCCGCTCGAGGTCCGCGTCGGTGACGTGCTCCCAGGGGTGCGGGATCGCGCGCACGAGGGAGTCGTCGGACGGGAGCGAGGGAGGAGGAGGGGAAGGGGAGGAGGGGGAGGAGGAAAAGGAGGACGAGGAGGAGGAGAGGGAGGAGACGGAGGAGGAGGGGCCGGCCGTTCCCTCTGCGTCCCCGTCCCCGCCGCGCCCCGCTCCCGCCCTCTCGCCTCTCCCGGACCCGCCCTCGCCTCCGCCCCCGGTCATACCGGCCGTCTCCAGGTCCATCGACGGCGTCGACAGCCCCAGCCTCAGGGTCCCCGTGTACTCCTTTTCCATCGCGACGAACTGGTCGACGGCCTTGGTCCCGCCGCCGACGCAGACGACGAGCAGGCCCGTCGCGAGCGGGTCGAGCGTGCCCGCGTGGCCGACCTTGATCTTCCTGTTTCGGGTCCGGTGCCGCAGGGCGCCGCGCAGCTTGGCGCAGGCGTCGTGCGACGACCAGCCCAGCGGCTTGTCGATGAGGTATGCTGCCGCGGAGGCCCAGTCGTTCTCGGGCGGGAGGGAGCCGCGGGGGACGAGCGGGGGCAGCGGCGTCGGGGGCTTGGCGGTCTTGGCGGAAGGAGGAGGTGAGGAAGAGGCAACGGAGGTGGCCGACAGCGGCGCCGACGAAGAGGCCAAAGACGAAGAAGAAGAGGAAGAAGAAGAAGAAGAAGAAGGAGAAGAAGAAGAAGAAGAAGAAGAGGAAGAAGAGGAAGCGGAGGCGGCGATTGCCCTCGACGTGCAGCGCGGTAGCAGCGCCAAATGCACACATCGATGCGCAAGCGTGACCACTCTCCGACTAGGTGCGAGGAAAGCCGGTCGAAGGGCTACGCAGCGGGCCATCCTCGCCGCGGTGAGCAGCATTGAGCGAGACCGGCCGATGCGACGGCTTGATTTCTGAAAAACTCCGAGTTTTTTTTTCTCTCTCTTCTCACAATTTGCCTTTTTCTTCTTTTTCCCTCTTCCCTTTTCTTCTTCCGTTTCTTCTTCGATTTCAAAAAAAAATACTCACGATGCGAGGAAGCCTCACGTCATCGCCATCGTCCATGGCTGGCACGGCCCGCGTGGTCTCGTCGCCCGCCGCTGCTCGACGAACATCATTCACCGCTGCTCCTTTGAATCGCCGCGGCCCGGCGCCGCCACGCGGCGTCTTTGGCGACTTGGGCGACGCCGCCGTCGCCGCTGGCGGTATCAGCACCGCTGTGGTCGGCCTGGGGGCGCTGGGCCTCGCTGGCGCAGCGCTTGTGGCCACGGACCCGGAGAGGCGGTGAGTATTTTTGTTGAGGGGGGGAGGAAGAAGAAATTTGGTTCTCGATTGAACGACGACACGGCGTTGCCGTTTTGACGCCTTCAGTGTGTTGCCCTTCTCGCTCGACTGACGAGCGAGTTTTTCGTCCCACAAATCGCGTGCGCTCCGATAGCTGCTGTCGAGATCTTTGTCTTGACATTGGAATTGGCCCGATAATGCAGAAGAGAGCCCGCAATCGGGAGTTGATCTGCGCTCTTCCTCCGAACGCTCTCCCTCGCTCGAAAGATAACGCTATCCTTCTTCTTCTTATTGCAACCCCGACCAGCAAAAAAAAAACTCACCCCCCTCCCCCCACGCCCCGCACCCACAAAAAAAAACTCTAGTCGTGCCGCCCAGGCCGCCGAGAAGGGCGGCAACGAGAAGGAGTCCGTCAAGGCCTACTTCAACGAGGTCGGCTTCGAGCGCTGGTCGCGCATCTACTCGGACAGCGACGACGTCAACAAGGTGCAGCGGGACATCCGCGAGGGGCACGCGATCACCGTCGACAAGGTGCTGGCCTGGCTCCAGCCCGACGCCAGGGCCGGGACGTCGATCTGCGACGCGGGGTGCGGCACGGGCTCGCTGGCGATCCCGCTGGCGCTCAAGGGCGCGGCGGTGACGGCGACGGACATCTCTGCCGCGATGGCCGGCGAGGCGGAGAAGCGGTACAAGGACGCCATCTCTTCTCCCGGGGCCCCCCCCGCGCCGCCCGTCGCCCCGACCTTCGAGGCCAAGTGCCTCGAGGACGTCGAGGGCAAGTACGACGTCGTCTGCTGCATCGACGTGCTGATCCACTACCCCCAGGAAAAGGTCGACGAGATGCTGGGCAACCTCGCCTCGCGCGCGGGGAGGAAGATCGTCGTCTCCTTCGCCCCCTCGACGCCCTACTACGAGGTCCTGAAGAGGGTCGGGGAGCTGTTCCCCAAGGGCGCCAAGGCGACGCGCGCGTACCTGCACAAGGAGGAAGACGTCGAGGCGGCCCTGCAGCGGAAAGGGTGGAAGGTGGTGAGGAAGGAGATGACCGGGACCAAGTTTTACTTTTCGCGGCTTTTTGAGGCGGTCCCCGTTTAGAAGAGCGTGCGCTTCTCTTTTTTTTTGGCGGGGGGGAGAGAGAGAACAAGAGGGAAAAGGAGAGAGAGACAGAGAGAAAGAGAAAGAGAGAATTCTTTTGTTTTTCTATGTGCAAAAGAAGAAAATGTGGGGCCGCGTGAAGCAAAAGTCAAAAATGGAAGAGAGAGAGAGAGAGAGAGAGAGAGAGAGAGAGAGAGAGAGAGAGAGAGAGAGAGAGAGAGAGAGAGAGAGAGAGAGAGAGA
>Ga0210003_1003760_pt1 | contig 12214 bp, 7 predicted proteins | sample LantaG_FD_182804 | JGI IMG/M metagenome (GOLD analysis project Ga0210003, IMG submission 182804) | Deep subsurface microbial communities from Baltic Sea to uncover new lineages of life (NeLLi) - Landsort_02402 metaG (SPAdes) (version 2) | ecosystem: Environmental > Aquatic > Marine > Oceanic >...
CGCACCTTCAGTGCTCCATGATCTTTTTGGCCCGCCTACCTGGGGCGTCCTTCGGGCTTTCAGCCCTCAGTTGCCCCAGGCTATCATACGAAGCACCGTTGGTGCTTTCAGAAAGCAGAACAGATACAAACTCGCGTGCAATACGCTTAAGTCAATGCCATTGCGCCGTAGGGGCGGGCCTCAAACCCGCCCTATGTTCAAAACAACGACCAGATGGGGAGGGCGGGTTTGAAACCCGCCCCTACGGCATCTGGGTCGCCGTTGGTTGCGGACAACGCCTCGACAGCTTAAGTCAATGCCATCCGCCTTCGCGAGGGGGTGGGACATGATGTTCCCCAACAGGGGCAGGCACCCGCAAATTTCCCCTTCCATTTGCATATTCCATTCGTTATAATAGCGCCCTGAAAATCAGAGGTCGCATTCGCTTCGCATTGCATCTGCCACGGATGGATAACACTATGGACGGTGAAAACAATGGCGGCCGCAAGCCGCATCCCAAGGACGTCCGCTCTTTGCTTGAAGACGGCACAATAGCCGCAGCACGCATCGAAGACAACATTGTGGCCACCGATCGCGACGTCTTCGACGTGCTGTTTCCCCGGCTGCGCCTCACACCCATCGAGCAGGCCGTGTACCTGCAACTGTTCCGGCATTCGTACGGCCGCGGGCTGAACGCCGCGCAACTGAGCAACAGCGAGCTTCGCCGCCTGTGCAACGTCTCGCATACCTGCGTCAGGGGCGCCCTCAAGCGCCTCGCCGAGCGCGGATGCGTTCAGCTCCTGCGGGCCGGCGTGCAGCACGAGGCGAATATCTACCGCGTGCTGCTGCCCAGCGAAATCCTCAACTACGAAAGCGCCACGAAGGTCAGGTTCAAGCCGCTGGACATCCGCGCACTCGCCGAGCGCGCACGCCGCGAAGAACCGCAGCCGGAATACGACGGCCCGCCAGTGAGCTTCGACATGCTGCGCCCGGGAACGTGAAGACGGACACGGACGGGCACGGACAAAACGGCGACCCAGATGCCGTAGGGGCGGGTTTCAAACCCGCCCTCCCAATCTGGTCGTTGTTTTGAACATAGGGCGGGTTTGAAACCCGCCCCTACAGCGCAATGGCATTGACTTAAGAGAAGAAGGGCGGGCACGGAGACCCGCCCCTACACGAGCCGACCTCATTTTTTGTTGGAACTGCGGCTCGCTCGCTGGCAAAAGGTAGCAAAGATTTATGCGAAACCGCCCGGTCTGTCTCTATTCGGGCGGGCCGCAGGCCCGCATCGTCTTTGTAGGGGCGGGTCTCCGTGCCCGCCCATCTTTTCTCTGCATTCTCGCTCGATGCCGCAAGGTGCACAATGTGGGGCTTACTAAGTCAATGCCATTGGCCCCTACAGTGCCAAGCATACCTTTCACAATCTGCGCAATCGGTGAAATCTGCGGATCACCCTTCTTCACAATCTGCGCAATCGGTGAAATCTGCGGATCATCCTTCTTCACAATCTGCGCAATCTGCGGATTCACTTCCGGATCCCAAACAGCACCTCATACAGCAGCGGCACGAAGATCAGCGTCAGCACCGTCGCAAACGTCAGACCGAACATGATCGTTACCGCCATCGACGCAAACAGCCGGTCGAACAACAGCGGCGCCATCCCCACCACCGTCGTCATCGACGCCATCATCACCGGCCGCAGGCGGCTCACCCCCGACTCCACCACCGCACAATGACGCTCGCGGCCCTCGCCGATGGTCCTGTCGATCCTGTTGATCAACACCACCGCGTTCTTGATCAGCATCCCCGAAAGGCTCAGCGCGCCCAGCAACGCCATGAAACCGAACGGCTCGCGAGTTACAAGCAGACCCGCTGAAACGCCGATCATCGCCAGCGGCACCGTAAGGAATATGATCACCGGCTGCCGCACCGCGTTGAACAGCAGAATGATAACGAACACCATCATCAGCAGGCTGGCCGGCACCTGCGCGAAAACCCGGCCCTCCGCCTCGGACGACAGGTCATACTCCCCCGCCCATTCCAGCGTGTAGCCTTGCGGCAGCGGAATCGATTCGATCTTCGGCCGCAGACGCGCCAGCAGGTCGTCGGCCGTCCCGACCGCCGGATCGCACTGCGCCAGAATGCTGCGCCTGCGGTTGAACTTGGTGACGATCGGATGCTCCCAGCCGATCTCGATCCCCTCCACCACCTGCCCCAGCGGCAGCGTATCGTTGGTGTCGCTCCTCACCGGCACGCCGGCCAGGTCGCCCGGCCGGGCACGCTGCTCCTCCGGCGGCCGCAGGATGATCGGCAGCAGTTCATCCTCCTCGCGATACACCCCCACCGGCAGCCCGTCGAACGCCTGCTTCAGCGAAGCCGCCATGCCCTCGCGCGAAACCGCCGCACGCCGGCCGCGCGGCTGCGAATAAACAGGCACCATCGTCTTGACCGTCTGGCGCCAACTGTTGCGGACGTCCTGCGCCGTCGGCTCGGCACGCATGATCCCCTCCGCGGACCACGCCAGTTGCCTCAGCACCGATGCTTCCGATCCGCGAAAACGGGCCTCGACCCCGAACTCAACACCCGGCCCCAGCGGGAAGCTCCGCACGCGCGGCTCGGCCTGCGGAAAATGCTCCGCCAGGTATTGTGCCGTTTCCGCCATCAGCGAAGCCAGCTCATCGGTGCCGCGCAGGTTCACAACAATCTGCCCGTAGGCGGAATCGGGCTGCTGAGGCTCGAGCGGCAGGTAGAAGCGAGGCGGCCCGGCGCCGACAAAAGCCGCCACGTGCTCCACGCGGGGATCGTCTTGCAGATAACGCTCGATCCTTGCCATGTCCGCCGAGGTGGCCTCGATGCACGAGCCTTCCGGCATCCAATAATCCACGCGCATCTGCGGCCTGGGCGAACGCGGGAAGAAGCTCTTGTGCACAAACTGCCAGGCGACCAGCGACGCGCCGAGCAGCAGCGCCATCAACGCCACCACGCGCCCCCGCCGGATCAGCGAACCTTCCAGCAGCCGCCCGTAGGCCTTGTAGACAGGCGAGCCGTAGACCTCCTCCCTCCCCTGCCGAACCTTCGGCCGCAGCCACAAATAACAGGCCGCCGGCGTGAATGTCATCGACAGCGCCCAACTGGCGAACAAGGCCATCGCCACGACTATGAACAGACTGCCGGTGTACTCGCTGACCGCGCCCTCCGACAGGAAGATCGGCGAGAACGCCAGGATCGCCACCAGCGTAGCCGCCAGAAGCGGCCAGCCCGTCTCGCCGATGGTCCTCGATGCCGCCCGAAGGCGGTCATCTCCCGATTGCATCTGCACAAGCATCCCCTCGGTTACCACGATGGAATTATCGACGAGCATGCCCAGTGCGATGATCAGCGCCCCCAGCGAAATTCGCTGCAGGTCGATCTGCGCGAGGTCCATCACAACAAACGTGGTCAGAATCGTCAGCAGCAGCCCGCCCCCGATCAGCAGCCCGCTGCGCAGCCCCATAAACACCAGCAGCAGCCCCAGCACAATCGCCACCGCCTCGATCAGGTTCAGCATGAAACCGCGAACCGCGTCGCGAACGGTGTCCGACTGGAACGCTATTATTCCCGTTTCGATCCCGACCGGCAGTTCGCGAACAAGCTCGCCCAGCCGCCGCTGCACCGCCTCGCCGACGTCGATGACATTCGCCCCGGGAACCGCAGAAATCCCCAGGCCGATCGCGGGCTTGCCGTCGAAACGCATCAACTGCCGTGGCGGGTCCAGCAGCCCCCTGCTGACGGTTGCGAGGTCGCCGATGCGCACAAGCTGCTCCGTCGGCAGCCCCCTTATCACAAGGTTGCGGATGTCGTCCAGCGAAGTGAACGTGCCCGACGGAGCCACTCGAAGGCGCTGCGTGCCGGAATCGATTCCGCCCGCGTCGACTATCATGTTCTGCTGCCGAAGCATCGCAGACACGGCTTCGCGGGGCACGTTCAGCTCCGACAGCCGCGACAGCGACAGCTCGACGTTCACCACCTCCTGCTGCTCGCCCCACGTCATCACGCGGGCAACGTCTTTCACAAGCTCAAGCTCGCGCTTCAGGCCGTCCACGTAATCCCGCAGCTCATCGTGCGAAAAACCTTCGGAAGTGATCGCCAGAAGAATGCCGTAGACGTCGCCGAAATCGTCGAACACGATCGACGGCCCGGCGCCCGGCGGCAGCTCGCCCTGCATGTCGTTGATCTTCCGGCGGAGTTCGTCCCAGACCTGCGGCAGCTTGGCGGCGGTGTAGGAATCGTCGATATCCACATACACCTCCGATATCCCCGCCCGCGAAGTCGAACGAAGCTCGTCGAGCTGAGCAAGCTCCTGCACCGCAGCCTCGATCTTGTCAGTCACCTCCTGCTCGACCTCCAGCGCCGAAGCGCCCGGGTAGACCGTCGTCACCAGCGCCGTCTTGATCGCAAACTCCGGGTCCTCCAGCTTGCCCAGCAGAAAATACGACCGAACGCCCGCAGCGGCAAGCAGCGCCGCGCCGAACATCACCACCGTCCTGTACCGGATCGACACCTCGCCCAGGTTCATCGCGCCGCCCCTGCTTCCTCGAGCAATCGCACCTCCTGGCCCTCCGTCAGGTAACTCGCCCCTGCCGTGACTATCAGCTCGCCCGCCTGCACACCGTCCACGATGCGAATCATGTCGTCCGCCGGCGCGCCGAGCGCAACTTCGCGCCGGTGAACGCGCATCGAATTCTCGTCGACCACCCAAACGCCCGCCCGCCCCGGCCGCTCCGAAACCACCGCCTGCGTCGGCACCGCGAAACCCGGCTCAGGCTCCTCCAGCGGCGTCATCAGGATTTCCACACTGGCCGGCATGCCCGAAAGCACCTCGCATCCCGGCTGCTGGTCCACCACGATCGTAACTTCATACGTCTGCGTCTGCCGAGTCGCCTCCGGCGATACCTCCGTGATCCGCCCCGGCCACGACATCCCCGGGCAGGCGTCGAACCGGCAGATTATCGAGCGGAACGAATCGCGCCGGATCACCATCTCGGCCGGCAGCCCGACCGCCACCTCCACGCGGCTCAGGTCGACAAGCCGGGCCACAGGCGTGCCGGGGCTGACCGTCTGGTAGTTCTCCACGTAAACGGCCGCCACGCGCCCGTCGAACGGCGCCGTCAGACGCGTGTCGCTAAGCGCGTCCATCGCTTCCGCAATGCGCGCCTCTGCCGACTCGATGCGCGCCTCCTGCGCCTCGATTTCCTCCGCCCGCGCGCCCGCCCGCGCCTCGAGCAGCTTCTGCTCAAGCGCCTCCACGTTCGCAGCCGCCGCATCGCGGGCCGCAACCGCCGAATCCAGCCGCGCCTGCGGGACCGAATCGTCCTCGCGAAGATTCCTGGCACGCTGATACTGAAGCTGCGCCTCCTCCAGCGTCGCCCGCGCACCGCCAAGCTGCGCCTCGAGCGCCCGCACGACCTCCTCGCGCGCACCGGCTTTCATCAGCCGCAGCTCCGCCTTCAGCATCTTCGCCAGGCCGCCCAGCAGCTCGATGCTCCTCTCGTAATCGCGCGGATCCACCTGCGCGAGCAAATCACCCCGCGCCACCCGCCGCCCCATCTCGGCCGGCAGCTCCACCAGCGGACCGCCCACGCGAAACGACAGCGCCGCCTCCTGAACCGGCCGCGACACGCCGAAATACGTCCGGCAGATATCCGCCGCATCAGCCGCCAGCCGCATCGCCCGCACCGGGCGCGGCTGTTCGTCCTCCGGCGCACGATCGCAGCCCGACGCCCACAAAACCGCCGGACACACCGCGACCGCCAACCACCTACCGCCCGCCATCAGCATCGCCCTCCGCACCATTGCCGGCCGGAATCAACGGCCGCTCCGACAGGTCGTTCGCGCCGATCCCGAACTCCAGCCGCTCCAGCGCCATCGCCGCATCGTAACGCGCGCGGAAATAATCCTCCCTCGCGCGAACAAACAGCGTCTCCGCAGCCAGCACGTCCGCCGAAGTCGCCGATGCCTCCCGATACCTCGCGTAAACCAGCCGCCGGTTCTCCCGCGCGTGGGCCGCCGCAGCCTCAGCCACCTGCATCTGCATCCGCGCCGACTCCACCCCCAGAAACGCCTGCTTGACCTGAAATGCGATCGTGTCGCACATCTGCTCCGCCGTCGAAATCGCCATCCGCACGCGCTCGCGGGCCTGCCGCAACGCGAAAACCTTCCGGCCACCGCTCCATATGTTCAGATTGATGGCAACATCAGTGATGAAGAAGTTATTGTCCGCGCTGAAATCATTCTCGAAATACTGATAGAAAGCCGTCGCATCAATCTCCGGGAAAAATTCGCTCCTCGCCACCGTCACACCCGTCTGCTCGAGCAGGATCGCCTTCTTGACCACCTCAAGCTCCGGCCGCTGCGCGACCGCCAGCTTCAGCACCTTCAGCAAATCCATTTCACGCTCGGGCGGCTCGGGCGCCTCCTCCACCGCCGTCGGCCAATTCACAACCACCCCCATCTCGCGATTCAGCGCCGCCGTGGCGGCCTGCACCTCATTATCCGACGCAATCTGCCGGCGGCGAAACTCCGCCACCTGCACCTCCGCCTGGAGCACGTCCTGCTTATCGACCAACCCGTTGTCATACAAACTCCGGGCCACACGAAGCTGCGCCTGCGCGCTCGTGAGCGCCTCGCCGGCTACCACGCTCGCGGCCCTCGCGCGCAGCACGTTGAAGTAAGCATCCGCCGTGCGGAAAATCACGCCCTGCGCCACGCGCCGCCGAGTCAGCTCCTGGATATCCCGCCCCAACTGCGCCTGCTGCCATTTGCCGAGCGTCTGGCCGAAATCCCAGATCAGCCACTGGGCAGTCAGATTCGCGCGGTTGAACTCGCGCTCGAGCACCGGGCGCGAAACTCCCATCGTCTCCATCGTGACCTGAGGATTCACCGTCGTGAACCCATAGCCCCCCGAAATCCGCGGCAGCAATGCCGAGCGCGCCACCAGCACCTGCTGCCGCGCGATGTTGGTCTCGTTCTCCGCCAGCCGCAGATCATGATTATGCTCGAGCGCCAGCCGCGTCGCCTCCGCAAGCGAGATCGACCCGCGCGGCAAGCCCCGGCCGCGCGGCGGTTCGACGTCTTCAGGCTCCTCGTCGCCCTCGATCGACAGCAGCGGATCGAAAATTCGGCGCTCGAGCGCCGCGCGGCGCTCAGGCTCAAGCTCCGTGCGGCCCGTGCAGCCGCCCGCAATCAATGCTGCCGTACACGCCGCAGCCAATGCAGCACATTCCGCGACCACCCCAGCCAACCGCACAACTATGGCCGATGCCCCGCCCGCCATCCCGCCTCCGTCAGCTTGCCGACACCTTACAACACGACCGACCCAATAACGTCAGGCTGCACACGCGCGCAACGTCCCCGCCGCCGCGCAATGCCCGCGGCGCAAACCGCCCCATTGATTCATAGGAACACATCAGGAATCGGACAGTATTTACAGGATTGGCGGAATTAAACCATAGAGCCGCCCGGATGGGGCTTACTGCCGGGGCTGAAGAGGAATGCAGGAGCGCCATTCATGCCGGTGTCTGAAAATGGCCACGCCCATCTCCTTTCACGGACGGCAGCCGCAGCAGGCGGCCGCGAAATCGGCGGAAATCACTGCCAGACACTATACACACGGCCGCGAAGATGTCAGGTAATTTGTTGTGAAGGCCGGCGCAGCCGCGCATGCGGGCGCTGTTTCAGTTGAAATTGCGGGGCGGGAATGGTAAACTTCTCGATCTGAGCAAACGCGCGCTGATGAAGCCTAGCCTCGAGAGGCTAGTTTTGCAAAACCTAGCTATAAATGGCTGATTCTCGACGGGTGCCGTCCTGGCCGAGCTGAACTACCGGAGAACATCCCGATGCGAAAGAACATTACCGACCGATACTACCGCGTCTACACCTACCAGGAAGTCGACCGCGTGCCGGACGTCGAGTTCGGCTATTGGCCGCAAACCATCCGCCGGTGGCTGAAGGAGGGCCTGCCGCTCGAGCTGACCGCCGACGAGCAGAACCAGATGTTCCTGCGAAAACTCGACGACTTCTTCGGCTTCGACCAGGAAGGAGCCGGCATCGGCGTGCGCACGCATATGAACCCGGTATTCGAAACCGAAGAACTCGGCCGCGAAGGCGACTCCGTCACCGTCCGCGGGTCAGACGGCGTGGTCGCGCGGCGGTACGGCAACGACGTCGACGAAAGCTCCATCCCCCACTTCATCCGCTTCCCCATTGAGACGCCCGAAGACTGGGCGGCGATGAAGCAACGCTACCGCATCGACGACCCAACCCGCGAACACCCGGCGAAGGAACTCGACAACGCGCGCGAAGCGGCGGCCGCCGGCAAGATGGTCTCCATCGGATTCTGCGGCTTCTACGGCCAGTTGCGCAACTGGATGGGCATGGAAAACCTGTCGTGCGCTTTCTTCGAATACCCCGAGATGATTCACGACATGGTCACGCACTGGTCCGAGCTTTGCGCAAGCCAGATCGAAAACCTGCCCGGCGACATAATCATCGACCACGTGAGCTGGTGGGAAGACATGGCCAGCAAGAACGGCCCGCTCGTCGGCCCGCACACATTCCGCGAATTCCTTCAGCCGGGCTACCACCGCGTCATGACCGCCGCGAAGAAACGCGGAGCCGTCATCGGCATAGTCGATTGCGACGGCAACCCGCACGACATCGTAGGCAACTGGCTCGAGGAGGGCGTGAACATCATGTTCCCGCTCGAGGTGACGGCCGGCGTGGAGCCATATTCCTGGCGCGAAGAATTCGGCAAGGAACTGCGCCTGCGGGGCGGCATCGCGAAGGCGCCGCTCGTGAAGGGCGGAGCCGCCATCGACGCCGAGATTGAGCGCGTCAAGCCGCTGCTGGACCAGGGCGGATTCATCCCGCACCTCGACCACCTCGTCCCGCCCGACATCCCCTACGACCACTACCAATATTACCTGGAGAAGAAGCGGAAGATGATTGGGAAGTAGGAGAGAGTGATGAGTGATGAATGATGAGTGATGGGGGATGAGGGATGAATGGGTGAGGCGGCATCATCGGCAACCGAGGACTGGCGCGACGGTGCTATCGCTGCGGAATGGCGACGGCGGGTAGGGAAGTGGGTTGGGGGTGGGTGTGCGCGATATGTCTACTATGAACGAGCCCCGCGACGTCCCGCGAAGGAGAGTATGCGAGGCTTGAGTTCACGCCATTCGCCGATGCCGCACATCCTTCTCACGAACAGAATCCAGCGACATCTGCTAGAGAGGAAACGCCGGGGGAAGTCAGTCGTTTTGAGCCAATCCCTGTCCGATTGGCGACTATTTCCGCAACTTTGTAGAAATCCCTGTAGGCTTCGTTTACTGCATAAGTATGTGCCCCCAAAGCACCATCAGCGGGTTTAAGGTAGAACATTGGCTTCCGAGCTTCTTGGGCCAGCGGCATGAGACTTCTGTAGTCTTTTAGCGTCGCTATACAATTTGGATCTCGGTCTACTGGGGGAGCCTTCGAAGCCTCTTGATCGAGGACCGCCTCCCGATAGACTTTCGGGATGCGTGCAATCCATCTTTCGTAAGCCTTGACAGGGCGATCCAGACGGACTGAATGTCGGATGATTATATATCCAATGGGTTCGATCCTCCCTGAGGGCAGAGGTAGGTCGTCAACTGGAACTTTAGATACGCGTTCCTTCCACCCTTGGCGCCATGTTCGCAATGAGGGCCCTAGATTCAAAAGGCCTTGCAGAGAAAACAAGTCCGGTCCTAACGGAATGACAACAAAGTCCGACGCGATGAGTGCAGCTCTGTTAATGGCTCCCAGATTCGGCCCGAGATCAACCAATATCACATTGGCCTTATGCTTGGCAGCGGCGTTCTGTAGTGTCCTCCAAAAAGCTGACGTGATTCGAAATGCTCGTTCATCGCCATCCATGCATTTTGGCCACACTTCTGATAGCCCGTCTTCAAAAGTAGACAAGGCCATATCTCCAAGAACCACTCCAAGGCATTTGTCAACAATTTCGACGTGCGGATCAGCGATGTCACCAACCCCCCTCTTTAGAGGTTGTATGGCACCAAATATCGTCATCGGATGACTGCTGTTGGATAGAACTTGTTCCATTCTATCTTCATCAAGAAACGCGGCGGTGAGGTTGGCTTGAGGGTCGAGGTCGGCAGCTATTACCGGTAAGCCGCGATCAGCAAACATCCAAGCCAAATGATATACCATGGAAGTCTTGCCGACACCGCCCTTATTGTTGAAGAAGGCTATAACAGGCGTAGTCATTGCAATGTCCTCATGATCACTGCTACATACTGATCTTCTACCTGAAATTCTGGGGGCGGATTCCCGTTTTTCTTCATCTCTTCTCTGGCAATCGCGATGCCCATCCCAAAGCGCTGTACGTAGCCGAGTTCCTTCATCACAGCGGCTATGTTTGGGTTTCGGTAATCGGTGACACCAGGAGCGCCGAAATTCTCTTTCGTGACCTGCCCAAATGGGCCGCCAGGATTGTGGATTTCAACGCGATTGTCAAACCAAAAAACCCTGGTAGGTGCGTTCGTCCCATCGTAGGAGCGATGAAGGATCGCATTGCGGACTATCTGTTGGAGCGCACGGAAAGGATAGTCCGGACTCTTTGTTTCAGTTAATCCTGCGCCGATGTCAACTGAGGATTGGATGTTAAGCCTCAAGAGGTCATCGATTTCCTTCATCAGGTCTGGCAAAGGTCCAGCTAGCTTCTTCTCTGCTTTCACACCAAGTCCGAGCTCATTACCATCAATCCGCAGGAACTGAACGTAGGCCCCAGGAATCCACTGCAGTGGATCTCTTCCGACCACTAACAGTCCCAGTACCGTTGGATGTACAGGATCCCCGGGGTGAGCGAATTTCGTTACCAATAACTGATGCTCCAGATTTCTCTGGTTTTGCTGAAGCATTTCTCGTGATATAGCGTTAGGCAAATAGGTTCTTCTGAAAAGGAGTTCATCGAGCTCATCTATCCCGGCTGATTCTATTGGCCGAACATCTGCCGGAATATCTCGGTACCGACGTTTTTCGTCCAGTCTCCTCTCATCATCTTGGTTCGCAACTCCGCGGCGAGGTCCAACCCGTATCCATATTGTTCCCTTATAACGCACAGGGGGTGCATTAGACGGATGAACAAGTACGACGGCCATATTTGTTCCTTTGAGGTCTCGTTTCTGAACATCCATCGAAGGAAAAGGTACAATATTACCATCTGAACGCATTGCGGACAAGTTCTGCAGAAGACGATCTGTTATTTCCAGCCTGGTTGGATTTCCCTTATCATCCGCGCCAATGAAGACAACTCCTGGTTGTCCGTGATCTGGAAGATCATTTGCAAAAGCACAGACTGCTTGACATATTTTGTCGCTATCAGAAGGAGATGCTTTACGTTCAACACGATCCGATTCTAGATCATCAAGAAGGGCCTCAAGTTCACATTTATCCATAGTCATCCTTTCTGCCCGTTTGCACTGGCAATAATGCTTTCGCCTTTGCCAGCAGACTCCCAGGGGGATCTGCAGTCGCATCGGCCTCGGGGCCGGGATGGCACAGCCGTATACGGCGCCGCAGCGAGCAGCTGTCGCGGAAGTTGACGGCCCGGGCCCATTCGTTGGCCGAGAGACCTCAACATCGCGAGTGGGAGTCCGGTCTCGTTTTGCGTGGGCGCCTTACGAGTACGGCTCCCAGATGCAGGCCCGGGAGCGTTTCCAGCTTGCCGATGAAGCTGTGCCTGCCAACCGTGCCATAGGTGCAGAATACCACTGACGGGCGCGGAATGCAAGTGAAAAACTGGTGGCTGTCCCGAATGCTATGAGATCAAGGCTGTAAGAGGGCAGGGAACACGCTCCGAAAGATGCGGGCGAGACGCCCGCGATCCCAGAGTCGCGCGCCCTGCTCCTACGACGGACGGACAGCCTTGATCTCACGCCATTATGCCTGTCTCTGGAATCGTGGTTGAGAATCCACGTTGATAATCTCTCTTGATTCGATGAGACACAGCAAAGTATAATCATATGGCGTGGCCCAGCCCCTATCGGGCTTGAAGATTAGATGACAATTTTTTCTGGAGGCTTTGATGACAGCTCGCGAACGGTTTCGTGCGGTGCTGCGGCTCGAGCGGCCGGAAGGCCGGCTGCCGATGATCGAATGGGCGCCGTGGTGGGATAAGACGATTGACCGCTGGAAGCGGGAGGGGCTGCCC
>Ga0210003_1003761_pt1 | contig 12214 bp, 19 predicted proteins | sample LantaG_FD_182804 | JGI IMG/M metagenome (GOLD analysis project Ga0210003, IMG submission 182804) | Deep subsurface microbial communities from Baltic Sea to uncover new lineages of life (NeLLi) - Landsort_02402 metaG (SPAdes) (version 2) | ecosystem: Environmental > Aquatic > Marine > Oceanic >...
ATACTTTAGTCATCTTTAAACCCTCCTTGCATAATCTACATAGTAATTCATTCTATTAACTAATGCTCTATCATTATCATATGCACTTGGTGCTGTCTTAATAAACCTAAGCAAGTTCTCAGGCTCGTTAATCCTAAACCATCTTTTAATCTTGTTTATCATTTTAATTGTTTTTTGTTTCATGATAGTACTCTATGGTTTTACTTATATATAAATCTTTCTCACTACGAACGAGTAACATCATCATTGTTAAGTCCTTCCATCACATGGTCTGCTTTAGCCCATGGTCTTATAACTCTAGGATTCTTAGAGTCTCGCTCGTCTACATATCTAATTGGTTCTATCATTTTTCTCACCATCCTTAATTAGATTTAATAAATCTGAATAAATCTCTAAACTCATAACTGCATCAGCTAAAGATGAATGAGCATTTTTACTTAATTCATCCTCTCCTCGAAAATATACATATAAATTTTTTAAACTAATGCTTTGATTAATAGGAATTAATTTTAAATCTTTTAACATATTAGCTAAGATCATACTATCTTTAAAATGATAATGAAACCAAAACTTGAAATCATCTTTAAATACTTCTCGCAAAAAACCAATATCGAAAGAAACATTATGCCCTAATAATTGTATTTTGCCATAAGTGGAAACATGAAAGTTCTCTTTCATATATTCTAAGAATTCTAATTTAAATTGATTTATATGAATTCCTTTCTCTTCTAAGAATTCTTTACTTAAATTATTTACTTCCATAGCTCTAGGATTATAATTCTTATCGTAAGGATATATAAACCATTCTTTAGATTTATCTCCATTAGGCAATACTACTCCTACACTACAAAGTGCATCTTCTTTAGGGTTTAGCCCTCCTGTTTCAGTATCAATTACTAATACTGGATTCTCTCTTAATTGTTTTGTTGTAAATTTTTCCATTTTCTTATTTCACCTCAACCTCGTACAAACCTGCGTTCTTTAATTTCTCAATGTGTAATAGTAATTCTCCTACGTCATCATAATATACTTTATGCCTTGCTCCTGCCTTGCCGAACTCGTATGAGTTAGCCTTCTCTGTTTTATTTGTTATTTCTTGTTTGTTCATTCTTTGTGTATTCTCTTGTGTTCTTCTTTTGTAACTAATAATAAATTTGCTACTTTTTTATGATAATTTATAAAAGAATATATTATTTTTTCATCTTCAATATCTGGGAGAAATTGATTATCTTTTCTTATTAATTTAATTTTTTCTATATTAATATTATTAATCTTTTCCCACTTTTCAAAAATTTCCTTAAAAGTTGGATTTTCATGATGGACAATTAAATTTCTATAATTCTTTCTGAACTCTAAAATTTGAGGTTCTATTAGTTTTCTAAATATTTTTATTAATTCTGTTCTCTTAGTTGGTTTATAAAAACATTTATAATAACTGAAATCTGTGGAAGAACCATCTTTTCTTTTTAATTTTAGATAATATTTCCCAAATCTGTTTTTTTCTTTTTTAAAATAAGATACTCCCTTACCTATTTTTTTTATATAATTAGGGTGTCCCTTTAAGATTTCTAAGATATAATCGTAATCTTTGCCTGAATCTAATTTTTCTCCTAAATTCATATTTGCCAATATCTCTCTCATCTTTATAATTCTTCTGTTCATTCTTCTAATAATCTCCTAAATCTATTGTTTTGTATTTTATCTTTAACTTTTTCATAATTTTCAGTAAGGAAAATATTATCTTTTACTATTTTTAAAGTTTCTGCGAACCTTATTTGGATTTTTTCTTCTTTATTTTTTCCTAGAACACATATCCCAAATTGAGATAAAAAATTCAATAATTTGTCGGTTGCCTTTTTTTCTGTGAAATGCGTTCTTCTAGAGAATTCAGGTAAATTTTTTTCATTTATTTGTGAATCCAACAAACCAATTACAGGGATATAATTTGTACCCTTAGTATATTGAAATAATTGGTGAACTGCATCTGCAATAATTTTAGGATTAGTTTTTCTGTACAATTTTAGTTCTAGGATAAATTCAAAATCATCTTTTTTAGCATAAATGTCTGCTCTCCCACCATTAACTGAAAATTGTTTTTTAACAATAAATCCTGATTTTGATAAATCTTGAACTACTAGGTTCTCAAAAGATTTTTCACTTAAATATTTACTATTTTCAAAATTATATAATTGAAAGCTACTTTGAATCATTTTCTTTACCTCTAATAATATTATCTAATAATTCTAATGGATATGCTCTAATAGTTTTTCCATCATATTTTTTAGTTTGATTGCATATATTATAAGATATTACTCTCCTTCCAAAATTCTGTTTATTAAATACTGCTCTCTCTCCATATTTTTTACTCCAATTTAAATATAATAAATATAACGATTCTGTTTTAATATATTCAAAACCATCACCTGAGTTAATTAATCCTAAATCTTTATCATTATCAAATATAGAATAATATGCATCCCTATATTTAGAGAATCCTTTTAAATATTCTAAGAATCTCTGACAACTATCACTATTTAATTCAATTATATCTTTCTTTGCTTGTGTTTCAATTGGCATAGATATTAAAAACTCATCTAGTTCTAAATTTTTTAAATATGTTAAAAAATGAGGTAATTCGTGTTCTTTGTTTTCTATAAGTGCTTTAACAAATTTTCTAGCTTTAACACCACCACCCTCTAATTTTTTACTCTTGAAAACACTATATCTTCTATCTCCCTCTTCTATCTTAATAGGATTATCTGAATTAGTACAAAAGATCCAATGAGTATAATTTCTTATTACTAATTCTTTTCTAAATTTTCTCCTTATAGTAATTAATTCATCTGTAACTAAATTCTTTAATACATTTGGAAGTGTTTGTCTATTTTCATTATGCATTACTTCATTAGCCACAATAATCTGTTTACCTAATAAATATTCATTAAAAGAACTTTCTAGATGTGTTTGATTAATCTCTTGACAGTTATTCCCAAATATCATATCTAAAACATGTGTTTTCAAAACACCCTTTCCTGTTCCTTGTTCTCCTTGAAATATAACTGCTGTAGGGAGTTTAGAAGTTGGATATTGTACTTGCCATGCTAACCATTGAATAAACCAATTATAATATTCTTTTTCCTGACCGCATAAATTCATAATCAATTTTTTAATATTTCTATAATCATATTCCTCTATTTCTGTTATTGGCAAAGATAATAGGTGAGTCTTTTTATATATATTAAAAAACTTTTTATTTTCATCAAATATGAACTTCTCATCACTAGGAGAATAATTTATATTGTATATTAATCTCATTCTGTTCTCGCTCTCTAATAATCTCCTTATTTGATCTAAAACTAAAAACATCTGTTTTTTGAAAGGTAATTTTTTCCAATCATCATATAATTCAGACATATTTAATTCTTTTTCTAAATCTAATCCTTTTTCTTTACAATCATAATAAATATTTAATATAACCTCTTGAATTGATTTTTGTACATAATAATTCTTACTAGGGAAATATAATATACAATTCGATTCTGATTTTTCTTCCTCTAAATAATATATCTCATAACTATCTAAAATAGTTTCTTTTGTCTGATCATTTAATAATTTTATAAACTCGTCTATCTTCTGTTCAGTAGCCCATTTCAATAATTCGTAATAATTAACTATACAATTTTCTGAATATGCTTTTTTAATCCATCCTTCTAATGATTTTATTCTTGCAGATTCCCATTGTTTTAAAAACTCTATAGCTTTATCTTTATATTTATAATTACTTGCTATAAAAAAACCTAGATTTTTTATAAAATAAGGATTTCTATCACCAGACTCATTCAATATTTTTCTATAATGACCCCACAGATTACTTTTATTTAATATATCTGAAAAGAATATATCTTCTCTTTTTACTTCAATTAAATAATTCATGTTTGATTCAGTCTTTTCTTCTTTTAATTGCATAGATAATACTAATTCATTATTCTTCTTGTACTCTTCTGCTTTAATAGGTTTTAAGTATAATGTTTTTAATTCAAATTCTTCTCTTTTATAATGTCTAGATTCTGGAACTCTAAGTAATCTTGTTAAGTCACCAGTAGAAGTATCAACTTTAGAACTAATATTTGAATGTAAATAATTTAAAAATTTTTTAACTTTATTCTCTTCTGTTGTAGACATATCAATTTCTATTATTAGATGATACCCTGAACCACTCTTTGCAATATAACTTATTTTAATTCCTTTTGATTCTAGGAATTCTTTTACACCTTTATAATCATCTTCATTAGCATTATCTAAATCAATAAAAATAAAATTAATATTTTTAACAAATGCTTTCTTTCTAGTTGTAGAACTTAATGGATTTAAAGATATAAATACTCCTAAACTCCCAAAGTTATATCTATCACATTCATCTATGATTTGATTATAATTCTCTGGCTTTATTTCAAAAAACTCATTATAATTTTTATTTGATTTCTTTTTATCATCATTACTAAATAAATTAATATAAGTTTTTTCTTTTTCACTATAATTCCTGTTTAATATAAATTTTAACGGTTTATTCATTTTATTTATAGATAGAAAACGAAAGTTTTATTAACTCAGACATACTAGAATTAGTATGGTGAGGTTTATCCTCTCCTGTGCTTTAATTCTATCTTAATATATACTTAAACTTGAATCTTTATAAACTTTTCTATTACTAGTGTGTCTTGTGTGTAAAAAATAAAAGGTTACACTAGACACAGAAAACACACTAGTTTCCCTACCTTTCCCTAATAATATATATTCATTTCCTACTTTCTTTATAATAAGTGGTGTGTACTGTGTAACCAATTTCAAATATTGGCAGTAGGGATAGTTGTAGTGCCTCAGATTTAGGACACACTTAGAGGTTACACTTGAGTTACTACTCAATCGTGTAGTGTGTCTAGTGTAACCTGAACCTAAAGTTTTATAAACTCTGCCTTCCTCTTATATTTAGGACTTAGAGTCCGTACAAAAATTAAAAATGACAAATCTAATAGTTATGAGCGAAGTAAAAAGGCAAACACCTAAATTTAATGTCTCTAAAGATTTCTATATGAAATTAGAGACTGAGGTATTAGGATTAATCAAAATGGCAGAGTTAAGAGCTGAGGCAAATGGCAGAAGAACTGTACAAGGTAAGGACTTATAAGAATGGCAGATTATAAGATTCCTACAATGGATGACTTAAAAGAATTACCTAAAGATGTAATCTTACCAGCAGTAGTTATCGGTGTAGATATTAAAACATGGAGAGAGATCTTAACTCCTGAATCATTAGACAAGTTTGATGAAGATAGTAGAGATCAACCACAAGTAATCGTTACTTATGAATGTCAAGGATATAGAAGGGATGATAAGTTTAGTTATTATGAGAATCCTTCTACTGGTAGTAAGCTAGGAAGATACATGGTTAAGTATGATAAGTTTCCACAAGTGGCTGATACTATCAAGGTTCAGTTTGATGATGAAGGTAGAAGTACTATCATTATTAAAAAATGAAGTTATATTTAAATAGTTTTGATGATGATGCTCAAGAGTACTTAGATGTTTGTGCTTGGTCTTTTGCCAAGTGCTTATTTTTAGGTAATTTATTACTTAGTGCAATTATTTGGGGATCATTATTATTATTTGGTTTTGTGCTAGGAATTTTTAGTGCATTAATGTTTTAATGGCAGATACTCAAACAAACCCGACAGGTTTATAAAAAAACAATACTAGATATTAATAGGGCGGAGATACTATCCACTTTGAAGCCCTATTGATAATTTCCTTGTTCAGGGTTAAGTTTTTTCTTCATATTGTTTCTTAACCCTTTTAACAATATTTAATTCTATTAAGCAATACAAGTTGTAGTAAAAACAATAAAGTCTTCGATTTAGTACCTTAGAATTTGTTAAATCGGTAAAAGAATTATATTTATTAGTTGTTTATTTCTTTGATATTAATATCCCTATTTCAAACAAACAAACAAATGGTATGAATGATAGAATCATACTAAGAATATCTGGCGGTGTTAAGATTGCACTAATAATTAATAATAGTACATAAATTATTTTTCTGTTCTTACTTAGTAATCGTTTTTCTATTATCTTTAAGTCTAATAAGTATTTGATTATGAAAGGAGTTAAGAATACTAAACTAAATAATAAACAATTCCTTATTATAGTTATTATTAAACTTTCTAAGCCTATACTATTATCTATAGATATTTTTGTATTGAAAGTGAACAAAAACGGTATTATAAACTTAATAGCAGTATAATACCCATAACCCGCACCTGCTAGAATGAATAAGTATAGCCATGATATTCGTTTTACAAAAGATCTTTCTTTTGAGTATAACGCATCTTTCAAATATTTATATGATACTCTATAAAGTAAAGGTATAAATAATATTACCCATACATAAAAATATATTAAAATAATACTATTAAGTGCTTCGTAAGCAGTTATAGAGAATATAGTAATAGTTAATGATACAGACTCAATAATATAACCTAGTATAAACTTAGATATAAAGTAGCTTAGAATTGATATGTAGATTAAATAAATTAATGATTTCTTATTATTCTGTAAGAATATCATTTTTCTGTAATTCTATTTTAGCTTTTTTGTATGTTTTTATGTATTTCATTCCCAGTGTTGGAGCTACTATTAATAAAATAGCTGCTGCAATCACTATTAGTTCTGTTGTACCAACTAGTCCCATACAATTTTATGGATTCCGTTATTTATAAAGTTTGAGGTTATTTGAGTTTCTTCTTATCCTCTATGGGTTGTAATCTCTCATATATCTTATTATATTTCTCAGGCATATTGAATTTATCGGATTCCTTATGCTTTTGCACTAGATATTTATGCACTTCTTTGTTATCTTCATCGTTGAACACTCTAATAGTCATTGTATCAAAATTAATTAAATAACTAATACCTTTTATCTTTATTATCTCTACGTTCATTTTTAATTGTTTTTACTTATAACTAAAGATTGTGTATTTAGTATATTCTTATTAATTGTTTCTGCATCCGCCAAGTACGCTTTATCTGGGTCGTGTTGTATTGGTCCATTCCCTGCAATAAATATTGTTGCACCATCATCTCTGAATAATCTACCTCCAACTAGTACAACTGCATTAGTACCAACATTTTGGATTCTTAAATCTAATATGCTCGTATTAATCTTATAATTAACTGCATCCTCCGCAGTTATCCCACTACACCATTGAATTCCACTAGCAGTATATTGCTGTGCTACAAAGAATGCATATATTCTTTGAACTGTCGTTGCACCATCTCCATCATTAACATCTATCTCTACGTTAGGGAAGTCTGCACTACATTCAGATACTAAAGACCCATCAAGCCCGTTAGCATTATATATTGCATCCTCTTCCTGATCTGCTAGGAAGCTGAACCCGTTTGAGTCTGTTAAAGTTGTTACTGTATAGCATTTTTTTGCATTAGTTCCATTAGCATAAGTTAAAGTCATTCTAATAGTGTCCCCTGCTGTGTAGTCCCCACCTTCATTATAAGTGTCTGTGAAAGTAGTTCCTGTAACTATCTCGTTTGTTATTTCTGTGGATGTTGTTACATTATATAGTCGGATTCTAGAATTAGCAACTATATTAGTAATTGAAATGCTTTTAACGTCATTAATAGTAATATTAGCAGGACTTCCGTTTGCTGTAATAACTGCCCCATTAGTTAAGTTTAAGATAACTCCAGAAACAGAACTTGTTACATTAGCAATAGTTCCTCCACTAATAGTATAAGTTCCCGCGATTGTGAAATCTAAAGTGGTAGGAACATTAACATTACTTATAGTTGTCTCAGAACTACTATAAATTACCCCTAGACTATTATCGAAAGTACCACCATCTAAACCTGAAGCTCCTTGAATTGTAACTGTTCCTGTTCCTGTTGCACCTCCAGTATAAGTTGAAACTTTGGAAGTTAAAGTAGTTCCAGTATAATCTCTAACATTTGAAGCTGTAGAATCTAAAACTATAGCAGTACCAGTACCACCATCAAAATCTAACTGATTACCAGTTATACCAATATACAGATTAGTTTCTCCTGCAAAATTGTCGTATAATTCTGACTTATAAGCATCATAGTTTTTTTTAGTAGTTTCTAGTTCTGTATAAGCATCAACTGTAGCCTTTGTAGTCTCAGTAACATTTAAGTCTAATGACTGTGCTAATACACCACCAAAATCAACGTTTTTAACAGTCCTACCTGCCAAATCATCATCAAAGACATCAATATCAAGAGGTATGATTTGGTATTTGTATCCTAATATTGCACCAGTCCAAGGATTATTAAAAGTATCGGATGATGTGGAGATAGTAGGGAAAGTTCGTGTTTGATAAGTTAAATCAATCGGCGAAGTATCACCACTAATACCAACAGTTTCTGTAAAAACTGGAGTTCCACTAGTATTCTTAATACATATTTTTGACCCATTTTCTAGTCCTGTGTATTTTTCTTGGAATATAAAATTTAAAGTTCCGTTCGTGTTATAGTCCGGACCAAGACCTGATATAGAATATTTAAAAGCATCTTGACAAAGAAGATTTGTGAAATTCGTTGTTTGTATATTCGGCGTATTTGCACGAAATAGGGTGTTTTTTGCAGTATATACTGCCAGACGTTCACCAATTGCCCCTCCTATTTCATATGTCCCGTCTGCGTCAGCACCGAAAGGCGCTAAACCAAGACCTGAGTTACTGAATGCTCCACCCTCTACATACCCGTTTGACCAACGTAAATTCAATGCGTAAAGATGTCCTACCACTGAAATTGGATTGATAACACGTTGAAAAGATTCCCGGCTTGTCCATGCCCCACCACCTGCAGGGCTTGTAAAATTACAATTAACTGCTTCACAATTCATAAACAACTGCCAAAATCCTGGCGTAAAATTTGCGGCAGATGTTCCACCAGGATTATTTACCGCGTTAACGATTTTTGTTCCAAAATGCACCTGAGAGAACGCTAGGTTTTTACACGCTAATCCACTATTTGCTGATGCATCAATATTATTGAAGATTACACGATTACCAGTAATTCTACCTTTTACATCGAGTGGGTTACCATAAGATACACAACCTCCAAGTCCAATGAATAACCCATTGTCTGGGTTTGAAAGAGTAAATCCAGTAATGTTTAATATAACATCCTCCATATGTAAGAATAAACTTGTGTAACTTCCTGCTGTTCCTAAAAAAACTTGGTCGGAAACAGTAACAACATTATTAGAAACAGCCCATCCTGTAGTCGCTACATCATTGTAATCTAGAGATACATAATAAGTATCTCCTGAAACTTGTGTAATAACGTTACCGTCATAATCAACAAATGGTGAATCAAGGACGAGAACAGTACTAGATGATGCAAGGATAGACCTTGCAAATGCAATAGGTACACCTCCACGAAACAACCAAATCATTCGTGGTATGTTATATGCAAAGTCACCTACTGTAAACGTAGCGGAGCTGTCTGTTATTGTAGTTGTACCAACACCTGTAAGTGTTCCTGTATATTTATTTCCTGTAAATGTTATCGCCATCTACTCCTCCCTCCAATAAAAGTTACCTGTTAAATCAGTAGTACTTCCACTTAAGTCTGTGTCTGTACCTGTTTGTGTAATTACTCCCGCTGAATATGTGAATGTCATTCTATAATAACCTCCCCTTATCAAAATTAAATGTTTTTCCATTATTATTAATCATCTTTATATAACCCTTTGAATCGTATTCTATATTTAACTTTTGTTTTTTATCTTTTTTAAATATTTCGGTTATTCTCTCGAAATTGGTAAACAATCCAAAAGTAAATATAACTAAGACAATTGAAAGATACTTAATCAGTTTCTCTCTCTTTTCTAAATTAATCCGCTCCTCCATTTTATTAGTATGTCACCCCTGTTAGTAAGCCATCAACATAAGTATAATTAATAGTTGTTAATCCGTTAATAGTGTCATTAATTATCGCTTGTTGAATTAAGCCACTAGTAGAATTATAAAATATGTTAGTCTCTTTAGTTTTTTCAACAAATACATCAATAATATTAATTAATTGTGAATCATTATAGTTATAAGTGCTATTAATTGGTGTGTAAGCAATTGCCGTACCACCCCCTCCTGTTGCATTTATATCGTCCCAATCAAAAATAGTAGTGCCATTAACTAAATACGCACCCGTAATGTCTATAGATCCATTATAATATAATATTTGATTAGTATTATTTAAGTAATCTACATCTAAAGCTATTACACTAACTGGAGAAATAGTAGAACAACCACTAATTAAAACTATTGAGAGTATAGTGAATAAAAATAATATAGTTTTTCTCATTTAATATATATCTAGATTTCACTTTTTATAAACCTTTTTATTTAAATAAAGTATTTAAAGTTATTTTAATAGAATTAATATGTCCTTATGGACGAACCTAAGTTAAAGTTTATAATCTTCTTCAAAAAGGATAATTTTTTATTATCCTTGTTTCTTAATAAATATCATACTAATTATTGATACTGTCCAGATAAGTCCAAACATTGTCAAAGGCACAATATTATTACTAAGCCCCGCCCTTATAATCGCATAAGATATAGCAATTATAAAGAAGGAACTTATCCCTATACTTTGAACTATGTCCAGATTCCATCTCTCATTCTTGTATATATACCACACGAATGATATGAAAAGGATTATCATTGAGAACAATAACCAGTATGGCAAGTTCTCGTTAGCCACTTTAGCAGTCTCACTAATAGTAGTTTGCGGATTAGCGAACAGACTAGTAGACATATTCAATGCTGTTATATTATTTAAACAAGTTACGCATGTCATTTTTAATTATTAGTGTTACCCCCAAACCAGAACTTATATATTGCTATGAACCCGAACAATGTAATCAACCCGACAAATATACTTATTATATAATTCAAATTTTTAATCTCTATGAACGGAATACTAGTGACTAGCATTGCTGGGAACTTGGCGAACATCTTCCAACTACTACTAAACTTCTCAGTAGATCCCTTAGCCTCAGCAGTACTACGATAGAACGAATCAACACCCTCATAGTTCACTTGCGATCCTGTGGTGTTAGTTGTGTCATTAAGTATAGCCTCAGCAGTAATATTTTTATAATTTGATATGTATTTAGTAATTATCTTGGTACTCTCATCATCCAGACTAGTATTCTGTGCGGTACTAGTAACTAATTGGAATAATGCCCAATTACAGAGCAAGAACACAAACCCAATTATTAAAGCCTTTTCTACATTATTCATTTTTTCTTATACCCCGCCCAAATAGTGAGTGAACCCATCAATCCAAATGCTGTCGCTACTAGATTAGTCATTACGCTCGGCACTAAATTAAAGCCAATGAACCCACTAATTACTACTAGCATCATTGCTATATAAATGTTATCAAATAATATTAAGCCCGCCCATATACTCAATAAGTACAATAACAACATCACAAACAAGTACAATCCATAGCTTAACAAGGCATTCTGGAAACTTAATGTAGGTAAGTACGGGTAAGATTCATAAGTGTAATAACTGCCGCCTAATAATAGCTCTGTCTTAATATTAGTGAACTGGCTAGTATTGATTAAGAAGTTCTTAGGATATACACCACTGCTTGATTCATTAGTACAATAACTACTATCCAACCTCTCAACATTATTAAGTAACTTGTAAACATTAATACACGCAACCATATTAGTACCATCTTGAGTATGGTAATTCATTACAATACTACTAACATTAGTAACATTATTATATGATTCAGTACTGCTAATGAAATAATTACTTAACCCTTTATCATAATTGATTACTCCTGTTTGTAATGATAATGGTACTGTCTTACCATTCTCATCAGTAGTGATAGTTTCTGCTGGCGAGTCCTTAGTTTTACCCTCACCGATTAGTCTAAATATATACGATTTAGTGTTCAGTATCACATTTAGAGTACCTCTACCGCTCGAGTCTGTTGTAGATTCACTCACTACTATATATTGTGATGTTGTAGTGTCCCATTGCAATGCTTGGACTGTGAACCCTACCGCTAACTCTCCCGTACTACTTGTTGCTGCTATAGTAACAAATCCATTAGTTGATGCATTAGCAACAAATACTGTAAGTTCTAATAATTCTTGA
>Ga0210003_1003763_pt1 | contig 12211 bp, 8 predicted proteins | sample LantaG_FD_182804 | JGI IMG/M metagenome (GOLD analysis project Ga0210003, IMG submission 182804) | Deep subsurface microbial communities from Baltic Sea to uncover new lineages of life (NeLLi) - Landsort_02402 metaG (SPAdes) (version 2) | ecosystem: Environmental > Aquatic > Marine > Oceanic >...
CTGGGTCTGCTGCTGATGCTGCTGCTGCTGGGTCTGCTGCTGCTGCTGCTGCCGCTGCCGCTGCTGCTGCTGCTGCTGCTGCTGCTGAAACCCGGCAGCCACGGCCCTGTCCATCAGCGACGCCTCCGTCAGCGCCGCGGCGTGCCCGGCCATCGCCGCCGGGTCTCGAAGGTGCGCCGCCACCGACCGCAGCCACACCCCCGCCACCTCCCTCTCGCCTCTCGGCATCTGCGCGAGCGCCGCGGCGTGGTCGATCCCGGCGCAGGCCGGGTCGAAGAGCGAGCCCAGCAGGGCGTAGACGGTGGCGAAGTCGTACGAGGTCGAAGGGGGAGGGGGAGTGGCAGCAGCGGACTGAGCAGGAGGCGCGGCGGAGGCTGCCTCGGGAGAAGAGGTCGTCGTCGTCGTCGTCGTCGGGGCTCGCACGGCGACGGAAGGGAGCAGCAGGTGCTGCTGGAAGTCGCAGTTGTTGGCGAGGCGCGTGGCCTCGGACTCCGGGGAGCGGACGCCGCCGCCGGTCGCTCCTCCTCCTCCTCCTCCGGGGAGGAAGCAGAAGGGAGCGGCGGCGGCACTGTTGTTGTTGTTGTTGTTGATGTTGTTGTTGTTGTTGTCGTTGTTGTTGTTGTTGTTCGCAGCCACTGCAGTCGCAGCCACTGCAGTCGCAGCCGCCGCCGTCGCAGCCTGAGGCGCGCGAGGTGCCATCCCCACGCCGGCGGAGCAGTCCGCGGTCAGGGCGAAGCCCGAGGAGAGGCGCGGGGCCGCGGCGTTGGAGGCGTTGGAGGCGTTGGAGGCGTTGGCGGCGGCGGCGGCTCCTCCCTCGTTGTTCGGGATCAGAGCAGAAGGAGCGGCGGCGGCGGCGGCGGCCGAGGTCCTGATCTTCAAGGGACCGTTTCCGTTGCCGCTTCCGTTGCCGATTCCCGTGCTCATCATCATCATCCCCGAGGCGTCCTCGGCCCAGGCCGAGTAGACGTCCTGGAGCTCCATTGGGGAGGGGAAGAGAGAGAGAGCTGTTTCTGTTTTATGTTTTGTTTTCTTTCTTGGAGAGGGTGAGAGAAAGAAGAAGAAGAAGAAGAGGGGCGAGAGAGAGAGCGAGCGAAAAAAAAACAAAAAGGTGACGAGACTTAGAAGAAATCAAAAACAAAATTCAAGTCGAGACGGTGTCCAAGGAGCTTCGCGATCGCCTTTCTTCGCAGATTTCCTTCCTAAAAAAGACAATGGTGACTGCGATTCAAAGCTACGATGGGGACTAGAGGGGAGAATAGTACTGAAAGCGGGCGAGACGAGACAATCGATGATGATGGTGATTTTGGCCAAAGGGCGTTCCGTCTTTCTTTCAGTTTCATCGCCGGGGGCGACGAGCGGCATTGATTGATGGGAACGCGTTTCGAAAAAGAAGAAGCGTGCCGCGAGTGCGAGTTCAGGGTCAAGACGTACGATGAGCGCGAGCGAGCGCGGTCGGTGGGAGAAGCAAGTGGCGCGGTGGTGTTTTTTCTCTCTCTCGGGAAGAGGCACGGGGGGGCGGTTTTGAGTTTTTTTTTAAAGAGAAGAGAGAGTGAAGGAGGTCGAGGTCGAGGTCGAGGTCGAGGAGGTCGAGCGCATCGAAAAAATCACTTCTGAAAAAAAAACTCCAATGCACGCCCATCACGTCTGCCCCTCCTGCCGCGGCGCCGGCACGGTTTCTCCCGCTGTGGCAGCACCCGCAGCGCCTCCTCGTCGTTGCGGCCTCTTCGCCGCGAGGAGGAGGCCACTCGCTGCGGCTCAGGCCTCGAGCAACGGCGACGATGGTCAGTTCGATTCGACTTTGATTTCGTTCGAGGCGGCGGCGGCGGCGAGCAATGCCCATCTCTCTTTCTTTATCTCTCTTTCTCTTTCCCCCTCTTTCTCACGCACACTCACTCTCCCCACACGCCGATGACAACACGCAACAGCAACGCCCTCGATGACGACGGAAAAAGCAGCAACAGCGGCAGCAGCAGCTCCCTCGACCTCGCGCCGCTCCGCGACGCTGCTCGCCGCCGCCGGCGCCCTCTCGTCGCTCGTCGCCGCGCTGGCGGTCCCGTCGCGGGCCTCCGCGGCCGGCGCGGACGGCGACGCTCCTCCAACCGCCGCCTCCGTCGAGCCGGCCAAGTGCCGCGAGTGCGCCGGCACGGGCGTCACTCCCTGCGACATGTGAGTTGGTTTCCTGGTTTGAAAAGAAACCGAAATTGGAAGAAGCAGATCGTCTTCGAACGAAACTATCCTATCTTTTTCTTCTTCGCCTTCCGACCCTCTTCTCACCTCCACTTCCACTTTTCCCCCCTCAACCCTCCCTTCCAACCCCCCCAACCCCAACTCCAAAACAGGTGTGGAGGCACGGGAAAGTGGCGCGCCCTCAACCGCAAGCGCACGAAAGACACCTACGAGTTCGTCGAGTGCCCGCAGTGCTACGGCCGCGGAAGCCGCGTCTGCGGCGTCTGCTTCGGGACGGGGTTGCGGAACGTGAAGGGGCTGTTGAGGAGGCCCGAGGCCACAGCTCTGGTGGAGAAGATGAGGCATGGGGAGGTCAAGCCTGGGGAGGTGAGGGAGCTGCTGCGGGGGGCGAAGGAGCAGATGGCGAGAGAAGAGGAGGGAGGGATGGGTGGTGGGAGTGGTGGGGACTCTGCTTGAAAATTCTTTTTTTCCCCACCGAGCAAGTCTCTTTCTAATTCTTTTTTTACTCTTATAGTTTTTGTAGACATTCAAATCAAATCAAATCATCCCCTGTTGCTCCTTCCCTCTGCATTGCTTTCCCACCTAAAGAAAGAAAAGAGAAAAGAGAGAAAAGAGAAAACAATGAAGAAAGAATGAAAAGAATGAAAAGAAACGAAAAAAACCAGATCTTCAACTCTGCCACCAGCGAGAGTAGAGGCCCGCGGCAGCCAACACCACCCTCCTCCTCACCCCACCCCCACCCTTCCCCCCAACCCCCCACTCGTCCCCGCGCCCTGCCTCGAACAGCGCCTCCTTCACCGCCGCCGCCGTCGCCACGAACGAATTTGCGGGGGAGACGCCGAGACTCCTGTCGAGCGACCGGAGGCAGTCGTTGGTCTTGAGCAGCAGCAGCAGCTCGCGCGGCAGCCGGGCGAGTAAAGCGTTGATGTCTCCCGCGTGCTCCGAAGCGTAGGCGCGGGCCTCGGCGGCGTCGGCGTCCGTGGCGGCCAGGCGGTCGGCGAAAGAGGAATCGGTCGTTGTCGAAGCTGAAGAAGAAGGAGGAGAAGAAGAGTTTGAAGAAGTCTCGAGCGCCTCCGTCGTCGTCGGCGGCCTTTCTTTCGCGCCGCTGAAGGGGCAAGACGGCGACTCAGAATCCGAAAGAACAACCGCTTTTTCCACCTCACTCTTCTTCACGGCCCCTCCCTCCCCCAAAAAGACGTTGTCGTTGCCCGAGATCGCCCTCCAGGGCTTCATCGTCAGCATCGATGCGAACAGAGGGCCCGCCTCTCCCGCACGCATGTCCCTCGCGTGCCTCAAAATAGAAGCCTCGTCTCCGGCCAAGATGGCGGCCCACAAAGCAGCGTACTGAACTCGAAATGGGTCGGAGAGGTCGCGGTAGAGGCCGTGGTCGAGGAGGACGACGGAGGCGCGGAGGAGACGCTTGCGCCTCTTTCGTTTCTTCTTCTTCTTCTTCTTCTCTCCCTCTGCTCCCATTCCTTCTCCTTCTTCGCTCTCCACCAGCTCCACCACCCGCCCCCCGTCCTCCTCGCTCACGGCCTGCACCAGCGCGTTGCCCGGGTGCGCGTCAGAGTGCACGAACCCGAACTTGAAGGTCATCTCCGCGAAAGTCTTGGCGACGAGGGAGGCGACCTCAGCGGGGTCGAGGCCGTTTTCGAGAATTCGCTCCCTGTCCGCGACGGGGATCCCCTCGATCCACTCCATGCAGAGCACCCTCGGGGACGAAAGGTCGGGGGCAGGCTTTGGGACGCGGACGCGAGGGTAAGAAGAAGGTTTGGGAGAGGAGGAAGAAGGAGAAAAAAGAAGAGAAAAGAAACTCTTCTTCTGCTTGTTGACGCTCGAGCGATCGGAATCCAGATTCCTCTGGCACCTCTCTGCGTTCTCGGCCTCGGACAAAAAATCCAGCTCCTTCGGTAAGTTCGCCTCGATCTCGTCCACCAGCCACGAAAGGTCGAAGCCGTCGAAGAGCAGTTTGGCGGCAGAGGCGATGGCAGCGACGGTGGCGACGTCTGCCTTGCAGGCCTCCCTCAACCCTCGGTGCTGCACTTTGACTGCCAGGGTCCTCCCGTCCTTGGTGACGGCTTTATGGACCTGCGCGAGGCTCGCCGAGGCCACGGGAGTCTTGTCGAAGTAAGCAAAAAGCTGCTCGGGGCGCTGGCCGAGGTCCTCCTCGATCGTCTTGGCGACGCCCTCGTAGGGCGAGACGGGGCAGGTGTTGAGCATCGTGGACTTCATGAGCCCCACCTGGAGGTTTTGAGTGTGATTCGATCAAAAAAGGAGAAATATAGAGAGGAAGAGGTGAGAAGGCGAGCAGAGCGGTGGAACAACGGAGGGAAACGGAGGTCGGGAAGGCGGAGAAAAAGAGACGGAGAGAAAGAGAGAGAAAAAACCCGATTTCGGGGAAAAAATCAAAAAAAGAAAAAAGATCGAAATTCCTCCCCCCCGATTCCATTTCACTCACATACTCCTCCGGCAGCAAGTGGTCCAGCGTCGCCAGGTGCTGCCCGAGCTTGATGTAGATCCCCCCGTTGGCGTGGCAGAGGTCGCGCAGGCGCGAGGCGCCGCGGCGGTGGCAGGCCTTGAGCTCTCTCTGTTCGTCTTCGTCAGAAGAGGTCGAAGAAGAGGTCGAAGAAGAGGTCGAGGAAGAAGAAGAACTCTCTCTCTCCCTCTTCACCCGCGCCTGCGTCCTCTTGTAGTCCGAGGCCACGGACACCGCCGTCGAGACGCTCCTCGCGAGCCTGACGGGGGCCTGGGCGGCCGCGTAGGCCGCGTCCGGGTCGGCCACGGCGGCGAGGGCGGCCGCTGCCGGAGGGGCCGCGAGCGCGGCGACGCCGAGCGGCGAGAGGCGAGCGGCGATCAGGCGGAGCATTCGAACCTTCGTTCTTTTCTTCTTTCTTCTTTTCTTTGTTCTTCTGTCTTCCGGAGCTTTTTTCTTCAGTGCTTCGACGAAGAACACGTCGAGAGCTTGCTCTCAGAGGGAGAGTTGGAGCGAGGAAAGGCGGCACGCAGAGAGAGAAAGAGAGAGAGAGAGGAAGCGTGGCCTGTTTTGATGCTCCTCCTCCTCCGAAGAAGAAGAATGATTTTCAGTGAGAGAGCGGACAAACTTGTTCTTCACTTTTTTCGCTTCTCTCTTCGACGAGAGAGAGAAGAGAGCCCTCGTTCGTTCTCTCGCTCCATGCCGACCGGAGCCGTCGCCGTCGCCGCAGCGGACAGGCGGACGCCTCCCAGGTCCCCCCTCGCAGCTGACGCCAAGCCCTTTGTGCCCTCGGGGTCTCCGGCGAAGGAGAGCAAGGCAGCAGCAGCAGCAGCAGCCGAGAAGGAAGAGAAAGAGAACGACGACGCCGACACCGACGCCGACGCCGAAGAAGCGGAGGCATCTGAAGAAGAGCAGGGCGGTGATGATGACGACAACGACCAAACAGAAGCAGAGCCGCCCGTGAGCAAGAAGCCTCCATCGGACCAGCAGCAGCAGCAGCGCAGCTGGACTGAGATGCAGGTGAGAGGAAACGACGACAGCCCCACGGGAGGGAGGGTGGCGCGGCGGAAGGCGTTGAAAAGAGCTTGCCAATTTCTCTTTCTTTCTTTCCGCATTCTCGCCCTCGAGCGACCTCGGCCATCGACTCTCTCTTTCGCGATTTGCCATCCTCCTCACCCTTTCCTTCCTCCCTCCTGCCTTCCCCCAAACCCTCACCCAAACCACACGCACACAAGGCGGGCAAGCTCTTCATCGGCGGCGTCCCTGACGGGACCACGGCCGAGGTCCTGCGAGAATACGCCTCCAAGTTCGGCTCGCTCGCCGACGTCGCGGTGATGGAAGGGCGCGGGTTTGCGTTCGTCACCTTCGCGGACCCGAGGCACGCGCAGGCGTTTCTGGAGGTGAGAATTTGGGAATAGGTGGTTGTGCTGGCTTGCACGCGAGCAAGAGAGAAGAAGAAGAGAGAGAGGCTGGGAGAGAAGGGCGAATGCGGAGAGAAAGCAAGCTCGCCTCTCGCTCGCTCTTGCTCGCTCGCGACGCGAATTGCTTGCTTCTTGATACTTTGCGACAAGGCGCCCGCGCGCTCCCATCCCGCCCGATCGAGCGCCCTTTGTTACCTCCGAGGGCGAGAGGCGAGCGAGGGACTTCCAATGATGCGGTTGGAAGGCGGCAGAGACGCCTGGAGGGGACCGAGAAGGGGGCGAGATCATCGAAGGAGGGCATGAGTTTTTTTTTCATTTTTTTTCTTCAGAAGAGCCATAGAGAGCAAAGCAGGGACCTTTCCAAGAAAAGAAAAAAAGCCAAAAGAGCACTTGGACGGTCCAGAAGAGCTCGAGGCTTCCTCTGGTCTCGAAGACACAGAATCAGCTATATAGAGAGAGCTCAACGGGAAGAAAAACAAACAGAGAAAGAAAAAACTCAACCTCCATACCTCTTTTCTCATTTTCCAAAAAAAACCCCCGAAAATCGGAAAAAAAAAACAGAGCGGCCCGCACTCTATCAACGGCAAGCGCGTCGACGCCAAGACCGCAGTGCCGCGCTCCGGCGGCGGGAACGCCACCGCCGCTGCCAATGCTCCCGCTACTGACGTCCCTGTCGTCGCTTCTCCTGCAGCGGCGGCAGCGAACGCGAAAGAATCAACCGTCCCCCCTTCGGCGGGCAACAGCAACTCGTCGGCCGCGACCAACGCCGCCGCCGCCGCCGCGCTGGGCCGCAAGCTCTTCGTCGGCGGCACGGGCGAGATCGACGACGACACCTTCCGCGACCATTTTGCGCAATTCGGCGACATCGAGGACTGCGTGGTGCTGCGGAAGGACGGCATCTCGCGAGGCTTCGGCTTCGTGACGTTCACCGAGGAGAGCGCGGTCGAAAAGGCGCTGGCCGTCGCGGTGCGTTGTTGCTTTTTCGTTTGTTTCTTTTTCTTCTTTCTTCCTCTTTTTTGTGCCTCTTCAGCAGCACGAGCGAAAGATGAAGAAGAATAAGGGAGTTCTACTTGTCGTTTTTCTCGACCTCCTTCTTTCCACACACGCACAAAACGACTCACGCTCGAAAAATCTCGAAAAATCTCGAAAAATGAAAACTTAAAAAAAAAAACAAACAGCACACCCTCAACGGCAGGCAGGTCGAGCTCAAGCGCGCCGTCCGCAAGGAGGACATGGCGCACGCCGCCGCCGTCGCTGCCGCTCACGCCGCGGCCGCCGTGGCGGCGGCGCAGGTGCACGCCGCTGCGGCTGCCGCGGCCGCCGCCCACGCCGCCTCGAGCCGGAGGCAGCAGCATCAGCAGCATCAGCAGCATCAGCAGCAGCGCTCGTCGTTCTCGGGCGCCCGCGGCGACGGCGATGGCGGCGGCGACGACGACGACGCCACGAGCGGCGCCACCTCCTCGGGGAGGCACGCGGCTGGGTCCGGAGGCGCCGGCGGGCCGATGCGGAGCAGCGGGAGCAGCGGCGGCGGCAGAGGCGGCGGCGTTGGCGGCGGCGGCGGAGGAGGCGGCGGCGGGGTTTACTCCTCGCACCCTTCCCACCACCAGCAGCAACCCCATCCCTACCACCACCCGCAACAGCAACACCGCCAGCCCGACTGGCTCTGCCCGGCCCCGGACTGCCGCAACAAGAACTACGGCTGGAGGGAGGCGTGCAACAGGTGCACCGCCGTGAGGCCTCCCCCCGGGAGCTTGATCCTCGCCGGGCCCGGAGGAGGAGGGGCAGGGAGTCGTCAGCGGAGCTGGAGCGGAACCGGAGGAGGAGGGGCGAGGCAACTCTTCCAGGGGCAACAGCAGCACCAGCCCTACCCGGGCTACCAGCAGCAGCAGCAGGAGCACCCTTATAGCGCAGCGCACGCCGCAGCGGCAGCGGCGGTGGCCGCGCGGCAGCAGCAAATGCAGCAAGTTCAAGTTCAACACCAGCAACAACTCTCGCCGCCGCAGCCGCAGACACAGTTCATGAGCTTCTCCCCGCCGCAGCCGCAGCCGCCGCAGATGCAAATGCAGATGCAGATGCAGCACCTCCCTCCGCAGCAGGGCGGCGGCGTTCAGATGGACCCCGCCGCCCTGGCTGCCTACGCAGCGGCGCTGGGCTGGGGCGGCGGCCTCCCCCCCGGAGGCGCGCTGCTCGTGCAGCCGGGCGGGCCCGGAATGCCCCCCGTCGTCGTCCCTCTGATGCCTCAGGGGCAAGAGGGGCAACAAGCCCCCGCGCTCGCTCTCCCTCCTCCTCAGCAGCACCCGCAGCAGCAACAGGTGGTCTACTCGGACCCCGCCGCCGCTGCCGCTGCCGCCGCCGCGGCCGGCTTCCACAGCTATGCAGCTGGCTACTACCAGCAGCAGCCGCAGCTTCTGCAGCAGCATGCGCTTCCGGCGACGGCGGCGGCGAGGGCGGCGGGAGCAGCCGGCGCGCTGCCTCCTCAGCCTCAAAATCCTCCCGCTTACCCCGTCGTCACGACCGCCGGAGGGACGACCTTCTACCCTCCGTCGCCGTCGCACGCTGCCGCCGCTGCTGCTGCTGCCGCCGCTGCCGCGAAGCAGCAAGAGCAAGCCGCCGTCGCCGCCGCCGCCGCCGCCGCTCCTCCGGCTTCTGCTTCCGCTGCTCCGGCAGAAGCGACAGCCACCACCACCGCCGCCGCCGCCGCCCCTGCTCAACAACAGCCCTCCTACGCCCCGCGCGCCTCGGGCAGGCCCTCAGGCGTCGCCGTGGCGGGGAGGTCCGAGGGGAGGTACCGGCCTTATTAGCGAGAGAAAGAGAAAAAGAAAAAAGAAAAGAGAGAAGATAGTTTTTTTTTCAATTCTTGTTTTTTTTCTCTCCTTCTTCTTCCTCTCGAAGAAGAAGGGAGACAGGAAAAAAGCTGTCTCTCTCTCTCTCTCGCTTTCTCCTCCTTCTTCGCTCGCTGCTCTGTCATATAGGAAACCGTTCAAAGAGAGAGAAAGAGAGCCCTCTCGGCCCTCTTTTTCCTTATCCATTCTTCTTTCTGCGTTGTTTTTCTGTTCCCTCATTTTTTTTACTCAACATTTGCTCGGGGCTCCCAAAAAACAAAAAAACAAGACCAAAAAATCGCATTTCACTTTTGTTCTCTCCCATGTAGGTGCTTATTAAAACAAAACAAGTTAGAACTCCCATTTATGTGCGCGTCTCTCTCTCTCTCTCTTTCTCTCTCATTCTCACCGAATGGCTTCCAAGAACTCAGCCTCGAAGCGAGAAACGGCCCTGGCAGCTCGCGCGCTCCGCCGCTCCGCCGCTCCGCTCGACGTGGCTTCTTCTTCGTCGCGCCTTCGGGCTCGCGCGCGAGAGTCCCGCGCCGATTTTTCGAGGAAGCGCTCGCGGGCGGTCTCCTTCTCGATGATCTGTTTGTTTTGAATTGTGGAAGGAGGAAAGAGAAGAAGGAAGCGGTGAAATCGCAGTGAGGAGGAGGAAGAAGAAGAGGGGCGAAAGAAAGAATGAAGAAAAAAAAACCTGATAAAAAATTTGAAATATCTCTTTCTCTTTCTCTCTCTCTCTCTCCTTACCGCAGCCACGCTCGCGCGCTCGCTCGCCTCGGCCTCCGCGAGGGCCGGTCCGACCTCGACGAGCTCGACGCTGCCATCCCCGAGGCCCGCGGCGAGGAGGGAGCCGGAGCCGTGAACCGCCAGGGCCGTCGCTCGGACTTCGGCGTTGTTGCTGTTGCCGCCGCCGCTCCCTCCTCCGCTTCCTCCGCTTCCGCCAACGACCCTCAGCGCCGCCTCCGGCGCCGAGCCCACGCGCTGCCTCAGGTCGTGCGCCGAGAGCCTGCCGTCGGACATCAGGAGGAAGTAGATTGAGGGGCGCGTGGGCGACCACCTGGCCGCGACGGCGGCGGCGAAAGGGAGGAGCGGAGGAAGCGAAGAGGTTTTCGCCGCGTTTGCCGCCGCGTTCGCCGCAACCCCCTTCTCCCCGCCAGAGAAGACCCGCGGGGGCCGCGGCGGGCACAGCAGCGGGCCCCTCGCGTCCTCGGACCACACGCGGGCCCAGCCGCCGTCCCCCGCCGTAAGGTAGACCCGGGGCGCCGAGGGGTGAGCCTGCAGGGAGGCGACGGGGCCGAAGTGGCCGCCTGCGCCGGCGAGCGCGGGGCCGAGGCGCTCCGACGACGACGCCGACGACGACGAAGGTTGATTTCCTCCACCTCCACCTCCACCTCCGTTTCCTCCTCCTCCGCCGCCTCCGCGTGCCGCTCGGGAGACGGGGAGCAGGTAGCCCTGGTCCGTGGCCGCAAGGAGCCTTCCAGTCCCCGGGCCGCAGGCGACGAGGGCGCCAAAGGCAGGCGGAGGCGGTGGCGGGAGTTTGCTCAGAGAGGCGGCGGCAGAGGAGGCGGCTCTCGTCGCGGCCGCGGCCGGCACCGCCGCCGCCGCCGAAGAAGCTTTCCCGCTTCCGCCGCTTCCGCTGCTTCCGCTGCTTTCGCTGCTGCTCTTCCCGGACTGAGAGTCCAGCGGACCCCTGGCGAGTTCCCTCGCGTCCCACCACAGGATGCGACCGTCGTCCCCGGCCGAGGCCACGTCGGAAGGGTTGCGCGACGGGGGCCACACGAGAGCGCGGACCGACGACGACGAGGACGAAGCGCCGCCATGGGAGAGAGCGGCGGGCGAAACGGCGACGGCGGCGCTGTTGTTCTTTCCTCCTCCTACGACTCTCGCGTCGAAGAGGGCAAGCCTCCCGTCCGCCAAGCCGGCCAGCAACAGATTGGTCTCCCCTCTCGGAGGCAGGGCGAGGGCCGTGGGAGGAGCAGGGGTGCGGAAGGCGGCGAGTTGACGAATCGAGGAGAAGGAAGAAGAAGAAGAGGTCGAGGAGGACGACGACGACGGCGAAGAGAGGGAGAGAGAAGAAGAACCCGCAGCCTCCCACAGCGACAGCAGCGGCTCTTCTCCTTCCCCTCCTCTTCGTCCCGCTCTTCCTCTGCCCCCGTAGCAGAGGTCCCAGGGCGCCCTGGCGACGGCGAGCTTCCCGGAGCCGTCGGGGGCCCAGGCGAGCGCGGAGACGGGGTGAGAGAAGGAGGAGGAAGAAGAAGAGCGAGGAGAAGAGCCCGGAGCGGCGGCAGCGGCGGAGAACGCAGCGGCGCGGCGGAGCGGCGGGGCCGCCGCGGCCTCGCTTCCGATTCCGATCCCGATCCCGCCGCTGCGGATGATTCTGCTCCTGTTCCTCCTGGTATAATTGCTCCTTGTTAATGCGGATGTGGCGTCAGAAGCAAAGGAAACCTTAGAGGCCGCTTTTGGAGCAGCGACAGCAGCAGAAGAAGAAGACGAAGAAGACGAAAGCGTCGCTGCCGACGACGACGGAAGAGGAGGAAGCCTCGAAGCAGGCAGCACGACGGCGACCGCGCTCTCGAAGACGTCGAGCGCCCTGTTCTCCCTCAGCGCCGCCGCGGCGGCCCTGGACGCGGCCGCCACGGCAGAGACGAGCGAGGGGTCGCGGTCGAGCTGGCGGCGGTGGGCGGCGAGAGCGGCGGCGGAGACGGAAGCGGAGGCGAAAGCGGAAGAAGACGTTTCTGCCGCTGTTTCGTCTCCCGTTGTTGTCGCTGCTGTCGTCATCGCTGCCGTTTCCGCCTCTGCCTCACCGTCTTCCCCACCTCCACCACCCTCCTCCTCAGCGCCCGACCTACTCATTATCTTCGCCACTAGCGCCCGCGGCAGCGCCCCGTTGCCCCTCGCGGCGTCGGTCTGCGTGCCGGCGCCGGCCGTCGCCGTCTCGGCAGTGCCGACCCCGAAGCACGAGACCTCCGCCGCCTCTGCCTGGACTGCCACCGACGCGTTGCGGCTCAACCTGCAGCGCGAGGCGGCTTCCTCGTCGGGGCGGGCGTCGAGGAGGATCTGGTGTGACGGGGGAGGGGTTTGTTTTGTTTTGAAACCGGGGGAGAGGTTGAGAAAGGTCTAGAGTTTTTTCTTTTCGTTTTTCGTTTTCGCGCGACCTCTCGCCTCCCTCTTTTTTCTTCAAAAAAAAAAACCTCTCCCCCTTCTCTCTTCCTCTCTCTCACCTGCGGCGCCGGCGCGACCAGCGACAGCGGCCTCCCGATGTCCCTCCTCCTGCGCTCGAGCGTGACCTGCGCCTGCTGCGCCGA
>Ga0210003_1003765_pt1 | contig 12209 bp, 14 predicted proteins | sample LantaG_FD_182804 | JGI IMG/M metagenome (GOLD analysis project Ga0210003, IMG submission 182804) | Deep subsurface microbial communities from Baltic Sea to uncover new lineages of life (NeLLi) - Landsort_02402 metaG (SPAdes) (version 2) | ecosystem: Environmental > Aquatic > Marine > Oceanic >...
TTGGAGCTATGCTTACTAAGATAAAAAAAGAGGTAGAGAGTAGAGACCTCTCAGACGTGCCTACAGATAAACTGCTGGATTTATTCTTAAAGTATAACAGCCAGGTAAAAGAGGAGATAGTAGAGCCACGTTTTAAGACCTCTACAGAGATTAAAGAGGATAAACTGGATAGGGAGCTACTGGATGAACTTACAACCCTCCAGAGTGAGCCAGTAAAGAGACTAAAAGTAGGCTAAAAGATTACCAGATAAACATAGTAAACAATGATTACAGAGATAGAGGCTAAAGATATAAAGAGGTTACTCCTTAGAGTTTACAGAAAATACCAGAGAGGAGCTATTACTGAGTCTCAGGCATACAGAGAGACCTACCTCCTAAACTCTGTATTAAAAGCTATAGAGGTAACGGACTTAGAGGATAGATTACAACTAATAGAAAATACGCTAAAGAATGGCTAAAAAAGATATATCTACAATACTTAAAAACGGAACGCCTAAACAGAGAATACTCCTAATAGCGGAGCAAATAGCCAGAGGTAAATTCTCTACTAATGGGGAGGATATGGATAAGCTATTAACAGATAGAGAATTTAACCAGCTCTCTGATAGCTTCAAAAGTGATAAAGAGATAAGGCTCTGGAATAAGTATAAGAATTTAGACGCTAAAGTAACCAACGCTATAATGAACCTACAGGGATTAAAGTATGAGGTACTTATGCACTATACCAACCTTAGAGGCTACGTTTTTCTCTGGAATAACTTAGAACATTCTGAGCTATTGGTAAACTCTGTATTACACGAAATTAAAGACCCTAAGGAACGAAAAAGAATAGCGGAAAAAGGAATTAAAGGTATAGACGCTCTATTTAGTAAGAACTTTATAGATAAGGAGGGATATGTAGAGACCTCTATAGACTTTATGAGTAATATTTATACAGATAAGGACGGGAATAGTATTGGTTACAAAGAGACCCCCAGACAGACCAGAGAGAGGAGTTTACTCTATCTTATGGAAACCGTAAAAAAGGACGCTATACGCTCAGCGAGTAAATGGCTGGGCTGGTATGAGGCTCTTAATGATTACATAGATAATGAAGGATTCAATGTAAAAACCTTTAAGAAGATACTGGAGACAATGGAGACAGAGATACGCTCCAGATTAGTAGGCTGGGGTAAATACTATGGAGAGATAGAAATAGGAGTAGAGATTAACCCTAAGTTAAGTAAACTAATAGAGGGTTACGGAGTTTGTCCTGAGCCATACGATATAGAGCCAGATGAGACAGAGTATAACTGGTTTAAACGTGAAATTATAGGGGATGAGTAGTAATAAGAGAAAAAAGAAAAATAATTTCTTACCTCTTACTGGAGGAGCTGGATTAGGTTTTACAGGGCTTCCAGATGAGGCAAAAAAGGAGGAGAAAAAAGGAAAGTTTAAACGCTCTGGACACCTTACAGACCAGATATTAAAATATACCTACCCACCAGATGAGAGCGGACAACTTAGCCTCTGGGAAACTTTAGGAGACGGAACCAGAACTAAGATAGAAGTAGCTGGAGTAGAACGCTCTGAGATAGTAGAGGGAATTAAATTAACCCCCTCAGAAACTAAAGTAATAGATAGTTTATGTAAACTACTCCACTTAAATAGCCAAACAGCTGAGCCTACAGATAAAGACTATTATACTGGAAATTCACACCCTGAGCTGGTAGATTATAAAGGGGAAACTACCCCAGCTCCTAAATTAGCCTTTACTCTCTATGAACTTACTAAGGAATATGCAGGAATAGATAAAAAAGTAGCAGGAAAGGAAATAGAGAACGTAGCTAATATATTGGTAGGACTATCTAATAAACAGTTTTTACTTAGATACAAAGAGGAGACCCATAAGAAAGGAGGAGGTAAAATAGTAAAGGAGCTGGAAATATTCCAGAAAATCATAACCCTACCTACCTTTAGGATGAGAGAGTATAGTAAGGAGGGAATAGAACTAAGTAAGACAGAGGAGACGCTGGTAATACTTCATCCAATATTTAGGAGACAGATAGACAGTAAATTTATTCTCTATCCTAATGACATTACTAAGAGGACAATAATAGCCTACGGTTCTCCTAATATTTCTGAGATTACTATAAGGCTCAGAGATTACCTAATGAGAGAGCTAAGTTATAAACACTTTGAGCCAGAGATAGGACTGGAGAGGCTTTATTATCAATTAGCGGAGAAATGGATGAAAGAAAGCCGTAAGACTAAAATAAAACAGTACACAGAGAAAGCTATGGAGACTATGATTAACTTAGGGCTATTAGAGGGCTATAATATCCAGACGGCTAAAACCTCTGGAGAGCCTAAAGTAGTGTTTACTTTAAATAAGGATTTTAAATAACTACGTACCTGAGTGCAATGATTACGTACCTGAGTGCAATGATTACGTACCTGAGTGCAATGATTACGTACCTGAGTGCAAAAGTAAACAGAGTAAACAGCTGGAAACCCTTATAAATAAAGGGATTCAGAATAATTAAAAAAACGTAAGATATATTAAGAGTATTATAAGATACTCTAAGAGGGATAAACTCTCCTTACAGTCGTTTATCCTTTTTTTAAACTATGTACCAGAGTGTAATTTTTTAACCCTATAGGATGAGAGATAAAATAAAAAAAATAGTAGCCTACATATTTAGGAGCTGGGAGGATGAGCCAGAGCCTACTCATCCACGCCTAAAAATATTACCTCCTTTCCTACTGGAGCTATTAGCCTACCTCATAGGCTTAGCTATCCTCTACCAGATAGGAGTTTACCTCTGGAGTATTATAGTATTATTTAACTGTTTACTCAGTAATTAAAAAAATATTGGTAAGTGTTGTAAGTAAGATAATATTACTATATTTGCAATAGTAAACAGTAAATTACTTAGTAATGGATATAATAGTAAAACAGGCTCAGGATGTAGCTATAGTAAGCCCTCAGAGGATAGAGGATTTAGTAGATAGCTTTATAAACTCTCAGGATGTAAAGTTAAGTTCTAAACTACTCTACAGGAGAACGCTAAAACAATACTTTAACTGGGTAGATAAAAAGACCTACCTCCTATCTGAGATAGCCAGACCTCAACTACTGGAGTATAAAGAGGAGTTACTAACCTCTAATTTAAGTAGTCTAACCGTAGGCTCTTACATAACCTCAGTAAGACGCTTTTACGAATGGACGGAGGCTAATAAATTCTATCCTAATGTAGCTAAAGGGATAAAGACCCCTAAGAGAAAACAGCAATTTAAAAAACAGCCTCTCCTCCCAGCTCAGGCTACAGAGCTACTAAACTACTACCAGAGTAGAGCCTCCAGAGATTACGCTATAATTACCCTACTCCTGAGAACTGGATTAAGGACTATAGAAGTAGTAAGGGCTAATATAGAGGATATTACTTATAAAGGCTCTCAGAGAGTGCTACTGGTACATGGTAAAGGGAGAGACGAAAAGGATAATTTTGTAATACTTACAGAGAAAACCTATAAACCTATAGAGGATTACCTTAACTCCAGAGGCAAAGTAACCAGCTCAGAGCCTCTATTTATTTCTACAAGTAACAACTCCAAAGGAGAGAGACTAACTACCAGAACTATAAGCTACATAGCTAAGGAGGGATTAAAGGCTATAGGTTTAGATGCTAATAGCTTTACAGCTCATAGTTTAAGGCATACTACAGCCGTAAATATTCTACGGGCTGGAGGTTCTTTAGAAATGGCTCAATATACTTTAAGGCATACCAACCCAGCCACTACTCAAATTTATACAGCAACACTAAATGAGGAGCGGAGATTAAAGAACTCAGGGGAGGCTCTTATAGATAGCCTTTATTAATAATATAAGTAAACATAGTAATATGAGTAATATAACGGACTGGATTAAATACGAACTATACCCTTCTTTATTTGAGGTAATAGATACGGCTCTACCAGAACACGAATTTAAACGCTACGCTGGGAGCTGGATAAGTAAGACGTATTTAAATGGAACTCCCCACCAAAAGAGAACAGATAAGACAGTAGTAAATAAGAGAGCTGTAGGCTACATATTAGAACAGGGAGGAGAGACCCTAAGCCTAATAGATTACGTAATGAGGAGAGACGGGGTAGAGTTTATTACGGCCGTTAAAACTTTATCGGATGTAGTAGGATTAAAGCCACCGACAGACCCTAATTTTAATAAAGAGGACTACCAGAGCTATAAGGATAGAGCTACAATATTAGAGGACTGTAATAGTTATTTTATAGACTGTTTAGATAACTCTACAGGAGCGGATGAGGTAAAGACTTATTTAACCTCCAGAGGCTACAGCTCAGAGGATGTAAAAGCTATGGAGCTGGGCTATATCCCCTCTCAGGAACAGCTTTATAAATTCCTTATAAATACTAAGAAACATAAAAAGGATTTAGTAGAGGATATAGTAAAGCTAAACAGCGGAGTAGGTAATACTCATAGGCTTACAATACCCTACAGGAGCGGAGAGACTATTAAGGGCTTTAAGTTTAGAACTATAGGAGACCACCAGCCAAAGTATTTAAACTCTACAGGACTGGATAGACTGGGAGGCTTTTTTAACCTCTTAGGGGTAAAGGGAGATAAGGATATAGTAATAGTAGAGGGAGAGCTGGATAGTCTCCACGCTACAGCCAGAGGAGTAGAGAATGTAGTAGCTACTGGAGGGAGTAGTATAGCCTCAGAGCAAATAAAGGACGCTATAAAGAGAGGAGCTAAGAGCCTTACTCTATGTTTTGACAAAGAGCCAAATAAAGAGGAGGAGACAGTTAAGAAAATTACCTCAGCTATAGACATACTACTGGGAGAGGGAGTAAACAGAGTTTACATAGTAAACCTACCAGATATAGACGGGGATAAGACAGACCCAGATAGGCTAATAAGGGAGAAAGGGGTAGAGGCTTTTAGAGAGGCTATTTCTGAGGCTCTACCTTATTATGAGTATAAGCTACGGGAGACCTTTATAAAGTATGGTAAAATTGAGGAGGAGAGAGGAGGTACTGGATTAACTCCTAAGGATATAGATAGACTACTGGAGGAGGTAGTAGAGACAGCTACTAATATACCAAACCCAACAGACAGGGATAGATATAAAAAGCTATTTACCTCTCAGGAGAGTGTAACTAACTTAGGAATAACTGAGGAGAGTTTAAGTATTACAGTAGATAGATTAACCTCTACCAGAGATAAAGAGGCTCAGACTAAGGACTTTAAAAAACTACTCTCTAAGGCTACTCAGCTACAGGATAAAGGAGAGGTAGATAAGGCTCTGGAATTATTAGATAAAAAAGTAAAGGAGGTAAAGCTACAGGATAAAGCTACAGAATTTAGTAGCCTACTTAAAACTACTACAGAGAGCGAAATAAGAGAGAGACAAGCAAGTAAACCAGAGAGCCTAAACTCAGGATATAAGATAGGAGGAGAGCCTCTATTATTTCCCTCTGGAGCTATTAGTATTTTAACCGCTCCCACTTCACACGGTAAAACAACTTTTTTAATAAACTTAGCTTTAAACGTAGCTCAGGATTACCCAGCTAAAGAGGTTTATTTATTCAGTTATGAGGAGGACGGGGATAGTATATTAACCAACGCTCTAAACACTTATTTAGATGAGGAGCTAAGTACAAATAACAGGAGGAGTATAAAGAACTATTTTACTACAGGCTCTACAGAGTACATAAAGAGCCAGAGGATAGATTACTTTACAGCTACTAAGGATAAGTTTTTTAAGGAACTCATAGAGCCTAAGAGGTTAAATATCCATTACTGTAATTACAACTCAGATACATTAATAGAGGCTATTAGATACCTCCATAAAAACACAAATATAGGAGCTGTATTTATTGACTATATCCAACTCTTAAACCTCCCTCAGGGTAAATATAAAACCTACTCCAGACAGGAGGAGATAAAAGAGATATGTATAGCCCTAAAGGATGTAGCTGTAGAGACAGGATTACCTATAATACTGGGAGCACAATTTAACAGGGAGGTAGTAAACCAGCTCAGAATACACCCGACTAAAATAGGAGAGGCTGGAGATATAGAACGGATAGCTAACCTTATAGTAGGATTTTGGAATAACAATTTTAAACCCTTAGCTACAGAGGGAGAACTAAATGAGATTAACAACAAAGGAGCTACTACTCCAGATACTCTCTATACCACTATCTTAAAGAATAGAGGAGGTATAGTAGGACTGGAGGAGATACTATCCTTTAATGGTAATACGGGTAAAATAGAAAATAGTGATTCTGTTATAAGGGATATATTTTAAGTAATAAGAATAAACATAGTAACTCAAAGAGACAGCTAAACGGAAACTAAAAACGATGAGCAAAGTAATAAGCATAAGTAACCATAAGGGAGGAGTAGGTAAAACTACCTCAGCTATTAATATAGGAGCTGGACTAAACAAGCTAAAAAAGAAAGTACTACTAATAGATTTAGACCCTCAGGCAAACCTTAGCCAGAGTTTAGGTATAATAGAACCAGAGCGGACTATTTACGGAGCTATAAGAGGAGAGTATAAATTACAACCTATAGAGATATTAAAAGGACTGGATTTAATACCCTCTACTTTAGACCTCTCAGGAGCGGAGGTAGAGATGAGCGGAGAGGCTGGTAGGGAATATATCCTAAAGGAATTAATAGAGCCTATAAGAGCCTCTTATGATTACATAATAATAGACAGCCCTCCCTCTCTGGGATTATTGACTATTAACAGCTTTACAGCCTCAGATGAAATATTAATACCTCTACAGGCTCAGTATTTAGCTCTACAGGGATTAACTAAACTAATAGAGGTAGTAGATAAGATTAAGCGGAGACTGAATAAAGGACTATCTATAGGAGGAGTATTTATTACCCAGTACGATAGTAGAAAGGTATTAAATAGGGATGTAGTAGAAACTATAGAGGCTCATTTTAAGGATGAGGTATTTAAGACAAAGATACGGGATAATATAGCCTTAGCGGAGGCTCCAGCTCAGGGCTTAGATATATTCAGATACAACCCTAAAAGCTACGGAGCGGAGGATTACCTCTCTCTCAGTAAGGAGATACTAAAAAGAAAGTAAACAGTAATTACTAAGTAACATAAATAAACAATAAATTTGCAACTATGAGTAAAAAGAACTTTACAGGAGGCTTAAACTCCCTACTGGGAGACCAGCCAGAGAAACCTAAGAGAGGGAGACCAGTAACCCAGACTAAGGAGATTACTAAAAGCTCTCAGGAGGGAACTAAAGAGAATGAGACCAGAGCCACGTTTATAATAAATGAGGAGCTACTGGATAAACTAAAAGCTATAGCCTACTGGGATAGGGTACTTATTAAGGATGTAGTAAATACAGCTCTACAGGAGACAGTAACTAAGTATGAAAAAAAGAACGGAGATATTAAACCAATACCTAAAAAGTAAAAAAAGATATGGCTACAGTAATAGAGGGTATTAAATTCTATACCATACCAGAGACAGCTCAGGCTCTTAGGGTAACTCCTCAGACTATTAGAGCCTGGATAAAACAGGGTAAGATAAAGAGCCAAAGGATAGGGAGACCTATTTTAATTACAGAGGATAATCTAAAGCAATTTTTAAACCAATTAAATTAATGACAATGGGAGAGCTTACAAGAGAAAAAGTAATAGAAATAATAGATTTTGTAAAAGAGAAGCAAGAGGGCTTATCAATAGACAGCTTTGGAGAAATGAGCTTTGGAAATAGAAACTCTGAGGAGATTATTCTTATAGATTTTTCTGGAGAGGACCTAAGCGGATTAGATTTAAGCGGACTGGACTTTAAATGTGTAAACTTTGAGGGAGCTAACCTTAGTGGGGCTAACCTCCAGGGAGCTAATGTATGGGGAGCCAGTTTTAAGGATGCGAATATAGAGGGAGCCAATTTCAAAGATGTAGAATTATTAGATGTAGACTGGAGAGGAGTAAAAGGCGTACACCTTACCTAACTTCCATAAACATTACATTACAGAAGTAGAAAGCAAATAGATTAATATGAGTAGTAAAACAGAAATAAAAGATAGCTACTATCTAGAACACTTAGAGGAGATAAAAGAGGCTTATAAAGAGAGTAAGGACTGGAATAAAGTAATATCTACAGCCGTTTACTTAGATGTAGATGTAGCTCAGGAGGCTTTTATAGATTATGTAGAGGAGGTTTATAAAACTAAGGTAAAGGATGCTAAACAACTCCAGAAACTTACAGGATGTACAGAGTATAAAGATACAGAGAAAGTAAATCTACAGGATATAATAACCTCAGCGAGGTATAGTAAATATTTCAGAGCCTTAGAGAAAGCCCTACAGGAGGGAACTAAATATAAAGACCTCCTACAGATTAAGCCTCAGGATTTCGGACTACCTAAGACCTGGAGCGGATGTTTAGGCTCAGACCAGTATAGCTCTATCCTTTGGGCTTTATCCTTTGAGTTTTTAATAGATGAGCCAGCTGGGTTAATGTTATTACCCTCTCCCAGAGTAATAGCTAAAGAGATTAAAGCCCCCTACTCTGTAATAATGGATGCTTATAATATTACAAGAAATAGATAAAATAAATATGGAGCTACTGGAGACAAAGGAGAGATTTATAGAGTTACGAGCTAAAGGCTGGAGTTTTGATAAGATAGCTAAAGAGTTGGGTAAAGCTAAACAGACGCTAATAGACTGGAGTAAAGAGCTACAGGATGAGATAGGGAATAGGAAAGCCTTAGAGCTGGAGGCTCTTTATGAGAGCTACTACCTAATGAGAGAAAATAGGCTACAGACCTTTGGAGCTATGCTTACTAAGATAAAAAAAGAGGTAGAGAGTAGAGACCTCTCAGACGTGCCTACAGATAAACTGCTGGATTTATTCTTAAAGTATAACAGCCAGGTAAAAGAGGAGATAGTAGAGCCTATGTATAAAAGCTCTCAGGAACTAATAGAGGAGAGACAGGATAGAGAGCTACTGGAGGAGCTTACTACTCTACAGAGAGAACCTTTAAGGAGACTAAAAGTAGGCTAAAAGATTACCAGATAAACAGAGTAAACAATGATTACAGAGAAACAAATAGAGGCTAAAGATATTAAGAGGCTACTCCTTAGAGTTTACAGGAGATACAACTCTGGAGCTATTACAGAGGCTCGGGCTTATAAAGAGACCTACCTACTTAACTCTGTATTAAAGGCTATAGAAGTAACAGACCTGGAGGAGAGGCTACAGAATATAGAGAACACACTAAAAAGAGATTAACAGCTATGGCTAAAAAAGATATAGGTAAAATACTAACTACAGGCTCTCCTAAACAGAGGATGCTACTAATAGCGGAGGATATAGCCAGAGGTAAATACTTCCAGGAGAAACTACTAACAGATAGCGATTTTAACCAGCTATCTAATAGCTTTAAAAAACCTAATGAGATAAAGCTCTGGAATGAATTTAGAAAGCTGGACGATACAGTAACCAACGCTATAGTAAACCTACAGGGCTTAAAGTTTGAGGTATTAATGAACTACAGCAACCTAAGAGGCTATATCCTGGTATGGAACTCTATAGAAAATACTGAGCTACTGGTAAACTCTGTATTACACGAAATTAAAGACCCTAAAGAACGGAAACGAATAGCAGAGGACGGAGCTAAAGGAATAGACCTACTATTTAGTAAGACAGAACCAGACCAGGAGGGCTACATAGAGATAAAGGTAGATTTTGAAAAAGACAGCTATAAGGATGAGAACGGAGAGAGGATAGGCTTTAAAGATAAGCCCAGAAAAACTAAAGAGTATAGCCTCTGGTATGTTATGAATAACGTAAAAAAGGAGGTAGAAACCTCAGTAATAAAATACCTAAGCTGGGAGAGTGCTACTCTGGATTTTATGGAGGAGAGAGGCTTTAATGTAAAGACTTATAAAGAGCAAATTAAACAGATGACTACTCTGGTTTATAGCCCCATAATAGGCTGGGCTAAGTATAGCGGAGAGCTTAATACAGGGCTACCTCATCCACGCCTGGAGGAGATTATAAAAAAATATGCTATTTGCCCTAATATGGATGAGCTTAAAGTAGATGAGGTACAATATAACTGGTTTAGGAGATACTTTTTAGACGGAGAGGATTACCCAGATGAGCTAAGAGGCAAAGTAAATAAAAGTTTACCCTATGAGTAATAGAGGCAAAAATAAGACGATTGAGACAGCTATACAGCCTCTACCAGGCTTAGGAGGAGGCTCTGTATTTAACCCACTACCAAAACAGGAGGGAATAATAGAGGTAGAGAAACTAACTAAAATAGCTATCCATACAATAAGCCAATTTTACGGAGATAATAAACAGCTATCTCTATTTTCAGATGAAAAAATAGACGCTTTTAAAGACGCTACAGGACTTAATTTAACCAATAGACCTACTAACTACGGAGTAGTTTTAAACCAGGCTCAGAGGCGAGTTTTTGAGGGTATTTTAAAGGCTTTTACAGATACGAACTATAAAGGAGATGAGCAAAAAGATAAAGCTATAGCTCTGGGAGAGGTTTACTCAGATACAGAAACCTCAGCTAAAACCTTAGTAAAGGGAGATAACGCTCCTTATAAAAATATAGATACTATACCAGTAGTAAAACTTACTCAGTCTCAAATAATAGACCTCTCAGGATATGATTTAAAAAGCCAGAGACAGGGAGATAAACAGGATGTAATAGAGGCTTTATCTTTTTTAGCTACAAATCAATTTTGTTTTTACTGGATAAGGTTAAAAACAGATAAAGGAAAGCCAGTAAAAGATAAAAGCGGAGACTATGTAAAAGAGGAGGTAATGGAGGTAGGAACTCTACTAAGAATAAAAACAGTAAGAGACCAAACAGGGCTACTACAATACTATGAAATACAGCCCTCCGCTCCACTATTAGACCAGGTAAATAATTACTTTCTTTTAGTGCCTAATAACTGGAGAGATGAGGTAAGGCAAATAACAGGTAAAAGAGCCTCCAGCTATACCTATGAGCTTTTACTTTGGCTCAGGCTACAGTATGAGCAAATAAGGAGATACAATAAAGGAGGAGGTAAAAACAGAAAGCCTAAAACCTTTAAAATTAGTAAAAGCTGGGAGGATGTAGCTATAGCTCTTAAAATGCCTGAGACTATGTATAAAGCAAATAGAAAACGAGCCTCTAAAATTATCCAGGAGGCTTACTCTGTAGCTATTAAACTGGGCTACCTGGTAGGAGTAGAAAATAACGGAGCTACAGATATACTCTACTTAAATGAGAGCTACTACCCTAAGCCTGGAGAACTGGTATAAATTCGTATTGTGTGATACCCTTTTTAGTAGCTATAAGTTGAGAAAGTAGTAGCTATAAGTTGAGAAAGTAGTAGCTATAAGTTGAGAAAGTAGTAGCTATAAGTTGAGAAATGACCGCTTAACTATTTGATTATCAATACTGTTTTTTCCGTATAATCTTAATAGTTATAAGACTATTAAAGGGATAAACTCTCCTTACAGTCGTTTATCCTTTAAAACAAATTAACCCTATAGGATGAGAGATAAACTTAAAAAGATAGTAGCCTACATATTTAGGAGCTGGGAGGATGAGCCAGGCTATACTCATCCACGCCTAAAAATATTACCTCCTTTTTTCTTTGAGTTATTAGCCTACCTCATAGGCTTAGCTATCCTCTACCAGATAGGAGTTTACCTCTGGAGTATTATTTAACTGTTTACTCAGTAATAAAAAAAATATTGGTAAGTATTGTAAGTAAGATAATATTACTATATTTGCAATAGTAAACAGTAAATTACTTAGGTATGGATATAATAGTAAAACAGGCTCAGGATGTAGCTATAGTAAGCCCTCAGAGGATAAAGGAGCTGGTAGATAGTTTTATAGCCTCTCAGGATGTTAAGCTAAGCTCTAAGCTACTCTACAGGAGAACCCTAAAACAGTATTTTAACTGGGTAGAGGATAAGGGATATTTACTCTCTGAGATAGCCAGACCTCAGCTTTTAGAGTACAAACAGGATTTACTAAGCTCAGATAAGAGTAGCCTAACTGTAGGCTCTTACATAACCTCAGTAAGACGCTTTTACGAATGGACGGAGGCTAATAAATTCTATCCTAATGTAGCTAAAGGGATAAAGACCCCTAAGAGAAAACAGCAATTTAAAAAACAGCCTCTC
>Ga0210003_1003767_pt1 | contig 12206 bp, 9 predicted proteins | sample LantaG_FD_182804 | JGI IMG/M metagenome (GOLD analysis project Ga0210003, IMG submission 182804) | Deep subsurface microbial communities from Baltic Sea to uncover new lineages of life (NeLLi) - Landsort_02402 metaG (SPAdes) (version 2) | ecosystem: Environmental > Aquatic > Marine > Oceanic >...
GCGTCAGCAGGCTCATTATGCTGCTTGTTTCACTGTAATCGAATCGGCGGATGATGATGGCGTCGGATTTGATGAACTGCGGATCTGAAGTTTGAAGTTTGAAGTTTGAAGGGTTAAAGGCTGAAGCCCTCATAGTAGTGTCAATCCTTCAACTTCAGCACGGCGATAGGACGCATAGGTCCGATGGGTCCAATACCGCCGCCCGCCCTCGAGACATTATCCGCGCCTTCCCGCTTCACATTTCACACTTCATTCCCCCTTCCCCCTTCACACTTCCCCTTCACATTTCACACTTATAGTCCGGCCATTCGCCGGTGAATACCTCGACGGCCGGGCCGGTCATAAACACGTTTCCCGCCTCGGTCCATTCCAGCTCGAGGTCGCCGCCTGCGAGATGCGCGGTGAGTTTGCGCTGGGTGCGGCCCGACAGCACCCCGGCCACGCAGGCGGCCGATGCGCCGGTGCCGCAGGCGAGTGTCTCGCCCGCGCCGCGCTCCCAGACGCGCAGCAGTATCTCGCCGGGGCCGGTTATCTGTGCAAATTCCACGTTCACGCGGTTCGGGAATGCGGCGTGATTCTCGATGATCCGCCCGTAGCCGTGCACGTCGAACGTCTCGACGTCGTCGACGTATATGACGCAATGCGGATTTCCCATCGACAGGCAGGTGACGCGGAATGTTCGGCTGCCGGCGGTTAATTCTTCGTCGATCACATTTCCGGCAGGCCCGATCATCGGGATATCGCCCCGCTCGAGGATCGGCCGGCCCATGTCGACTCGAACCAGCTCCACCTTGCCGTCGGACACCGTCATGTCGAGCACGCGCATTCCGGCGGCGGTCTGCACGCGCAGCGGGTTCATTTTCGCGATTCCGCGCTCGAAGGCCAGCTTACCCACACAACGGACGGCGTTGCCGCACATCTCGGCTTCGCTTCCGTCGGAGTTGAACATCCTCATCCGCAGGTCCGCATCCTGCTGCCCGGCCGGCATTATCAGCACCAGGCCGTCCGATCCCACGCCGAAATGGCGGTCGCTCATGCGGCGGGCGAGTTCGGGTGCGTCCGACACGGCTTCTTCGAAGCAGTTGATGTAGACGTAGTCGTTGCCGCAGCCGTGCATTTTGGTGAACTTCATTTGTTCTTCTTGCCCTTCCGGCGGCCCTCGCGGGCTGTGGCCGGCATCTGAACGGTCGCCACCAGCTCGGGTTTCGGCGATCGATAGACGGTCATCATTATGCCGCCGTATTTCTCGCACAGCTCCGAATATGGCGGCTTGAGGAAATCCTCGACTTGGCTGCAATGCCGGCCGGCCAGGTACTCCTGCGCCAGCACGCGCATCAGCTCGTCATACTTGCGCTGGGATGCGGAATGCACGTAATTGCTGCCCTCGAAGCGTCGGATGTCGCCGTTGAACAACGGGCTTACGTGATACAGCTCGTGGAAAACCGTTGTGAGCTTGTCTTCCAGTGACAGCTCGTGGAACCTGGGCAGGCAGAACGATACTATGTACAGCATCTCCTTGCCGTCCTGCACCACACGGGGCACGCGATATGTCCTGCCCCCTCGCTCGGTGGTCGGCGAGCCGCCCTCGAAACGGAGGGGAACGGTGCGGGCATAAAGCCCGGTAGGCCCGGCTGTTCGCGCGCGCACGCAACCGATCAGCAGCCGCGTCGTATCCACGTGGGCGAACACGGTGCATCGGGCAACGATATCCTCGATCAGCCGCCGCATGATCTTCGCGTAATCAAGCAAAACCTGCGGTTCCTCGCGAATCCTAATCAGATCAGCCCGTTTTTCGCCATATCACCGCCGCCGCACCGTGCGGCGACCGCAGCAGGGCACCCGGCCGTACAACCGCGCCGGAGTCGACCACCGCATTTTCCAATTCTGCGCCGGAGCCTATCCGCGCGCCGTCAAGAACAATGCATGACTTCAGCCGGCAACCATCTTCCACCACGCATTCCGCTCCCACGCTCACGTTTGGCCCCAACTGCGCCTTAAGCACACGCGCGCGCGGCCCGATTGCCGTGTAAGGGTCAACGAGCGCGTCGTCGGCGACTTCTGCCGAAGCATCTATGAGCGTCTCGCCGGATTCAACAAGCTCCTTCTGCACGTTTGCGTTGGTCTCCAGCAGGGCGTCGGGATCGGTCAGATTCGCCCAATAGCCCGTTATCGGCATCGCCCTGACCTTCAGGCCGGCTTCCATCAGCCCCTGAATGCCGCCGGTAAGCTCGTGCTCGCCCGATGGTGCGGGCGGCAGGTTGCGGGTCGTTTCGAAAATCTTCGGTGGAAACACGAACAGCCCGGCGTTTACAAGCGTGCTGGATTCGTTCTCGGCGGGGCGCTCGACTATCCGCACCAGCCTATCGCCGTCCACAAACAACGCTCCGATTCTCACGCGCCGCCCGATGTCGTACGTGCTGACCACCGCGTCGGCTCCCTCGCTGTGAAGCCGGACTGCACGGGCATAATTTGCCGCGTGGGCGAGCACATCTCCAAAAACGAGCACGAATGGCTCGGCGCCCGCAAAATCTTCGGCCAGAAGCGCAGCACCGCCCGTGCCGTTAAGCTTCTCCTGCTTGAGATACGTCAGCTTCACGCCAACCGACCCGCCCGCCCCCAGCAAGCCGCGCACCTGCTCCATCTGGTGGCCCACGATCAACAGGCAGTCGTCTACGCCCGCAGTGCGAAGGCGCTCGAGCGTAAGCACCAGCGCCGGTCGATTCGCCAGCGGCATCAGCGGCTTGGGCCGCTCGTCGCACAGCCCGCGCATCCTGGTCCCCTTGCCCGCAGCCAGTACAACAGCTTTCACTCCTCACACCTCACACTTCACACTTCACACTTCACACTTCAGTCACATGGCCGCACCGGTGCCGTACGTTCAAATAATAGCAGGAAAAACGGGGCAATTCAAGACGGAAAAACAGGCAACGTCAGACGCAGCCTTCCATGCTTGCATCGGCCCCGCCACAAAACTATAATACCAGCAGATGAAACGCAACAGCAAGATTCAAAGGCTGCAACAAGAATGATACCCTATCGCCCCCGATCCTGCCGCGAATTCCCAATCCGTGCGGCAGGCGCCGCCTTCATCGTGGCGCTGATGGCTGCATCCGCCATCGGCGCAGATGCGCTTCGCATCAGTTTCCCGGCCGACCGCGACGCTTTCGTCACGCCGGAAGACGTGCACGTGTGGCTGCACCTCCCTGATGACGCGCGGGGCAGCGGCGAGCTTACCCTCGCCACGGAAAACGGCACGCTTCTGCGCCTGCAGGAATCGTTTCAGCCGGGCCCCGCGCCGGCCGTGCTTACATACATCATACACTCGGCAATGCTGTGCCCCGGCGAGTATCGGATCAGTTTCCAGCTCGACGGCCGCACCTGCCAGGCTCCGCTGACAATAATCGAAGGCACGCCGGCAACGCATTTTCCCATAGCACTCGCCACGGCCACGCCCGCCGGCAGGGCCGACATAACAGGCTACGCCCAGCTCGGCTTCAACATCATCTTCACACGCGACCCCGCCGGCCTCGACCCCGCCGGCCTTGCCATCGGCCGGATGCGATGGATGCAGGAGATGTCGCTCAAGGCCGCTGCCTCGCCCGCCGACCAGGTGATGGTTCAGGCGGGAGGCAGGCACGTCCAACTCGTGGCACAGGCTGCTCAGTCCGTGCCGGGTTTTGCAGGGGTGGTCATCGACCGTGCGCCGCCGCTGCAGGCGGTTACGCAGACGATCGACCTGATCGACATCTTCAATGACGAGCAGGAGCGTATTAATGCGGCGATGGCGCTGCTGACTGCGGCCGCCGGCAAACCGATGGACGCCGCATCGCTGGTTGTCGAGCTGAAGCCCACGCCGGCCCGCACGATCTACATGCGGCAGATCAAACAACTGCTGCTTTCCGGCAAGGCCGACGAGAAGCTGCTGCTCGAGCTTGAGCGGCTGCATGAAATGATGAAGCAGAAGCAGGAGAGAGATATTCCCCGAGAAGTGCGCAGGCTGCTTGCGGGCGATGCGCCGATCTACCAGACCAAGCTCGTCAACCCGTTCGCGGATGAGCACACGCTTGCGGCATATCGGCGAAAATTCGGCGCCGACGCTCCGCGCTGGTGGGAGGGCAACGCCAACTTCGGCGAGTGGCACCGGTTCCTTGATTTCCGCGGCGAACTATGGCCGGGCGTTGTGGATGCGTGGTCGCAGTGCTTGCGCGAGATGGATCAATCGCTCCGACTGCTCGGGCGCGAACATCGTGGCGCCGGCAGCGCCGGTAGGCCCCTGTTGCCCGCCCGCGAATCACGCGAAGCCGGCAGGGGAGGGATTCCGCTGCGCCGCATCAGGATAGCGCCCGGCCGCCCGCTGCAGCCGCTGTACGAGACCTCCCGATACCGATCACAGCCGGTTTGGATGGAGATCGATCCTCCCGAAACAGGACCGCACGACCTGCGCCGCTCCGTAATGACATCATTGGCGGCCGGGGCAGCAGGCATAGTCTGCACGCAGGGCGTTGCTAGCCCCGGCAGCGACTTTCCGTTGGCCGCGGAGGCCGCATCGCTGGGCGACCTGACTGCCCGCCACGGCGATTTCCTGCTGGGTCTCGAGCGCCGCCGGGCCAGGCTGGCGATCCTCGAGTCCGACACCACGCGCTGCCATCTGCTCGGCGGCAATCCGCTCGAGCATGGCGATCAGACTGCGTATTCCGCCATCATAGCAGAAGCTTGGGAGCAGTGCGTAGATGCGGGCTTCGTGCCTGATATCCTCACGGAATCGGAACTGCCCGCGGCGCTTCCACGCTACTCGGCGGTTATCGCACCGTGTCTGAAACGCCTGCCCGATCCGCATCGAATATTTCTGCTGGCATACACGAAGGCTGGCGGGAAGGTGATTGTCGACTCCGCCTGCGAGATCGACCTCGACGGCGCCGCCCGTCTGAGCTTCGCATTCTCGGCCGCAGATGCCCCGCCCGCCCAACAGGCCGAGCTTGCCGAAGCCCTGCGTACGTCCGTACGCTCCGACATCCGCTGCGACGGCCGGCGCGTTGCGATAGCCGAATTTGACGTGCCCGCACCCGCACGCCTGTTTGCCCTGATCCCCACACGGCCGCAGCCGGAGCCGCTCGACCTGACGGTTGTCCTGCCTCGAGGTTCGCTGAAGGCATACGACGTTTTTCAATCGACCGAGATCGGCCTCGGCACGAGCGAACGCGGCTTGCCCGTAATGAACGTTGCCGTGCCGGCGGCTCAAGCGAAACTGATCGCCGTCCTCCAATCGCCAATCGGCTCGGTGACGGTCGCACCGCCCAAGCCGGCCGACGGCGCATTACACATCGAGGCTTCGCTCGCCGACGTACGCGGCGCACCCGTGCCCACACCCGTCCCGGCGACCGTAATTGTGCTGGATGAATCGGGCGCCGAGCATTTTCGCGTGCACCGCCCTTTCGTCGACAGCTCGCTCAAGCTGAGCCTGCCGCTTTCCGCGAACGCGCCGCCCGGCCGCTGGTTCGTCCGCGTTACCGAGCTTTTCTCACAGCGCTCGCACGGCACGCCATTTGTCCTGCCGGAGCGCAAAGCGGCCGACGGCATCATCTCGGCCGCCGGGCCGGTGATGGTCTTCGACAGCAGGCGCTGCGTCGATTTCCTCAAGCGGGCAAGATCGCTGCTGCTGGTGAGCGGACGCGGCCCCAGCCGCGAGGCAGCCCGGGAACTCGCCAGGGGCCTGCAACGCTTCGCCGTATCCTGCGAAATCCAGCAGGATACCGAAGCCCTCCGGAGCGAGTCGCAGTCTATCACCGATCTCGCACTGCCCGGCGACGCGATCCTACTCGGCAATCCCGCAGATAACATGCTCGTCAAGCACCTCGCCCAACAGCGCCTGATGCCTGTCTCCGTCGACATGACTGAGCTGCCGCCGGGGCTGGCTGTCGTTTTCTGGACGCGCTCGGCTTTCCGATCGGACGTGCAGACGATCACAATCTGCGCCACTGACGAAGCCGGCCTGCGGCGCGGAATCCAGTCACTGCTGAAGATGATCGATCAAACCGCTGATACACGGCCACGGGCCGACCGGCCGGTGAAAATCGTCGAACAGTCAACGGCCGCTCCCGCGATTCAACCGCCGCCGGAAACGCTCCCGCCGTTGTTCACACACCAGATGGCCGACTCCGCCACGGGCGTCGCCGCACCCCAAACCGGCCGCTTTGCACTGGCCGCAGCCTTGTCCGGCGACTTGTACGCCGTCAGCTCGACCGGTGCCAGGGTGTGGCACACGCTCCACGACCTCCCCGTGAGTAGCATACTCCTGCCGGCCAAGGGGAGCGATCCGCTGGTTGTATCCGGCCCGGCGGCAGCGTTGTATTCCGTAGTTTCGGCCGAAAAATGGCGCCTTGCCGCACCGGACGGACTACTCGCGGCCGCTGCCGTCTCCCCCGACGGGCAACGCGTAGCCGTCGGCACATCTTCGGGCGAGATCGCCGTGGTGAACGCCGACGGAACACCACGCTGGCAGGCCAGGATCGGCGGGTCCGTCGACGCGATCGCGTTCGGCGGAGGAAAACTCGCCGCAGCAGCCGACGGAAACGTTATGCTGTTCGACGACCAGGGGAGGCGCCTGTGGAGGAGCGAACTCGAGCGGTGCCGTTGTCTCGTGTTCTCGCCGGATGGCAGCCGCATTCTTGCCGGCACCGAGAACGGCATAGTGCGCATTATGGTTGCCGACGACGGCGAGCGACTGCGGGAATTCGCGATGGGCAGTCCCGTCAAGGGAATCGTAGAAACGCCCGCTGGAGCCATTCTCGCGGCGGCAGAAAGCGGCGAGATACTACGAATACCGCCGAATAAGCAGCCGCCTGAGCGCCTGCACCTCGGGCATGGCGTGCAGGTGTTCGCAAGTTCGCCCGACTCCGCATATTCAGCAGCCGCGCCGTTGGGATCGAGCATCACAGTTTTCGGTTCGGCCGGCGAGATCGTCCGCCGGCTCAGCATTCCCGGCCGCCGGATATCCTGCCTCGCCATCGCGCCCGGCGCACGATTACTGCTGGCCGGCGACTGGCACGGCGCTGTCCGTGCATTCAGGATCGACTGACGCCGCAGGTCTCCGGCTGAACACGCCTGGCAGAATTTGCGCAAGCACCCGCGCTCGCGCATATCCGGCTGCCGGAACAGAGTTTTTCATTGAGTTTCCTGCGAATCTTCATACAATTGTCGGGAACAATGGGTATAATGAAATACACGTGAAAAACCGTTGACATACAGCACGCGGAAACGTAAAATATTAACAATAACGGTTCCTGATAGGAACACAACCGTGGATTCGGGCAAGAAGTATCGCGAGACGCGCCAGCGGAAAGTAATCCTCGAGGAGCTGGCCAAAGTAACATCTCATCCATCGGCGGAGGATGTTTACGAGATGGTTCGCCGCAGGCTGCCGCGAATCAGCCTCGGAACAGTATACCGCAACCTCGAGGTGCTTTTGGAGACAGGCAAAATTCAGCGGCTCGTAAGCGGCGCCTCGCAGATGCGATTCGACGGAAACGCTCAGCCGCATTGTCATGTCCGCTGCCAGAGGTGCGGACGTATTGACGACGCGAACCTGGACGAGCTTGAGGCGCAGCTTGCGTGTCTGAAGGAGATGGGAAGTGTCCTTGCCCGCAAGACAAGCTTTGAAATCGTGGGGCAGAGCATCGAATTCGTCGGTCTTTGCCCCAGGTGCAAGAAGAAACGCTGAAGTTAACAGCAGGCTCAACGGAGAAGCACGGAAATGGATATTAAAGGCTCGCAGACCGAAAAGAACATTCTGACGGCGTTTGCAGGCGAATCGCAGGCCAGAAACCGCTATTCATATTTCGCGAGTGCCGCGAAGAAGGAAGGCTATGTTCAGATAGCCAACATTTTCGAGGAGACGGCCAACCATGAGCGCGAGCACGCGAAGCGCCTGTTCAAGCTGCTTGAGGGCGGCGACGTGGAGGTGCAGGCCGCCTTTCCCGCCGGCACGATCGGCAGCACGCTTGAGAACCTGAAGGCGGCGGCCGGCGGCGAGAATCACGAGTGGGTCGAGATGTATCCGTCGTTCGCGAAGATCGCCGCAGAGGAGGGATTCAGCGAGATCGCAGGAATATTCAAGTCGATCGCCGTGGCCGAGAAGCAGCACGAGAAGCGCTACAAGGATCTGGCAGCCAACATCGAGGCCGGCAGGGTGTTCAGCCGCGGCGAGAAGGTCACTTGGCGCTGCCTGAACTGCGGCTACGTTCACGATGGGACCGACGCTCCCAAGCTGTGCCCCGCATGTGCACATCCGCAGGCGCATTTCGAGCTGCTCGGCGAGAATTGGTGAGGTCGTCTCCGCGAGGTGATGGCTGCTTCACTGCACAATGCACCAAGCGACTATATCGATGCCCGCGCGGTATTACAACACTCAGAACCCCCATGGGGTGTAATAGTTTGTAAACCCGCGCCGCTGTATCATTTCAAGCAGCCAACCCGCCAATTCCCGTGCGCGGCGCCGGCCCGCGCGGGTGCTCCCGGCCCGTTATGCTCGGCCCCACGTGGGAAGCATCAGGCCGCCACCGCGGGCCGTGTCAGTCCGTGCCCGTCCGTGTCAGTCCGCCTTGGCTCCGAAAAAACACTTGAAAACACCCGCGAAAATGCTATAATGTAGGCAACCCGTTGGGGGATAGTGTAACTGGTAACACGCCTGACTCTGGATCAGGTAAGTGGAGGTTCGAGCCCTCCTCCCCCAGCCACACTGGGGGGAGGAAAAACCATCCCCCGGCCAGAAAAGGCCCCCATCGTCTAGCGGCCAGGACACAGGATTCTCAGTCCTGTTACAGGGGTTCGAGTCCCCTTGGGGGTACCAGATGAGCGGCACCTCGGCAGGCCCACCGGCCTGCCGAAACCACTCATAGCCCCGGGCGGCAGCCCGCTTCCCCCGAGGCGAAACACGCGCCTGTAGCTCAGTGGATAGAGTAGCGGTCTACGAAACCGAAGGTCGGAGGTTCAAATCCTCCCAGGCGCGCCAGCGGCCGCAGAACCATACGCAGCCCAAGCGGCACGAACTATGACCATGCATCATACAGACGGCGCCTTCACGCACGAAGTTTTCATGCGCGAAGCACTCAAGCAGGCAGCAGCCGCATACGAGGACGACGAAGTGCCCGTGGGAGCCGTCATCGTCTACGGCGGGCGGATAATCGCCAGGGCCTACAACCAGCGCGAACTGCTGAAAGACCCGACCGCCCACGCCGAGATGATCGCGATAACACAGGCAGCCGCCGCGCTCGAAAACTGGCGCCTGACCGGAGCAACAATCTACGTCACCCTCGAACCCTGTGCGATGTGCGCCGGAGCAATGGTACTCGCACGCATCGACCGGCTCGTCTTCGGCGCAAGCGACCCCAAAGCCGGCGCCTGCGGCACGATGTACAACATCGTGCAAGACCTGCGCCTCAACCATCGCCTCGAGGTAGTGCCCGGCGTAATGGGCGACGAATGCGCAGCGATGCTCAGCAGCTTCTTTGCAGAAAGACGCCGCCAGCTCGAGACAAACTGAACGCATACTCGAGCCTTCGGGCCGGAAGTTATGAAATACTATACACGGAGAGTTGCCGGAGTGGTCGAACGGGTCGGTTTCGAAAACCGATGAGGGCGTAAGCCCTCCGGGGGTTCGAATCCCTCACTCTCCGCCAGAAACCCGCATAGGTGTTGAGAATCATCAATGCCTATGCGGGTTTTTTTGATTTCGTCGCCGTTGCTCATCTTCGCCCGTTGTCCTATGAAGTCCGATGAAAACCGGTATTGGCGGAAAAGTTGGTGTAAGATTTGGTGTAAGATTTCGCCGCATCAGCTTCCGGCGCGGTTTTTTCTCTCGCATTGTGCATCCGCAGTTTTCAGCCCCACGTCAGGCAACCCCTCGACGGCAGCGGCGACGGCGCCGCCATAGGCGTGCGTGTACAGGTTCATCGTCAAGCGAATATCCGTATGCCGCAGAATTTCCTTCGCAACGGACGGGTGAACGCCGCCGGCGGCCAGCAGCGAACCTGCGGTATGCCGCAGGCAGTGAAAATCTGCGAACCTTCCGGCCGAGTCCTCGAAAACCAGGAAGTCGGTTTGCTCGCGCCGTTGCCGTTCGACTTCATCATCGCCGGCGTTCTCAAGCCAGGCGGTTCGTGCAGCCTCAAGATCAGCCTTCATCGCCTCGGCCAGCCGGACGCGCTCGGCTCGTATGCCGCCGAAAACTTCGCCGCCGCGTTCTGTTCGTGCCAGCAGATTCCGCAGCCGCGCAGCCGTCGCCGCCTTCAATGGCAGCGTATCGGTTCGCTTCGATTTCGTGTAGCCGGCTTGCAGCGTGATCGTCGGCGGTTCTGCATCGAGGCGGAAATCTTCGCGCCGCGTGCTCAGCAGCTCGGAAGCACGCGCGCCGGTGGTGATCGCCAGCTCATACAGCAAGGTGCGTGTCGGCCCGTCAAGCCCTCGGATTGTCGGCCCGGTGGCGGCCGCATCCATCAGGTGGGGGATTTCTTCCGGCGTCAAGGCCCGGTGATCGTGCCGTCTGTCTGTTCGCGTGTTCAGCCCGGCCAGATAGGAAAGCGCATCGGCAGCCGCGCGGCCGTCGGCGCACAGCCAGCGTGTGAATTGCTTCGCGGCTTGCAGGTAGTGATTGAACGTCTGCGCCGAAATGCCGTCGCCGCCGTCGCGCATCTTGTGCAGGTGATTCATCACATCGGCACCTGATATATCCGCAACGGCGGTGAAGCCGCATCCATCGACAACCTTCAGCACGCGCGAAACCTTCATCCCCACGTAACGCGGCTTATTACCCTTCGCGGTAAGGTATGAACGCCACGCCTCGACGTGCTCGGCCAGGCACTTGCCGGCGGCAGTGCGAATGCCCGACAACAGCCCCCACCCCTTCAGCCTCTCGACCGTTGCTGCCGGAAGCCCCTCAAGCCATGCGGAAAGACCAGGCGGCAGCGGTTCGTGCGCGGCGACGGCCCCCGCCAGTTCATCGAGGCGACGGCCGAACGCCTCGGCGTTCTTGCGGTTCTGCATTCCAGTAGGAAGTCGCCGTTGCCGGCCGTCAGGTGCTTTGAAGGCAGCAGTCCACTTCAACGATTCCCGCGTCTCGCCGTCGACGGTGTATTTCTGGCGGAATACGAACATCAGTCAGTCCCCCTTGCTTTCGGTGCTCTCGCGATCGAATCCCCAATAATCAGCCACCTCATCGGCATCTTGTTCCGCCCATGAGAATTCCAGGTCTTTACACGCCACGACATCTGCTAAGTGCTCTTCCCTGCCAGGCCCGGCCAGTATATGCACATGTGCCAGCTCGTGAGCGATTGTGTATTTGTACTCAGGCAACGGAAGTGTATCCATTGCGGACGAATTGAAGTAAAGGAACATCGTGAATTCCAGTCGTGCTATGGCATCGCCAGAATTGCCGCATGAGAAATCGTGCGTCTGCGCGCTGGATAGTTCAATGGACGGCCACTTATATTCACATCCTTGCGGTTTCGTGTCCCGCCAGTATTTCAGCAGGCGACGGCGCGCCGAAAGTGGAATCGAGCGCCATGTCTCAGCAAAAGCCGAGGCGAACAGCTTCGCATCGCCGTCGCCAAAGTGATGGAAGAACAGGCCGCTACGACGGATTATCGGAAGTACGAACATCAGTCATCCCCCTTGATCGTGCTTTCGCGCCTGAACAGCAGAATGAACCGGCCGGCTTCCTCGACGACGAAGGATTCCTTGCCGAAAATCCATACCTTGCCGCCGTCCTCGAGCACGTGCTCGACGGCTTGCGATAGTGCCGCCTTGCGTGTGCGTGATCGTCTCACTTAACGAATCGTTAAGTGAACCATCAAGCAGTGCCGCCTTGCGTGTGCGTGATCGTCCGATACATTTCACCTCGGTGTGCAGTATGAACATTGCCTTGCCTCATGATGCAGCCGCATCAACCGGCAGTAACGAACCCGAAGGTTCCCGGAAGATACGGCTGCAATGAGTACACGAAAAATCGGCCAGCGGTTACTGTCGCCGGCACGTTCCCACCGATGATACACGCCGCGCATGGCGAAGTCAACTGAAAAAACCACCACGGCCGAGGCCGGATAAGGAGTGCGAACCCCGGCCGAGGCGACGGCCTCAGCTTAGCCGCCAGGCTCGCTCGTAGACAGCCGCAAGCCTCGTGGTGTGATAGTGCCTCATGGCGTTGCAGGGCCGCA
>Ga0210003_1003768_pt1 | contig 12205 bp, 9 predicted proteins | sample LantaG_FD_182804 | JGI IMG/M metagenome (GOLD analysis project Ga0210003, IMG submission 182804) | Deep subsurface microbial communities from Baltic Sea to uncover new lineages of life (NeLLi) - Landsort_02402 metaG (SPAdes) (version 2) | ecosystem: Environmental > Aquatic > Marine > Oceanic >...
TGCTCCCTTCTTTTTGGCAATATGTATTATTTTTAGCAAAAATTCTAAATCTGTGCGAGTAGCATCCTCGGCACTTACTATAAAGTTAAGGTTGTTATGTTTAGCCGCCCTTATTGATTCCCTTAACTTATTAACAACCCACGTTCTGTTTTTATTGTATTTCTTTTTTATATGTATGTCAGAGGTAGAAATATTAATAATAATATTTTTTATCCCTGTTTTAGCTGCAAGATTTATATCTTCAGGTTCAGCTTCACAATAAGCAAACAACTTGCAGCCAAGATCCAGCTTTATAATCTCTTTAATAATTTCTATCTCTACAGCACCAAGCGATGGTGTGCCTATTTCAATCTCAGGTATGCCTACTTCATTAAGCATCTTTGCAATCCGAATTTTTTCATGTTTTGAAAATACCACACCTACCGATTGCTCGCCGTTTCGAAGCGTAGTATCAATAATATTTATTTCTCTTTTATTTTCTACTGCATTCATTTTTGACTTCCCTCCTTAGCTGTTAAACTACTGCCCTTTTTTGATTTGCCCTTGTATGATTTATAAGTGTCAATAATCTCACTGTCAAAAAGAGCTCTCTTTAACGATACTGCCTTATCCCTGAATATTTCTGCCAGTTCGCCGGCTTCTTTTTCACTTACTTTGTATCCCAATGAATTTAGTTTAGAAATTACACATCTGTCACCTGAGTACTTTCCGATTACTAAAGCACTTTTAAGACCGACATCGCTTGCGCCAAACAATTTATAGGTTTTATAGTCTGACACAACAGTAGAAGCTTTGCTCTCGCTTTCATAAACAAACAAGTTACTGCCTACTATTGGTTTCCATGTGGGAATAACTCTGCCGGAGGCAGATGCAACATATTCTGAAAGCTCCCTAAATAGTTTGGTGTTAAATCCTAAATCCACGCCTTCAATATATTTAAGAGCCATTACCAGTTCTTCAAATGCTGCGTTACCGGCCCTTTCTCCAAGACCGCTTACAGTCGTATTTACATAAATAGCTCCAGCTTTAATTCCGGCAATGGCATTTGCTATTGCCATTCCAAAGTCATTATGCGTGTGCATCTCAACATCAATACCAACAATGTCAATAATAGTTTTTACCTTCATAAAAGTGTCAAACGGATCTAAAATACCAAGTGTATCACAATACCTGAGCCTGTCTGCACCTGCATCTCTTGCAACTTTTGCAAAATGAATCAAAAATTCCATGTCAGATCTTGAAGCATCCTCAGCATTTACAGACACATACATATTGAAACTTTTGGCATAGTCCACACATGCTTTCATGCTTTCAAGCACCCACTCCCTGCTTTTTCTAAGTTTGTGTTCTATGTGTATATCAGACGAAGAAATTGAGATTGCTACAGAATCAACCCCGCACTCAACTGATGCGTCAATATCTGACTTTACCGCCCTGTTCCATCCAAGGATGCTGCAGTTAAGTCCGAGCGATGCTATCTTTTTGATAGCCTCTTTTTCGTCCCCTCCCATCGCTGGAATACCAGCTTCAATCTGATGGACTCCGCTGTCATCCAACATTTTAGCTATATGTATTTTTTCATCATTTGCAAATACCACTCCTGCGGTTTGTTCGCCATCCCTTAAAGTTGTATCATCAATTTTTATATTCTTAGGATCAAGCCTGGCACCTGCTTTTTGTGAAAATTCAGTCAGTAAACCTATCCCTCTCATGTTAATCACCCTTATAAAAATAATTTAAATAAAATAATAAAGATTTAAAATAATTAATATAATCATAAAAAAGTGAAAATTATATAAACTTTTTTAAAAATTCTACATAATTATACTATAATTTTAAAATTTTTGTTAATTTTTTTAAAAATTTTCCAATTTAGTCTAAAAATACCAATTTTTTTAAATTTTACAGGTTATTTTTAACTTTTTATAAAATAATCAATAAATCATCTCTCCATTAAAAGAAAAATCTAAACAATAAAGTCACAGGAAGGTGCCCTTTCCTTTGTTGATAAATAAAGAGCACCTTATATTTTTATATCTTAAAAATTATTTACCCTGTTTTCTGCTGCCTTTAGAATCATGTAAAGCATTTTACTGTAGGTAATTCCCTTCAACATTGCCATCTTAGCCAGGTGGCCATCCCAGCACCAGCCAGGATTTGGATTTATTTCCAACAGTTTTGGATTGCCCGAAGACTCCAGTCTCCAGTCAAACCTGCAGTAATCCCTGCACTCAAGCCTTTCAAACATCTTGAGGCTGCATTCTCCTATAAACCCTTCTGTTTCCTCATTAAGGTTTGCAGGGACTGATCTTATTTTCCAGTAAGGTGATTCTTTCAGCCATTTTGCTTCATAACCACATATTTTTGGCAATCCAGCAGGCAGTTCTGAATAATCTTCCTCAATAATGGGAAGAATAATATAGGAATCCGGCGAATTTCCAATAATACCAATACTAAGGTCTTTCCCGCTCAGAAACTCTTCAATTAATATCGGCTTATCATACCCGAATTTCTCCCTAATATTTGAAATTGCAGATATGGTTTTTTCGATACTGTCAGCAACACTCTGCTCAGTTATTCCAAAGCTTGAATCCCCAAAATTCGGTTTGATTATTACCGGAAATGTGAAAGGTATATCAAAGCTGGTATCCTCAGGCTTTATAAAAAACGCTTTTGGAACCGGGACACTCATTTCCCTGGCAATACCCCTTACAAGAGATTTATCATAGCAATATGCCAGGCATTGTGGATGGGAACCTGTATAAGGAAGGCCCAGTATCTCAAGGAGGGCCGGAACATGCAGTTCTTTCATTGCTTCATTAAAATAACCCTCATCACATAAATTAAGGACCATATCTATTCCATTTTTTTCTTTAAATTTGATGAGGTCAGTAATTAAAGTGTCATGGTTTGAAAAGTATGTAAAACTGTAATTATTTTTTTTCTCGATTTCCCTCAATGCGTTTTTCATCATATCAATTGTATAGAAATCATCATCATCAAATACATAAAGGGGTTTTAATATATCTGCCTTATTGGGATCTCCCAAAATGACAACAACATTTTTTGCTTTCTTCTTCTCCTTTTTTATAACAGACCACTGTTTTTTTACAACCGCAGAAACCGCTATTTTTCTTTCCATCATGCCTAGGTCCTGGTTCCTTTTTGAATCAGTGGAAACCATTCCATAGTTTACTATATTGCTAAACCCAGCTATCTCCATCAGGTTCTTTATATCTTCAAAAGAGTATAGGCTTTCGGAATAAAACTGGTCCGCAATTATTCCCTTCCGGGTATCAGTTACTACCTCCCTGGTAATAAGCCGCCTGTTGTCAGAAGAAAGCATTCTTTCCCTGCAGACAAAATATTTGCTGTCTATCCATTCCCAGGAACGGGGTTGAAAATTTTTCCTTATATATTCGCCATCTGTGACATCAATTAGAAACCGCCCCCAGGGTTTAAGGATCTTATATACCTCCTGAAGGACTGTCAGGTCTTCTTTTGTTGTTTCAAAATAGCCAAAGCTATTGCCAAGAATCATTACTACATCAAAGGTGTCGGGAGGATAGCTTAATTTTCTTGCATCCCCTTCCCTGAATTTGATATATGGGCATACCTTTTTAGCCCTTTGTATCAGGTAATGGGATCGGTCAAGCCCCTCCACATTCCTGTAACCCCGGTTGGCTAATTCAATTGAATGCCTCCCATGCCCGCAGCATAAATCTAAAATCCTATCTTCATTGGATAAATTAAGTATTTGGGTAAAAAAGTCAATTTCTTTTTTCGTTATATCTCTATCATTTATTATGTCAGCATCCGTCTTTAAGTATATAGAATTAAATATATTTCTCCACCAATCCGGCTTCACATACTCCTCTAAATTTGATACAGGCCCAATTGTTGTTTTTCTTTTCTTGGTTATGGCTCCCTTTCGGGGAGGCTCCCTTTTTTGCGATTCCCCTTTCATTAAATTTCTCCTTTCAAAAATAAAAAAAACAAACAGGCAAGAAAATTCTCGCTCCACAGTGATTGATCAAACTGGCTGCACCATATATTGCTGAAGCCACGCACGCACACATATGTGGGTTTGCGTGTTTAATTTAATCGAGGTAATAGTAGCAATTTTTTGCTAATTGTCAATTAGAAAACCGCATTAAAAGTTAATAGTATTTTTTATAACAATTTATTCCGTTTAATTAAAAAATATGATAATTATTATGTTATTATTAGGTATAGCATATTATTAAATAGACAAATGATTGTAGGTGTGATGAACTTTAAAAAATTGGAATTTTTTTTAGAAAATGAGCCCGGCTACAGGATCAAACAGATAGAAAAAGCCCTGTACCATGACCTGATTGAAGACTGGTCGCATGCTACTTCACTCCCAAATTATTTAAGGGCCAAGCTGAATTCAGAATTTCCTATAGATAAATATAACAACAGCAAGGTAACATCCCTGACAAACAATGCACTTAAGAACAAGACTATTCTTGAGGATGGCCTTGCAATTGAATCAGTTCTTATGATGTATGAAGGAAAAAGAAATACGGTCTGTGTTTCCTCACAGGCTGGCTGCCCTCTGGGATGTATATTCTGCAAGACCGGTGAAATAGGTTTTAAAAGAAACCTGGAGGCTTTTGAAATTATTGATCAAGTACTATTTTTTGCCCGATATTTAAAAAAAGCCGGCACCAGGATTACAAACATAGTCTTTATGGGAATGGGTGAACCTTTTTTAAATTTTACTAATGTGTCTAAAGCCATTGGGATATTAAACAATAAAGAAAAACTCAATATAGGCGCAAGGCATATATCAGTTTCAACTGCAGGCCTGCCGGATGGAATAAGGAAATTTGCCAATATCGGCATACAGGCAAATCTTGCAATATCCCTGAACGCTCCCACTAACGGGCTGCGCACAAAAATAATGCCCATTAATAAAAAGCATCCTATCGGGGAACTAATGAAAGCTGCGGATTACTATATAAAGAAAACAAAACGCAGGGTCATGTTTGAATATGTTTTAATAAAAGATTTAAATGACAGTTTGGAACTTGCAGAGGAATTGGCTGGACTGCTTAAAAATTATTTATATTTTGTAAACCTGATACCATATAATGGAAAGGGCAAATTGAAGCCTCCTTCAACAAAGACGGTAACAAGCTTTAAAAAAATTCTCAAGGATAACCATATAAATGTAACTGAGCGCTTCAGATTTGGCAGGGATATAAATGCAGCCTGCGGGCAGCTTGCGTGCAATGGGAAAAATAATTAAAGCAGGGGCCCTCTGAGACTATGAAAGACGTTATAAGAGATGCGGTACAGTGTCACTATAGCAGGTAAAGCCTGCTTATCCTTTAAGCACACCAAGAGGACAAAGTTTTGCAACTTTCTTAGAAATTCCGGCACTCTGAGTAATATCAACTATCCTGCTTACATCTTTGTAAGCCTCCGGAGCTTCTTCTGCCAGACCTGACATACTTCCAGCCATAACTACAATCCCTTTTTTATCAAAGAGTTCCTTTTTTAATTCACTTCCCCTTATATTTTTCTTAGCCTTGGTCCTGCTTAAAAGTCTGCCTGCGCCATGGCATGTGGATCCAAAGCTTTCAGCCATAGCCTCTTTCGTTCCCAGCAGCATATACGAATATCTTCCCATATCCCCCGGTATTATAACAGGTTGGCCTATTTCCCTGTAAGTATCGGGAATATCTTTATGATATGGCCCATATGCCCTGGTAGCACCCTTTCTGTGTACACAGATCTCTTTTATTGTTCCATTAATATCGTGCATTTCCATTTTAGCAATATTATGCGAGACATCATAAATTAATTCCATACCTAACTTTTTTGCTGACTTTTTAAATATTTCTTCCATTACAAGCCTTACCCAGTGAGCAAGGCAATGTCTGTTAACCATTGCATAATTAGCAGCACATACCATTGCATGATAATATCTCCTGCCTTCCGGAGAAGATACCGGAGCGCATGCAAGCTGCCTGTCAACCAGTTTTATTCCATATTTTAAAGAAGCCTGCTGCATTACTTTTAAATAATCGCTGCATATTTGGTGCCCCAACCCACGGGATCCTGAATGAATCATTATGGTTATCTGGTCTTTTTTAAGACCCAGGACACTGGCTGCTTTCTCGTCATATATTTCATCAACCCTTTGAATTTCAACGAAGTGGTTTCCTGAGCCAAGCGTTCCTACCTGCTCACAGCCTCTATCCACGGCTCTTTTGCTGACAAAATCAGGGTTCGCCCCTTCCATGCAGCCATTTTCTTCCATAAAATATTTATCTTCATCCCATCCATATCCATTCCTTATGGCCCAATTTACACCACCTGTAAATAATTGGCTCATCTGAGAAGCTGACAATTTAATCTTCCCCTTGCTTCCCACTCCTTTAGGTATGCTAAAGGACATTTTGTACATTATGTTTTCAAGCTTGTCTCTAATGTCGCCGGTTCCTAAATTGGTTCTTAAAATCCTAACTCCGCATGAAATATCAAACCCTACCCCTCCCGGGGATATAACTCCGCTATCTTTGTCCATAGCAGCTACTCCGCCAATTGGAAACCCGTATCCATAATGTATGTCAGGCATAGCATAAGATGCCTTTAAAATTCCGGGAAGAGATGCAACATGTATGACCTGGTCTATGGTATTTTCATCTACTGCATGTTTTAAGAGCTGCTCGTCTGCAAAGATTATCCCGGGAACCCTCATACCCAGACTGTCATCTTTTACTATTTCCCACTTAAAGTCACTTATTTTGTTAATCTCATATCTGTTCATAGTAAAATCCTCCAATTTTAAACATCAAAGATTACTTTACCAGTCCATCCCCTGCTATTTTTGTCTTTTCTTACCTCAAGCATGTGGTAAGTCGGTGCTTTTACGGCAACTACTATCTCGTGCTTTCCAAAATCTACTTTTTCACCAAAAATATCTGCTTTTATTATGCTCCTACTATCTTCTGTTAAAAATTTTTTAATTTTAAATCTTGAAAATAGCATATCCTCTATTTCAAACCTGTAAAGTAAATTTTCAAGCCACAGCACAAGTAATCCCTCCAAGCTCACCTTGTTGTATTCCTCTATAGTTATGTTTCTTTTTACAGCGGGATTAATTTTTTTTAAGTCACACATAATAGAAAACATGCCTTCAGCAGCATTTTCAAACAACTGCTCCAGGCTATTTCCATAGATCTTGATACCAATATCTGAAAGGTGTTCTATTTGCTCAAATTTTTTACTAATGTTATTCATATCCCATATGTACATGCTATAAATTCGTGCATGTAAATTATTTTTTTATTTGCTGCTTCTATTTTACATCTAACAAGAAATTTTTATAAGGTGAAAATCCTGCAAGGCTGTATAGAGTACTGCAAAAAAGCAGTGTTCTTTTCAAAAAATTTGCAGAACTTTTTAAGAAAGCAATCAACATTTTAGTTTGCATTTGAAATTAAACATAAATTTGGATAATATACTTGCAATATCTTTCTTTTACTAATAAAGTAAGTATCATGTTTGTAACACAAATCGTATCTTGTGAAAAAACAAGAGTGCCTGCTGTATGTAAATAATAATTGTAAGGAGCTGATATGAACTCTAAAAAAAGCAAACAAACAATACCTGTAATTTATCTCCAGGGGGCAGCATGTACCGGATGTGCAACATCCACATTATGCTCCAGCTATCCATCAATAAAAAATATCTTGTTGCAGGATATTGTTCCGGGCTTTAAGCTTGAATTCATTTTTCATCCAACCATTATGGCTGCAAGCGGAAATCTTGCCATGGATATTCTTGAAAAAGCAGCCAGCGAGAAGGGCTACGTATTAATTATAGATGGAGCTATACCCACCAAAGAAAATGGTATTTTTTGTGTAATAGGAGAAAAAAATGGTAAAAAATATACCATGCTTGAAGAAGTATCAAAACTGGCTCCAAACGCAAGCATGGTAATAGCTCTTGGTACATGTGCATCTTTTGGGGGTATTGCAGCAGCTTTGCCTAATCCAACAGGCTCGCTCAGTGTTGGAGACATCTTCTTAAGTAACAAAATTAAAACCCCTCTTATCAATATTCCGGGCTGTCCGCCACATCCTGATTGGCTGTTTGGGACATTGGAGGCTGTACTAACCAGAGGATTGGAAAAAGTTCAGCTGGACGATTTAAAGAGACCAAAAACATATTTCGGAAAGCTGGTTCATGAAAATTGTCCGAATAGAGCATACTTTGATGAAGGAAAATTTGCAAAGCGTCTTGGAGACGAGGGCTGTTTATATGAGTTAGGCTGCAAGGGACCAATAACTTATTCCGATTGTCCTACAAGGAGATGGAATAACAAAATTAACTGGGCCATAGGAAGCGGATCGCCATGCAGTGGATGTACGCAGCCTGAATATCCCGACTATCTGGGAGATTTTTATGAAAAAATAATTGATGTAGAAGTTCCTGCTAACGAAAAAAAAATTGTAACTAAAAATAAAAAATAAGAAGGTGAAAAAGTGAAAAAAATAGTTATAGATCCCATAACCAGAATAGAGGGCCACTTAAAAGTTGAAGCTATCGTAGATAATGGAGAAATAAAGGATGCAAGCATAAGCGGTACCTTGTTCAGGGGGATGGAAATCATACTTAAAGGAAGAGATCCGAGGGACGCAGTTATACTCTCCCAGAGAATATGCGGTGTTTGTCCTGAACCGCATGCCATAGCTTCTGTTTCAGCTTTAGAAGACTGTGCGGGGCTTACAGATAAAATTCCTGAAAACGGAATCTTAATGAGAAACCTGATTCATGCCACAAGAACAATTGCTGACCATATCCTGCATTTTTACATACTGAGCGGACTTGATTATATTGATCCTTCCAAAGTATCAGAATACGGAGGCAGCAATTTAGATTTAAATAACTTAAAACTTTTCCTCGAGCAAGGTTACTCTAAACCATTTCTGCCGCGTAATGAAATAGACTACAGGCTTGATACCAGGACTACAAATGAAGTTGCCGGCCATTATCTTAAAGCTCTGGATTTGTACAGAAAAGCTCAGGAGATGGCAAGTATTTTTGGTGGTAAATGGCCCCATGATTCTGCAATTGTAGCAGGCGGGGTATCCGAACGGCTGACCTCTGATAAGATTCACTCATACCTGTGGAGGCTTGATGAACTTGAAGATTTTGTTAAAAATTGTTATTTGCCAGATGTATTTGCAGTTGCTGAAGCATACAGCGATTACCTTGGAATAGGAAAAGGATGCCAGAAACTGCTTGCATACCAATCTTACAAAGTAAAAACAAATGGACATTATAACGATAGCCTTATTGCCGGAGGACTTGTAGAAGATATTGACAAATACAAAAGTTTGGATATAGGCAATATAACTGAAGACGTGATGCATAGCTGGTACAAAGATTCATCTCCGCTAAACCCGGAAAATGGTTTGACAGAACCAAATGCCAGAAAAAGCGAAGCTTATTCATGGATAAAATCACCAAGGTATAATGGTGAAGTTTACGAAACCGGGCCCATATCATCATTGCTTGCAACTTATCTCAGTAAAGACAATGCATTTGTAAAAGATATGCTAAAAACTTCACTTTCAAAAATCAACGGAAAGATTTCAAACCTTTATTCAGTTATGGGAAGGCACCTGTCAAGAGCGCTGGTTGCAAATCTCTTATGCCATTATTCAAAAATCTGGGCGCTGGACTTAAAAGCAGGAGAGCCTGCAACCACTGAATATGTTCCGCCAATGGAAGGAAAGGGAATCGGACTTACAAGCGCTCCGCGAGGAGCCCTTGGCCACTGGCTTACAGTTAAGGACGGAAGAATTTCTAATTACCAGGTAATAACCCCGACTGCATGGAATGCATCTCCAAAAGATAAAGATGGAAATCCGGGTCCATATGAGCAGGCATTAATTGGACTTAAAGTAAAGGAAAGCGAAAGTCCTGTAGAAATTTTGAGGGTTATCAGAAGTTTTGACCCATGTACAGCATGCGCTGTACATGTCGTAACAGCAAAAGGAAACCTGGTTGGTAAATATAAAGTAGTATAGTTATAAATATTTATATAAAATTAATTTGCTAGTCTAGGAGGCTTTATGATATTAACTGAACAGAAACCACTGCCAGAAATTGTTGAAAAATTAAAGAATGAAAAGAAAATTTTTATCCTCAGCTGTGAAGGATGCCCGGAAGGCGCAGACACAGGCGGGGCAGCTGCAGTAAACAATATAAAAAGCGAACTTGAAAAAGAAGGCAAAATTATAACTGGAGTAATGCCAATAGATTTCCTGTGCCAGAAATCACTTATTAAATCAAGGGTAAGGGTAAAATTAAATGATATAAAAAGTTCAGATGCTGTACTGGTTGTGGCTTGCGGCTTGGGAGTTCAGGCATCTACAGAGGCTCTGGGTAAAATTTGTTATCCTGCCCTAAATACTAAAACATTTGGTGGTGTTACTGGAATGTGGCAAGGCACAGAAAGGTGCGATGCGTGTGGAGACTGTGTTCTTGAGTATACAGGCGGCATATGTCCGTATACTGCATGTCCGAAAAAGCTTTTAAACGGTGCTTGTGCCGGTCAAAGCAATGGAAAATGTGAAACCGATCCAGAGAGAGACTGCGGATGGGAACTTATTTACAAACGCCTTGAAAAATTGGGACAGCTGGATAGGCTGTACAAATTTATTGAGCCAAGGAATTATAAAAAAATGCTTCCATCACCAGAAATAAGAAAAACTAATCTATGGGCTTTAGACGAGGAGGTAGTATGACTTCAGAAATATTAAATAAGAAAAACGAGAAAGCAGCAAAACTAGAATCAAGCCTTAAAGATGTGCTGGAAAAAGGGAAATTTGCTGTCACATGTGAAATAGGTCCCCCAAAAGGTGCTGAAGACGAAGAAATAATAGCAACAGCAAAAATACTAAAAGGAATTGTGGATGGTGTAAATGTAACAGACCTCCAGAGTTCTGTCATGAGGCTTGGTTCTCTTGCTACCTGCCATATACTTAAAGATATGGGAATAGATCCAATATTTCAGGTTACCTGCAGAGATAGAAACAGGCTTGCTCTTCAATCAGATCTGCTAAGTGCATATGTCCTTGGAATCAGAAACATACTTGCACTTACCGGAGACTATCCTACCACCGGGGATCACCCTGGTGCAGAGCCAGTTTTTGATCTGGATTCTGTACAGCTTCTCTGGGCAATTAAAAGATTAGAGGAAGGCTATGATATGGCCGGAAAGGAACTTTCTAAAAAACCATCGTTTTTCAAGGGAGCAGTTGTAAACCCGGGATCAGATACTGAAGCAGCTTTTGGGCTGCAGTTAATAAAGATGCAGAAGAAAATAGACCAGGGTGCGCAATTTTTTCAAACACAGGCAGTATTTGATGCAGAATCTTTTGAAAGATTTATGGATAGGATATCAAAAATGAATATCCGTGTTCCAATTATTGTGGGAGTAATACTCCTAAAATCAGAAAGAATGGCTAACTATATGAATAAATTTGTTCCCGGAGTATGTGTACCCGAATCAGTTATAAAAAAGATGGAACAAACAGAAGACAAGGCATCAATGTGTATTGAAATTGCTACAGAACTTATAAATAAAGTTAAGCCAATGTGTGCAGGAGTTCACATCCAGGCGCTTGGGTGGGAAAGGCATGTTCCCACAATACTTAAAAATTTAGATCTGCTTTAAATAAATTGGAGAAACATTCAGAAATTAAAAATATACAGACTGTAATTCTTGGAATCGGAAATATACTTCTTGGGGACGAGGGAATAGGGATACATGTTATAAAAGAAGTTGAAAAAATGAGCCTGTCCCCACATGTAAAAGTAATAGACGGAGCAACTGCCGGTTACGGCTTACTTCCAATTTTTGAAACATATAAAGACAGTGAGTTCCTAATTGTAGATGCTGTGAAAATATCCGAAAGCAGCCTCAAAGAAACCCTTGAATGTAAATCTACGGACTCCGGCAGAGTCTGTAAGAAAAATTCAAAAGGGGATATTTATGTCATCCCGCTTCACGAACTCTACGATATAGGCACGTCGAGCTATCCTGGCCTTGAATTTGTTTCTTTTCACCAAACAGGGCTTATGGATGTTTTAACCCTGCTGCAGATGACAACAAAAATAAAAATTAATGGTTACTTAATCGGAGTCAATATAT
>Ga0210003_1003770_pt1 | contig 12203 bp, 24 predicted proteins | sample LantaG_FD_182804 | JGI IMG/M metagenome (GOLD analysis project Ga0210003, IMG submission 182804) | Deep subsurface microbial communities from Baltic Sea to uncover new lineages of life (NeLLi) - Landsort_02402 metaG (SPAdes) (version 2) | ecosystem: Environmental > Aquatic > Marine > Oceanic >...
GCTTCATAAATTTTAACATCAACAGTAGTAGCACCTTTCCAAACTATAGCACAGGCACCAGCTACAATAGCAACAACCATATAAGTTACACATTTAGTTAATACTTCAGACCAATCTATCAATGATTTCTTTTTATCACACATTCTTATATCTCCATTAAAGATTCGCTTTTTAACAAAAAGGATTAAATTAAAATTGTTTTAACTAACATAAGGAGTTATTATGAGCGAAAACAAAATGTTCAAAATCGCAAGCGGTGAAATGGTGCTATCTGAAATATTAAGTGAGACAGATGAGGCGATTGAAACACAATCACCTATGATAGTTCATTTTGCACCACAGCCTGATGGTCAACTGGGAATTAGTTTATTTCCTCTGAATCCAATGGCTACGAGTCTTAAAGATAAAATTACTATTAAGAAATCTCATATAATGTTTTTTATTAGTTTTGATAAAGGCCTTGAAAAAGAATATATGAGAATCACATCTGGAATTGTTGCTGTAGAGCCAAAAGTTGAAATACCTGAAATACTTCTTAAATAGAATACGATTGTCTCTTCTTATAGATGGAAGCTTTAATATGATCAAGTTTCGCTAACTTTGATTGATATTTCTGCTTCCGTCTATTCCAATTCCACATATCACGCTGAATACTAAATTTACATTTCTGTGGATTTTTATGTTCATCACAGCCTGCCATCATTTGTTGTAATTGATCAGAAGCTGTACTAGCTGCCGCAATTTTATATCTCAACATACATTTTGTTTTTTCTACACCTTTGTATTTATTACAAGATTTAGCAGCAGGCGAGAACATTTTTTGATAAATTGTATATGCTAATACAGAAGCACCAGTAACACCAATAGTAGCAATTATTCTGTATTTATTTTTAATACCATATTTAACTATATTGTTTGCTGTTGCTTTTAATGAGAAATCTTCTATTTGTTGAGCAACATCTCTCGATTTCACTGCATTTTTCTTCAATTTAGATATTAATTCATCAGCTGGATTTACTGCCATGGCTACAACTTTACCACCTTTTACAGTAGCAGCTCCAGGTAATATTTTTCTAACTATAGGCTGCCTTGCAAATATATTATATGCCTTTTCATTATATTTTAATAATCCGCTCATTAAAGTTTTTGCTTCTTCTACTCCACCATGTCTCATAGCTCGAACAAATAATGCTAATGCCATCGGCATAGATCCAAGCATAATAGCTTCAGATAAATCTTTTGGAGTAACTTTAGAATCATTTTCTGCCTCAGTGAGAACACTATATCTCTTATCAGCGAATTTGCTCTCAGTCATAAGATGCACACCTGTGTTTTCACTTTGAATATTTTCTGTGTACATTTCAGTTAAGATTTGTGAGCTTGTACTATCATCAACACTCATCATAAGTTGAGCCAGACTACATACTTCACTAGGTCTCATATTTTCTACCATCTCAGATACACCAACTCTATTCGGTACATCGAAATGCTCAAACATAACCAAATCAATAATGGCATGTTTCGCTGCCCAACAAAAATTGCGATATTCATTAACCTTCATATGTATCTCCATATTTATATAAAAACCATTTTATTTTGTTCTTGATAATTATTTTAGAATTGCGTTTAACTTTTTAATCGTACTTACCGCGTCCTTATGTAAAATTCCTATTCCACCAGCTTTCTTCCACCCTTCTATATTATCAGCTTGATCATCAATCAATATACTATTAGGTTTGGCGTAAGGTGTTTTATCCCTTGCTAAAATATAAGGAACTCTAGGACCGAGTTCTTTTTTAATCCATATCTTCTTTCCTTCAACAGAATAACTTGACATAGCAGGCTTTGATAAGATGGTGGGTTTATATCCTTTAATATAGGACCAAAGCTTTCGACCATCTGGCATCCAAGGTATGTCGGACCAAAATCTTACTTTTTCTCGTGCTATAGTTTGCCACATTTTAACTTCACTATGTTTCTTTCTATAATCATCAGCTGACATACCAGTTAAATTTTTAAATTGCAAATCCCAATCTGCGATAACGCCATCCATGTCACAAAAAATATTTATTGATTTATCTTCAAGTAAAAATGTGTTAATTGCTTTCATATCTTATTTTTGTTCTGCTTTCAAAGTATTTAGAACTATTTAAGAAAATGGTACACTTCTATGAGTAATAGGAATAAATTAAAATAGATTCAATTGGGTAAACCTATCGTCATCATAAAGTTATAAATGTATATAAATAAATCAAAACATACGAATTAAATTCTAAATGTTATCCGGTTATATTCCAAAAGAACAATTTTAGGAGAATGTATGAAACAAGATAGATGGTCACGTGAAGAATGTGAAACACTATATAAGATGAAAGAAAGAGGAAGTACCTTTTCTGACATCGGTAAAGTTTTAAAAAGATCATACGATGTATGTCAAAAAAAATATTTCTATACTAACTGGGAAGTATTTTTAAACAATAAAAAAACTAATGGTTATTGTTATAGAGAGTGGACTAATGAAGATATGGACACTCTATATGAATTAAGAAATAAAACTGATCTATCTTACCCAAAAATTGCTCAAAAACTTAAGCGGTCAGTAGGCTCAGTAACCAATAAATTCAGACATACCAATTGGCCAGAGTACTATAAATCAAGAAAGAAAAAATCTGAGAAGGCTAAGATAATAGCTAAAGATATTGTAAATGATGCTTATGAAGACCAATTAGTTAAAGCAGCAATTGAGCTTTCTCGCCATAATATTAAAAGGTTAGAGGATCTAACTAAAGCTCAGTTCCTAAGAAGGACAACATTACCTTCAAAAACTCTTCCTATTACATTCACTGAATTAAAGAAAAGAGCAACATATCAATTAGAACAAATCGGTTTTAGTTATGATGCTTCAAAAACTTTCGGTAAAGGAACTTATATAATAGTTGGTGATTGCCACGGCAAGCATACAAGAACAGGTATGTTCAAATTGCTTAGTAATTTAAGTAAACATATTAAAGCAGATGCAATAATTCACGTTGGTCATTTTATTGATGATGATAACGATGATAACTATAACTGGAAAAAATTTGATAATTTATGTATTGTATCTAAAGAAGAAGAGCTTAAGTTCTTAGCTAAAAAGAATCTACCTCATACTATAGTCAGAAAAGAAGTTATATTAGGAAATGAATTAACAATTCAAAATCAAGATTTGATTACTGACTATGTACAAACCCCAATAAGTCAATCCATTACACCGGAATACTTTAAAACATCAACTATTTGCAATTGTCACAGACATGAGTTTGATACTAGATGCACAGAAGAAGGAGAATTCTCTTTAGTTGCATCGCCCGGTTGTATGTGTGAACAGCATATTGTTTATACAATTAAACAACAGGATTTCACTGATGGAAGAACAGTAAAGCAAACATTCCCTTCTGGCTATAAAAAGTATAGAAGAATGAAGCACATGTATCAAACATGGCAGCAGGGGATTGTAATAGTCCATGTTGATAAAGATAAAGACAGTCATGTTCATATGTGTAGAGTCAGAATGACCAATAAAGGATTTGCTACTTCTTACTTTGATAAAATCATAACTGAAACTAAAATATTAAATCCTGATGAGAAAACGTTTATTAACTCGGATTTACATGCAGATTACCATGACCCGAATATATTAGATATACAAAATCAATTAGTTAAGGCATACAAACCAGATAATTATGTTAATCTTGGGGACATGAATGAGAACAAGTCTATCAATCACCATGTATTCAAACAGAATGGTTCGATGGGTGTTAATAAAAGTCTCTTAAAGGAGTCTGCCACAACCAACTTCCTCTTAACTAAGATGACTTCATGGGCTAAGAAGAACTATTTGTTAAAAGGTAATCATGAACGATTCTATAAAGATTTTACAAGCAAACTCCCTCAGTTTAATGAGTTATTAAATTTCAAATTCATTAATGGATTAAATAGTTTAGATTTAGAGCTAATTGAGTTTAAACAGATGCTCAAGCTTGGAAACGCTAACTATGTTCACGGAGATCTATTTTTATACGGACAAAAAGGAGGTAATAAGCTTGACAAGCTATTAAGAACTTATGGGCGAAATACAATTATGGGCCATTGTCATTATCCCTCATGCAGAGGCGATTGCTATACTGTCGGTCTTACTGGTTTACTGGATTTAGATTATAATGAGATTAATGCCAGCAAATGGATCCATAGCGCGGCATATGCAAATTCATTTGAAGATACTGTATTTATTTCTAATATATGCATAATCAATAATAAATGTGTTGTTAATGAAAAAACGTATGTAACCAAACACCCCGAACAATGGGAAATTCCTGAATTCAAAGCACAAATACATTTTAATTTCGAATGAACAAATGTTAAAGGTGCTCTATGAAAAAACAAAACAAGTTCAAAAAATACTCTGCTACCTCAAGAAATAAAAAGGGAACAGTAATATTTCGAACCCCAAATCATCCATGTGCCTCTTGCGGTGGGAAAAAGAAAATAGAACAAAGTTTAAATAGTATATTCTCAGCCAGAAACAACAGAGGTTGATTTTATGAAACATAATGGGTATGATATAGTTCAAGAAGCTATGGAAAAGAAAAAGAAAGTAACAGCTGTTATCGGTGGAATAGTTGTAACAGGTGCTGTAGCCGCTTTAGTTTTGAAAAAAAGATCCACCATTAAAGAGTTGAGAAAAGGCTTAGATGTCATACATAAAGAAATCCAGCATATAAGAAGAACTAATCAACCAGAATTAATTCAACTCGCTACTCAAAGATATTCTACACAAATGAAATTGTTAAAAAAAGAAACAAGTCTCTATAAGAAACTTTCTAAAAAGATTAAAGATATGAAGGCATCTGCTAGATGGCCGATTGCAGATAAAAAAACTGCTAAATATGGATGGCGGTGAAGATAATGAATACAAGTAAACACCAAGAAACAACATTCGATGTTTTAAATAAATCTCGAAATAGATCAACAGAGATTTATTTAGAAGAACGTTATGGTCCCAAAAATAGTTACGGTGGTGTTTTTCAATATGATATTTTAGATGATGAAGAAATAAGTAAAACAAAAGATAAATTCATTCGTCGTCCTGGTGAAAAAGTTTTAGTTGTAGTTAATGATATTAAGTGGGTTGAAAATGGTTCTACTGGACCTTTAACTCTTACTAATCAAAGATTGTTTTACACTCCAGAATATTATGATATTGCTCAAACAACAAAAAATTTAGAAATCAATTTAGAAAGCATTAATAGCATTGGGCACTGGAGAACAGGAGCAGTATCAGCTATTATACTTTATGTTGGCGGAAGGAATATTAAAATTGAATTTACATCTCCTATACCGTTAAAGCTTTTCAAAATGTGGAGAGCTTTAAAGCCGCTCAATAAAAAATGGAAAATTTTAAGAGGTTAATATGAAAAAATTATCACTGCACCAACAAATTACAAGTGAACAGCTTGACAATCATCATAATCGAGTTATTGATATAATGAATGAAGGATGGTTCAGTAAACAAAAATCAGAAAAAGATCAACAAGCTAAAGTTATTTCCTTCGGTGAAGCAATACAATTGACAAGTAAACCAAAAATGTATTTTATAAGCTTAATCCAAATGATGTTAGATATATTAAGAATACAATTCAATAGAAAGTATGTAGAGAATTATGATCAACCAAGATCTGCAAAATATACTTTCTATTATGATCCAATGATGAAGGAATTGATATTATATGTAACTATGAAAATTAAAGGCATTAGTAATATCTTTCACTATCAAACATCTACTGTGTTTAGATTAAATGATAAAAATCAAATTACAGCACAATTAGGTGATGAATTTTTATATATGATATCTTTACTGGCAAATAAAACTCTTATTCATGATAAAGATAGTGTAAGAGATATATTATCTAGTTTATCAGGTAAGACTGCAGCAATAGCAAAACAGGTATATAGTAAAACAAGTCAAGTAGGACCACCACTGGATTCAGAAGTTCGAAGTGATATGAATTCTACTGACAATACAATAAGGCTGTAATATGAAAAAAGTTGCAATATGCACTGGACTTAATAAATACCCGAATCCAAAAAATAATCTTAAAGGCTGTGTAAATGATGCCAAAGGATGGAAATACTGGCTTTCAAGAAAATTTAAATTTAATTCTATTGATTTAATTTTAGATAAAGATGCTACTGTTAGCAAAGTTAGAGATACTTTAGAAAAACGAATTCTATCTTTATCTCCCGGTGATATATTTGTATATACAAATTCTAGTCACGGAACTACATATCCAGATACCAATGGAGATGAGATTGATGGAAGAGATGAAGCTATATGTTTATATGACGGTCTTCTTATAGACGATCATCTCAGAGGAATTTTATCTAGAGCACCAAAAGGTTTAAATATTGTTATCATTAGTGATTCTTGTCATAGTGGAACAGTAACAAGATCATTTATAACAGAATGCCATAGTTTGTCATTAGCAGGATCAAAAGAAAATTATTCAGTACCGAGATATATACCACCTGCAGACGATAAATTTTCAACTATTATGGAGAATTATCCATTAAAGACTAAATTATTTGGATCCGAATTAAAAGAAAATAGAATGAATGAAATTCTTATCTCTGGTTGTAAAAATACTGAGTTTTCTTATGATGCTTATTTTTCTGGGAAATACTATGGGGCTCTTAGTTATAATTGTTTTGACATTTTAAAAAGTTGCTCAATTGATTTAACATATTTAGAATTTTATAAACTGTTAAGAGATAGATTGCCCTCAAGAAAATATGGGCAAACTCCGCAGTTAGAAGGAAGTGAAGAAAATAAAAATAGAAAACTGTTTTCATAGCTAATTAAAATTGGTAATGTTTTCTATATATATTTATTAATGATAAGGATAATTGTTTTGTTTAAATTAATTGAGTTTTATAATTGTATCATAATTTAGTAAATTAATTTAAACAAACGTTCCCCTTATCGGAATGATGATTATTCAATCCACCTTTTTTTCATAAGATTGTGTAAGGAGTCATCTATGATCACATTGAATTCGCTCATAGCAGCTAAAAAGAAATTACCCGACCCAAAATATTCAAAGGTAAAATTCGTAAATGTTGCTATCGATGGCGGATCACCGATTTATCATAAAGATGAACAACTTAATCAGTATCCAGAAATTGATACAATAACGTTTAGACTCGATATATTCAAAAATTCAAATGGAATAGTTCGTTTGTGGGTATACGATGGGTTAATAATAATAACAGATAATAACTAAAGAGTAACTATGTGTGATCCAAAAATATGTATGTGGAGCGATGCAGTGATTGATAGTTTTGATGTACCATTTCATTTTTTAAGCAATTTTGATTACAGTCCAATAACTGTGCAGGGTATTCAATATAATTCCGTGGAACATGCTTATCAAGCATTGAAAACAGAAGATCCTATTATAGCAGAAGAGATTAGAAAAGCGCCTACACCAGGCAAGGCGAAGAGATTAGGTCAAGAAATTGAATTAAGATCTGATTGGGATAATATAAAAGTTGAAGTAATGGAACATTTACTTCGTGCTAAATTTTCAACTCCATGGTTTCAAGAATTTCTTAGAAAAACAAAACCTAGAGAATTAATTGAAGGAAATACATGGCATGATAATTTCTGGGGTGATTGCAGATGTGATCAGTGTAAGAATGTCATAGGTCAAAACATGCTTGGTAAATTATTAATGCAAATCAGATCAGAAATCCCTGACCCAATTAAAGAATAAATTAAAACAAATAGGAGCTTTAAATGGAAGAAAAAATTATTGAAACTGATATTGTTCCGACTGGTGACCCTAGTGAAAACAGACATAAATATAAAGTAATTTATAAACCAGAAGAAATAAAACCAGGACATTATCTATTCAGTAATGAATCAGTCCATGTCAGATTGTCTAACGGTTCTCTAGTCAATGTTGTGCAAAAAAAGAAATCTAAAAAAGAGAGAGCTAAAGAGAAAAGAATGGAGAAGAAATGTGAAGGTAACATTTGAATTTTATGATCCATTACAAAAGGATCGTAAGATAAGTAAATCTGTTCATGTAAGAGGTAAAGGTCCAAAGGCTTATATTAATAATCTTTTAAAATTAGCTGATGATGGATTGACTATTGTACCAATAGATGTCATAGTTGAAGGAGAAGAAGTTAAAACGATTTTCCTATCTACAATGGCGCAAAAATATAGTGGTAAAATAAATTCAAGACCTGCTGCTGATATAAAGATTCCGACTGAAACCATAATTCAGGAGCAGCCTAAAGTTAGTTTCTGGAGGAAATTTTTTAAAAATGAAGAATAGATATCATACTACTAATCCTTTAGTCAATGATGAAGATATTAAAGATCATGATGGTGTCGGTGCAATAATACATGGACCCAAAGACAGTATTTTAATATTCTGGCATGAAAAATATCAATTTTATACTATACCTATCGGAAAAGTTCCAGATGGAATTTTACCAGTATTTGGTATAAAACATGAAGTATATGAAGAAGCTGGCATAGTCATTCAAACATTGGAAGAACTAGGTCAATTTCGAAAAACTTATGATCGAGGTGCTGGAGTACACACTAATGTCGTATCTCACCTTTATGATGTTAATGGATATGCAGGAACAGTTGAAAACAAAGAACCTCTTAAGCATCCTTTAATGATATGGATGACCATAGATCAATTAAATAAAACTACTTGTGATTTATCTGACATGACGAGATTCTATATTTCACTGTTGGATATATTAAATACAGATTCGAAAAAATTGCTAAATGAAAATTAACCAACACCTTAAACTATTGCTAATAGGATTCGGCCAATTCACATTCTTGTCTGCTAATACATTCTTTATATCGCAGAAAAATTATGCAATGATTGGTATCACAGCTTTATTCACTAACTTCATTTTTAGTTGGGCAGTAAAGACACTAGCATTCAGCGGATGGAAAGACCGATTAATGTATGCTTTAGGAAGTACAGCAGGTTGCATACTAGGTACGTACACAGCATCATTATTCTTATAAGGAGGAACATGAAATATTTCAGAACTCAAAGGGATCGTAATAAAATAATAATAAAAAAGCTAATAAAGGGCGTTGTAGTATTAATAGTCACTTTCATCGTACTCTATCAAATTCAATGTCATTTTGCCTATTCAGATTATAATACATCTGAAGATGGCACTGAAGAAGTTGAAGAGTTGTCAGCAATTGGAAAAATTCTTGAGGGAACTCATCCTGTTCGAGAGTTTGACATAAGTACAAATGAAGTGCATGGTAAATTACTTAATGTGACTTGGCAATTGCATAACGGTAGTTGGTCAATTAATTCTTTTAAGATGGGCGACGTAAGAGTAGAATTTCAATCAGATATAGACCCACAAATAAGATTCAGATGGAAACCGTCTGGTATCTCAACATATAGACCAACTGGTAATATGCAAAAAGATCTAGATAAATTTATGATATATACTTTATTGATTTGTAAGGAGGAAGACTGGGATGCAAATGGAACTGACGGAACTACGACAAACTAAATGTCCTGGTTGTAGCGCTAGACCAAGAACAATTACTAAAGATAGACAGCATGCGAATGGACATTGGTTTGAATCAATGGTTTTTGAATGCGGGTGCAGTATACATTTCGTACCTAACTTTATGAGAACAGAGATATCAAATCCATGTCCCAATACTCCTAAAGCTAAGGGTGATAACAAACAGAATAATGTAGCCAGAGGTAAATTGCTGAGATACATTCAAAGGCTTGATGCTCCTTTAGAATCAAAGAAAAAATGGTTTGAATCAATAGTACACACTATAGTACCAGGTTGCAATTCATATCCTGGCATTGAATACGATCCCGAGTCGAACACATGAGAAAATATTGTCCTGTTTGTGGTAAAGAAATAATAGTTTTATCATTTGATGTATGTAATGAATGTAAATTGTTTGATGATGCTTTAAATAATCTTATCAAAACTAGCGTTGGCCTTAAATATCTTTATAAAAAAGTAATTAAAGGGACACGGGATTGGTTATCTAGGAGACCATAATGCAATCATTAGTTATAACTCTTGAAGATACTAATAAAAAACCGAAACAAATTAATAAAGAAATTGAGGTAAATAAATCTAAATCGGAGATCGATATGTTAGACTTGAGACCATTGGTCAATAGTCCAACTTTCCCTCAAAGAATTTTAGATAGAGTGTTTCAATCATAGGAGGATTAATAATGTGTACCGACAAAAAACAATTAGAAAAAGACGGTAAAGGTAAAATTGTTAAAACCACTCGGGTTGACGGTATAAAATATATTTCAATACCTAATCTTATTAGCGCATTAGAATTAGATAAAGAAAGAATGTCAGGTAAGCCCGGCGCACCTGGATACATTATCAGTTTGATTAAACGACTAACAGAAATGAACGATATCTAAGGAGATCCACTTGAAAACTACTATTGTTATTATATTATGGTTAATGACTATGATTTATTCATTATGTTTTTGTGTTTTTCAATTCAGAAACCCAAAAGCCAATTGCATGATGGGCATAAGAGAATTCACCAATGTAATCAAATTTGAGAAAATGGATTGCTATCAAAAATACTATCCTCTCACCGAAGAAGAATATGAGAATAGGCTTAATGAATCCATTTGATATTGATTACAATAAGATTAATGAATTGCTTAGTATGAAAAATCCTCATCTGCAAATGTATGGAATGCTTAATGCATACAGCCAGAAATTTCCTGATGGGGCACCCAATCTGATTGATCATATTGGAATAATAGCAAGAAATTCTTTAAGAGCTAAAGATGATAAAATCAGTTTCTGTCATCAAGCTCTCCAAGATGCTATTCATAATGTTGGAGCAAAAGATTTGGGTGCTCAATTCTACGTTGTCTCAACATGGAAAATAGTAAAAGAATATTATCCAAGAGGCACATGTGACGGAGCGAGTCAACGAGGGGTAGAATATTTTAAGAGATTCGTTCATAATCTTAAACAGTGCAAAGATGAGTTAATTGATTCTAATTGGGCAGTTGATATTGTAGAATGTAATGATTATCTTAAAATGGTATTAGACAACAACCCAGATTGAGGTAGGAGATGATAGCATCAGTAGATCATTTTAATTCCACCAATACATTATACACATATAACAATTCAAGTCCTACGTCAGATCATATGTCGGGCGGATGGATTATACAAACTATTGTTAAAGAAGCAAATTTTGATGATTTAGATCATATCAAAGAACTTCAAAAAATTGAATTAATAGAAAAAGAGCGAGAAGCATGGAAACAAAAAAGAAAAGATATGAAAAAAATTAAATACCCAAAATGGGGACATCAGAAACCGAAAGTTAGGAGATATTAAATGAATAAGAAATGTCATTTATGTGGAAAAGAATATAGGTATGACGAAATAGAAGATAAGGATACTAACGAAACACTTCTTAAAAAAATAAGACAGGTTGTTGTCGATGGTGATAATTCTTTTCCTCTTTTTACAATGCCACCAGACAAACGAAGACTTGTTAACCCCGAACTAATTAAATTTGAATGTAGCGGTTGTTTAAAAGGCCGACTCGCTGAATAAAGGAGACTCTCGTGGGATTATTAGTACCAGTTTATCCATTTGTTACCATAATATTAATGCTATTAAGTTTTGTAGCTATAGTTGACTTGATCTTAAAAGTTAGGTATTATAGCAGAATTGAAAAGAAATTAAATAAGATTTTAGAATCTACATCTAAAACAATAAAATGAGCAGACATACTCTGAACATTATAACTGATTCAATTTTAGAAAAAGTGCACCAAGCTAAGATTGCTTATGGAACTTCAACATATGATTTAGCAAAAGCATATGGAGTATCAACAAGTAGATTACCTAGTGCACTTAGGGAATATAGACAAAAAAATAATCTTAAACCTAAAGTTTCAAATAAAGAATTAGGTGAAGCAGCTGATAGAGTTGCACCGAACACTATACCGTTTAGGGAGTTTGAGATATAATGTTATCACAGCGGCAAATGCAACGATTTGTTAAAAAAATATACGGTTCAGATGATATAACTGTAAAATTTTATGACAAACGAAATCAAAGAAAAGAAATATGG
>Ga0210003_1003772_pt1 | contig 12198 bp, 13 predicted proteins | sample LantaG_FD_182804 | JGI IMG/M metagenome (GOLD analysis project Ga0210003, IMG submission 182804) | Deep subsurface microbial communities from Baltic Sea to uncover new lineages of life (NeLLi) - Landsort_02402 metaG (SPAdes) (version 2) | ecosystem: Environmental > Aquatic > Marine > Oceanic >...
AAGGCCGGTCAGGGGCGCGTCTACTATGCGTCGACGAGTCGGCAGCTCGTCGATGATGTGATGCAGCTGCTGCTTCGGTTCGGTATTGCCTCAAGGATTTACCGTGCGGAGAAGGCGGGATATCGATCGTGTTGGCACCTGGCGATCGCTGGGGCTGAGAACCAGTGCAGGTTCTTGGGTGCGATTGGTGTGCACGGGGTCAGAGGGGTAGCCGCCGAGCAGGTTTTAGCGAACTTGCAAGGGCTGGTGAGGAACCCGAACGCCGATACCGTGCCGAGACAAGTCTGGGAAAGGGTCAGGGCCGCAATAGCGGAGGGTGGTCTGACGTATCGCCAGTTCGCCGCGGAGATGAATACGAAATTCTGCGGCTCCGCGATGTGGAAGCGTTCGCCGAGTCGCGCCAGGCTGCACCGGGCGGCAGGGATACTCGAGGATCGAGAGCTGCACGATTTGGCGACCAACGATGTCTATTGGGACAAGATCGTTGAGATCGCCAGCATTGGTAACCAAGACGTTTACGACGGAACGGTGCCGGGAACCAATTGCTTTGTGGCACAGGGGATCACACTTCACAATTCGCTGGAGCAGGATGCGGACATGGTCATACTCATGCACCGCCCGGATGCGTTCGACCGTGATGACCCGCGCGGCGGGGAAGCGGACCTCATTCTCGGTAAGCACCGCAATGGTCCGACGAAGACGATAACCGTTGCGCACCAACTACATTTGTCACGCTTCGCGAATATGGCCAAGCAGTAGGGGGTGTAGGTTCTCGAATTTGACTACACTTTCTCGAGAATGACTGCACTTCCATTGCACTTGTGCAGTCGAAGTGAGAATTTTCTCGATAGGGCGGCCGGTCCTCCCACTCGTACGTTTCCGCTTTTCGATGGCAGAATTCCGCTCTGCGTGGCGTAAGGACGACGGATCCGCTGGAAAATGTTTAGGGAGTCCGCCGCAGATCTTCTGCAACCAACTAGTTGCCGCGGACGCTGAGCCCTGGGCGGAATCGTTCCGCTTACAGGCGTGTTTCTTCGACCGTGAACGCGATTGCCGCCTCTTCGCACTTGATGGGGGTCTGGTGCTGTCCGGCATTGTGTCGTGTCGGTGATTGATTAGGGGCCCGCGCCCCTGTGAGCTGGTGACTTTCACAGTTCTGACTACCTGGCATCACGCCAGCCAGATCGTGTCTGGTGAGCGAAGCCGGGTGGAAGGCCCGTTGCGTCAGTTCGTCGACGAGATCGCCCGGCGTCGGCCACCACTGGCGAGGGTGCTCGGGACTGCGGTGTTTCTCAATCGCGTCGCTGAGACCGCCCCGATGGCGTTGCGCGCCAACGTCGAACACAACAAGGTCCTCCACGATCGGGTGATCGTCCTGTCGATCGGCCAGTCACCCGTCCCGAGAGTGCCGCCCGATGAGCGGGTCACAGTCGTTGACCTCGCATTTGTCGACGGCCGAATTCTCTTCCTGACTGCTAATTTCGGCTATCTGGAGGATCCAGACGTTCCTGCCGTTCTTGAGATGATCCAGCCGACGATCGGCGAAGGTGATGTGTCCTATTTCTTGTCTCGCGTGGCCGTCGTTCCCGGATCGAAGCCGACGATGGCGCTGTGGCGTAAGAGATTGTTCGATGCCACCTCACACATAGCCGCAGACGCGGCCGTTTACTTCGGCCTACCTCCTGGCCAGACAGCCATCGTCGGCGCCCGGATCGAATTATGACCTGGGCCCGCGTACTGCTCGCCCTGACCGTCGGTGGGCTGAGTGTTCGGGCGATCGACGAGATGCTCGGTCGGGGCACATCAGAGCCTCCATCGGAACCAGTGCGGTTCAGACCGGCGAACCCGCCTTAGCCGTGATCTGAAGACAATGCGGCTGAGTTGGCACCGGTGGAGGGTCGAAGTCGAGTCAACCCGCCGGCGGAACGCCGAAGACGCCGATGATCTCCAGTGCCACCTCGAGATGCCCCCGCCGCAGATTGAGAGGATGCCCGATCAGCTTCTCGGCCTGCCGAATCCGGTATCGGACACCGTTCGGGTGCAGCGCCAATTGCTCGGCTGTCGTGACCGCATCGCATCCGCTGGCCAAATACGCGCGCAAGCTATCCCGTAGCCGCTGGGAAATCTCCCCGGCGTCGGCCAAGCCCCCCAGTTCCCTGACCACAAACGCCGACCTCGCCTCGGCGTCGAGGGTTCCTGCGACAAGGCAGGCCAACTCGCCATCGGAGAACCGCGTCACGACGGCGTCGGGGTTGGCCACGGAAACCACCGCGACGGCCTCGGAATGACTGATACGGAACCCGCTGACCCCAGGATGGCAATTCCCCACGGTTACCCGTGCGCCTCGCGGAATTGCTGGCGGGGTCGTCCCCGGCACCGCGACCGGTTGGGTTGTTGCCGTCCATCCCCATGCGGAACGCGCATCGGTCGGCACGATCAACGGTCCGCCACCTCCGAGCCATCGGCTCACCGCGCGAGCCGCGCACTCCAATGTGCGGAGGGTCTCGGATTCGGGCACTACGGAGTCGAGGTGAACGGTGAAGGCGGTGTGCTGCTGCGTCAGCGGGTATGCCAAGTCCGCGCTCATGCCCTCGATGTCATCGGCCCGGCCAGCCAGTAACGCCTTCACGATCGCGGACCGGCGGGCAACGGCACTGCGTTGCCACTGCCGCTGTTCCTCGGTGAACAGCTCGACCAACTTCTCCACGGTGGTGTCCATCCACTCCGAGGCATGCGACCAGAACTTGACCAGCACCGCCGATCGAAGCTCCGGATCGGCCACCTGCTCATTGAGGAACTCGTTGATGAAGTCCCACGTCGCGCGCTGAGCGATCCGGTATGAGGACAACAGCACAGGAAGTTCGACATCTCGGCGGGCCAGTGTGCGTGCCCAATCCCGCACCTGCGGGGGCGAGTGAACCTCAATGCGCTCATGGCTCACCACCGCCAGGAACCCGGTCCAGTTCCCACGGACGCTGGCATTGAGACCGGGGCGCAGCGCCGGGTCACCGAATTCGGGAACCGCTGAAACGATTCGATCGGTGACGACAGCAACCAACCGATCGAGGCTCTGCTCGCTACTGGACGTGCGAGCAAAATCATCCAGCCACCTATTGGCGGCATCTGCGTCTCGGGCATTCACCAAGGCTCAAGGATATCGGGCGCGGCCGTTGCAAGCGACTCCGCCGTCACTGCAAGCTCAGCAGCCCCGCAAGCTCAAGCTCGAAGTCCCGATAGGGCTCGCCGCTGACGTCAGCGGTGACGCGCTTGATCGTGCCCCCGGAGAAGTGCCACGGGCTGGCTCCACCGTAGTCGGTGGTTACCGGGGAACCACGGTCGAGGCCGACGTTGAGACCCTCGCCGCACAGCGAGAACTTCCCGATTTGCGTTGCCATGCCGACGAATTCGTCGACCTGACGGTCGTTGATGTAAAGCCTGGCCGTGCCTATGCACTGGTTCGGCATCGGCGCACCACGAAGTCGAGCCAGTGATTCCATCGTGAACTCCACGCCCAGCACGCTCGGCCCCAGGGGAAAGTCGATCTCCGAGGTCAGGATTTGATCGCGCTCGCCGAGGAAGTTGTACACATATTTCAACCTGCCATCCTGCAGGTAGAGCGCGTGGCCTCCGAAGGAATGCCCATGGGAGAAGAGGACACCCGACGCCTCTGCGGAGATGATGTCGACGTTGGCCGCCAGTTTGTAGGAACGACCGCGGATGTTGACCCCAACCGGCTCGGGCACCTCGATGGTGTTGGGATAGTAGACATAGCGATCCCGGGGCCGGGCGATCTGCGGGCGGGGTGAGTTGAAGACGGTCATCGCATCGCGGTCCTCCAGGGGCAGCGCCTTGAATTTCCCGGCCTCCACGTACCAGAGAACCTCTAGTTCCTTGACAAGGTCGGGGTGTTGCTCACTGAGGTCGTGGCACTCCGATCGGTCGACGTCGGTGTTGTAGAGCGCCCAGCGGTCCAACTCGTAGTGACCGGAGTTCGATGGTGCGACTGCGTGTAGAGCGTTGACCTTCCAACCGTCCCGCCACAGTGCCCGGGTGCCGAAGAGGCTGTAGAACTGAACCGGTTTGCGGCTGGCGCCGCCGGGCTCGTCGAAGCTGTACTTCAGGCTCGTCCCCTCCAGCGGCCACTGGGTGTAGCCCTTCACCTCGCGCGGGGGATCGATGTCGAGGCACTCGTAGACGGTCGGCACCAGATCGGTGCAGTGGTGGTACTGATCCCGGACCTCGCCGCGGGCGCTGATGTGACTGGGCCAGTGCACGATCAGCGGGTCGCAGACCCCGCCCTCCCAGGCCCAGGTTTTGAACAGCTTGAACGGTGTGTTGAACGCCATCGCCCAGCCGGTGGGGTAGTGGTTGAAAGTGGCGGGTGAGCCCAGTTTGTCGAGGAATTTCATGTTCTCGGCCATGTCATCGGGCACGCCGTTGAAGAACTTGTTTTCGTTGACCGACCCGGTCGGACCGCCCTCCGAGGAGGCGCCGTTGTCCGAGATGACGAATATGAGGGTGTTGTCCAGTTCACCGATCTCCTCCAGGTAGTCGATCAGCCTGCCGATGTGATGGTCGGTATGGCTGACGAACCCGGCGAACACCTCGGCCATCCGGGCGAACAGCCGCTTTTCGTCCCCGGACAGGGACTCCCACGGTTGGACCATGCTGGTGGGGTTTGTCTCAGGCATGGCTTTGCCGTCCAGGCTTGACAACTCCGCCAGGGGATTGATGGGGGAGAGGTCCGTGTTCTCCGGCACGATGCCGAGGTGTTTCTGGCGAGCCAGGATCTGCTCCCGGATGGCCTCGTAACCCGTGTCGAAGCTTCCGCGATAGCGGTCGGCCCACTCCTTGGGCACCTGATGGGGTGCGTGACCTGCACCGGGGCAGAAATACATCAGGAAGGGCCGTTCCGGCGCCACCTGCTTTGCGTCGCCGATCATGGCGATCGCCCGGTCCACGAGGTCTTCGGTCAGGTGATAGCCCTCTTCTCCAGCGAGCCACTCGTCATCACTGACGGGTTGATCCGGAGCGTCGATGAACTGCTGATCCTGGACAAGGTCCGGGTAGTACTGGCTGGTCTCACCTCCGAGAAAGCCGTAGAAGCGTTCGAAACCGCGCCCGCTCGGCCAGTTCCGCTTCGTCGCCGCCATGTTGGTCTCGTCCAAGGGCGTCAGATGCCACTTGCCGACGGCATAGGTGTTGTAACCGCGCTCGCTGAGGACTTCGGCGACCGTCGCCGTCTCGAAGGGGATGTGGCCGTTGGATCCGGGAAACCCCATCGCCAAGTCGGTGATGCAGCCCATACCGACAGTGGTGTGGTTGCGTCCTGTCAACAACGCCGCACGGGTCGGCGAACACATCGAGGTCGTATGAAATTGCGTGTAGCGCAGCCCGTTGTCGGCCAACCGCTTCATCGTGGGTGCCTCGACGGGGCCGCCGAACGAGTCGAAGGTGGCGAAGCCGACATCGTCCCACACGATGAACAACACATTCGGCGACCCTTCAGGCGCCTTCGGCTGCTCGTAGGGAGCCCAGTCGGGCACCGAATCACGGATGTCGAGGTTGACGACCCCCCTGAATGGCGTGCTCATCGGTTCCAGCGGGCCTTGACGTCCTCGGCGAAGGATTCGTAGTCGCGAAGGGGCAGCATCTCCTCGATCTCCATGATGTGGCGCATGGGCATCACACCCAGCGCAAGCCGGTCGATGTCATCGTGGGAATCGACATCGAGGATCATCACCACCCGGCGTTGGCCGGCAACCTTGTACAGGGCCCGGATCTTGCCGTGCGATTTGGCCGCCAACGCGCTCTCGGCCTCCTTCTCCCAGAGGTCCCACAACTCGTCCTCGTCGATGCGGGTGTGATCGACCTTCACTTTGGCGAAGAACAACATCAGCGGGTCCTCTCTGCGGATTTGATGGGGGAGAAGGTGGCGGCACGCCGATCACACGTCTTGGTAGCCGCCCTGAACCCAGGACAGCACCAGCCGGGAAAATCCCACGGGGTCGTCCTGATACGAAAAGTGGCCGCAATGGCCGAAGACCTCAAGCCGGCTCCGTGGCATGCGCTGATTCAGACGGTGCGCGTTGTCCAGCAGCAGGAACTGATCCAGGTCACCCCAGAAGATCTGCGTCGGAACCTGCAGGTCCTCCAGATGGGGGTCCACCGTGGCAAGGTTCTCGGGGTAGGTCTTGAACCAGTGCGTGATCGGGCCGATCCGCCCGTCATAGGACGCGATGTAGTCGGCGACTTCTTGGTAGCTGGGCGCATAGTTCACACAGGCCAGGCGGTAGGCGCCGGCGACGAATGCCTGGGCCCCGGCGACCCGGAACATCATTCGCCAGAAAGCCGAGTCAACCGCCTTGTTGATGATGCTTCCATTGGCGGTCGGAAGAATCCCGGGGCCGTCACCGATGATCAGGCTCGCCAGTGAGTTCGTTCGGTGGCCGGCCCGGTGGATGGCGTAGTGCAATGCCGCGGCCATGCCGACGTCGGGGCCGACCATGTGGACGTCGGTGAGATCGAGTTGCCGCACGAACTTCTCCAGGAAGCGACTCTGGGCATCGAAGCTCATGAACTCCATGCCACCTGCGCTGCGCCCGAAGCCCGGAAGGTCCAACGCCACCAGACGGCAGTGCCGGCCCAGCGTCTCCCACACCTGGTCGAAGCACAGGATGCTCTGCGGCAGGGGCGAGAGCAGCAGGACGGTCGGACCGTCCGACAACCCGCCCCGCGCGACGCGCACCTTCACCCCGTCGACGTGTTCGAAGGACAGGTCCATGGTGATCCCGCCCGCCGTCGGCGCGGGAGCGCCGGCACCCTTTCTTCGAACCCTGCGAATCTCGCGGTACTCCGGCGTCGCGGCGAGCAATACCCCGGTGTTGAGCGCACCGAAAACACCGATGGGGTTCCGCTCAACCGTCATGTGTTCGGCCTATGCGCGAGCCTGATAACCATTTGAGTAATCCTGCCTCCCGAGCGCCGAGGGTTCAGTGTCTGAAAGAACACTGATCTCCGCCGGTGGTGTGTCGGGCAACAGCGGGTCGGGGCACCCGTCGCACCACAGCGAACCGGATGGCGGATCCGCCAGATTCGTGAGACACGCGGGCGGTTAAATACCGCCAAAGCAGCGCTGCCCAAGGAACGTCTAGCTGATCTTTATGAGCGTGAACAGATGTCGCTCATGGACATTGCTGCCACTGTCGACGTCAGCCGGACAACCATCGAATGTCTCGCCCGCGATTACGGCCTCCCGATACGTGAACCGGGCGGACGATCACGTACAACCGTCGACCGGGAATGGCTCTACGAGCAATACGTCAACAATCGTCGAACGCTCCCTGATCTCGCTGCCGAGGCTGGCATGAGTGCGGCGAACATGGCCCGCTGGGAGCAGGCCATTTTCTGGTTCGAGACCGCTGTGAGCGATCCCGCCGGACAACGCGGCCGATCGGGGGTGGTGGAGAACCAGGCCTTTTCGACATGGCTGCCGCGCAAGCATCTGGCGTTGTGCTACTTCCAGATCGGGGACTATGACAACTCGTTGCGGCACAACCGACTCGCGCAGTCCTACTGCCCTGACCCCGCTTGGTTGATCCAGGGCCTATGAGAGTCTTGCGGCCCACGTCGTGGGCAAGGAAGGCTCGACAGGATCATGGCGACAAGGAAATGGCACAACCCCGAGCAGGTCGTGCGCAAGTTGATGACGGCCGATCGGCTGCTGGCCGAGGGCAAGGACACCGCGGCGGTATGTCGCGAGCTGGGTGTCTCCGAGGCCACCTATCACCGCTGGCGCAACCAGTTCGGCGGCTTGAAAGCCGAGGACGCGAAAAGGCTCAAAGAACTCGAGCGCGAGAACTCCAGCCTCAAGGGGCTGTTGGCCGAGGCCGAGTTGGAGAAGGCTGCGCTCAAGGAGATCGCGCGGGGAAACTTTTAGGCCCGAGTCGCCGGCGGGCGGCTGTTCACCACCTCCAGCGGGTGCTGGGGGTCAGCGAACGGTTCGCCTGCCGCGTCACCGGGCAGCACCGCGCTACCCAACGCCATGAACCGGTCTCGAGCACTCCCGCCGATCCTGACGCCGCCCTGCGGGGCTGGCTGCGCCAGTACGCCAAGGACCATCCGCGCCGTGGTTTCCGGCCGGCCTACCACGATGCCCGCGGTGAAGGATGGATCGTCAATCACAAGAAGGTTCAACGTCTGTGGCGTGAGGAAGGGTTGCGCGTTCCTCAGCGGCGCCGCCGTAAACGTCACGGCACCTCGACCGCCTCCGACGTGCCGGCCGCTGATGCCCCCAACCGGGTCTGGGCGGTGGACTTCCAGTTCGACTCCACCACCGACGGGCGCCCGGTCAAGATCGCCACCGTCATCGACGAACACACCCGCGGGTGCCTGGGTGGTCTGGTCGAGCGCACTATCACCGGCGAGGACCTCAGCGCCGAACTCGACCGCGTCGCCGCCCAGCGTGGCCGCTACCCAGCCGTCCTGCGATGCGACAACGGACCCGAATTGGCCTGCAACGCCATGGCCGCCTGGGCCGACGGCGAACTCGGCCTGCACTTCATCCCGCCCGGCCAGCCCTGGCGCAACGGCTACGTCGAGTCGTTCAATTCATCCGCGACGAATGCCTCAACATCAACAGCTTCTGGTCACTGGCCCACGCCCGTGTCGTCATCAGCGACTGGAAACACGACTGCAACCACCACCACCGGCGGCACTCATCGCTGGGATACCAACCACCAGCCCGCTACGCTGCCACCTGCACCCACTGAACGACTCTCTTCCGTCGTGGACTACTTCACGGGGTCCGGTCACCACCCCGATCCTGCCGCTGGCACCCAATCACGTTTGACGGGGTAATCAGACTCGCCGCGACAGGTCATTTCAGCGCATCGGTAAACGTCTTCTGAATCCGGCGATTGATCAGCCGTAACGGAATTCCACCCGACACCTGCTGGCGTTCGGCGAGCGCCGTGAGGTCATTGAAGATCACCCGCGCCGTGCCGTCCGCGTCCTGCAAGATCAACAGCTTCTGGCAGAAAGCGTCCAAGCCCAGAGTCGGTGCTGACGCCATCGCCTTCCCGCCGGGGCCTGGGCTGCCCCATAGGATCAGCTCGGTCGGTTCGAGATCGACGCCCCACTTCTTCGACCGGGCCGCGAAGTCGAGCTCCCCGAACACCACGGTGTCCGACTCGGCGGTGACTGCATCGAGCATCCGCTGTTTCGTCTCGGTGAAGTCGTACGGGCTGATCAGGGTGATCAATCCTGGTTGCGACATGGTGTCCAACGGAAGGTCTGTGACCGCGCTCGCCGCAATACCGGTCAGAGCCCGGGCAAAGGCGGCGTCATAGAGCGTGCGGGCGGGTGAGTCGTTGGCGAGATCAAATCGCCGAGCGAGGTAGTTAAAATTGTTATAGGTGATCGCAGCGGTTCCGTTGCTCTGGTTCTCGTAGGCGAGCACCCGCAGAGGGAGGTCGATGGCCGCCATCCGGTTCTCTGCGAGGATTGCGGCCTCGACCTCTGACTCTGACCAGATCAGAACGTGTGACGGAGGCATCGGCGAACCGGCCTCAGCGGCCAGCCGTGAGTGGTCGATGTCGACGATCACCTCCGCAGCAGGATCAGCGCGGACGTTGGCATAGACCTGATCGAACAACCCGTCCGGCCCGATGTAGCGCTCCGCGGCGATCTCCTCACCGTCCCGGCTGCATCCGGTAATGATGCCGATGATGGTGACGAACAGCGCCGGTAGGGCCAGGGCCGTCGACTTCATTTGAACCACCTTTGCAAGCTCAGCTCAGCTCGAGGAGCTATGGCTAGGGCGACCGTGCTCGTCGTACAACAATAATAATTAAAAGCCTGGGGATTTAGACGCCCCGAAGTACCGGCGCCTCACCTCACAGCCGCAGAGGTTACGCGCTAAGTACCGTCATTAACCCGTATCAAAGAAGGGGTGATGCGATGACCGGCGACTATGAGCAACAACTCGTAATCTGGGCGCACACGTACAAGGCTTACGAGCGATTCGCCAGCACCCCACACCACATCGAAGCCTGCCTAGCCCCAGTCCTGCAGGAATGGGAACGCAACCGCCGGGTACCGGAATGGGCGGGTGTGGACTTGCTACGAGCCTGGGCATTTTGCTGCGTCCGCTCACACCACTTCGATGACTGGGAGCCGCTGCTGGTTGCATACCCACAAGTCGGGGCTATCGCCGACGCTATCCGCAACCATCCGTCGGCTAGAAAAGACGATATTCCGCCACCGGCCGAGCAGATCGATCTGAATCGTTACTACCTCGACTTCGCGCTCGGATCGAAGTTTGAGCGCTTTGGTTTATGGGCGCCGGCGCGGGTAGACGGTAAGCACCGTTTCGCTGTTGTCCATGAGCCTGACGGGTACACCAATCATGTTGGTTTGGCTGGTGAAGTCTCGCGGCTACAGTTCGAACATCCCGGCACGAATATCTTTGTCGGTGGATGGGCAGATCACCGTCCCGAGTACCTGGGCCTGGACTACTGGCCGCTGGGACTGATTACGCCAGACGATTTCCATATCGGCTTTCGGCACCGCAACGGGTTGCCCAACCCCGAGTCGCGGCAGGCATTGGGCTACGCCAAGGCTCGTCTGAAGTCCGCGAGCATTGACCCAGGCGGCAAAACAACCACCCAGTGAGTACGTACCGGCCGTCAAAAGACAGACCGAAAAGGGGAGAGTGGTTAGCTCAGCTAGATGCGCGGTCGGTCCAACGGACTTGGTTAGGAAGTGCAGTCTCTAGCGAGAAATTTGCCGGTGCAGAATCGCGAGAATCGCGGCAAAAAGCCTGATATAGATCACGATAAGTGCAGCGGAAATCGAGAACCTACAGGGGGGTTTGTCGAGATGCAAGGAAGATTGACGAAGCGCACTTCGTTGTTAAACAACGTAGCGCGGCTCTGATAGGTGTTTGCGGCCGTTTCCCCTGGTGGTGATGGGTTTTGGTGTCGGCGGCTTTGTCAAAGTAGCGGTCAATCTAGGTCGCCAGGCGGTTTTCAAACGTTGTGACGAAATTGAGACGCCGTGAACTGCTGCAACGGCGATCGTGCCCCACGGGCGAGGGCGGTTGGGTGCGTTGGTAGTCCGCTGACGTGCCGCTCGTATCCAGCACATTTTCGAAGGAGTGAAGTTTCGTCACGGCCCTCGTCGAACGCTGGTTTAGGGGACTGACCGACAAAGCATTGCGGCGCGGGGTCTTTCGATCGGTACCTGACCCGATCGCCTCCATCCAGGAGTGCATCGATGCCCACAACGAAAACCCCCGACCCCATGTCTGGACCGCGACGGCCGACTCCATCCTCGCCAAGGTCGCCCGCGGACGGATCGCTCTCGAAAAAGTCTGCTAAATGCCGGACACACAACTAGGTACTGGCGCGCCGTGCCCTTCATAAGTAACGTCGCCTGGAGGTGTTCGACGCGCTGCGCTCATGTAGCACGCTATGTGCTACCGTGTTCGTTATGAACGTCATTGGGGTTCGCGAGTTGCGGCAGAATGCCAGCAAATACCTGGCACGCGTCGAAGCTGGTGAGGAGCTGTCGGTGACGATGCGGGGTCGCCTGGTCGCGCGGCTGGTTCCGGTCACCGCGACTGACCGCACTCGAGACGGCCTCATTGCGAACGGTTCCCTGAAGCCGGCGCGCCGCCGTGGCGGCCTCGCATCCATCGACACCGGGAGTCTGCCTCGGCGGAACCTAAGCGCGGTCCTGGCCGAGGTACGCGAGGACCGGTGATCTATCTCGATACCTCGGCATTGGTGAAGCTGATCGTCCAGGAGGCTGAGTCGGCCGATCTTCGGCGGTGGCTGGCTGACGCCGATGATCGTGACCACGTGACCAGTGCAGTCGGCCGCGTCGAGCTGATGCGGACCGCTCTTCGCGGTGGGGATCCCGAGATCGTCGCCGACGCCCGACGCATGCTGGATGAAGATCTAGACATTCTTACGGTTACCGACGAAGTGATCGAGACGGCTGAAACGATCGGACCAGAGTCGCTACGTTCGCTCGACGCCATCCATCTCGCATCCGCAGCCCAACTCACTGACGCACTTACCGCGATAGTGGTCTACGATCACAGGCTCATCGAGGGCTGCCGCGATCTCGACTATCCAATCGAAAGCCCCGGGGCCGCACGATAGCGCGCCTGAGCCGGTCCTCCTCGCTAGG
>Ga0210003_1003773_pt1 | contig 12197 bp, 17 predicted proteins | sample LantaG_FD_182804 | JGI IMG/M metagenome (GOLD analysis project Ga0210003, IMG submission 182804) | Deep subsurface microbial communities from Baltic Sea to uncover new lineages of life (NeLLi) - Landsort_02402 metaG (SPAdes) (version 2) | ecosystem: Environmental > Aquatic > Marine > Oceanic >...
TCTGAGGATTTCTTTTTTTGTTTCTTTTTAAAACCTGTAATTTGATAATACAAATCTTCGGTTTTATCCTTATATTCTGCTTTGTAAAGTTTCACAAATGTTGATGCAGTTAGGCTTTTAACCGCATCAACATTAAATTGTGTTTTTCCTATTAGCATTTATTAAGGAGTGACGTATGTTTCAGCATTAACAAGTGCAAAATCATAATATTCTTTTGTGATTGTCAAAGCCAACACATCTGCAGGGTCTTGAGCTGCCCATACTAAAGAATAATTTCCACTTGTTGTTTCAGTAACAGAAACCAAAGCAATAACACCTGGCGTTGGTGATACCTCAGCAAGTGCGAAATCTCCAATTAATAAACCTGTAACAGGTTCACCATAAACGGTTTTAAGTATTAAATTAACACCTGAATCAGTTAATGAATTAGATGAACCAATAACAGTTAGTAATCCATACAAATCTTCACTTGTATAATCTAAATCTCCTGATTTTACAACTCTTAAATTTTCATCTGTTTGAGAAATTGCCCATTGGAATTTTATCATTATACCTCCTGCCTCAGTTTCAGTAGGTTCAACATAAACAGCATCAAAAGATGATGTATTGATTCTGATTGGTTTCATGAAACTTGCTGAGCCTCCATTATATCCAATAACATTATTTGATTTATCCATAACCAAAGCAGAAAGTGCTTTGCATGATAATGCTTTAATTTCTCCTAACATTTCATAAGGAGCACCGACAAGCATACCAACAAAGTTTTTGAAACCATCACGAACTTTTGCAGTTCTGCCTGAGTTAAATGTTTGGAAAACTGAATCCTCTCTCAGATTTGTTACATTTTCAATTTCTGTTAACCAATAGATTCTATCTGCAGGAGCAGGTGCATCAATTAACGCTTTCATTCCAGCAAATGCAGCAATTTGTGCTCCTACATTATACAATTTTGATGCTCCTGATGCATCTTTTGTAAATGTAAGGCCAATATTCCTTGCAATATCCTGAATCTGTTTGCATGGGTTTTCTCCTGTGTTACCAAAAACCACTGCTGAACAATCACAATTTTGTGCCATTTTTTTAAATTTAATTATTAATAATATACGAAAATAAGAATTTTTTTTGTATTAAGTATTGCAACATTTAAAAATTTTCTTTATACTGAACTCAGGTGAATATTCTGTTGCTGTGATTAACTCATTCAAAAGTTTCTTAATATTATCCTCCATTGGTTTCCTTGCACCGCCTTTTGATACCCATTCACCCATGTTCACCCTGTTCACAGTTTTTGATTTTCCATTGAAATTTTCAACTAATGGTGATTTTCTGATGAATTCCCTGAACTCACAAAGCAAATTGTCAATTGGATAAATGATATTTTGATATTGCTCCTCAACATCATCATCCTGATTCAATATTGGCAATACAAAAAGCAATGTGCATTTTGCATCATAACCTATTTTTGATTTAGGATCTTCATGGAAATCACTCACATAAGGTTCAATGAGCCATATCATAGGCATTTTATCCATGTAGTTTGAAATGTTTGCAAAAACTGTTTCAACCTGCAATGGAGTACCTTGCCAAAAGAAAGGAGCTTTTATTGTGAAATATTCTATTGTGGATAAATCACCATTGAATTGAATCCATTCATTGTTTTTCAGGGCAATGATTTCATATTGTGATTGCCCATCAAATAAATATGAACAAACAGTTGCATGATAAGTTTTGCAAACATAAATTGTTGTAACATCATCCTGAGCATTATAAATGGAATCATTCACATGAATATTGAATTCACATTTTGCTGTTATGGTCCTGATAAAATCAGGCAATAATATGTTATTCATAGTTTATTTTTTTTACCAACGTGCTTTTTTCCCTCTTATGTCATAATGTACAAAGGTAGGATATTTTGATAACCCTCCCTGTTTCATTTTGCCCTCATTGATTAATTTAAGGATAATATCAAAAATCTGTTCAGGTGAATATCCTGAAACTTTAATATCAGCAGCTTTTCCTTTTGCGTGCTGGCTGTTTCCTGAACGGCCCTGCAGCAATTCCCACCATTTGGGCCTGAATGCAATGCTGATTGAAACTGCAGACCCTAAATAATCACGTAAAACTTGCAAATTCTCAGCTAATTCAGTAAGGTTTGCAATGATTTCATCAGTGAGTGATTCATCTGATTTGATTTGTTGCTCCTTTGTTGCCCATCTATTATGAGTCAATTCATCTAATGTAAAGTTTTTTGTTAATCTCATAATTCATCAAAATTAAATCCTAAATTGAACCAATTTCTCATTTGCTTTTTGTCAAAAAACATTGGTGATTCAGTCAATTCATAAGGAGTGAAAATATAATTGATTTCTTTTCCACGCTGCAGGAAATGATTTCCTGATTCAATATCCTTTTGCATGTTTGAAGCCATTAACATATTTATAATGGATGGAATTCCCTGCAGAACATTTTCATTTTCAAAAACTTCATTGATTTCATTTGGTGAATGAATTATTGCATCAATGAAATCTGATTTTGATGTTGCAAATCTGATTGGAAAATTAACTGTGAAACCTCCATCAGCATATTCACACCCATCAACAATTTCTGTTTCTGCATAAGGATAAGCCAATGTTGAAATCCATGCCCAATATGTGAATTCTTTCCATGTGAGGTTTCTGCTTGATTTATATTCTGCTTTTTTTGTTGTCATGTTAGAAACAACAACAACAATTTCAATGTTTTTGCTGTGAATGTTATAATGGTCATGAATCGTGTAATTTTCACGTATCAAATCTAATAGCTTTGTTGTTTTACCAAATGATGATTTTCCTTTGATTAAATTCATCACTGCTTTGAATTTGCTCAATTGCCCTTTCTTATTGAAAGGATCTGATTCATAAATCATTTCATTTGAAAAATTGTTGTAAAGGTATTTCAATTCTGAATACTTTCCTGCTGCAGCCATCAAAGCAATCAATGCTCCTGTTGATGTTCCAACATACAAATCATAATTTTTTTCTTTTGAACAAACAACTCCAGCACCAAATGCACCTTTTGAGCCTCCTCCTGAAATTACCAATGCTTTTTTCATTCCTCTGATTTTTCTTTTGGTTTCTTATTATTGAAATATTCTCCTGTAACTGTTACACCAACCAAAGTGCTGATGAATGCAATCAAAGCATGAGCCATTTGAACTGCATTTGATGAATCTGTATATCTCAAAACAACATAAGCCAACAGAACAGCAGAAAACAATGAAATGAATCTTTTTGAACTTTCTTTTGTTCCTGATTGAATTATATTTAAAAGTAATTTTTTCAATTCTTTTTATCCATTATATTCAACATCAATTTATCAATCTTATTTGATAGGCTCTCAATTTTTTCCATCAGTTTAATATCTAATGTATCAACTCTAGCTCTCAAAGCATCCAATTCATTCTTATAAATCTCAATCCTGATTTTCAATTCTGCTCTTTCAGTATCTCGCTTTTGATTCTCCAATTGGAATTCCTTCTGCTCCTTATCTCTACCTTTTAAAAATTGGACAACAGCAAATGCTGCTCCCATTAAACCAATGATTGTTCCAATTGTGATGCTGTACTCCATTTCCAAAATATTATCTGTTATCAATTACTAAATTAACCTCCTCAATTGTTGTTGCGTCAAAGATAAGTTTTTTCAAGTTGCCTCCAATATTATATGGAGTTTTTACTGCAACCATACCAGCACCCCAAAATGAATCAACATCAGCATATTGCAGAAAATAAACATCAGAATCCTTTGTTGATACCTGAATTGGGAACATCCCCATTGCATTAAAAACATCCTTTTGTGCTTTTATGTTTGTCCAATTGTTTTGAGCCTGAGCACTTAATGAAAATGTTTGTCCATCAAAAACAAATCCTGCTGAAATGATTTCAACTGTTTTTGCATCAATTTCATCATATCGGCTTTCTTTGAGTTCAGATAAATCAAAAGCACTATGATTTTCAATTATTAAATCTAATGCAGGTAAATCTAAAATTGATGCACCAAAGATTTCAATCTCATCAGTTTTTTTGTTGTTTGAAATATTCTGAAAATCAGAAACAGTTCCTGAGTTTTCAATTTCATCATTCAATTTATTCAAATTCAAAGAACCTGATAAAATTGTGCTGATTGTGTATGTTTTTAATTTTTCCATATTATAAAACTGATTTTCTTCCTGTTACTTCAAAAGTGATGTTTGTATTGTTTGATTGAATTTCAATATCCCCTGCAGCATCTGCTCTCACTTCCATGTGAACTGTTCCTCTTCTAATTGGAAAAAACTTTGGAACAATTGAGCCAACTTCTCTAACTCCAAATGTTGAAATATTATTATCTGCAGTTTTGTAAACTTTCAATTCAACATCACTATTTGCATAAGCAATTCCTAATGAACGAACAACCCATGCACCTGTGGTTGAACCTGCAATGATTGTACTTTCTTCAATATAGGTATTTTCATTGAAAACAGGATTTGCAGGATCTGTATTATCAACAACCTGCCCTGATGCAGTTTGAACTATATTTGCAGGAACTGTTGGAATTATTGGTTTGTTCTGAATGAAAGCATCTGATGCTGGATTTGCTTCATTCCAATCTGATTGAACATTCACCTCAGCACCTGCAGCAATTCCTGCTAATTTGTTTTTTTCTGCTAATGTATAATTTTCATCAGATAATTCCTTTCCTGTAACTTTATCAACTTTTAAATCCAATGCATTCTGTGTTGCTATTGAAACAGGTTTGTTTGCATCTGATGTATTTTCAACATTCCCCAATCCAACATCAGATTTCTGTAAATCAATATTTCCAGCACCCTCCAATGATTGGCCCTCAATAGTTTTCAAAGGTCTTTTTGATTGAATGGAACCTGTTGTTTCATCACCTGTGTTTGTTCCTGATTGATTTCCTATTGTTGTAATATTGGCATCAGTTACAAATCTTTTGTTTAATGAATCAGTAATATTTGCAGTTGTTGTTGTATCAATATTTTGAACATTACCCAATCCAACCTGGACTTTTGTAACAGCATGAGGATTTGATAAATCAGTGATATGATTTGCAACATCAGTTTCAAGCCCATTAATATCATCAACATTGATTTGCAATTGCTGAGTGATTAAATCAGTTTGTGGAATCCAATTTGCACCGTTGTAAATATAACCGCCTTTTGGATAATATGTTCCACCTAAATTATAAGGCAGCCATGCAGTGCCCTGTGCATTTCTTACAATGGCAATTTCACCATCAACAGGAGTGAGTGCAATATTTGTTGTTAAATCTGTATAATTATCAGCAAAATAATTCACCAAACGATTATAAGGCCCATTTAAGGCTGCTGGAACACCTGAATTAAAATTTCCTGTATTCTCTTCAATGAATGCTCTGAAAGTTGCTACAGTGAAAGGAACAGATGCCTCATCAACTAAATCTGCAATGTTTAGTTTATTATCACAGTTGATTGTGCCGTTTATGTTCCAAAAATAGAAATCATCTGATGTTTCAGTTAATGAGGAAACCAAAACATTTTTTTTGTGGCCCTCAAAGATTCTGCCATCTGATACTCTCTCAATATAGAAATAATTTCCTTTTACAAATATTTTATACATGATTTAATTTTTTTATGTTAACGGCATGAATTCCTTTTCAATTCCTTTGTATTTGATTTCATCAGTTGTTTCAAACAATTCAATGTTTTGACAAATGTATAACTGAATCAATTCATAATTCTGAACTGCATCATTCCAATAATTTGCCAATCCAATTTGTGATGATGCTCTCACAGTTGAATTTTCAGAATCAACAACTGTTGTTCCTGATGAGGTTTTTTTCAACCAATCCTCAGCATTCCAATGATAATAAAAGAAACCTTTCAACATGTCCAATAATCCATCACAATTGTAAGTTTCACCACATGGAGTGCATATCTGAAAACAATCAAAAATTGTTGTGAATGGAGTATTGTTTGGAACTTGTGGTGATGATGCTCCTAAATCAGCAATAAATGTTGCATAAATATCAGGCCCAAATAAATCGATTAAATATTTCTTTTCATACCTATTAATAAAACTTTGCAAATCATTTTTTTGATGTTTGTTGATGGCAATTCTGAAATGGCCAATCATATTTTCAGGAACAACTATTGACATAATTCTGCTTTTTTTCGGTTGATTAATATCAAAGCAACATCCTGAGAAACTTCAATTTCCTTTTCAGTTTCATAAAAAAGAACTTTCACAATTTTTCCTGAGCCTGCTTTCAATTTAATAGGTTCATTTTTAGGATCTTCATCTGCAACAATCATTTCATTGATTGGAGTGTTTTTTGAAAACTTATTTATAAAGGATTTGATGAAATTCATTATCAGTTGGCTTTTACCACAAAAAGCCCATCCCTATAAAAGGATGAGCTGTTTGAGGCTTATAAGTGAGAAAATTAAGGTTTCTCTATTGCAGTTTTGATTGCTTCAATGTTTCCTTTAACAAATGCGGCTTTGTCAAGCTCTTTAACAAATGCGTGAAAACGTGATTCACCAACAATGCAGAATTGATTTTTGATGAAATCATCATTTATCCATCCAATTCTTACTGTGTAAGGTCTGTAATTTGAAACTCTGTATTTGCTCATATCACAAACAAAAATTTCACCTGCTGGCATATCCTCAAAAGGAACAATCACACATCCTCCAATAGTTACCTGATTGAAAAGTGATGCCATTGGGTACAATGGTAAACCATTCAAATCCTTAGCAGCAACTAATTCAGTAAAAAAATCAATTGGATTCACCAACACAACATTTGCCATGTAATGCATTTCATCCTGAAAATTGTGAGTTGTATAAATATCAGTTTTCACTGCATTAACAGTATCCATGAAATTTGGATTTGTAACTTTTGCAGCCATTCCTCCAGCAACAAATGCACGTGCTAATGTATAAGCACCTGTTGGAGCACCTGCCAAACCATTACCAAACAGAATTCCATCCTGCTTTTTTAGGTCGTGTTTTGCTCTCAAAAAGTTTGTTGCAAGTGATTGCAAGCCTGGAATATCATCAATTGATTCCTCAGTTAAACACTCATGTGCTGCAACTTTTACAGGAGTTGCATATCTTGTTTCAATTGACAAATCAACCTGTGGCTTTGTTCCTTTCTCCAAAACAAAACCTGCATCACCTGATTTAGGAACTGATTCAGTATAAGGAAAAGCAGCCAATGATGTTGAAAAGTTTCCAACTAATGAATCAACAATTGCACCCTGTAAAGGAACATTCATTGGTCGTGCAACTTGCACTCCTACCAATTCAGGAATTCCATCAGGATTTGATGCATTTGCTGTTTCAATGATTGCTTTTGTTGTGAACTCAATTGTTCCTGATTTTGCTTTGTGCAAAGATTTTATTTGCTCAGCATTATCATTCAGGAATTTCATAATTTGTCCTTTCTCTGATTTTGTCAATTCAGGAGCAACTGTTGCTTTCATCAATTTCTCAATTGCCTCTCCCTGAGTTTTTGATGCCTCAATCATTGATTTGATTGTTGCAAGGTCAAATTTCTCAACCTGTGCTTTCATTTGAGCAATTTCTTCTTTTGCCAATCCAAGATCCTTTCCATTTTTATCAGCCATTGCTTTTAATGCTGATTGTGCCTCTCTGTAATAAATTACTTTTGTTGCATCATCCATTGCTTCAATTTCAGCTGCCGTTTTAAATTCAAACATTTTTTTTTGTTTTAGTTATTATTTATTTATAATTGAATCCTTTTTTTGCTTTCTGTTTTGTTTTGAGTGTTTTCCAACGGCTCATTTGAATCAGTGTTTTGCAACGGCTGATTTGTATCTTTTACAGATTCAATGGAGGTTGCATCATTGCTCCCAAATATAACCATTGAACCCTCTTTATAAATTTTCGCTTCATTAATTGCCCAAAAATAAGAATTTTTTTCAACATCCTCCTTGTTTGCTATGGAATTAATCAAAGCATCATAGGTTGCTTTCTCCTCTTTATAATCAGGATCTGTTGAATTAACTGCCAATTTGATTTGAACATATTGCATTCTAACTGAATTCTGAACATCCTTTTCTGAGTTGATTATCTCCAATGCTTTTGAGTGCATTATCTTATTAGTTGGAATTTCAAAAATTAATGCCTGTGTTTTACCTGGATAATCTTTTCCAACAGCACTCCAATCAATTTCCTTGACAATAATATTAACATCATTTTTCCATGCAATAACATCATCAATTTTGAGTGAATGGTCTGCAACATAGAAAATGTTTCCATTCTGTTCACCTGCAGATTTGTTCCAAATTCCATCAAAATGAACATCACTATGTGAATCAAAATATTTCGTTGTATTGATAACAGCATAAATGTGATTTGATTTTGCTCCCTCAATCATTCCTTTTATTGCTGTTGCATCTTTTGAAAACTTTGTTGAAATTCCAGCACCTTTCTCATGTGATTTGAAAATATTTGCTTTTTTCAAAGAAATTATTTTATCTGCATTTTCTTTCAATGCTTTGAATAAATCCTCCTTTGTGGTGAATTCTTTGTTTAGTTCAGGGCATTTAATCATTTCTTAATAGTTTTTTGTTTCTCAATAATCTTTGCTTTTTTAGCAATAGATTTTTTCAGGGCCTCATTTCCTGAGGATTCAAATTTCTGTTTTAAGTTTTTCATGGTCTAACAATATTTTGTGCCTCATCCTCAGTGATGTTCAATGAAACCTGCAGTGCTTTAATTTTCTGCTCATCACTGATTTCAGCAGTTAATGTGTTGATTATGATATTGCTCACAGCCTTATCACGTGTTGATTTTTCTTTTGCATCCTGATGCAATGCATCAATATCTGATTTATCAGCCTTTACTCTATACTTTGTCGATTCATCACCCCATGTTGAAAGGATTGGATTCCAAACCTTATCAATCACAACTTTATTAATCAATGGCAGCACTGCATCAGTATAAAGTGATTTTTGAGCCTCCTTTCTGTTGTTGAATGTTTTGTTTGCTGGGTCATTGAACAATGATGAATCAACATGATAAATGGAGCATAAATCTCTTTTTTTCATGATTCTGCTTTCAAGAATCTTTAAATCTGCAGGGCTCATTCCTAACTGAGTATATTTTGTTTTTACAGGTGATTGAATAATTTTTCCAAATTTATCTGCTCCTGCCAGCAATTTGTCCAATGCTGATTGTGCGTTTTTTCTTTGTTCGGGCGTCAATACAACATCAGATTCATTTGAGAAAACTCCTGATGCTCCTTTGTTTTTCAAAATGGATGCATCTGCTTTGAATAGATTGTTTGAACTTATCAATGTCAAAAATCCAGCCTGCAATGGACTCAATCCATAACAGGATTCAAAACCAAAATCAGTTGGATTCATATATTTTGAATGAATCATATTTTCAGGAAAAATAATATCTTCTTTTCCATTTACCTGATATTTGTAATATTTAGGAACAATCATCCTGCCATCAACCATTGTTTCAATCTCAGTGCATTGATAATGCAGATTCATAGCGTCAATGATTTTCCCTGATTGAGTGAACATTCTTTTTGTTTCAACCATTGAATTCCCTGTTGTAAGGTAGTATAAAACTAAAGCCTCATTGAATTCCTTTAATGTTTTGTTTTTATTTGGATTCTGAAAGAAATCATAAATTTCACCTGATTCAACAGGTTCAACCTCATCACCAACAACCTTTTCCAACAACAATGGAACATCAATTGCTTTTGATTTAATCATGTTGATAATTGCAAAAACATCAGTGTTTGATGCATATCCTTTGTCAATTCCATATCCCTGATAATAAGGATTAAAACATTCATCAACCTCATTTCCAATGTAATTCAATGATGTTATTTTTGAAGACCCTGAAAACCAATTGCTCAAACCTGAAAAGATGCCCATAATTTATAAAAAATATATTCAAAAGTAATAAAAAATTATTACTTTGAATATATATTTATTTTTTGAGCAAAAAAAAGCCTGATAACTAACCAGGCTTTTGAATTACTTAATAATGAAAATCAGTTCTTTCAGGCTGTTCCTCTGATAACTGAACATCAAAATCCTTTAAAACAATTTTCACTGCTACATCATCCTCAATTCCTTTCAGATTTGTTTGTTTGTTGAATTTCTGCAGTGCCTGGATAAATGTTTCTTTGCTGTAATATTGAACTTCAACATCGCCTAAATCTGAGGTTTTAGTTCCTATCAAATCAGCATCAACATTCAATTCAATCCACTCCTTTAATATTTCTTTGTTCATTTTTTAATTTTTAAAAGTTCATAACTGATTATAAATTGCATTGAAACGCAACTTATAATTGCGTTGTAGGTAATAAGCCTACTAACTTCTGATTCCTAAAGTAGATTTTATCACAACTTGACATTCACCGTATCCTCGTTCATATATTTTCTTAACCAAATCGCTCGGTTTATCTTCATTTGTAATTGTAATGATTCCAATTTTTTCATGCTTCCATAGTGGTCCCGTCATGTTTTCAAATCCAAGTTGTTTCAATAATTTTTCCATTTTATTTATTTTTAAAGTTTTCGTTTTCAAATCCGTAGGCTTACATACCTACAACAATGTGTAAAAATGTATTAAAACGACATTTTACACTAAGCGTTATAAACAATCATTCACAGTTGAATGATTGAGGTTTTTGAATCTTCTTTTCTGCAAAGAATTACATTATCACTGAAAATATAAATTCCCTCTGATGCATATTGTGATGGCATCCATTTCCAATCTTCTGAAATGTTGTGATGTATAACAGAATAAGAATCCAATGCTTTTGCAATGTTGATTCCTGATTCTCTATTCCATTGGTCAATTTGATTTTCTTGTGCTGTTGTCATGATGTGGATGTTTTAATTGTTATTGTTTTAATTAACTGATACAAATATATTATATTTTATAATACAAACCAAACGATTTGTAAAAAACTTTCAATTTATTTTTACCACAGTTCAACATCGTTTGTTAAATAGTCGTATGCATAACCAACAGCATCAGGAAAGTGCTTGAATTTATTGATAGGAATTCCAGCCTTTTTATCATCCCATTTGTACTTTCTGAAAGCCTCCTTTGCATTAGGTGAATCACCAACAATAAGGATTTTATATTGTGTCATGGCTTTTAATCTCTCAGCAACTGAGCCTGCTCCCTTTTTTGCTGGCACAACATGAAATCCTTTGTTTGTCATTTCGTTACGTGCTCGGCCCTCATTCGTATCAGCCACAATCTGATTTTCAGGGGTGCAAAATCTGCTGAGCCTCCTGTTTAAATTGTCATAGGTTTGCCCATGCTCCATGAATAACTCCTGAACATAAATCAATTTTCTTTTTGTATCAACAGCAACTTTCACCAACACATCAGGATCAGGATGAAAACCAAAATCCAATCCAAAGTTATATGGCAATGATTTATCAAATTCATCAACATATTCAACATCCTTGAAAATAACTCCCTCAGGAACATCCGACCAACGGCCAATCACCTTTGTTGCATAAGTGGAAAAATTCTTCTCCTCATCAGGCAGTGCATCATGTTCTGCTTTCAATCCTTTTATCTGAGTGAGGAATTTTTCTGAAAGGTGCTCAATGTTATCCAAATAGCATGTATGAATGTGCAAAACATCAGGATGTGTTGAAATCTGAACATCAACTCCATCAATCTGAATGATTTTATGCGTGTTCTTAATATATTTTTCATATATGAAATGGCCATCATCAGTTGGATTCATGATTGTTATCACTCTATTTTGAACTCCTGCAGTTCTGATTGAAAGTGAAAGTGTATCATAATCATCACCATTCTGCCATTCCTCACCCTCATCCATCACAAATGTTGTGAGGCCCTGAATTCCTTTGAGCACTCCAATCTGATTTCCTGAGGAGGTTTTGATTCCTCTGAATAGAATTGAAGATCCTGAAAATTCATTAATGATTTCCTTTTTGGTTATGTGGAAAAAATGCCTGTCATTCTCTAAATCCATTTTTTCAGTAAACTCAGGAATAATTGAATCCTCTGCAGCAACCATTGTGAACCTGGAAAACAGGATGACATGTCCAGCCTCATATGATAATCTTTTCAGAAATGTTGAAACCTCAAATGATTTTCCTGAGCCTCTGCCTCCTGTTACTAAAATA
>Ga0210003_1003775_pt1 | contig 12195 bp, 10 predicted proteins | sample LantaG_FD_182804 | JGI IMG/M metagenome (GOLD analysis project Ga0210003, IMG submission 182804) | Deep subsurface microbial communities from Baltic Sea to uncover new lineages of life (NeLLi) - Landsort_02402 metaG (SPAdes) (version 2) | ecosystem: Environmental > Aquatic > Marine > Oceanic >...
CAAAACCTAGGCATACTAGGTGAAGAAAGCCAATAGCAGGTCACAGCATCATCGATAGGCGGCATAACGGTAAGCACGGGGTTGAAAGGGTTTCGACTTGGCATCTGGATTATCGGTAGGCGATATCTGTACTAGAAAAGACGCTGAAAATAATTGTTAACGGGTGGCAAACACTTGGCTTCGATGCCAACAACTCCACAATACTCTCGAATCGTCTAACGGTAAGATATGCGACTGTTAATCGTAGGATGGAAGTTCGAATCTTTCTTTGAGAGCCTAGGAAATAAGATACAGACCCCAGAATTCTAGATAGGGTTGAGGATTGGGAAACCTAACTCGCTTATTTCTGTTTATTCTTACGCTTCGGTGTAATGAATATTAAGTCCATGGGAAACCATGGCACAGTCTCGTCTACCACGAGTAGAAGGAGAAATCGGAGTCGCAATGCGATTCTAGCCAAGTCCAGAGTCGGCTACGCCTCTGGCACATCAGGGATTAGTTTAGCGGAAGAACACGCCCTTTGGGAGGGTGAGACGGAGATTCGATTTCTCCATCCTTGACTTGTAACACAATGTTGTACAATACAAAATAAAAACTTAGCAGGTTATCGACCAAAGGAGACTTTCAAACGTGAAGGTCTCTTTTTGGTTTAACAGCACAGTAGGAGGTATTTTTATCCGTGGCTAAACAGTCAAAGCGAGTTACACCAAAAGATTTTATAAGTAAAACTGGTGTAATAATCATAGATGCATACTGCAGAAGATGCAGAGAAACAAAACATCCCAGAGATTTTTATCAGGGCGTGGATAAAATTTTAGATACCAATGGCATAATGAGCATTTGCAAAAATTGCTGTATTGAACTTTATGATGAAGCTTACTTATCTGAGAGGACAATGAATCGTGCATTCTTAAAAGTTTGCAGGATATTAAATATTGTCTATGATGAAAGTGTAATAGAATCAGTGACAGCTCAAATTACAAAGGCAAAAGAAGATGAAAGAACCGCAAGACATCCCTTTGCCATATATAGGATTAGAATCGCGGCAATGCTTGCTCGTGGGTCAGAAATGGAATCCGAAGCGGAACATGATTTGACATTCCATGAACCAGACATAATCGCGAGAACGGAAGAAGATGATGCGCTTACTTCTAGCGATGACTTTTGGGGGAATGAATACACCCCAGAAGAAGTAGAGTTTCTTGAGTTGCAATATCGTGAATTCAAAAGAAATTATACAATCGAAGACGATTACGCCACCGTTGTTCTGCTAAAATTAGCGTGTACAAAGCTCCTCGAAATGAGAGAAAAAACATCTAGTTCTCTTGAAAAACAACTTATGAATATTTTCAAAGAACTTGCCATCTCCCCTCAACATCAAAAGGCGGCTACAGGTGGAAAGATAAAGGATACATTTGGGGTATGGATAAAAGAAATCGAACAATACACTCCCGCGGAATGGTTGGCAAGCCTTGGGGACAAAAGAGATTTGCATCATGACGTAGATTCGGTTGACTTATACTACAAAAATTTTGTAGAAAGACCAATTAGAAACTTTGTTACTTCAAATCCCGATTACAATATTCTGGATGAAGATGGAAACTCAGAAGACTGGGGTATCTAATGCCTAAAAATTATCAGTCAAACGAATATAAAAAGAACGCCAATTCGGGGGACTCCTTTAAAAAAGGTAGAACGATGACAATCGATAAGATGATTGAAGGTGAAGACCTAGAAAAATTAAAAGATTGGGTTACTTTTTATAGAAATAATATTCACAGATTCGTTGAGCATTATATGGGAGTTAAGTTATTCCCCTATCAGCGTGTATGGATTTACCTTATTTCTCAGAGTATGATATTTCTTGGACTGGCGGCTCGGGCGAGCGCGAAATCTTGGCTTATTGCCGTTTACGCAATTGCAAAGTGTATTTTATACCCCGGACTAACCGTTAGCTTAAACTCTTCCACGAAGGGGCAAGCAGGGTTAATCATTAGTGAGAAAGTTCAAGAATTATATAGGGAACATCCAAATATTCAAAGAGAGATTTCAAATATAACAACAAACGCCAATCGATGGCGAGTCGATTTCCACAATGGCTCTAAGATAAATGTGGTTATATCTGGAGAAGGTGGGCGTGGTCATCGTAGCAATGTCGCGGTACTCGAAGAAAGAAGACTAATACCATCTGAAATAATAAATTCTATTATTCGTCCATTTCTCGTAGCGAGACAAGCTCCATATATGAAAAATCCAAAATATGCCAACGTCCCAATAGAGGAACCCCAAGAAGTAGTTATTTCTTCGGTTCACTATAAATCGGGAGAATGGTTCCCAGAAACAATAAAGAGATTGAAAAGACTAGCAAATGGCGACAAAAAAATCAAGGCATTTTTCTTGGATTACCTAATTGCTATGCACCATGGAATTAAGAGTCGAAATCAAATGATAAATGAGAAGAACGATATGGACGATATAACGTTCTCTCAAGAATATGGAAACATCCCTTTCGGGGGCTCCAGCAATTCATTTTTCAAAATGGATTTTTTTATCAGAAGTCTTAAAAGACCATGGCTACCCAGAAGAAGGGGGGCAGATGGGATTGGAAAAAATATTTATGATATAGAAAGAAAGATGGGAGAAATCCGTCTTATTTCAGTTGATGTTGCGTCCAGAGGTGGAAGCAAAAACGATAATACCGTTATTTCCTTGGCTCGTCTTTTCCCCACGAAAAAGGGGTGGAGGACAGAAATTGTCTATATCGAATCATATAATGGAGAAAACGTTTTAGTACAGGCTCTTAGAATAAAACAACTGTTTGATGAGTTCTGCAGTTTCGACTCAGAAGATGTTGTAATTCTAGATATTTTAAACGTAGGAATTGGTATTTATGACGCTCTAACCAGCGTGACACATGACGAAGAGAGAGATGTGGATTATGACGCTATGCAAATCATTGAAGCAGACGACGAGAAGCCAATTTCAAAAGATACGCAAGAAGACTTGGAGAGACGCTGTCTTACCAAGGATGCTCATAGATGCATCTTTCCGATATCCGCAAGCGCGAGCTTGAACTCAGAAATCGCGAGTTCTTTTCGTACAAGGCTAAAATCTGGATTAGTACACTTCCTTGTTAGTGAAAATGAACAGGAAGAGTTTTTAATTAGTAAAAAAAATAAAGATATTGCCCAGCATAACGACATTGCTCTAAAGGCATATCTTCTTTCTCCAAACGCACAGACCACGCTCCTAATTAATGAAAGTGTTTCTTTGGATATGAGTCTAACGTCTGGAAGCCTTATTAAGCTTGTAGAGGCGGCTGGAAGCAGGAAAGACAGATATAGCTCTGTTTCTTATTTGAACTATTACGTCAGTCTTTTGGATGTTTCCTTGCTTAAGGAAGAAGAAGATGAAGATGAATTAGACTCTTGGATTAATGCGGCTGGTGTCGTTTAGGAAAATATCAGAAAGGAGAAACATAAGTGGAAGAATCAGAAAAAGAAGAGAATGAAGAAATTCTCCTAGAAGAGCACGAAGTTTACGACATGCTACAATTCGCAGGTGCCGCACTTGGAATCCCCGGAACGGCGGGTGCGATAAGCATAGACCTTATAAACGCAAAAATGAAAGACATATCTCTTCTTACGACAGGGGATGTAACAGAAACACAGGTTTCAGACGCGCTAAAGCTTCCAAAAGAAAGCGAACGGGAACTTCAAAGAATTTCAGAATCCTTTGAGATAACAAGTCCACTATATAAAAGACTTCTTTCTTATTTGGGGAACATACCAGCTTTCGACTTTACGTATGTATGTGAGAATGCGGATGAAAAAGATTATAAGTCGTCTGATAAGAGGTCTCAGTATAGGAAAGACTTTAACATATTTAAAGAATTTATGCAAAGTTTTGACTATAAGCAGGAATTCGGAAAAGTTGTAAAAGAACTTTTTAGAAACGAAGCTTACTTTTCCATTTTTAGAACGGGTGGAAAGAAATTCGTCCTGCAGGAACTTCCGTCTGATTACGCTAAAATATCTGGAAAGTTTGATTATGGACTTCTTTTTAGCTTTGATTATACTTGGTTTGGCACTGGGGTTGATATAGATATGTACCCTGATATATTCAAAAAAACTCTCAGGGGACTAAACAAGAACGCTGGCGTATCATACAATCCAGCAACTTCGATACTTTCAAGAAGTTCTCACAGCTTTGCTCAGTGGGTTGATTGTAGTCCCATTGATGGATTTTGGTCTTTCAAACTATCCCCAGAGGTAGTGACGAGGATTCCATATTTCTCAGGAATGTTCCCAGACATAGTCCAAGAAGCGACAATAAGAGAGCTTCAAAAATCAAGCTATATGGCGGCGGCTTCAAAAGTCATCGCAGGAACGGTTCCAATGCTCTCTGGAAAGACAAAGATAAAGGATGCAATTTCAATTAGTCCAGACATCCTTGGAAAGTTCTTAGCACTTATTCAAAGTGCTATCAATAACACAGCAATTAAAGTAACAGCCTCTCCTCTAGAAAATATGAAAGGTTTTGACTTTAAAAGTGACCCAGACATTCGAAGTAGCTATTTAAGAACAGTTCTTGGGTCTGCAGGTTCGGCAACGAACTTGTTATTCGCATCAGATGTAAAACCGAATACTGTAGAATCTATGCTAAGTCTAGCAGTTGATGAGATTTTAGCAACATCTATTTATCCGCAGTTCGATGACTTTATAAATTGGCATGTCAACAGGTTGACGACTAAATTCAAGTTTAAAGTAAAATTCGAAGGCTCAAAGTTCTATCCAGACAAAGAAAGACGTATGGAAGTAGCAAAGGACTTCGCCGAGCTCGGGATAGTCTTACCTCAGAAATTCGCGGCGGCGGCAGGGATGTCTCCGTTCGAGCTCGATTCTCAAATGGAAGAGGCAAGAGCCCAAGGGTGGGTTGATAAACTTACCCCTATTCTTAAAGCATCTCAGATGCCAAAAGAAGGTTCGGATGGAGTTGGTGCTGGCGCACCTAAGAAAAAGGATTCAGACCTTACCGAAAGCGGGGAGCAAACCCGCGGAGATGGTGGGAATGAAGAGATAAAATAATCGGTTGATACATAAAATTGCGATTTTATGAATGACAATGAAAACTATATTTAGGAGGATTAATAATTATGGCACCACTTACAAGCACGATGATTACACAGTTAAACAACTCAAATGCCGCAATGCAACGGGCACAGGCGGGGACTTTGCTGGGACGTCTAGACCCAGCAGGATACGTTTTTTACGTTGACGGCAACTTCGGTCTCGACACTAACGATGGTCTCTCATGGGGGACTCCGTTTAAAACCTTAACAGTCGCATTAGCCGCAAGCGCAACCGCAATCGCATCAGGGGCATTTGGATGGGCGGCTCGGAATACAATTTATTGTAAAGCCGATACTTTTACAGAAGACCTAGTTCTTTTAGCACCAAAAACAGATGTTATCGGCGTTGGTTCTTATGACCAATGGGCACAGTGCGGCTTGATTGGAAACCACGTTCCTACTGGAACAACTGCAAGCTACGGAACCCGCTTCTATAACTTTTTTATGAGAGCACCTGCGGCTGGCGGAGATATTTGGACTCTAGACAGCACTTGCTCAAGCTTTGGGCTTTTTGGATGTGTTATTGACTCACAAAGTTCCGTTGCCGCAACAGCAGGTATCGTTACAGCGGCATCACCTTATTTGCATCTCGGAAACAATGAGTTCCGCGGAAAGTTCAGCGACTCAACCATTGAAATTGGAACTGGAGATGCTCGTGGGCTTCGTATCGTAGATAATTACATCGAAAGCGCAGGAGATGGCATCGAACTTCTATCAGGGACAACTGATAGCGCAGGTGCGACTGAACAATATATGGAAATCAGTGGAAACAAGATTATTTCCGCAACAATCGGAATTAACGACGCATCTAGTTTAGCATACATAGAAGGCAACAGAGTATTCACCGCTAACGCCAAGGGCTTAAACGGAGCTGGAGCTATTGTGGGCTCACTTGCTCGCGGTCAAGCTAACAGAATTACTGCAAGCGACGCAAACAATGCAGAATGGCCTGCACTGGGCGCACTCTAATATTTATCTGATTAGATTCCCCGCCTCGAAAGGGGCGGGGAATAAGATAACATTATGGAGGATTTATTATGCGTGTTTTGAACCCGAATAAAGATGACGTACTGTCATTTAATTTTCTTGTTCAAAAATACCTTTTAGATAACAATCATATACCAATCTATCAGTCAAAAGATGGAAAGTATTATTTTAGAAAAACTGAGAAACTAAAATCAGCCCTAAAGAATGCTCCCATATTGGTACAAATGGTATTGGAGGGAGGTATTAAAAATTGGGCAAAAAATTAAGATTTGAAGTTTCAAAATTTGAAATTGATAGCAAAGAGATTAATTCGGTAGACGAAAGTCAGTTCGTAGATGCCGATATAGAAGCCTTTTCTTCGGGGCAAAATCTTCACGAGTTGAACTGTTCTGTTGATGTTCTAAAGAAGACAGCCCACACAATCTATGAAAAGCCTGTCGTGTTCGAGCTCGATAAAAATTTCTATGATTTTAATGGACACCCCGAAAATGAAGAAAAAAGAAGCATCGGGGGATTTATTGTCCCTGACAGTGCTGAGTTCTTTGAGAGACCTGACGGGAGAACAACTCTCAAAGTAAAAGCCAAGATATGGAAACTATATGCTCAAAGCTTTATAGATGTCTTCAAGTTTGGGGGAAAAGATGACAAAAGTGTTTCTGTGGAAATGCTCATGGAAGACCCCACAGAAAAGAACGAGATGACATCGTTTGCGTATACTGCGGTCTGCGTGTTGGGAGATTTTGTAACTCCCGCAAGTCCAGATGCAAGAATGCAGTTGCTTTCATTTTCAGATAAAGAAAAGGAAGGCTATAAAAAAGCATTCCAAGCGGAGTTTGCAAGATATTCCAGTATAGACTTTGCCATTCCAGAGAATGTAAAGTCTAACTGTAGAGATGGTTTGGAAATAAGAGATGAGTTTGGAGCTGGGGGAACAAGCGTATCATTAGCGATGGCTAGATTTCTTATTGATAACGATAATATAACACCAGAAAGAGCTAGAAAAGTATTCAAATATTTTTCAGCTAAGGGAAGAGTAAAACCAGATGACAACACGGGGAAAGACTGGGTCTCTTGGCAACTCTATGGGGGAGAAGCCGCTAAAGAATGGGCAAACAAAATAGTTGATGAAATGGGCGTTGTTGATGAATCAATTGCGTCATATTTTGAAAAATTTCCTGCTGGCGACAATGCTGATGGGAGAGAGGAGAATCACACAAATATGTCAAAAAAAATAAAAGAAGAAGAGTTTGAATCTAAGGACGAGGCTAAAGACGAGGATGTTTATATGGAAGAAGAAACTCCTAAGTCTGATGAAATGGCTGAGGACGAAGAGGAAGTTTCAGACGAAGAAATGGCAGAAGATGAAGAGCCAAAATCTGAGGACATGGAAAGCAATCCTCCAAGTGGGAATCACTTAGAATTGCTTGAGGAAGAGGGAGACCCAAAGGAAGAAGATATGGGACTTGCTTTCGAACAAGCCATGGAAAAAGTCGAAACTCTCGAAGCCGACGTAACCCGTCTGGAAGCTGAAAACCAAGAATTAGCAAAATTCAAAGCCGAAGTTGAAAAAGACAACTTTGAATTTAAGATTGGAGAAATTCTAGAGGTTGTGAAATCCTCTTTCACAGACGAAGAGCTTGAAACCGCCAAGGAAGATGCTCTTGAAAACTTTACGCTTGAAACAATGGGCTTATGGGCAAATTCCTTGAAGGCAACTGCTTTCGAAAAAGGAAATGTTCGAAACGTTTCAGCAAAAGAAAAGGACGACGGAATTGTCAAGATTGGTATTCCGAATCAAGAGAAACCAAAGAAGAAAAAAGGTCTTTGGCTTCAATAAATAAAATAAGATTGACAATAGTTCCATATTGGGACTATGATAATATTGGACAAATTCTACGAGACAGTAGAATAATTTAAGGAGGATTTTAAAATGGCTTTTGGAGTAATTCAAAAATATGCAGTTCAAGCACAAAACGTTGATGCACTGAACCGCAATGTAGAAAGCGCAACAGCGCTAGAGAACGGGATGGTTTTCCAGCTCGAAACTATGGGAACAGTTGCCAACAGGGAAGATGAAGTATGGGTAGCAACTGCCCCTGCAACATCAAGCCCCGGCTTAATAGACCTGTGGATGCTGGCAGAACCAGAAGTGGTTATCACTGGTGCTAAGTACAGAAACTTAGACCCAGACCCAAGAAACTATTTCTTGGCAATCGGCACAACTGGCAGTGCGTTTAAACCAGAAGTTGGAGACTTAATTCTTGGAAACGCAGATGCGTTTACTGGAACAAAAAGCACAAACACTTTTGTAAATGCAACCAATGCGGACTTCCAACTTACTTGGGGCGCAACACAAACCGCTAGTGTTCTTTCATTCAAGCTTCGCCAAACCAGCCACATGTCGATTGGACTAGGCACGTTGGGTACGCAACGTATCACCGCTTACATGATGGAATGCGTAGCAACACGCTAATAGGAGGATAATAATATGACTTTACCACTTCACGTAATACAATTCGCGAATGGCGACACAAGCTTCTACGAAAATTTCGAAGATGCTTTCGCTCAATATCGCTCAGAGAATTTTGATGGCAAGAAATCTTTTGTCACAAAGGACGCAGACGGAAACCCCGTTAGCTTTTCTCAAAAAGAGAAAATTCTAAACACCCAGTTCAAAGCTGAAATTATGCGCGTTGCTGGGATTAGCAACATGGGTGAATTTCCTCTCGCAACAATGGCATCCAACCCTAACCTGATTTGGGCAACTTACGCAATTGTAGGCGCACTTATCGATGCCGTTGTACCAGAAGCTATCGTTGATAGCATCGGTGTTTACACCGAAGTTAAAAATATTTCTTGGGGCGAAACAGCCGCTTGGGATATTACAGCAAGAGACCTGTTCTCAGTTTCTCAAGCTGGACGTGCAAAGCGACAAGCTCACGTTCGTAAGGACTACAGAGGTCAAGTTACGCTGAACCCTGAACTGAATCAAATCAGTGTTGGCGTTTCCCTGTACCGAGTTCTTGCTGGACAAGAGTCCCTGTCTTCATTTGTTATGAAAGCCGCTCAAAGCATTAGCGTTGCAATGTCGCGCGATGCCTATGCATCTTTCGCTGCCGCTATGGATGCACTTCCTGCTGGCTTGACTGTAACTGGTTGGAGCTCTTCTGAGTTCATTACCCTTGCTCAAACTGTTTCCGCATGGAACTCTTCAAAAGCTATTGCTGTTTGCACAGAGCTTGCGGCACAGAGCATTTTACCTGCTGACGCTAACTACCGATACTTTCTCGAAGATGACTTTGTCAAACTCGGATACATCCGTAACTACAAAGGCACCGACATTATCATCCTTCCTCAAATTGCAAAATTTGAAACCGAATTCCAACTCGTCCTCGACGACACTAAAATCTGGTTGCTGTCACCAGCGGCAGGAAAAATGGTTAAACTAGCTATCGAAGGTAACACTTTGGGTAGCACAAGTGGACACTATGATAACGCCGACCTTCAAAGCGTGGCAACTATTGCTACAGCATGGGCAACTGGTATTGCTACAGCCGCCGTTGCAGGAATCGTCGAACTTTCATAGTTCTGACTAACAAAAAAGAACGAAGAAAGCGGAGGGCTATTAATTATGTCCTCCGCTTTTTTATTAAAACATACATCTTTGTATAAACTAATAAGAGGAGAAAATGACTAATAAAAAAATTGGCAAGGCGAGCAAAAAAGATGAAATTCTAGCGGCATATAAAGAATCTCAGAAGAAGCTCAAGGCTCTTGAAAAGGCTCAGGGAGCATCTGTACCGCAAGCCGAACCAACACTTCCACCCGTAGCATCTCAGCCCCACGTTGAAGAAGACATTCGACCAGATGCATATATTCGAGTGGTATCTCTCTGCCCACACATTCTGACTTTAAGTACGTCTTTGACTGGGGGAAAATCTTTTAGATTTAAGAAACTAGGCGAAGTCAAAAGAGTATTGTATAAAGAACTCGTTGACATTATAGAACACATGCCAACACTTGCAGAATCTGGCACGTTCTATATTTTAGACGAGAGAGTTGTAAGAATGCACGGACTTGAAGACCATTATGATAGTGTTTTGGCAGAAGAAAAGATTAATATGGTATTATCAGCAGATGCAGAAACAGCGTTCTCTATATTCAGTTCAGCAAATCTTAAACAAAAGGGATTTATCAAAGAAATTTTGATGAAAAAAATAATCTCTGGGGACGATGTTGATATGAATTTTGTTAGAATGGTTGAAAGAGACCTCGACGTTGATATCATCAAGAAAGCGGAAGAATCAATGGCGTACAAAGAGACAATATTAGAATAAAAAAATAAGGAGGGTAAAAATGACAACAGAATATTCTGAAGTTTTTGACCTCTTCATGGTTCAAGTAAAAGACTGGAGGCTTGACGCCTTGTATGCGGCAAGTGTACCAAATTTTGAAACATATTTAGAGGGATTTTTAATTCAAGTGGTTCCAGAGTTTTCAGTCTTTTGTGACCAGTCTCTCGAGAGAGACGACACAGCCGAGACCTTTGATGAAACGTTGACAGATAAAAACAAGCAAATGTTAGCGAAACTAATGATACAGGTATGGCTAGAAAAAGAAGTTCAAGATGTTCGACAAATGAATCTTCACATAACTGGAAAAGATTGGAATACATATTCAGAGGCGCAGAATCTAAAGGGAAAGACTGATTACTTAATTGTTGTTATGGAGAAAAATAGTCAGGCGATTATTGATTACGCATGGCATGGAAAAGATTTTACTGACTGGATTGCTGGCGAATTCCCAACAGGAGCTTAAACTATGCCTTATAAATATTATTCTATTTACAAAGATAACATAGCCCAAGCCCCAAAAGATGATTACGAAGATGACCTTCAAGCACTTGTAGATTCGGAGTTTTATAATGCGCCTAACTGGTATACCATTCAAGAGGAGATATCTTTTGCGTCTGGCACATATCAAAATCTAGATGTGAGAATAGACCCTGTGGTAAATACGACAACTGGAGCAAATCAAGGTGATGACTGGAAGAAAATAACTTTCAAGGATATTACTAAGGCGGTTAGAATTGGTGCATTTTTCCAGTTTGACAGCAACTTTTGGGTTACTGTAAACACTAACAATTTGTCGAATATGACATCCGCATGTACTGTGCGAAGATGCAATAACAAATTAAAATGGATTGACACAAATGGGGCAAGACACAGTATTCCGTGCGTATTGGATTACAGAATTCAAGAGAATCGAGATTATGCTACTGGCGGAAGTAAAGTTGTAAATCCGTCTGGTCTTTTGGAAATAATAACACAACTAAATAGTACAACTAATCTGATTACTGCAAACCAACGCTTCCTATTCGGTAATCCAAGCAATTGGACTAGCTATCAGGTAGAAGGTGGTGGTATTAATAATTTTAACAGTAATCAAACGGCTTCACTGAATACAACAGGACTACTCAACTTGACAACAAGCGTTGTTCAGTTAAATCTCGATGAGGATGACCTAGTAAACGGTTATGCTAATGCGGGAGAGTTAACCTATAGTATTTCCCTAAACTCAACATCCATATCTGGCATTGCTACAGACACGTTCCAGCTTTCGGAAACAGTATTTCTCAACGGAAAAACGGTTTCGAGAACTGTCAATTGGTCTTCGAGTGATACAGACGTCGCCACGGTTTCGTCCGCGGGACTTGTTACTTTTGTAGCCACGGGAAGTGCAATAATTACAGCATCTCTCGCCGGAGACATTTTAATCAGCACAACATGTGCTATAACGGTCAATCTGACGCCAATCAGCGAGTATGTAGTAGTTCATAGTCCTAGCACAAACTATATTTTGGAGGGAGATACTCAAGTATACAATGTTACATTGGAACTGAATGGAGCAACTCAGGCGGACGTATTTACGTTTGCCGTTGTTTCTGGAACCGTCCCTGTAGCTAACTACACGTTGGCTACTATTAGCGGAAACAGTTTCTCTGTTGTTAATAACGAGAAGTATCTCGCAGAAAGTTTAGTAATTAGAGCAACCAGCGGTATCTATACAAAAGATAT
>Ga0210003_1003776_pt1 | contig 12195 bp, 10 predicted proteins | sample LantaG_FD_182804 | JGI IMG/M metagenome (GOLD analysis project Ga0210003, IMG submission 182804) | Deep subsurface microbial communities from Baltic Sea to uncover new lineages of life (NeLLi) - Landsort_02402 metaG (SPAdes) (version 2) | ecosystem: Environmental > Aquatic > Marine > Oceanic >...
CACGGTGGCGCCATGAGCGCGGGGCTGTTCGCACTCCTCGACGATGTCGCAGTGCTGGCGCGGCTTGCGGCCGCCTCAGTCGATGACATCGGCGCGGCCGCGGGTCGTGCGACCGCGAAGGCCGCCGGGGTAGTCATCGACGACACCGCGGTGTCACCGCAGTACGTCCATGGTGTTGCCGCCGAACGCGAACTGCCGATGATCAAACGCATCGCAATCGGGTCACTGCGCAACAAGATCGTCTTCATCCTGCCCGCTGCGCTGCTGCTCAGTCAGTTCGCGCCCTGGCTGCTCACCCCGATTCTGATGCTCGGGGCGACCTACCTGTGCTACGAGGGTGCAGAGAAGGTACTGGGCAAGGTTCTACGCCACGATGCACACGATGCACAGCGCGCGCCCGCCGTCACCGTCGGCCCGGATGCCGAGCGTTACATGGTCACCGGTGCCATCCGCACCGACTTCATTCTGTCCGCCGAAATCATGGTGATCGCCCTCAACGAAGTTGCGGACCAGGCGTTCCTGCCGAGGCTGATCATCCTGCTCGTGGTCGCCGTGGTGATCACGCTGGCGGTGTACGGGGTTGTCGCCGGCATCGTGAAGATGGACGACATCGGCCTGAGCCTTGCCCAGCGCTCATCCACGTTCGTCAAGAAGGTCGGCCATGGGCTGGTCGCCGGTATGCCCAAGCTGCTGTCCGCGCTGTCGGTCGTCGGCACCGTGGCGATGCTGTGGGTCGGGGGGCACATTCTCCTTGTCGGGACCGACGAACTCGGTTGGCACGGGCCCTACGCGCTGGTCCACCACGCTGAGGGGTGGGTGGACCACGTCGCCGGAGTTGGCGGCGGGCTGGCCTGGTTGGTCAATACGGCGGCCTCGGCGGTCATCGGGCTCGTGGTGGGCGTTGTTGTCGTCGCGGTCATGCATGTGCTGCCTTTGGGCGGCAAAGACGAGCACGCCGACGAGCACGCTGTGTCGGGCTGACCTGCCGTCAGCTCAGCTTCAGGCTCCCGACGGTGTGCCCGTCGTGCAGGGCGAGCATCGCGGGGACCACCTCGCAGGTGACCAGTCCGTCGTGTCCGGTCAGTTCGTCCACGATCGAGAAGCTTGCCGCGATGTTCAGTGCGGTGTCGATGATCACCGTGCTCACCGGCACGTGCCGGGCCAAGTGGGGGAACCGATCGCCGTGCGGTCGTTCAGCGCCCAGGTACCCCCAGATTCCGCGCAACACGGTGGCTCCGCTTGCGTGGTCGGAGTCCTTGAGTCGCTTGATCAACTCGCGATGGATGGGCTGACCGCCACTCAGGGTGTCTTCGGCGGTGCGCACTGTCAGCTTTTGGATCGGAGCAGGACCCGCCAGTTCTCGAGGGTCGGCCAGCTTCTGGCCGCCGGACTTGCACACCAGGATCTGTTCAACCGAGTACAACGGCTCGGTCAGTAGCCCACGTAGCTCATCGACCGCCGTGGCTGTCTGCGCGACCGTGCCCACCCCGGCGACCAGCTGAGGAACATCGGCGTTGCTGCTGAAGAACCGCGCCCGCCGGCGCTGTCCGGCCACAGTGCCGTCGACCCCCAGAAGCACTTCGGCTCCTGCGAATCCGGCACGGTGCAGCACCTCGCAGACCGCGATGTAACCGGGCCTCCCCGCGACGCGCTGCTTGCGGCCCAGATACAGCGACAGACGGACGTCCCCGGGGCGCTCGGGCTGGGCGCCCGTTAGCTCGTGACCGCGCTGAAGGGTGATCACGCCGCGACTGGTCATCGCTGCCACCGGGCCGGTCAGCGCGAGTATTCGCTCCGGGTGGTCGACGGCGGAGATGGTCACCGACGCGTCCTCGGCCAAGCTCAGCGAGCGGTCGCTGAGGGCGACGTTGGTGACGCCGAAGCCGGCGATGCCGCGCAACAACACGCTGGCGGCGATACCGCGGTCGTGGAGCAGGTCCAGCATCTGGTCAGCCAGAAACTGGTCGTTGGTGCGTTCCCGCTCGGTGAAATAGGCCGTCAGGGTCAGAATTTCATTGCTCACAGGCTCGCCCCCAGGGTCTGACCCAGCCAGGCCGCAGCCAGGCCCAGCACCACGCTGACCACGATGTTGGCTACCGCAGACCAGTTCTGGCGCTCTTCAGCCATCCGCTGAGTCTCGAACATCCAGGTGGAGAACGTGGTGTAAGACCCGCAGAAGGCGGTCCCGGCCAGCAGTGCCACGTGCGGGCTGAACGCCAAACCGGCGAAGAATCCCAGTAGCAGTGCCCCGCTGATGTTCACGACGAGCGTGCCCATGGGCAGCGGCCCCGCCGCCCGTCGGGAAATCTCTCGGTCGACGACGAACCGCAGTATCGCGCCGAATCCGCCGACGACGAACACACCGACCCACACCAGAACTGTCATCGGCGCACCCGGACCCGGCGCACCAGGGCGGTCCCCAGATAGACGGCGGGCAGGCCGGCGGCGATGCTGGCCAGGAGGTAGCCCGCGGCCAGTCCGTGGTGGCCGTGCTCGAGCATCTTGAGTGTCTCGACCTGCATGGTGGAAAACGTCGTGAGACCGCCGCAGAAACCGGTACCCAGAAGCGGACGCCGGTAGCTGGACACCGGCAGACGTTCCAGCAGTCTGGTGACGAACACGCCCAGCAAGAAAGCACCGACGATGTTGGCGATGAAGGTCGGCCACGGCCATTGGCCCGGATCCGGCCCGGCGAATTCCTCGAGTCCGGCCCGCGTGAGGGCGCCCAGCGCGCCTCCGACGAACACTGCGGCAAGTTCCCGCCGGTCGTAGGCCATCACGGAATTATGCACGTTCGGTGAAAACGATCCAGGGTTCTTTGCCGGAGGCAGACGTAGCAGAATCAACACCATGGCGAATCTGCGTGCCGGTCAGCTGGCGCAACCCGAGGACCTCATCGACGTGGCTGCGGTAGTGACGGCGTACTACAGCGTCGCCCCCGATCCGGACAACATCGATCAACAGGTGGCGTTCGGCACTTCGGGGCACCGCGGATCGAGTCTGGACGCGGCCTTCAACGAGGCCCATATTCTGGCTACCACGCAGGCCATCGTTGAGTACCGGGTGGCCCAGGGCACCACGGGCCCGCTGTTCATCGGGCGCGACACCCATGCGCTCTCAGAGCCGGCGTGGGTCTCAGCGCTGGAGGTACTGGCCGCCAACGATGTTGTCGCCATGATTGATTCGGCGGATCGCTACACGCCCACACCAGCGGTCAGCCACGCGATTCTGGCGTTCAACCGGGGCCGGGCTGCCGGCCTGGCAGATGGAATCGTCGTCACGCCGTCGCACAATCCGCCCCGCGACGGCGGGTTCAAATACAACCCGCCCAACGGCGGTCCGGCAGACACCGACGCCACCACCGTCATCGCCAAACGGGCCAACGAGATCCTGCGCGGTGGACTGAAGGCGGTCAAGCGGGTACCGCTGGCCAAGGCGCTGGGCACCGCGCAGCGCCACGATTACCTCGAGGCCTACATCTGCGATCTACCTGCTGTCATCGACATGCACGCGATCAGCGCGCAAGGAATCCGGATCGGCGCGGACCCGCTCGGTGGGGCCAGCGTCGACTACTGGGGTGCCATTGCCGAACGTCACAACTTGGAGTTGACCGTGGTCAACCCTCTTGTCGACGCGACGTGGCGATTCATGACGCTCGACACCGACGGCAAGATCCGGATGGACTGCAGCTCGCCCAACGCCATGGCTGGGCTTATCCGAACGATGGTCGCCAACCCGGACTCGTACCAGATCGCCACCGGAAACGACGCGGACTCCGATCGGCACGGCATCGTCACCCCCGACGGTGGTCTGCTCAACCCGAACCACTACCTCGCGGTAGCGATCGACTACCTGTTCACCCACCGCCCTCAGTGGGCTACCGGAACCGCGGTCGGCAAGACGGCGGTGAGTTCGTCGATCATCGACAGGGTGGTTGCCGGGTTAGGGCGCAAGCTGGTCGAGGTGCCCGTTGGTTTCAAGTGGTTTGTCGACGGGTTGATTAGTGGCACAATCGGTTTCGGCGGTGAGGAGAGCGCCGGCGCGTCCTTCCTGCGCCGCGACGGATCGGTGTGGACGACCGACAAGGACGGCATCATCTTGGCGTTGCTGGCGTCGGAGATTCTGGCTGTGACAGGCTTGACGCCGTCGCAACGTTACGCGGAGCTGGCCGAAAAGTATGGTGCCCCAACGTATGCTCGTATCGACGCGCCCGCTGATCGTGAGCAGAAAGCACGATTGGGCAAGCTGTCGCCCGAGCAGGTCACCGCCACCGAACTGGCCGGCGAAGCGATCACCGCGAAGCTGACGACCGCGCCCGGCAACGGTGCTCCGCTGGGCGGTCTGAAGGTGACGACGGAGAACGCGTGGTTCGCTGCGCGCCCGTCGGGAACCGAGGACGTGTACAAGATCTACGCTGAATCTTTCCGCGGTCCCGAGCATCTCGCGGAGGTGCAGAATGCTGCGCGTGAAGTGGTCACCAGGGTCATCTCGTGAGTCTGGTCATGTAGTGAATCTGGTCGTGTCGTGAGTTCGCGCGCGGAGGACGATTGTCCGTCTGCGCAGGAAGCGACCAAAGAGCGGTTGCCGCGCGAGGTCTGGCTGCTGGCGGGGGCCAACGTGGTGGTCGCGTTTGGCTACGGTGTGGTTGCTCCGGTGCTTCCGCAGTATGCGCGCTACTTCGGGGTCAGCGTCAGCGCGGCGACGTTCGTCATCACAGCGTTCGCGTTGATGCGGCTGTGCGGGGCGCCGCCGGCGGGCTGGTTGGTTCAGCGGTTGGGGGAGCGGCGGGTCTACATCAGCGGTCTGCTGATCGTGGCGCTGTCCACGGCAGCGTGCGCGTTCGCGCAGACATTCGGGCAACTCCTGCTGTTCCGGTCGGTCGGTGGCCTGGGGTCGGCGATGTTCACGGTGTCCGCGCTGGGGCTGATGATCCGAATCTCGCCGCCCGATGCCCGGGGCCGGGTCGCCGGGTTGTTCTCGTCGGGCTTCCTTGTCGGCTCGGTGGGCGGACCTGTGCTGGGCAGCCTGACCGTTGGTCTCGGGTTGGCGGCACCGTTCATCATCTATGGAGCCGCGCTGCTGGTCGCCGCGGCCGTGGTGTTCCTGGGCCTGCGCAACTCGGAGCTGGCGGCTCCGGCCGCGGCGGACGAAGCTCCGGTGTCGGTCCGCGATGTGCTGCGGCACAAAGCGTATCGGGCAGCGTTGTTCTCCAACTTCGCCACCGGCTGGGCGGCGTTCGGGCTGCGGTTCGCGCTGGTGCCGCTGTTCGTGGTGGAGGTGTTGGACCGCGGGCCGGGGATCGCCGGGCTGGCGCTGGCGGTGTTCGCCATCGGCAACGTCTCGGTGGTCATCCCCAGCGGCTACCTGTCGGACCGAATCGGTCGACGCAAGCTGCTCATCGTCGGGCTCACCGTCTCAGCGGCCTCAACGATTTTCGTGGGGTTCACCACATCGCTGCCGATTTTTCTTGCGGCCGCCTACATCACCGGCGCGGCGACCGGCATCTTCATTTCTCCGCAGCAGGCCGCGGTGGCCGACATCATCGGCAACAAAGCGCGCGGCGGAACAGCGGTGGCGGCGTTCCAGATGATGGCTGACCTCGGTTCGATCGTCGGCTCGCTCGTGGTGGGGCAGGTGGCCCAGCACGCATCGTTCGGGTGGGCATTCATGGTGAGCGGTGTGATTCTGGCGATGGCTGCGGTGGGCTGGATCTTCGCTCCCGAAACCCGTCCGCGGGCGTTCGCAGCGCCTACGCACGTGCGTCCGTTGGGCCCAGAAGCCGGCGGTGAAGTGCCGTGACGTGGGATTTTGAACGCCAAGCCGCCGGTGGTGTAGCTTCGACTAGCACAAGTTCACGGGGCTATGGCGCAGTTGGTAGCGCACCACACTGGCAGTGTGGGGGTCAGGGGTTCGAATCCCCTTAGCTCCACAGTAAGAAACCCGTTCCGGGCCGCGTCGGAGTGGGTTTTTGCGTTAGTTGTCCGCGTGGTCCGGGTCGATTTTTGACGACAACGAGTGGTTCGGGTGTCGCCACATTCAGGTGTGGGGACATGGTCCCGCGTCCTGGCAGGATTACTTCGCCGATATTGATGTATCGCCCGCGGTAGCCGGAAAGCGCGAATTCAGACTGTCGAAAACAGCGAGTGTGGACTGTCGAAAACGGCGAGTATGAGTTGTCGAAAATATAGACTGGCGGCATGTCCCACTATCGCGCGCGCATCGTCGACGCCGCGTGGTCGAATCTCTTGCCGTAGACGGTGCCCAGGTGGTGTCTAGCCGACGGGCGCCGTCGCGTCGAGCTGGTCTCTTCATGGTCTCGATGAGCGCAGCCTGAAGCTCACCGAGCCGCCACCGAAGTTCCACGGAACTCAGGGCATCCTCCATCGCCCTGGCAAGAATCAGGTCAAACTGGTCCCATGCTCATGGCAGACGACATCTGTGGGGTTGGTGAGCGTCTGTGCTCACCGGTAGCTCACGATCGAGCGGAGCCGTGGAGGCCTCCATCGGATCGCGGCATCAGACTTATCTTGGGCCAATGCGACGCCTCCTGACGCCTGGGGCGCGTCGCTGGCTCGGCGCCGCCGCGGTGCTGCTGCTGGGGTTGACGGTCGGCGGAATCGTCGGGCTTTATGCAGTGAAAGCCGAGGAGGTTGCCGCCGACGCCAGGGCTGTGGAGGCGGCCAGTGCCCTCGCAAACACTATCCGGACGGCGCTGGAGGCGGTCACCGCACCAGCCGATGCAGTGCGCGCCCAGATCATCGCCAAGGACGGCGCATTCAACCCCGACGACCTGAGGACCTTCGCACTGCAACTGCTGAACCAAAGCCTCGAGGAGGGACATGCCCTCAAGTCGCTCAGCATCGCCCCCGACAATGTGATCGAAGCGGTGTGGCCGCTGGAGGGCAATGAGGCCGCCATCGGACTGGACCTCGCGGCAACCCCGGCGCAGTGGGACCCCATCAAGGATCGAGTCGCCGCCGGGAAGTCGGTCCTGAGCGGTCCGATCAACCTGGTTCAGGGCGGGCGGGCCTTCGTCTACCGAACCCCCGTCCTCCTCGGGGATGGAACCTACTGGGGGTTGTCCAGTGCCGTACTGGACTACAGCACTGTCGCTGATCCTGCCAAGGCGGCGGCGCTGAAGGCCGACGTGTACATCCTCTCTCGCTCGCTCTCGGGTGATGTCGTTGACGTCTTCGGTTCACCGGAGGTGCCAGGCCAACACGTCGCCATTGAGGAGTTTGCCGTGCCGGGTTCGGCGTGGCAGGTCGCTGTAGCCCCCAAGCCTGACAGCGCGCGCGTAGCCAGCACCATTGGGGCGGTCAGCATCGTGCTGTCTTGCCTGATAGCGGCCCTGAGCTACTGGATCATCGAGTTGAGGCAGCGCAGCAACAAATCGCTGTCGAGGTTCATGCAGATCGTCGAAACCACTCCAGACTTTGTGGCGATTTTTGAGGTGGGTGGAGGCCTGCATCACCTCAACCGAGCCTGGCGCGCCCTGGTGGGTCTCGCCGATCACGATCCCCTGCCGAGCAATATTGAATCGCTGTTCGACGGTGGTGCTCTCGCCCAGCTGCGGGAAGTGGCTGTGCCCGCCGCGCTGCGGGATGGAAGGTGGTCTGGTGAATCGACACTCTCGGCAGCAGGCGGGCAACAGCTTGAAGTAAGCCTCACCGTGCTGCGGCACGAAGGGCCGTCCGGACTGGACGAAAGCCGACTGACCGTTGTCGCGCACGACATCACGGCCTACAGGAATGTTGAGAGACTGACGGCGCTGACCGAGGAGCTCCGGCGAAACCTCACCGTCGGCGCCGATCCCATCCAATGCATCCAAGCCCTCGGCGCCGATGCCCTGACGTTAGTGCGGGCCGATGGGATGGTGGCCCGGATGGGCCGGGAGGTGTTCCGCCTCGGCGATGCGCCCGACCAGGACGCTATCGATCGGCAGGTGCGTGCGCTGAGTTCGGCCGGGACCGATCTCGTTCGGGTGACCGACTGCCTCGCCGCCGACATGCCCGAACTCGCCGCCTCCGATACCGCCGGAGCGATCGTGGCCCGGCTTCCCGGCACCCCGGACTACCTGGCCTGGTTCCGCCGACCATCAGCCACCACCGTCAGCCGGGGCGGCGAGTCGACCGCTCCGGTCGGCAACGACGAGTCCGGACGGCCACGGCCTCGCGCCTCCAGCGAGGAGTTCGTAGAGAACGTCCACGACCGCAGCCGCCCATGGTCCGATAGCGATCGAACCGCGGCAGAGGGGCTCCACCACGCGGTCCAATCCGGCCAGCTCGAGTACTCCTACCGCCAACTCGCTTTCGAAGCGACCATCGATCCCCTCACCGGTCTGGGCAACCGCCGCGCGCTGGCGATGACAATCGACAACGAGACCCGATCCGGCTCGGCTCGGCAAGCCCGGCCCCACCTCAGCCTGCTATTCCTCGACCTCGACCGATTCAAGCAACTCAACGACGCATTCGGACATACCAGGGGCGACCTGGTGCTGCAGAGCGTCGCCAAGCGGCTCGAGCGGGTGACATCCGAACACGTCGGTCGGACCGGCAGCGTGTTCCGCCTCGGCGGCGACGAGTTCGTCGTGCTCCTGCGCGATGTCACCCCTGAAATGGTTTTCCGGCTCGCCGAGGAGATTGTGGCGGCGTTCCGGGATCCGTTGAATCTGGGCGGCTCCACGCATGTGGTGCACTTCAGCGTCGGCGCCGTAGTAAATGGGGACGATGCCGTCGATGGGGGCGATGCCGTCAATGCCGACGAACTGCTCCGCCGCGGAGATCTGGCCATGTACTCGGCCAAATCTGCCGGTGGGTCTCGTGTCGCGCTCTACGAGGACGACTTCTCACACCAGGCGGTTCGTCGGCTGAAGCTCGAACAGGAGCTCTACCGGGCGCTGGAGAGCGATGAGCTGATTCCAGCGTTCCAGCCCATCGTCTCGCTGCGAACCGGCCAGATCATCGGTGCCGAGGCGCTGGCCCGCTGGCGCCAACCCGGCACCGGCGCCCTTGCCCCTGGCGAGTTCATCCCACTCGCCGAGGAGACGGGTCAGATCCGCCAGCTCGATCGGCAGATCGCCGAGCGCGCCGTCGCGCGCTGCGCAGAGCTGTTGTGCGACCGTAAGCGGGAGTTCTACCTGTCGATCAACGTCAGCGCGAAGACGATCGACGCGCAGTACATCGGCTACCTGGCCGAGCTGATCGAGCGCTACGCAATCCCGCCCGAGCGATTGACCATCGAGTTGACCGAGTCGGCGGTGGTCGGGGAATCCGGCCGTCTCCAGCAGTTGTTGATCGACCTTCGCTCACTCGGGGTGAAAGTGGCCATCGACGACTTCGGGACCGGCTACTCCTCGCTGGCCTACCTGCAGAACCTGCCGGCCGACGTGGTCAAGTTGGATCGCACGTTCGTCGATCGGCTGCACGGCAACCCCGGTGCGGACGTCGTCGCCCGCTGGGCGATCCAGCTGGTCTCGGACCTCGGGATGCGAATCATCGCCGAGGGCGTCGAGACCGCGGAGGAGGAAGAGGCACTGCTCTCACTCGGTTACGACTGGGTGCAGGGCTACCGGTACGGCGAGCCGATACTCGAACCGCCACTGCCCGGCGACTACAAGGACTCGGGCAACGCGCCGCCGGGATGAGCGCCCCACGCTGAAGCTTGGTGGACATGTACTCCAGGATGAGTAATTTAGGTATGATTTCTATACATGCCTGAGTTCGAGTTTGACCCCGCCAGGAGCGCGGCGAACTTGGGCAAGCACGGCATCGACTTCACTGAGGCGCAGGCGTTATGGCGGGATACGCACCGCATTGAGGTCCCAGCACGGACGACGGACGAGCCGAGGTGGATGGTGATCGGTCAGTTCGGCGGCCGGATTTGGTCAGCGGTCGTGACTTATCGAGGTGAACGCGTCCGGATCATCTCCGTACGCCCGTCCAGAGATGGCGAGGTGGCACTTTATGAAGGCTAAGGAATTCGACGAGCGGTTCGACGCCGGCGAAGACATGGCGGCCGCTTTGGATACGGCTCGGGCGCGGCGCCCCGGTGAGGAACCCCGTCGTGTGAACGTCGATCATGAAGGAGGTAGCGCGGCGGACCCCCGGCTTTAGCCGTGGGGGTGAGCGCGTCAAGGTGCTCGCTGGGAGGGTACGGCGGGTGGTTCCGCGCGGGTGTGCGACACGAATGTAGGTAGCGGGGGTTGAGGCCTGTCACGGCATAGTCTGGTTGTGATGTAAACAACCAGACGGGAGATCGGGATGGGCGACGCCTCGCTGGAGGACCTACAACAGCAACGGGCACAGCTCTATGACGAGCTGGCCGCGAGCGGCGATTTCCGCCGTGGCTCGGTCAGCGAGAACTACCGCCGGTGCGGGAAGCCCAATTGCGTGTGCGCGCAACCGGATCATCCTGGGCACGGGCCGCGTTATTTGTGGACCCGCACCGTGGCCGGTCGTGGCACCAAGGGCCGGCAACTGGTGGCCGAGGAAGTGAACAAGGTGCGTACCGAGCTGGCCAACTATCACCGGTTCGCGGCGGTCAGTGAGCAGATCGTGGCGGTCAGTGAGGCCATCTGCGAGGCACGCCCGCCCAACACCGAGGCCACGACGGTGCCTCCGGCCGCGACGGGAGACGAAAAAAGGGGCTCTGCGGGCAGGTCGCGGCGGAGTTCGCGGCCGAGGTAGACCGGCTGGCCGAGCTGGCTGCCGGCGCCCTGGGCCCGCACGGAGCGGGCCTGGCGACGGTGGAGTTGGCGATCCGTACCGCGATGACCCAGCTGGGTGCGTCGCTGTTGGGCCGACTATTGGCCGCCGACACTGGACACCAGGGTCCGCGGATCGACTGCGGCGCGGGCCATTCGGCAGAGTTCATCGGATACCGCGACAAGACGATCCAGACGGTACTGGGTGACGTCGTGGTGCGCCGCGCCTACTACCACTGTGGTGACTGTGGGCACGGGGTAGTGCCGCGTGACGACGTACTCGGTGTCACCAAAGCTTCACTGTCGCCCGGTTTGCGCAAGATGGCTGCCCGCGCCGGTGCAGCCGTCCCGTTCGCTCAAGCCGCCGACCTGTTGGCCGAACTGGCCGGAATCCGGCTGAACCCCAAGCGGATCGAACGCTCATCTGAGGCCGACGGCGCCGCCGTTGCGACGCGCATCGAGGTAGAGTCAGCCGCCATCGCCAGCGGCCAGGTCAGCGTGCTGGCACCGGCGGTAGCCCCCGACAAGCTCTACATGGCCATCGACGGCACCGGCGTGCCGATGGTGAGTGCCGCCGTTGCCGGACGTGCCGGCAAGGCCGCTGATGGGCGAGCCCGCACCCGCGAGGTCAAACTCGCCGCCCTGTTCACCCAGACCCGCATCGACGACAACGGCCGCCCAGTGCGTGACCCCGACTCCACCAGCTACCTGGCCAGCCTCGCCCCCGCCGCCGACTTCGCCACCCTGGTAGCCGCCGAAGCCCGCCGCCGCGGCGCCGATCACACCCGCCAACTCGTCGTGCTCGGCGACGGGGCGCCCTGGATCTGGAACCTAGCCACCGCGATCGCCCCCCAAGCCACCCCCATCGTGGACCTCTATCACGCCCGCGAACACCTACACGCCCTCGCCGCACACCTCACCGGCGCACTCGGCGAATACCACCGCGACTGGCTGACCGCCAGATTGGCAGACCTCGACGCTGGCGACATCGAAAACCTCGTCACCCAAACCAACCGACTCGCACCGCAACTGCCCGCAGACACTGCCCGCGACACCACGAAAGCATTGGGATACTTCAAAACCAACGCCCACCGGATGCGCTACGCCTACTTCCGCGCCCAAGGCATGTTCGTCGGCTCCGGCGTCGTCGAGGCCGGCTGCAAATCCATCATCGGGCAACGACTCAAACTGTCCGGCATGCGCTGGAACATCCCCGGCGCCACCGGCATCCTCACACTGCGCTGCCAGCAAGCCAGCAACCGCTGGGACCAGATCTGGCAACAACCGCACAACCAGACCCCCACCGCATGACCAGACAGCTCATCAAGATCAACTTCGGTTACCTACAAATCTGTCGCACACCCGTTCCGCGCGGCGTAGCTGCGGGTTGTCGGTGACCGCTGTTAGGTTGCGGGGGTGTTGACGGGCAGGCGGTTTCGGGTGGAGTTCACCACCGGGCAGGCCGAGTATGGCGAGCAGATCGGGTCGGC
>Ga0210003_1003777_pt1 | contig 12191 bp, 6 predicted proteins | sample LantaG_FD_182804 | JGI IMG/M metagenome (GOLD analysis project Ga0210003, IMG submission 182804) | Deep subsurface microbial communities from Baltic Sea to uncover new lineages of life (NeLLi) - Landsort_02402 metaG (SPAdes) (version 2) | ecosystem: Environmental > Aquatic > Marine > Oceanic >...
TCTCCCCCCCCGCCCCGGCACACTCACGCTTTTCGATTCGATTCGTTTCTTCTACCTACTTACACAGGACCTTCCGCAACTACGCCGCGCTGCTCAAGGAATTCGCCGGCGAGGGCTCCCCGACGATGAGAAGTAGAGTCGGAGCCGACAACGGCGGCGACGCGGCGCCGCTGCAGGTGAGGATTTTTTTTTTTCAATCTTTTTTTTTTCTTCTAGTTCTTTTCTCCTTTCCTTCGCGCTCGATTTCGATCTTTGCCAGGATGGATCGAAAGATGTCAACACGTTCTCAAGGGCACGCGGATTGGAGAGAGGAAAAAGCGGTCGTTACGGCCGAAGCGACACGGCGGGAAAATCTTGTTTTCCTTTTTTTTTTTCTTCTCCTGAAGCGGCGACGAAGCTCGTCTCCCCTCCCGCGCTGACCTCATCAATTTTCCCTCTCTTCTCTCTCTTTTCTTTCAGCCCGCCGAGCTCGCCATCCGCCTCTACTCGTCGCTAGGGGCCGCCCTCGTCCCGAGACTCGCCGGATCGGACTGGAGCCTGGCGCTCTTCGACTCGAGGACGGAGAGAGCCCTGGCCGCCGTCGCCGCTCCTCCCGGAGGCCGAAGAGGCGGCGACAACGGAGGAGGAGGGAGTTCAAACGGGGGCAACGGCACGCCGCTCTCTTCGGGGGCCGCCACGCCGACCAAGGGCTCTTCTGGCGCTCACCACTGCGCCGCGGACGCCCTGTACGCGGCAGCGGCGGCGGCCTCCGTCTTCAGGGGCTTTGGTGGCGGAGGCAGAGGGAACGGAAACGGGAGCCCTTACAGCCCCCCCTCGTTCAATTCTTCTTCTTCCTCCTCTTTCCAGCAGCAGAGGCCGCTTATCGAGGGGAGGCTCCCAGGAGGGGGCATGGTCCTCGCCTGCCCTTCTTCTCGCTCCGCAAGAAACAACAGCAACAACGAAGACAGGGGAGGAAACGATCCATCCGTCGACTCCGAGGGCCTGCCGCGAGCGGCGACAGACCGGCGCTTTGTTCCGGCGGGCCACGTCAAGTTCGGCTGGCGCGCCGCCGCTGTCCGGTTCTGCCCCGAGGGGGAGGCGGGAGGGACGGCCGGGGCCGCCGCGGCCGTGGCGCGGGCGCTGGCGGCGTTCCCTGCGGCGGCGGCGTGCAGGGCCGCTGCCGCGGCGGCCAAGGCCGAGGCGGCGAGCAGCGCGCTAGCGGGCTCGAGCCGGGAAGTCTCGTCGGCGGCGACGACGCCGGCGGGTTCTCCTCCTGCTCTGACGACGACGACGCTCCCGCTCCCGCTCCCGCCGGTCGCCGGCGGCGTCGTCGCCTCCCTCCCGAGGCCCATCTCGGCGCCCGTGGCCTCTGCTCCGAGGGCGGTTTCGTCGACCGCGACCGCGAACGCGAACGCAGCCAACGCTGCTGCTACTGCTCCCGCTGGGGCCTCGGCCCCGCAGCGCCTCTCGTCGTCGCTCGCGCTCCGGCTCGTCGAGCGCTCGTCGTTCTCTTCGGGCCTCCACCCGGGACGCACCTGCGCCGCGTCTTCCTCTTATTCCCGCCAAAATTATCTCCCCGAGACGCCTCGGACGCCCAGGACGCCGGGGGGGATGTTTTGTGTGGGGTCGGCCGCAGACAGCGAGAGCTCGTTCCTCGGCAGCGGCGGCGGCGGCTGTGGAAACGCTGACCCCTTCTCGCCGTCGCTGCTCCCTTCATCCTTGCCCTCTGCCGGCGACGACGCGGCCCTGGCAGCCAACGCCGCCGCCACCGGGCGCAGGACGCGCAGGGGCAAGCGCGCCGGCCGCGTCGCGAGGGAGCGCGTGGCGGCGGCCGCCGAGGGCTGCGCGGCGCGGGCGCTCGCCGCCGCGGCGTCGGCCGCCGCCGCCGCTGCCGCGGCCGGAGCGCAGTCGGCGCCGGCCGCCAGCTTCATGGGCATGGCCGCCGCCGTCGCGGCCAGGGCCGCCGCGGAGGCCGCCGCGTCCGCCGCGGCGGCCAGGGGTGGGTGCTCGAGCTCGTGCGTGGCGAGCAGCAATAGCGGAGGAGGAGGAGGAGGAAATGGGAGCAGCATCGGAAGGGCGCCGCTGACGCCGACGCCGCGCACGGTCGTTGAGACCAAGACCTCCTCCTCTACTTTTTCCTCCTCTTCCGCCGGGATCTCCTTCTCGAGGCCCGCCGGCCACGTGCACCCTTCGATGGCGACACAGCAGCAGCACACTTCTCCTTCCTCGGCCTTCGTCACCGTCGTCGCGGCCTCGGCCCCCTGCGCGCGTGCCGACGAGCGCGGGTGGTGGCGCGCCACGCCGCCGGCGAGGGGCGGCGGCGGCGTCGGCGTTTGCGGCGGCCCTTCGAGCCCGCTCGTCGCCGCCGCTGCGGTCGAGGCCGCGGCGAAGAGGGTCGCGATGGCGAACGCCGCTGCAGCTGCTGCTGCTGTGTCAAATTCGCCCTCGCCTCCTTCTCCTCCTCCGGTGGCGGCGATTCCTCCCTCGCAAGAAGAGGAAGAAGAAGCCTCCCCTCCGTCGCCTTCGCCTTCGCCTTCGCCCTCATCGCCCCCCGTCGTCCGCTTCCTCTACCCGCAGCACGAGGAGCTCTCCCCGGCGGCAGCCGCGGCGATGGCGGCCTCCGCGGCCCAGGCGGCCGCGCGGGACCTGCAGGCAGCCCAGGTCGAGGCCGCGGCGCGCGCGCGCGCGCAGGCCAAGGCGGCGACGGTGGCGGCGCAGGCGGCGGCGCAGGCGAGATACTCTGCGTCGTTCGGCGGCGGGCTCTTCCCCCCCTCGTCGAACTCGCCGCCGATCCTGGGCGCCTCCTCGCCGCTGCTCTCCTCCCCCGGCGGCGGGAGCTTTGGGAACCGCGGTGGGTGGGGGAGCAGCCTCAGGTCTTCTCCCTCGACCACCACCACCGTTGCTGCTGCTCCCGCGACAGCCCTATCTGCTGCCGCTTCCGCCTTCCCTCTGTCGTCGCCGTCCGAGGCGGCAGCAGCGCAGGCCCTCGCAGCAGTTGCCGCGGCGGGAGCGCACCACCGGCAGCCCCCTCCGCCGCTGCTCCTGCCGTCGTCGTCAAACTCGTCGTCGTCCAACACTTCCTCTCAGCAGCAAGAACAGCAGAGGATGAGCAGGGCCGGCAGCGGCAGCCTGCTTTCGGCCTCGTCGCCGATGGCCGCGATGACGACGACGGCAGGGTTCAAGGTCGCGGCGGCGACCGTCTCCGCGTCCTCCTCGGAGACGGCGACGCCAGTGAATGGAACTGGAGGAAACGGAGGAAACGCGTTCTCGCCGGCCGGGGGCTCTTCCCCTCACTCTGCTGTGCCCTCGCCGTCTTCTTCTTCCTCTTCCGCTGCTGCGACAGCGGCGGGGAAGCCCCTGCCGCGCCCCCCGACGATCAAGCGCGTCTCGAGCTCGCTGTCGAGGGCCTTGCTCGAGTGCAGCAGGGCGCCCTCGATGGCGGACCTTGTGGTTCTCGGAGGAGGCGGAGGAGAAAGCGGCAGCAACAGCTCCGGGCCCTCGCCGACCGCCGAGCAAGCACAGGCGCACGCGTTCTCCGTCGCCGCCGCCGCCGCCGTGGCAGCGTCGAAGCCCCCGCTGGGCCTCCCGAGGCTCAAGCTGCCCCGGTCGGCGTCGTGCTCGGCGCTGGCGCTGCCGGAGAAGGGCGCGCCGGCGTCTTCCTCCGGGGCGGCGGGGGCTTGCTGATTTTGTGTCTTTTTTTTTTAAAGAGAAGAGAGAGAAGAGAGAGAGAGAGATTTTTACGCCTCGCTTTTCCGCAACCGAGAGAGAGACTTGCCCGCATTCAAAACACAGCATTTTCAGACAGAGACATAAACACCACACTTTACTTTTTACTTGTAACTTTTTGGGGCGGCGGGAAACAACAAAACGCTGAGGATGTGACACTATAAAAAAGAAAGAAAAACGGAGAGGTGAGGGGTGAAAGCGAAAGAAAAAAAAACGAAGAAAGAAAATCTCTCACTCTCTCTTCTCTCTCAAAAAAGCCTAGGAGCTTCCTCTTCGATTCCGAACTAGGATCGCCAGGGGAGGGGCTCCGACTCACTTACTCGCCTCGCGTCGCGTGCCTCCCGCGCGCGTCCCTTCCGGAGGGGGCCCATGGCGTCTCGCGCCAGGCGGCGATGCGAGGATCGGCGGCGACGGCGAGCGGCTCGCATCGCGGGCTCAACATCGTCCGTCGCCGCATTGCTCGTCCTTTTTGCGTTTTCGACGCCGCCGCTGCCGCTGCTGCCGCCGCTCTTGCTCCTCGCCTCGGCCCAGCCCCGACCTCCGGGCAACAACAACAAGGTCGTCACGGTCGCCGCCGGCGAGAGAATCCTCGAAGGGGTCCGCTTCTCCAACCCTTCCTCGGCGGACAACCTCGCGCTGATCAAGTTCCGCGACGGGCTGACCGGCGTGGTAAGTAGAGAAGAGAAAGAGAGAGAAGGAAGAGAGAAAGAGAAAGAGATCAAAAGAGAGGTGGTGGTCTTTCTTTCTTTCTTTCTTTCTTTCTTTCACGCACTCACTCGCTCACCCCTCTCTCGCTCTCTCTTCTCTTCTTCTCTTCTAAACCTCTTCCACCTCTCCCCCCAAACCAAACCAAACACCCAGTCCCCCACCGACGACGCCTCCTTCCGCGCCGTCTGGACCCCTCGCGCCCCGGCCCCGACCTCGGCCTGCGACCCGAGCAGGAGCCGGAGCCCATGGCCCGGAGTCGAGTGCGTCGACGGCCGGGTCGTCGCTCTGTCTCTGCCCAACCAGGGCCTCGAAGGCACCGCCTCTCCCGAGCTGGCCAGACTTTCCAAGTTGGTCAAACTGGACCTCTCCAATAACACGCTGCTGGGTCCTTTGCCGGCAGAGTGGGGCGCGCTCTCGGAGCTGAAGGAGATCAACCTGTCGAAAAACAGGTTTTCTGGGGAGCTGCCCGCTGCGTGGGGAGGGTTGCGCAGCCTCCGCCTCGTCGATTTGTCTTCCAACTCGCTCAGGGGTTCCTTGCCTCCCGTCTGGGGGGCAACGTGGACCAACGTGACGAGCTTGGACCTTTCCAACAACGGGCAGCTCGGTGGAGGGCTTCCCCCCGGGTGGCGAGGCCTGACTTCGTTGAAAAGCCTCAACCTGAGCGGAAACAGGCTCGTGGGCACTCTGCCCGGTGACTGGGCTACCGCTTCGGCGTTCCCGCAGCTGGACTCCATCGACCTCTCTTCTAACGCGCTAGAGGGGTCGATCCCTTCGTCGTGGGTCTCAAGCCCGAGCTTCCCGGTGGCGACGACGATGCGACTCGACCGGAACTGCCTAGGAGGAGAATTGCCGCGCGTCACGGGCGACGTCGGATCCGACACCCGCGTCTATCTAGCTCCTCAGCGCAGCGACTGCTCGTCGAGCTCGCGCGCGGGTTTGTGTGGCGACGTCCCCGTGGGCCTGAGAGCCTACGATGCCGTGACGAACGAGGCCCTGCTGCAGGCCGGCCCTTCGTGCGACGCGATCGGCGGCGGCGCCGTCGACGCGCCGCTTCGCGGAAGGCTGCGGGCCGGCGCCGGCGCGGCGGTGATCGTTTGCGTCGTGCTGCTGACGGGCATCGTCACTTTCTTCGTCGTTTCTCGCAGAACGAAAAAGAGGGAGCGCAAGGAGGCCCTGATCGCGGAGATCAAGGCGAGGAGGGGAAGCGGCGCCAGCGCCGGGAGCGGCACCGGGAGCAAGGAGGGCAACAACAACAACAACAGAGGTGGAGGAGGAAGGAGGGCGAGCGGCGCGTTTAGCGACTCGGGTGGCAGCGAGAAGTCTCAACAACGGCAGCAGAAAGGAGCAGCTCCGATCTCGCCGCTGCAGCAGCGGAGGGATTCCGGCAAGCCCCCGCTGGCCAGCAACAACATGCGCCTTCCGTCGACGGTGGACGAAGAGGCCGGGCTCGGGACGGGCGGGAGAGCAGCAGCAAGGAAGAACGGCGGCGGCGGAGGCGTCAGAGGCGAGAGCGAGGGCGGCGAAAGAGGCTCCTTCCAGAAGCCAGACCCCGACAGCTACTCGGGCCTGGCCCCGATCTCCCCCTGGGCAGGAGGAGACGAGGAGCAAGGTAGAGGCAGTGGAGGGAAAGCAGCAGCAGCAGCAGCAGCAGCATCGGGGGCGATGAGAAACGCCTCGACGGGGGCCTCGGCGACGGGGGGAGGAGGAGGGAGGCCCGGAGGAGGCGAGACCGCCTTCGAGGTCGACCCTGCGACGTCGTCGATTTTTGGCGTCGCTTCTCCTTGGGGACAGCAGCAGCAGCAGCAGCCCCGGCCTTCTCCCTCTCCCTCGCCGCAGCCGCCTTCGTCCTCAGTGAGCGACTCGGCGCCGACGCCGGAGCCCCCCTCCTCCTCCTCGGCGGCCTCGGCGGCGAACGCGGGTTCTTCCTCCTCCGCGTTCCTGCCTGCGTTTGCCGCCAACGCCGCCGCCGTGGCCTCCTTCTTCCCGCGCTCCCTTTCGAGAGGCAGGCCCTCCAACACGGCCTCTGCCCCCGACGCAGGTGGTGAAAACCGGACCCTGGGCGCCCCGACCGTGTCGGGGGCGTCGAGCGGGAGCAGCGGGGTCGCCCCGGCGACGGGGGCCCCGTTGCTGCTCCAGCAGCAGCAAGCTTCCGCTGCCGTCTCTGCTCCTTCGCCGACGACGACTGCGACGACGACGACGACGGCGACGGCGGGAGCCGCAGAAGAAGACGACGACGACGGGGGGCGCAGCCACCGCACGACGGCGGCCAGGGCCAAGAAGGTGCTCGCGCGGCTGAAGACGTGGTCGTAGAGAAAGAGGAAGATGTACACTAGAAGAAGGGGAAGAGAATTTGATTTTCGTTCTTTTGCAAAAAAAAAAAAAAAAAAACATTTTATTTTTCGGGCGTTTTTTGTTTTTTTCGATCTAGCTCGCATCTCTTTCTCTCTTCCTTCCTTCCTCCCTCGCCATCTAATGCGCGCCCTGCACTCGTCGGCGATCCGCTCGGCCCCTCTCCGCAGAAGCATGGCGTCCAGAGCAGCAGAAACGACGGCAGCGGCAACGGCGGCAACGGGAGAAGCATCGTCATCATCGTCGGCTAATGCTCGTCGGTTCTACCGCCACTCGCTCGTGTCTCTCCAGCCCGACTCCAAGCACGCCGCGCCGCAGCTGCTCTCGAGGCTCACCAGCCCCGTGGCCCAGCCCCTGATCAACGGGGAGAGCAAGTTCATCCGCACGGCGTCCCTGCTGTTCGAGCTCGACGGGAGGCCCCGGCGCTGGGACGTGGCTCGGTCTCACCCGTCGGTGAGCGAGTTGGAAGGGAGTGAAGAAGAGAGAAGAAAACGAAAAAGAACGAGAAGAACAACGGAAGAAGAAAAAACTCATTCTTTTTTTTTTAAAAACGAAAAAACGAAAAAAAAAAAGGTCTCGGTCGTCATCTACCACCGCGAGCGCAAGAGCGCGCTCGTGGTCCGCCAGTTCAGGCCGGCGGTCTGGGCCGCTGCCCTGGCCGAAGCCCAGGAGGAAGCAGCTGAAAAGCTGAAAGATGTCCCTCCGCCTCCTCCCCTGGAAGCCGGCTTGACCTTCGAGCTCTGCGCAGGCATTCTCGACAAGGGCTCGTCGCTCGAGGAGACAGCCGCCGAGGAGGTCGCCGAGGAGTGCGGGTTCCGCATCGACCCCTCGGACCTGCGCAGGATCGCTTGCTACCACTCTGCCATCGGGATCAGCGGCGCGAGGCACACGGTGTTCGCTGTCTCCGTTGACGACGGCGACGCGCTCAAGGAGGAGACGGGAGGCGGAGGCGGCGGCGGCGGCGGAGGCGTTGCGAGCGACGGAGAGGCGATTGAGACCCTGGCCCTGCCTCTGGCTTCCTTCGACACGTTCTGCGCCGACGACTCGCTGGCCAAGTCTGCGGGTTTGGTTTTCGGTCTCGGGTGGCTTCAAAAAAGGTTGAAGAGCGGGGAGCCGATCGGGATGAAGGTTTGAAAAAAGAGGAGTTTTTTTTCCTTTCTTAAAAAATTTTAACTTTTCCTTCGCTGTGTTTGCTCTCTCTTTCATTCTCCGTTTCTTTTCTTTCTATTTTGGGCTATCGTTGCTTGCATGTGTATCTTCTTCTCTAGCTAGTGTTTTGTTTACAAAAATGGGTGCTACTGCTGCAAGCAAGCAAGCGAGCCGGGATGGGACAAGAAAAAATGGAAAGAAAGAATTGGGGCTATTTTTCAAAAAATGAAGTAGTGAAGTTTTGTTTTTCTCTTCTTCTTCCTCCTCGTTGCCTCGAGAAAGCAAAACTCAACAACGGCTGCTGCAATCCCGGGGATTGATGATGGCTGAGATATAAATGGAACTCAAGAAAAAAAAGGGCTTTCTACTCGTCCTCGGTCGCAAACAGCAGCTCGCGAGCACTCATGAAAACACCTCCGTTTTCTCCGCCGTCGTTATCGGGCAACGCCAGCTTCGCGGCCCTCTCGTCGCCGGCCGCCACGGCGTTCCTCCACCTCCTGCACCTCACGCCCAGCTTGTCATAGGGCACAGGGTTCGCCCACACGTCCCCGCCGCGCAGCAGCCTCTCTTGCTGGCCAGCGACCAAAACCAGATCTTCTCCCAGCACTTGGTCGGCGACGGCGCGCCAGAGCCTTGTGACCAAGGGAACCTTCGCAGCCCACGGCCAGAAGTCGAGGCACATGCGGTAGAGGAGCCTGACGCGCCCGGGGCCGGCGGGGAGGACGACGTGCATCTGGTGGAGGTGGCGCGAGGCAGAGGCGGAAGCGGAAGAGGAAGAGGTTGAACTTTTCCCGCCGTCGCCGCCGTTTGAATTGCTGCCGCCGCTCGAAGAACTGCTCTTCGCCACGGCCCCGGGGGCCTTCATCCCGATCAGCGACAGCGTGCCGCAGGGCGGAGCGAAGCACATGTCGATCGGGTACGGGTCCCAGACCCCACCGAGGGCCTCCCTGGCGCGGAAGGTCACCGCGTCGGGAACGGGCCAGCCGCGGGCGAAGGTGCTCGTGTGCGTGAACGGCGCGTGCGCGAGGTCGAGCAGGTTTTCCAAAAGTAAAGTCGAGTCGACGGGCACGTCCATCGTGAGCTCGGCGTGGACCGTGTATCCCTCCGGGGGCGCCGCAAAAGTGGGTAGAGTGTCCGGGGGCGTTGAAGAAGAGGCTCCGGGCCAGGCCCAGACGAGGCCGTCGCGCTCCCGGGTCGGGAGGGAGGCCGGAGGGTCGTCGAGCCAGGTCGAAGAAGTGGAATTCGACGGAGAAGAAGTCGGGGGAACCAAGACGCAGCTCGGCGCTTCGCCTCCTTCGCCCTCGTCGCCTCTCCGCAGGCTCCACCTCTGGTCGAAGAGGTCAAACTCCAGGTCCCGGCCCTCCTTCACGTCGCGGGAGAAGGCCACGGGGTGCCAGAACTCTCGCAGGCGGGGGGAGAGGTCGAGCGAGGCGTGCAGGCCGGCCGCGGCCAGCGACGCCGCCGGAGATGAGGAAGAGGAAGAGGCGCTTTTTGAGCCCCTCCTCCGACGCCTCTCTTTCGCTTCTTTCTGTTCTTGTTCTTCTTCGAGAGCGGGAGCAGCAGGAGGAGCAGCAGCAACTGCTGTCGGAGCAGCAGCAGCAGCAGCGGCAGCGGGCGCCGCTCGAAAGCCGGCGACGGAAGACAGCGCCCGGGCTTTCGCCTCGAGCTCCGAGAGGTCGGCCAGCGACTCTCGGAGCGCGGCCTCCGCCGCCGCGGCGTCCCTCGCGGCCTCGTCCAGCGCCAGCTGCAAAGTGCCGATCTCGAGCAGCAGGTCCTCCTCGAGGCGCTCGGCCGCGTGAGGGTTGAGGGCGGAGACGATCTGTTGGAGGAAGAGAGGAGAAGGAACGAAGAAACGTGAGGTCGAAGAAGAAGATATCGATTTTTCTTTTTTCGTTTTGAGGAAAGAGGCATCGAGCTCCTTTGACGGCTTGATTCCAATGGTGTTGAACCCTCTCTGCTCCTTCCCCCTATGTCTCTGAGACCACAACAACGTGCCCTAGGTGTTCCGCGTACGCGCAAAGAAGGAAAGAAAGTGCGGTAGGCGCTGTGACGGCACAGCGATTCTAGAAGTTTTTTCTTCGAAAGCGACTTGCGCCTTTTCGATCTCCTCTTTTGCCCCCCTCTTTTGCTCTCCACTTCGTCTTTACCTTTTCGTGCGCGTTCAGGATAAACTCCGCATCGTTCAGGAGGGTTGCCTTCGGGTCTGCGACGACGGCGACAGGGGCGGCCTGGCTGCTTCGCTGCCCGCTGGTGGCGCCAACAGGAGGAAGGAGCGCCTGCGACGACGACGACGACTTCGAAGACGAGCTTCCTCTAGACCTCATCCTCCTCTGCCTCGCCCCGCGCGCGCTGGACGGCGCGGCGCGCAGGGAAAGCGAGGGGGACATAGAGCGAGGCGGGGCCTGCGGATAGGCGACGAGGGGGTCAGGAGCAGGTGCGCGGGTGAGCTGGTGTGGGGAGGGCGCGCGCGAGAAGGGGAGAGGACGATCGAAGTCGATTGCTCTCGCTTCCGCTTCTTCTTCGACGAACGAAGAAAATAGCCCCAAGTTCGCCGTCGAGCAGAAAAAAAATCGAAGAAAAAAACTTCGCTTCCAATCATTCCTCTTCTTTCCTCGCCTTTCTCCTCCTTCACGTGAGACACACTCCCCACTTCCACTTCCACCACTTGCCAGAGAGCTCCCCTCTCGACAGCCCGGCATGCGAACCCAGCTCGCATCGCGGCCACGGGCCACGAACGGCCTCGCTTCGGCGGCTTCAATTCCATCACCGACGTCGTCGACGATGAAACCATCATCGGCCATCACAGCGAGCGCCTTCCACCGCCCCTCTGCTCGGCCTCCTGTCCTCCGTTCGTCACCATTCCTCCACATCAGACGAAGGACATCATTTTTTACGCCACCGAAGATCGAAAAGGAGCACTGGGACTCAACCGAGGCGAGGACGGCGACCTCAGCGTCAGCGTCGTCGTCGTCTTCTTCGGCGTCGTCGTCGTCAGACTCGACCTCGACCTCTTCAACCTCTTCCTCATTCGCCTCCAGCGTCCGCTCCGGGATCAGCACGACCGCATTCGGTAAGACGAGGGAGCTGTCTGTTTCCCTTCTCCTCAAAGACAGCGAATTCGAATTGAAATCTCAACTCGCCAAGAAAAAACTCAACAAAAAAACAAAAAAACCCCTTTCAAAAAACAGCGCTCCTCCGCCTGCTCGACGCCTTCAACCCGCCGCGCTGGCTGCAGCGCACGGTCTGCTGCCTCGTGCTCGGGGGCCAGTCCTTCTGGCGGATCGCCCGAGGCCAGATCCACTGGAAGAATACCGTCGATCAGCTGTTGTTGGTTGGGCCGCGTTCCTTGGGGGTGGCCCTGCTGACGTCGAGCTTCGTCGGGATGGTCTTCACGATCCAGTTTGTCCGCGAGTTTGCGCGCATGGGGCTGACTCGCTCCGTGGGTGGGGTGCTGGGTCTCGCTCTGTCTCGGGAGCTCACACCGGTCGTCACGGCCATCATCATGGCCGGGAGGGTGGGCTCGGCGTTCGCGGCGGAGCTCGGTACCATGGCGGTCAGCGAGCAGACCGACTCTCTCCGGGTTTTGGGCACCGACCCCACCGATTACTTGGTGGTGCCGCGGGTTCTCGCTTGCATGGTCGCGGGACCCGTGCTGAACCTTCTCTGCTTCGCGATGGGGATGGCGGCGAGCACGCTGCTGGCCGAGGCGGTGTACGACGTGACGGCCAACGTGATCCTGGACTCGGCGGCGAGGGTAAGAAGTCGCAAATTTTTTTCTCTCGAAGAGGTCGACGAGAACAACGAAAAACACTCACTCTTTTCTCTTTTTCTCTTTCTCTCTCTCTCTTTCTCTTCAAACTCCAACAAACAAACTCCGCTTTCCCACTTCCTTCAGGCGGTCATGCCCTGGGACGTCGCCACCAGCTGCATCAAGTCCTGGGTCTTCGGCGCGATCATCTCCGTCGTTTCTTGTTCTTGGGGCACCACCACCACCGGCGGCGCCAAGGGCGTCGGGGAGTCGACGACGTCCGCCGTCGTGATCTCGCTCGTCGGGATCTTCGTGGCGGACTTTGCGCTGAGCTTCCTGTTCTTCCAGGGTCAGGGGGACGCGCTGAAGCAGCTGAGTTGAGGTTTGGGGAGGAGGAGGAGGAGGAGAGTTCAAAACTTTTTTTCTTTTTTTTTCGAATTATCGTCTGTAACTCGGGAGTTTCTTTTCTCTTTCTTCTTCTCTTTTCTCTTGCTGCACTCCCCCCCCCCCCCCCCCCCCCCCCCACAAAAAA
>Ga0210003_1003778_pt1 | contig 12190 bp, 9 predicted proteins | sample LantaG_FD_182804 | JGI IMG/M metagenome (GOLD analysis project Ga0210003, IMG submission 182804) | Deep subsurface microbial communities from Baltic Sea to uncover new lineages of life (NeLLi) - Landsort_02402 metaG (SPAdes) (version 2) | ecosystem: Environmental > Aquatic > Marine > Oceanic >...
CCGCCGGCTCAAGCGCCACGCTCCGGGTCGCACTCGATCTGGTGCGGCCGGCCGGCTGGATCTCGAAGGTCGGCTGGGGGCCGCAGCCGCTGGGCTTCTCGCTCGATCCGCTCGTGCAGAAGAACGTTACGCTCCAAGGCAGCTTCAGCCACAACTGGCCGATCTGGGAGCGGGTGATCGCGGTCTTGGCCAGCGGGGCTCTCGATGTTCGTCCGATTATCGGCGGCGTGTGGCCGATCGAGGAGTGGCACGAGGCCTTTGAGCAAATGCATTCCGGAGCCGTCGTGAAAAGTGTGCTCTCACCGGCGGCGACACAGCCCTGACACCCCCGCGCTGTCATCCCCGAGAGGCTTTCGCCGCGACACGATGACGAGGCTCGCAGACAAGGTCATGATCGTCACCGGGAGCGCCACCGGCATCGGGAAGGCGATCGCCCTCCGCTGCGCGGCAGAGGGAGCGCGGGTCGTGGTGCACGGCCTCGAGGCCGATCTCGTGGCCGAGGTCGTGGCGGCACTGGGAGCCGACGCCGCGGGGCCGCGGGCCGTCGGCCACGTGGAGGACGTTACCGCCCCCGGTTGCCCGGAGCGGCTCGTGCAGCTGGCGATCGCTGCGTTTGGCCGCCTCGACGGCCTCGTCAACAACGCCGCCGTGATCACGACGGGCGACATTCATTCCACCGACACGGCCGCCTTCGACCGCACGCTCGCGGTGAACACGCTCGCGCCGCTGCGGCTCATCCAGGCGGCCCTGCCTCACCTGCGGGCGGCGCGGGGGAGCGTGCTCAACATCGGCAGTGTCAACGCCTGGTGCGGCGAACCCAACCTGCTGCCGTATTCGATCTCCAAAGGCGGGCTCATGACACTCACCCGCAACCTCGGCGACACGCTCTTTCGCGAGCAGGGCGTGCGGGTCAACCAGATCAATCCCGGCTGGGTGCTCACCGAGAACGAGGTGGCCCGCAAGCGGAGCCAGGGCCTCGCCGACGACTGGCCCACGCACCTGCCGCGGGAGTATTGTCCTGCTGGCCGGCTGATCCGACCCGAGGAGATCGCCGCCGCGGCCGTGTATTGGCTCGCCGACGAGTGCGGGCCGATGAGCGGGCAGGTGGTCGATCTCGAGCAGCATCCCTTCATCGGCCGCAATCCCCCCAAAAACGCCGCCACCGTGCCGCCGCCGCCCCGATGACACCATCCGTCTCCGCGACTGTCTCCGCCACCTCTGCCACCACCCCCGCCGCCCCGCGGCTGGCCGCCTTCCCGAAGGCGTTCATGCAGCCGCTTTGTAAGGACGGAGGGATGAGCGTGTCGGACTGGATCCGGCTGGCGGCGCCGCTGGGCCTCGACGGCCTCGAGTGGTATGCGGGATTCCTGGAGATGGCCGATGAGGCCAACTGGCCGCGGTTTCGCCGCGAGGTGGAGGGGCACGGGATGACGATCCCGATGCTCTGCTGCTCCCCCGATTTCACGCATCCCGACGCGGCGTTCCGGGCCCGCGAAATCGCCAAGCAGAAACGGTGGATCGAGATGACGGCTGCGCTCGGCGGCTCCTACTGCCGGGTGCTCTCGGGCCAGCGGCGGCCCGAGCTCTCGCCCGCCGAGGGCGTGGGGCTGGCGGCCGACTCGATCCAAGCCTGCCTGCCCCACGCCGCCGCCCACGGCATCACGCTGATCCTCGAGAACCACTACAAGGACGATTTCTGGGAGTATCCCGAGTTCGCCCAGCAGAAAGACCTCTTCTGTGCGCTCGTCGCCGCAATCGACGACCCGCACTTCGGCGTCAACTACGACCCGAGCAACGCGTTTCTCGCCGGCGACGACCCGCTCGAGCTGTTGCGCCGCGTGTCGCACCGCGTGGTCACGATGCACGCCAGCGACCGCTCGCTCGTGTCAGGCACGCTCGCCGACCTGCGGCGCGAGGAGCAGGGCTCGGCGGGCTACGCGGGGCGGCTGAAGCACGGCGAGATCGGCACGGGCCTCAACGACTACGACGCGATCTTCTCGGAGCTCGCCGGGAAGGGATTCTGCGGCTGGATCAGCATCGAGGACGGCGTCGATGGCATGGAGCAGCTCGAACGCAGCGTGGCATTCCTGCGCCGGAAGATCGCCGCCCACTGGCCCGCGGGGCGAGCTGCCTGAAAGGGGTGAGCCCAGGCCGTGATTCTTCGCCAAGCCCCGCGCTCACGCTCGCTGCCAGACCACGCTCGAGCAGGCTCACTCACGCAGGCTCGCCGGGATCGGCGGCGTGGCACCGCGTTGGCCGCACACAAAGGCGGCCACTCGCGACGCGTGATCGTGGATCGCGTCAAGCGGCCGGCCGCGCAAGAGCCCCACGATCACGGCGGCCGTGAAGGCGTCGCCGGCGCCCACCGTATCGACGACCTTCGTTACCCGGGCCGGCAGCTCGGAGGTGCGGCCTTCCGCGACGAGCACCGAGCCCGCGGCCCCGCGGGTGAGCGCCACCAGCCGCAATCCGTGCCGGGCTGCCAGGTCATGCGCGGCCGCCACGGGATCGGCAGCTTCGATGCCGCAGGCGGCGGCCATCGTCGGCAGTTCCTCGTCGTTGAGCTTGAGCGCGTCGGCGAGTGCCAACGACTCGCGAATCACTTCCGGCGAATGGAAGTGCTGGCGGAGGTTGACGTCGAACACCCGTAGCGCTCCTCGGGCCTCCTGCAGAAACCGGCGGATCGTCGTCCGCGACACGTCCGCCCGCTGGCCCAGCGTGCCGAAACAGACGGCTGCAGCACTAGCCGCCAGCGGCTCGAGGCCGGGATCCCAGGCGAGGTGGTCCCAGGCCGCATCGGCGGCGAACTCGTAGCTGGCGGCGCCATCGGGCCCCAGTGACACGCTGACCGTGCCGGTGGGGTGGAGGCCGTCCCGCTGCACGTGGCGGCAGTCGACGCCGAACGATTCGAGCGTCGCCCTGCCGCGGTCGCCGAGGTCATCGCGGCCCACGCGGCTGACCAGCCCGGCCGCGGCCCCGAGGCCCGCCGCATGACAGGCTACATTGCCGGGCGCGCCGCCCCACACGGCCCCGTCTGGGAAGAGATCCCAGAGGGTCTCACCGATGCCGACGACTTGAATGCCTGACTCGTGCGGGGTGGCCATGGAACCCCGCAGTCTACGCCGCCCGCAGTCTACGCCGCCCGCAGTGCAGCGCCGCATGGGGCTCGCCGCTCCCCCAGGCCGCGACTGGAGGAATCTCCAATGGCAGCCTGCTCCGGGCTGGATAGGCTCCCAAAGCGGCCCCCCGGCCCCGCTGGAGTTTTCAGTATGAAACCGATCGTGCAGATATCGCTCGACCTCATCGACATCGACGAGGCCCTCGGAACGGCCGCCGTCGCCATGCGGGCCGGCGTCGATTGGCTCGAGGCGGGTACGCCGCTGATCCTCGCCGAAGGGCTGCACGGCGTCCGCCGGCTCCGGGAGGCGTTTCCCGGGGTGCCGATCGTGGCCGACTTGAAGACGATGGACGGCGGTTATCTCGAGGCCGAGATGATGGCCAAGGCCGGAGCCACGCACGTCGTGGTGATGGCCCGGGCCCATGCTGAGACGATCAAGTGCGTCGTCAAGGCCGGCGCCGACTTCGGCTGCAAGGTGATGGGTGACAACCTCGGCTGTCCCGACATGGTGGCGGCCGCGAAGACGCTGGAAGACCTGGGCTGCGACTACGTGATCCATCACATCGGCTATGACGAGCGGCGCGGGATCGCCGCGGCCGGCCTGCGGATGCCGAGCCCGCTCGACCAGCTTCGCGACGTGGTGGCGGCGGTGAGGGTTCCGGTGCAGGCGGTGGGCGGGCTGTCGCTCGAGCAGGCGATCCGCTGCCCGCAGTACGGCGCCCCGCTGGTGGTGCTCGGCGCCCCGCTCACCATCGACGCCGACGCTTTCAAAACGGCCACCGGCGACCTCGAGGGCTCGCTCCGGCTCATCTGCCAGGCGGTGCACGCGCAGGATGTGACCGTATGACGGCTCCCCGCCACCCGGGTGGCCTGGTCGTGTGCTGCCTGGTCGCGAGCTGCCTGGTGGTGCTGTTCGCATCCTGCAGCAGACCGGCGGCCCCGCCGCCGCCTGCGGCCCGAGCCTTCCACGAGACCAGCCGGCTCGGCGAAATCGTCTGCCTCGAGAGTGACGACCGAATCGCCATCGACAACGGCCGGCTGCGGCTCGAATTCGACAGGGCGACCGGCGACTGGGTGGCGCTCCTCGTCGATGGCGTGGCGGAGAGCCTCGTCGCCCGCACCGATCCCGGGATCGCCCTCGACTTTCGCGTGGACCAGGCCTGGATGGTCGAGGAGCACGGCGCGAAGCTGCTCGCGACCACGACCCGCTCCGACGAGGCGGCCGGAACGCTTTCGCTCGAGTTTCGCCACGGCGTGCACATGCGGGAGCCCACGCTGCTGATCCCAAAACGCTGGCGGACGACGGTGCTGCCGCCGATGACGCCGCCCCAGGATCCCTTCGAGTTCGAACTGATCTCCACCTACACGCTCTTCCCGGAGGAGCGGCGGGTGGAGCGCTCGGCCACCCTGCAGCGGAATCTCCAGCGGGACATCCTGACCCCGAGTTTCCGTCGCTTCGAGGGATTTCTGTTCGTCGTGCCGGGTGCGGCGGTAGGGCCCACGGCCGAGTGCGTGGTGGACGTGCCGGGGCCGGTCTACACCTACAACCACGTCGAGCCGCGCACACCCTACCCGGCGCTCGCCTCCACGTTTGTCGAGTGCCGCACGGCGCCCGACCGGTATCCGGGCATCGTCGGCGTGACGAACGAGAGGCTGCACCGGTCGCTGGCGACCTGGCTCGACACGAAGGGGGAGGTCTTCTATCAGACGTATCTCAGCGGCGACCGCAGCAGGATTTCGATCCTGATGCACGACCTCCGCTGCTCGCGGATGGGCGATTCCGATACCGCCGTCTCCGACCAGCAGACGATCGTCGTGGGCGACACGTTCCCCGAGACGCAGGCGGAGCAGCTGCGATCCGTCGGCGCCGCCCGCTACCCGCGGGAGGCGAACACGCCCGCCTGGGTGCCGGAGATGGTGATGCTCGAGGTCATGCCCTCGTATTTCGCCGGGGGGCTCGCGGAGCTCGCCGACCGGATCCCGTTCTACCGCGAGATCGGCTTCAACACGCTCTACCTGCTGCCCCACTGGCTCGGCGGCTACAACAACGTCGATCCGTTCACCGTCGATCCGAAGATGGCCACCGCCGCAGACCTGCGGCACGTGGTGGACGTGGCCCACGAGAACGGCATGCGGGTGCTGTTCGACATGGTGATCCACGGGTTCAGCAAGCAGTCGCCGGTGGTCCGGGAACATCCGGCGTTTTTCACCCGCGACGAGCACGGCCTGCTCGTCACGCACTTCAACTGGGGCACCTACAACACCGACCCGTCGAACCCCGGCTACATCGACTACATGCGGAGGCTCGTGCAGCACGACGCCAGGACCTACGGGATCGACGGCTACCGGGTGGATGCCAACAGCTACAAGAGCCCCAACTGGGATTCCGGCATCGACTATCCGGCCTGGAGGGCGTCGAGCACGCTGCCGCTCTACCGGGCGATGCTGGAGGCGATGCGGGAGATCAACCCCGACGCCGTGCTCATGAGCGAGATGTTCGGCCCGGTCTGGCACTCGGTGAGCAACCTCGCCCAGGACGCCAACTGGGCCAACGTGATGGACATGAACGCCGCGCTCGAGAGCGGGAAGGTGACGGCGGCCAGCTACAAGGCCGGGATCGCCAGCCTGCAGAAGTCGCTGCCGCCCGGCGCCAACCGCATCCGGTTCTGCCGCAATCACGACACATCGTGGTTTCTCAAGTCGGGGTTTGCGGGCTATACGCCGCGGCTGATGGCGCTGGACGGGGTGCACGCCCTCGCGGGTATCTTCGTGGCGTTCGCCGGCGATCCGCATCATCCGCCAAATCCCGACGACGATCCCGCCGTGTGGGAGTATTACCGCAGGGTGCTCGCCCTGCGGCAGGACCGCCCCGAGCTAGTCCGCGGCGAGCTACTTTTGGACGAGATCGTCTGCGACGACCCGAACGTGATGTCGTTTGTCCGCCGGCTCGACGGGAAGGCGTCGCTCGTGCTCGCGAACGTAAGCGGCGAGGCCCGGCGTCCCCGGCTCGAACTCCGCCTGCCGGGCCACACGCTCGAGGGAGCGCGGCTCGTGAACCCACAGACCGGCGCCGAGGCACGGGTCGCGACAGAAGGGACCGGGACGACGGTGTCCCTCGCCCCGTTCGAGGTGCTCGTCGGCCGGCTCTGAACGGGTTCCGGAGCCGGTGGCCGCGCGGCGTTTCAGGGCAAACCGCCGCGGTCTGGCCGGGCGTTCCAGGCGGGCACAAGGCCGGCCGAGAACCGGAACTCAGGCGAGGATCTCCCTGACGACGCTGCCGTGCACGTCGGTGAGCCGGAAATCCCGCCCCTGGGAACGGAAGGTGAGCCGCGTGTGGTCGAAGCCCAGCAGATGGAGCAGCGTGGCGTTGAGGTCGTGCACGTGGACGGGATTTTCGACCACGTTGAAGCCGAAGTCGTCGGTCTTGCCATGCACGTGGCCCGCCTTGATGCCGCCGCCCGCCAGCCACATCGTGAAGGCCCGGTTGTGGTGGTCGCGGCCGTCGTTGCCCTCCTGCACCATCGGTGTGCGGCCGAACTCGCCTCCCCAGACCACGATCGTGTCGTCGAGGAGCCCGCGGTCCTTGAGGTCCGTCACGAGCGCCGCCGAGGCCTGGTCGGTGTCGAGCGCGTTCTGCTTCACGGCCCGGGTGAGGTCGCGGTGCTGGTCCCAGGCCTCGTGAAAGAGCTGCACGAACCGCACGCCCCGCTCCAAGAGCCGCCGCGCGAGCAGGCAGTTGCGGGCGAAGCCGGCCTTCGAGGGATCGGTGATCCCGTAGCGGGAGAGCGTCTCCGGCGACTCGTCGGTCAGGTTCATCAGGTCTGGCGCGCTGGCCTGGAGCTTGTAGGCCAGCTCGTAGGCCTGGATCCGGGCCGCGATCTCGGGATCCCCTTCGCGGCCCAGCGTCAGCGTGTTGAGCCGGCCGAGGACATCGAGCGAGTCCCGCTGGGCCTCGCGGTCGATCCCCTTGGGGTTCGACAGATACAGGATCGGGTCGCCGCCCCCCCGCAGCGTGACGCCGCCGTAGACCGTCGGCAGGAAGCCGGGCCCGTAGTTGCTCGCGCCGCCGCTTGTGCCCTTGGCGCTGGTGAGCACGACGAAGCCCGGCAGGTCTTCCGCCTCGCTGCCGAGGCCGTAGAGCGTCCAGGCACCGAAGCTCGGTCGGCCGAACTGCTGCGAGCCGGTGTTCATCAGGATCTGCGCGGGAGCGTGGTTTACCGCGTCGGTCTGCAGCGAGCGGACAAGGCAGATGTCGTCGACGATCCGGCCGGTGTGGGGCAGGAGCTCACTGAGCTCGATGCCGGATGAACCGAAGGGGCGAAACGCATACTTTGGGCCGAGCAGCGCCGAGTTGGGATTGATGAACGCCGCCCGGTAGCCGTCGAGCAGGCCGGCGGGGGGCAGCTTGCCGTCGTGCCGGGCGAGCTCTGGCTTGTGGTCGAAGAGTTCGAGGTGGCTGGGAGCGCCGGCCTGAAACAGGTACACCACCCGCTTCGCCCGGGGGGCGAAGTGCGGCGGCTTCGGGGCGAGCGGGTTGGGCACGGCCGCCGCGGCCGCCTGCGGCTCCCGGGAGAGCAGCGACCCGGCGGCGATGCCGGCCAGCCCCACCCCGCAATCGCGAAAGAACCAGCGGCGGGCGAGGATTCCCGCCCGAACCTCGTCTGCCAGGGGTGCATGCATCGCGGTCGCTCCTCAGTTTTTGGTGATGGTCTCGTCGAGGTTCAAGAGCACCCGGGCCACGAGCGTCCAGGCGGCGGCATCCTGCGGCGTCACTGCTGGTGGCAGCTCGGGCAGGCTGTCCGCATCCCCCGCCGCCAGCTCACGGGCCGACAGCCAGCCCTCGGCGAGCCGCCTCCGCTGGGCCGCGAGGAACGCGAGCAGCTCCCGCTTTTCAGAAGCCGTCGGCCGCCGCGCCGTGCACAGCAAAAAGGCATGGTCGAGCCGTTCGCCGTCGTCGTCGCCCCCTTCCCGCAGCGTCCTCACGGCCAGGGCCCGGGCGGCCTCGACAAACACCGGCTCGTTGAGTCCGGCGAGCGCCGCCAGCGGCGTGTTGGACCGCATCCGCCGCGCGCAGGAAAGGTCGCCAGTGGGGGCGTCGAAGCTGCCGAGCACGGGATCCGGCATCGACCGCTTGCGAAACAGGTAGACCGAGCGGCGGTAGCGGTCCGGACCGGTGGCCGGCTTCCAGTAGTCGGGGTAGACGAAGTTGTAGTCGAGCACGTTCTGCGGCACCGGCGGAATCACGCCCGGCCCGCCCCCCTCATGCGTGATCAGCCCCGCTGCCGCAAGCGCGACGTCACGCACGATTTCCGCGTCGACCCGAAACCGCGGGCCGCGGGCGAGCAGGCGATTGGCGGGGTCGTCGGCCAGCTGGTCCGGGCCGGCTGCCCACGACTGCTGGTAGGTCTCGCTCATCACGATCGTGCGCAGGAGCCGCTTCTGGCTCCAGCCCTCGTCCATGAACTCTACCGCCAGCCAGTCGAGCAGCTCGCGGTATTCGGGCGGCGGCGACCGCGTGCCGAAGTCATCGGGGGTCTCCACGAGCCCGGTGCCGAAGACCGCCTGCCAGACGCGGTTTACCGCCACGCGGGCGGTGAGCGGCGAGTCGCGGGCGGCGAGCCAGCGGGCGAAGCCGAGCCGGTTTCGCGGGGCGTCGTCCGGAAAGGGATGAAGGGCCGCCGGCACGTGCGGCTCGATCAGCTCGCGCGGCTTGTCCCACGCGCCGCGGTCGAGCAGGTGCGTCGGCCGATGCTCTGCCGAGCCGCGCTCGGCGGCATGGAGGATCGTCGTCGCCGCGACCGGCATCCGCGACCAGATGTCGTCGATCCGCGCATTGAGGCCGGCGAACTCGGGCACCGTCTGCCGCCAGGCGGCGAAGATCGCGGCCTCGTCTTCCGCTGTCCGCTCCTCCCGGGGCTTGCGGATCGCGCGGATCGCCGCCTGGTCGATCGGCGGCGCGGCCGGGTGAGCCGCAGTCGTCAGGCTGAACCGCAGGCAGCCGGGCATCCGCCCGCCGGAGGTGTACTTGGAACTGGGCGTCGTATGGAAACTCAGCCGCAGGTTCGTGCCGGGCGGCATGTTGAGCGGCTCTGCGAACCGCACGACGGCGACGCTCGGCTGGTGGCGGCGCAGGTGGCCGCGGTCGGGCCACCACGACGACGCCTTGTCGTCGTCGATCAGGTTCGCGACGGGCCCGAGCGACATCTCGGCCGGGAGCTTGCCTGCCTGGAGCTGCTCAGGCGAAAGCCTGTCGCCGTTGGAGTTGGTTCGCGGCAGCTTCGTCTCCACCGCCGAGAAATCGGCCGTGGCCTCGACGAGCTGCACCTTGTGCCAGGCCTCCGCATCCGGCGGCCGGACCTCGACCACGAGATCGGCGAGCCCCCAGGCGCCGTCCCGGCCCGGGCCGCCCATGAACAGATCGCCGTGCATCAGCCCCTCGATCTGCAGGCCGCTGGCGCCGCGGAGATCGGGCTCCGCCTCGAAGACGAAGCCGAAATCGCGGTGGCCCAGCATCAGGATCGACTGGTCGGCCAGCTGCACGGGATGGTTGAGCAGCCCCACGCTGTCCATCTGCCGCATGGTGATCGGCGTCCAGGCCACGAGCCCCGCGGCGACCCCCCGCTCCCAGGCCTCGAGCTCCCGCCGCCACTCGGGACGGATCGAGCGCGCTTCCTCGGCGGCCGCCGCGAGCCCGGCCCGCAACTCGGCGAGCGAGTGCAACTGCTCCGGCGTGTAGACGGAGGACCAGGCCTCGTGGGTGTCGTTGAGAAAGGCGAACAGGCCGTAATACTCGGCCTGCGTGAGCGGGTCGAACTTGTGGGTGTGGCACTGGGCGCACTGGGTCGTGAGGCCGAGGACCGCCTTGCCGAGGCAGTCGAGCCGATCGAACATTTCGACCATCCGGAACTCCTCGGCCACGATCGCCCCCTCCTCGTTGAGCATGCTGTTGCGGAGGAAGCCCGTGGCCACGACCTGATCCTGCGTGGCGTCGGGGAGCATATCGCCCGCGATCTGCTCGACCAGAAAGGCGTCGTAGGGCATGTCGCGATTGAGCGCCGCGATCACCCAGTCGCGCCAGGCCCACATCTCGCGCTTGAGATCCTTCTCGTAGCCGTTGGTGTCGGAGTAGCGGGCCAGGTCGAGCCAGGGGCGGGCCCACTTCTCGCCGTAGCGCTCGCTCGCCAGCAGCCGATCGACTGTCTTCTCGTAGCCGTCTCGGGCGAAGGCCTCGAGGTCGGCGGCCGCCGGGGGCAGGCCGACGAGATCGAGCCACAGCCGGCGGCAGAGCGTGGCATCGTCGGCCCGCGGCGCGGCCGCAAGGCCGCGGGCGGCGAGTTTCGCGCGGACGAACGCATCGATCGGGTTCGCAGCCCCAGCCACCGACGGCACGGCGGCTTTCCGCGGCGGCTCGAAGGCCCAATGGCCGGCATATTCGGCGCCCTGGGCGATCCAGGCCTCGAGGATCGCCATCTCCGCGGGCGTGAGCGGCTTGTTTTCCCGGGGCGGGGGCATGACCTCGTCGGGATCTTGGGAATGGATCCGCCGCACGAGTTCGCTTTCGGCCGGCTTGCCGACGGCGATCGCGGCCAAGCCGGAGTCGCCGCCTGCCAGGGCGGCATCGCGAATATCCAGCCGCAGGCCCCCGGCCCGTGTCTCGGGGTCGAGGCCGTGGCAGTGGGCACAGTGCTCGGCCAGGATCGGCTGCACCTGCTCGGTGAAGTCGATCTTCACGGGCCCGGCCGCCCCGCTCGGGGCCGCCGCGCAGAGGACGGCCGCGATCGCCCACGGCGGACTCGGCCAAACCCTGCTGCGGACAACGTTGACGGCGATCACGCGTACCCTCGGATTGCTGCCTCCAGCCGCTTGAATTTTAGCACGATCCGGCCCGGCGTGCCGAGCTTCATGCTGAAACCAAACGCGAACTTTCGTGGGCGGCCAGGAGGCCCCCACGCGGAGCCGCAGCACCCTCGGATGTCTGATTCGCCCGGAAACAGGTGGTGGCGGCTCTGCACGAGGAACCACAGGCCCATGCCCTTCACCGACACGATCAAGCCGGCAGCGGAGGGGACTGTCCCCGTTTCCTTGTCTTCGTTTCCTGGGCCTGTTTTCCGGTGCCAACGGGTTGTCATCGTGCGGCAACGAACTGAAGATGGAGAGCATGGCTACGCCGCCCCCCAAGCCGCCCGGCAATCTCCATCCGCTCTCTCGGGAATTGCTCGAGAGCCTGGCTGGCCATGCAGAGGGCGGCGAGATCGTGATTGGCGGCGGCGTGGCACTCAGTCATTATTTGGAGTATCGCCCCACCGTGGACCTCGATGCCTGGTGGCGTGGTGAACCTCGCGCGGACGTGGTGGCCTTTCTGGAGACCGCAATGCAGACGCTCGCGTCGCGGCATGGGTTCGAGTATCGCCGCCGCTCGTGGGGTGAAACTGAGAGCCTCGAACTACTCCAAGACACCCAGAAGCAGTTTTCCTTCCAGATCAGTCGGCGTACTCTCGCCCTCGACAACGCGGTTCCCTCACAGTGGGAGCCCGTCTGGATCGAAACGCTGCGAGACAACGTGGCATCCAAGATGACAGCGCTGGTGCAACGTGGCGCACCACGGGATTTTCTCGATATCTACCACCTCTGCACCCGCGACGTGATGAGCATGGCCGACTGCTGGCAAGCGTTCATGGCAAAAGGGCTCGGCATCACCAGCGACGAGGCCAAACGAAAAATCGTCGCCCGCCTGGCGATGATCGAAGCCAGCCGACCGCTCGACACGATTCAGCCCGGGGAAGCCCGAGAACAGGCCAAGCGTGTCCGTGAGTGGTATTACCGCGTCTTCGCCGTACCTACACCATGATCATCGACCGATCCGTCTATCCCGATGTCGAGCCCCCCGCAACGCTTCAGAGCCTGGCGGACCGGGCCGATTACATGCAGCGAATCTGCGCTGCCTTCGATTTTGGAGTGTTCCCGGAGGAGACCGACTGGGTGACGTTTGCCGGATGGCGGGATGTCTTCGACCGCTTCCCGCTCCCGGATTCACCCGGCTACCACGCCTTTCGTCACTGGTATGGCTGGGAG
>Ga0210003_1003781_pt1 | contig 12189 bp, 10 predicted proteins | sample LantaG_FD_182804 | JGI IMG/M metagenome (GOLD analysis project Ga0210003, IMG submission 182804) | Deep subsurface microbial communities from Baltic Sea to uncover new lineages of life (NeLLi) - Landsort_02402 metaG (SPAdes) (version 2) | ecosystem: Environmental > Aquatic > Marine > Oceanic >...
TCCCCCCCCCCCAAAAAAAAAAAAAACGAGAGAGAATGAGTTTTCGTTTCTTCGATTTTTCTTACAGTTCTTTCCCCCCCGGCGCCCTTTCTTTCTCACTCTCAACCAAAGCTCTTGAAGCCCATAGCAGCTGCCATCGCCGCGGCGTCCTCGTCCTCGTCCTCCTCTTCTTCCTCCTTTTTCGAGTTCTTCTTCCTCGCCGCCGCGAGCGCCGCCCGCTTCGCCTCCATCTCGGCCGCCTCTGCCGCCTCGCGCTCGGCGACCCTCCTCGCGAACGCGTCCTCCGGGTCGAAGGAGCCAGCCGCCGCCGCAGCAGACTTGGAGAGGGAAGATCCGGCGCCGCCACCGTTACCGTCTGCATCGTCGCCCTCGCCTCCCTCTCCCGCCACCGCAACCCCGGCCTTGAGCAGCGCCTTGCGCTCCCTCTTCTTCTCCCGCGCCGCCTCGCGCTCCCTCGCCAGCGCGTCCAGCTTTTCTCTGACCTCGTCCTTGCTCGACCGCTCCACGCGCATGCTCATGCCCAGAGCAGCGTTGTGGTACTTGCCGTTGATGTGATCCAGCCACGCTTTTGAATCTTTTAAAACGCAGTCGCAGACCGAGCAGTGCCAGCCCCCCTGTGCGCTCTTGGGCGCCGCGGCAGAGACGGCCTGCGCCCTCCCGAGCTTCGAGGTCAGGTCTACCTCCTGCTCGCGAGCTCGCAGCTTGGCGCGCTCGACGATGAGGCCCTGGTGCAAGGGGTCGCGCTCTGTAGGGTTTTGGGGTTTTTCGAAAGGGGGGAAAAGAGAAAGAGAAAGAGAGAGAAAGAGAGAAAGAGAGAAGAGAATGAGAGAGAGAGAGGGAGGAGGGTGAGCAAAAGAGGGGAGCAACACGGGGCAGCGGGAGAGAGAGAAAGGAGGGAAAAGAGGAGCCACACTCAGAAATCAAATCAATCTCACCGATCCTCTTGCGCTTGCGGGCGTCGGCCTTCGACTCCTCCGCGGCGAGCGCATCCTGTTTTGAGGTTTTAGGAAGAGAGAAAGCGGTGTTGAAAGATAGAGGTGTGAGTTCCAGAGGAGGTCGTCGTTTTTGCCGTCGTCGTCGCCGTCTCTTCCCTTCCAATCCGACCAAACAAAATCTTCACCTCCTCGTCCCGCTGCGCCGCCTTCTCCTCGTATTCCTGCTCGTTCCAGGTGCGGCGCTCGACGTTTGCGACCCCGACTGGGGTGGCCTTTTTCTTCTCGTCCGCAGCGCCGCTCATGGTTTTTGCACTGAAGAGAGAGCGAGAGAAAGAGGGAGAGAGAGAAGAAGAGAGAAGTAATCGAATGCGCCGTCGGGAGTCGACGTCGAAAAGGGAAGTGAGAGTTGAGAGAGTGTTGTTTTCTCAACACTTTTTCTTTTTCCCCTTCTTCTTCCTTCCCTCTTTCTCCTTTCATGATGGCCGACGACAAGCCCGTGGCTGACGCTCCCGCGGAGCAGGTCGCAGCCCCCTCTCCCGCCCCTGCTGCCGCCCCCGCTGCTTCTCCTGCTGTCGCTGCCGCTGCTGCCGCTCCTCCTCCCTCGACGGCGAAAAAGGCAGCAGCGAAAGCACCGGCATCGACAAAGAAAAAGGCGGCGAAACCTGCTCCGTCCCCGGCTTCCACGCCGGCCCGCGCCGGCCGCGAGCGCAAGAAGGTCGAGTTCTTCAGCCCGCCGCAGGCTGTGGTCAAGGAGGACCTAGTGCAGGTCAAGGTAGGGAGGTGTTTTTTTCTGCCTGCTGAACTTCTTCTTCTTCTTCTTCTTCTTCATCATCTTCAGGTTCAATTGAAAAAAAGCTAATCTTTCTGGCGCTCACGCCCTTTCTTTTCCTTCTTTTCCTCCTTGAATCGCACAGGGCAAGGGGACCAAGCTCGCCGAGATCTCGAACAGTGAGTGTGAGGGGGGTTTACGGGGAAAAAAACGACGCCGAGAAGGGCGGTTTGGGTGCATCCCGTCCGAAAATTCGATGTCGCCTTTTCTTTTTTGATATAACTGTTGCCTCAACCTCGACCTCTTCCTTCTTCCTCCTCTTCCCCTCTCTCAATCAATCAACCAAACAAACGAAAAAACAGTCAACTTCAAGCTCTCCAAGGTCTCGGGCAAGGACCCCATCATGGAGGAGCTCCACAAAGTCCTCTACCGCCGCACGGGGAAAGGCACGACCCGCAAAAAAGATATTCTGAACTTTTCGGGCTTCGTCTACCCCGACGTCGGCGGAGACGCCCTCTCGGAGGCGAAAGAGAAGGACAAGGAGCGCGTGGGCAGGCTCTTTGTCGACACGATCCACCGCATCATGGACCTGATGGACGTGCCTCGCGGGTCGGGAGGGAAGGAGGAGAAGGTCGCGAGGCTGGTCGAGTTCCTGGCCGCGCCGGCGCCGCCAGAGGTGCTCGCCGCCCGTGTCAGGGGAGGCACCGCCGGCGGCGACTCTTCGTCCGCCGCCGCCGCCGTCTCCGACGTCGCCGCGCTCGCGGTCCCGCGCCAGCGCGACTTGGCCGCGATCGCCGCCAAGAAGCGCGAGAAGGCGAAGCGCAAGGCCGAGCAGTCGGCGCTGAAGCGCAAGAGGAAGGCGGAGAAGAAGGCGAAGGCTGAGAGGGCCGCGGCCAAGGCGGCCAAGGCGGCCGAGGCGAAGAAGAAGAAGGGGGGGGCGCCGGCTGCGTCGAAGAAGAAGGACGAGTCCGATTCCGACTCCGACTCCGACTCCGACTCCGACTCTGACGAGGAGGAGAAGGAGAAGGAGAAGAAGAAGACGGAGAAGAAGAAGACGGAGGAAAAGAGCAAGGCGGAGGGAAAGAAGAAGAAGGTTTCGAAAAAGGACGAGAACGACGACGAGAGCAGCGACGGCGACTCGAGCGACGACGACGACTCTTCTTCCGACGAGGAGGAAGAGGCCCCGGCCAAGAAGAAGCAGAAAGCTGCTGCTGCTGTCAAGGCGACGCCCAAGCCCAGAAAGAAGGCGTCTCCTACTCCGGCAAAGGCGACCCCCAAGCCCTCGGAGAAGAAGAAGGAGAAGAAGGAGAAGAGCGCCGAGAAGAAAGAGGAAGAGAAAGATGCTCCGGCTCCGGCCGCCGCCGCTGCCGCTCCCGCTGCTGCTCCCGCTGCTGCTGCAGCAGCCCCTCTTCCTTCGGAGGCCGACCTCAGGAAGGCCGCCCTGGTCGTCCTCGGCGAGTCGGACGTCAACGAGGTCACGATCAAAAGCTTGATGGCCAAGCTGTCGACAGACGCACGGTTCGGGTTTAATGGGGTCGACCTCAAGCCGCTCAAGGGCGTCGTCAAGGAGGTCGCGGTGGCTTTCGTGCAGGAGGCGCAGCAGGAGAAGGAGGGGGGGGAGGAGAAGAAGGAGGAGAAGGGGGAAGCTGCTGCCCCTGCTGCTGCTGCGCCTGCTGCCGCTGCCGCGGCGGAAGAGACGAAAGAGGAGGCGAAGGAGGAGGCGAAGGAGATGGCGGAGGCGGTGGGAGCGGACGAGCGCACCGCGCCCGAGCCGGCAGCGGCGGAAGGGGAAATAACTGCTCCGGAGCCGGCTGCTCTCGCCGGAGAAGCTGCTCCTGCCGCTCCTGCTCCCGCGGCGGACAACGACGACGACGACGAGTGGTGAATGGAAAGGAAAGGGAGGGAAACGAGAGAGAGAGATAATGACTAGAGAGAGAGAGATGAGAGAAAGACTTCAGAGAAAAAGAGAGAGAGACAAAAAAGAACCGAAATTTTCAACCACAAAAACGCCGCCTCCACTGGCGCAAATTCTCGCACTGAATCCCCCTCCCCTCATCCCCCCAGAATAGAACAATCCCGCACTGTGTAGCGAGAGAAAGTGGAAAAAAAGACAACTCCAAAATGGAAGAGAGAGAGTTGGAGGCAAAGGGCGGGACGTTTTTCAAATCAAAATTTTACATTCTTTTTCTTTCGTTCTCTCTCTCTCTCTCTCTCGTTCTTCGTCAAACTCATCCTCATTTGATTACCCGTGCCTCGTGAAAATGTTGGTCCTGCGCCTCTTCTTGTTCTTGGGGTTGACCGGGAACAGGAAGGCGGTCTTGGACGGCTGCTTCGCAGAAGAAGTAGAGTTGTTGGCTTTCCCCGTCTCGCCGTGGCTCTGCGCGGCGGACCCGACCTCGAGGATTTTCCGGGGGCCGCGGCACTTGCCCCTGGAGCGCGTCGTGTAGCGGAGGGACTTGGCGTTGACCCCTCCGGCGCGGATGCCGATCTTGGACCAGGAGACCTCGTCAGTCGTCCGGGCGTTGTCGAGGGCGGTTTTGGCGTTTGCGGCGTTGGCGGAGGCGCTGCCGGTGGCGTTTGCGGCGGCCGTCGGCGACGGCTCGATGTCCATCGCGCCGTCGAGCTTGGCCTGGTCAGGGAGTATCGTTTTGTGTTGGATTTTTGTTTCCCAGACAGAGAGAGAGAGCGCATCAGCGCATGTCTAGCGCTAGCTGAAAAGAGAAAGGAAACCGCGAGGCGTGTGTGCGCGACCGAGGGGCGAAGCATAGGGGATGTGGTGACTGTCGTTTTGCCGACATTTCGCTCCCTTTCCAACGATTTCTCCAAAAAGAAAACGCACCTGCTCCCTCTTCAGGGCCGCTGTCTCCAAAATCTTGGCCATGGCGGCATCACGATTGCCCTGTCTCTTCGCCTCCACGGGCGACTTGGCGAGGGCGACGCTGTTTGGGCATGAGTTTTTTGAAAAAGAAGATGGACGGTGAGCAAAAAACGACGTCGACGTTTTTGGTTTCGTCGTCGGCAGCGGCAGCTAGCCAAAAAAAAACTGAGACCCCCCCCGCCCGCGACGGCAAGAAGCGTTTCGATTCCCGCGACGGTGCGTGGAAACGAGAAAAGAGATCTGATTGCTTCTGGAAGCATCTGATTCTGGAAAGCTTCCGAGGAAGAAAGGGAGAATCCCTTCGTGGAGGCGCCGGGGTTGGGACCTCCGGCGGTCTGCCGCCTGCCGCCTGCCGCCTCCTTGAGGTTCGAAGCAAAAAGAACCCAGCACTCAGAAAAACTCACCGCCTCTCGGCTCGCACGGCGCGCTTGACTTTACTGCGCAGGGACTTGGCCATATCGCTTTGAAAATCGGCGGTTTCTGTTTTCCTTCGTACGAGAGCGAGAGAGAGAGAGAGCCCGTTTCTCAGGGCCTGCTCAAGAAAAAGAAGAAGAAGTGAGACCAAGGCGAGATAAGGGTGAGGTTCACACAAAAAAATAACGAAGAAGAAAGAAGCAAAGCAATTTCACGCTCGCGATCAGCCAACTCTCTTCTCTCTCTTTGCTCTTTTCCAACCGCCTCTCGTCCCTTCTCTTTCCAATCCGATAAAAGATGCGCGCCGGGACGATTGCGTCCGGGGCGCGCGTCGCGTTCGTGGCAGTTGACGCGAGGTGAGTGAAAACGAGAGAGAGTTTTGACGACAACGCCGCCGACGACGACGCCGGCGACGACGTTCTGTTTTAGCCACCGCCCGTCGTCGCCGTTGCTCTCCGATTCTTCGTCGCGTCCCCGTCGAAGCCGCTTCCGCGCTCTCGATTCCCTACGCCACGATCAAAGAACACGATAGATGCGATCGCTCAACGAGGGAACGAACCAATCCCAAACAAAAAACAGGCCCGTCCCGCGCTGCATCCGCCCCTCCCAGAGCGGGCCGACGCAGAAACGGCGAGGGGAAGCCTCTCCTTCGCTGCGAGCCGCGAGCGTCGTCGTGCACTCGACCGAGGCCGCCTCGTCGACCTCGACCTCGTCCTCTCCGGCAGCGCCCTCGACCTCCTCCTCCTCCTCCTCCTCCTCTCCGTTCGACTTCAAGCTCTACATGGGGTCGCAGGCCGCCGCGGTCCACGCGGCTCTGGACGCCGCCGTGCCCCTCGCCTACCCGGAAGCCGTCACCGAGGCGATGCGCTACTCGCTGCTCGCCGGGGGCAAGCGCGTTCGGCCCGTGCTCTGCATCGCCGCGTGCGAGCTCGTCGGCGGCGTCGCGGCCACGGCGATGCCGACCGCCTGCGCGCTCGAGATGCTTCACACGATGTCTCTGATCCACGATGACCTGCCCAGCATGGACAACGACGACTTCCGGCGCGGCGTGCCCACGAACCACAAGGTCTTCGGCGAGGAGATCGCGATCCTCGCCGGCGACGCGCTGCTGGCCTTCTCGTTCGAGCACATCGCGCGCTCGACGCCGAGGGTGGGGTGCGACGGCGGCGTCTCCGCCGAGGCGATCCTGGACGTCGTGGCCGAGGTCGGGCGCGCCGTCGGGGCGGAGGGGCTCGTGGCCGGGCAGGTGGTCGACCTCAAGAGCGAGGGCGCCGGCGCCGAGGTCGGGCTCGACACGCTCGAGTACATCCACGAGCACAAGACGGTGAGCTGCCCTTTTCCCTTCTTTTCTGCCCCTCCTCCGCTCCCCTTTGCCGCCCACGTTTTGGGCGTCTCTCTCTCCGTCTCTTCCTCTCTCGCTTTCTCTCTCTCTCTCTTCGAGTCGCCTCCGTTCTCTCGCTGACTCCGAAAGGACTCCAAAAAAACTTCCCTCGAAACCCAACAAAAAAACACCTCAGGCTGCCCTGCTCGAGGCCTCGGTCGTGTCCGGAGCGCTCCTCGGCGGTGCCTCGGCCGCGCAGGTCTCGTCGCTGCGGTCTTACGCCCGTGCGATCGGCCTCGCGTTCCAGGTCGTCGACGACATCCTCGACATTACGCAGCCGACCGAGGTGCTGGGCAAGACCGCGGGCAAGGACCTCGCGACGCAGAAGACGACGTACCCTTCGCTGCTCGGCCTGGAGAAATCCAGAGAAGTGGCGGCCAACCTGATCTCGGACGCCAAGGCGCAGCTGAGCTTGTTCGATGCCCGGGCCGCGGCGCCGCTGGTGGCGCTGGCGGACTACATCGGGTCGAGGAGCAACTAGTGGGAGAGAGAGGGAGGGAGGGGGGTTGGAGAGGCGGGGAGAGAGGGAGGGAGGAAAATGGAGGGAGAGAAACGTTCTTTTTTGAGAGGAGAGATAGCAGCGAGAGATTCAACAACAATATACCTTTACAGATCTTTGGGCGCCCTTTCAATCTGAGAGCAGCGAGGAGGAGGATGCGGCGGGCCAGGGGCGCGGCGAGCGCGAAGGGCGCGGGAGAAAAAAAACCGCCGCGCGCGCAAGAGCGTGCTGGCGGCTACGAACCCTCGTCACCCTCCTTTTTCCTTTTTCCCACTTTGTTTTTTACTTCCTCTTTTTTGCGTTGTTCCACTTTTTTCGTTTCGGTTTGTGCGCGCGCGCGCGTGTGTGTGACAGAGCCCCATTTCCCGCGATTTGAAATTCTCAAAGTCGAGAGCAGAGAGAACAAGTGGAGAGCGGTTTCTTTTTTTTTTCCTTCGAGGTCGACGTTTCCAAATCAGAGTCGGCGAGAAACAAAGGAAAGGAACGATTATCTTTTCTCTTTTTCCGCTTCTTATAATAACCATGTCTTTCTCTTCTTCTTTCGCCGGTGCCTCCACCTCGGGACGGAAAACATCGTGCGTGAGCAGCGGGCGGCGACGACAGAGCCCCTCGAGGATGCTCCTCACCGTGGCGAAGTCGGCGACGATTACTAGCCGACCATCGGCGTCGCCGCAGATGCCGCCGTCGGTCCAACTCGGCAAGCCTCTCTCTCTCTCTCTTTCTCGCATGTCGCCCCTCTCTCCTCGGCTGCAGCGAGGTCCGGCCCCTCCGTGCGCCATCGTGAAGAAAGAGCTGGTGAGTGGTTTGTGCGAATCCGGGGAAGCATTTTTTTCGATAGACGAGAAAGCCGCCGGCAATTCAACGTTTCGTTTTCCGTTCTCACCTCTCCCTCCTCCTCCTCCTCCTCCTCCGCTCCACTCCCAACCGCAACCATATCGCCACACACGACAGCTCCTCCAGGACGTCTGCTCCTTCCTCAAGCTCCACTGCGACGTCTCCTACGTGGGACCGGCGACGAGGCTCGCCGACCTCGCGGTGGCGTCCGCGAGGAAGAGAGCGCGGGAGAAGAGGCGGGCGGGGTTTCTCGGGCTCGCCGGCCTCGTCGTCGGCGGCGGATGGAAGAAGAAGAAGCAGACAGAGGAAGAGGAAGACGGCAGCAGCACTCAGACAGCATCATCATCAGCAGCAGAAGCTTCGGCTCCTTCTTCTTCCTCCTCCTCTTCTCTGACCGAACCCTCCCCGATTCAGGTCGAGGAGGCCCTCGTCGACCTCTTCCTTTCGCTCGAGGAGCGCTTCGACCTCGCGTTTGCCGAGGACGAGGGAAAGGCGGCGAGGGCGGTCACCGTGGCCGAGGTCTCGGCCTTGCTCGCGCGGGAGATCGAGCTGATCAACCGGAGCCTCAGGCACATCGAGATCATCTGAAGAGTTTCAGGATGGGGAAAAGTGGGAGAGGAAAGGGAGGAAAAGTTTTTCTTCTTCCGTGATGTGTAAAATTAAAAAAATTGAAAACGAAGAAGAATTTCACTTGAAAGCCCTTTTCACTCCATTGCGACCTCCGCCAGCGGGTGCGCCCTTCGGATGAGGCAGGCGCAGACCTCGTGCAGATTGGCAGCCGAGCTCTTCGAGCTGCTGCTGCTGCTGCTGCTGCTTCGAAGGACAATACGGCGCTCCTCGGGCGGCACCGAGCCGCCCGTCTCCTCTTTTTCCTCCTCCTCTCCCTTCCCTTTCCCGCTCCGCTTTCTCCTCCCAAAAAGGATCTCGCCGCCTCCGAGGGCCTCGATCGAGAGGCCCGCAGCCGAGGCCTCCCGCTCCACGGCGCGGGCGAGTCCCTCCCGCTCTCCGATTTCGTCCTCTGTCGAGGAAGTGGAAGGGGAAGAGGGGAGAGACGGAGACAGGAGCCACCGCAGCGCGAGCGCGGTCTCCCCCCCGCCGCCGCCGTCGTCCTCCCTCCGCCCCACCCGGAACAGCTCGAAAAGCCCTCCGGTTTCTTCTCCTTGCCCGCTGCTGCTGCTCTCGGGAAGGCTCCTCGAAACACAGGGAAACGCCTCCGAGGAGAACAGCGAGGCGAAGAAGGCGGAATACGAAGAAGAGGAGGAGGAGGAAGCCTCCGAAGAGGAAGCCCACGAAGACAGCACCGACCGTGCGAGCGCGTGCCTGCCCGGCAGCCGCAGCCCGCAGCTCGCGGCGGGGCCGTTGCAGGCCTCCCGCACGACCTCGGCCGGGAACCAGCGCACGTCCTCGAGCTCTCCATCGACGGGGGCGGCGGCGGGGAGGCAGCGGGAGGGCCAAGTCGCGGCGGAGACCTCGCGGTCCCGCAGCGCCGCCCCTCCTCCACCCTCGCCTCGTCCTGCTCCTGCTCCTGCCGCCACCGCCGCCGCCGCCGCCGCCGCCGCCGCCGCCGCCGCCGCCGCTGCTGCTGCTGCTGCACCTGCGGCCCCCCCTGCCTCCTCCTCGTCGGCGACCGGATCCACGTCGACGCGCATCGCCACCATGAGCGACGAGGGGAAGGGCCAGGGCTGCGAGCCCAGGTATCGGGAAGACGGAGGAGGAGGAGGAGGAGGAGGGGACGAAGGGGAGGAGGAAGAGGAAGGGGACGAAGAGGGAGAGGGAGGAGAGGGGGAAGGAGAGGAGCCCGCGGCGAGCACGCCGGCCTCCTCGGCCAGCTCTCTCTCAGCGGCCTGCTCCAGCGTCTCCCCGAGCTCGGCGAACCCCGCCAGCAGCGAGTAGCGCCGCGGCGGCCACGAGGCCTTCCTCCCCAGGAGCACGAAGTCGCGGCACGGGGCCAGCACGAGCACGGCCGGGTCGACGCGCGGGCGCGAGCGGCCAGGGCGCCTCCTCCTCCCCGCCCCCCCGCCGCCCCCCGCCTCCCCGCGCTCCGCCGCTCCCGCCCCTCGCTCCGCCCCCTCCGCGGCCCCGGCGGCGACCTCGTCCCTGGCGTGCCCCGCTGAGGCCATCCTCGTCGCGAGCCCGGACCCCGCGTCGAACCGCGCCCCCGAGTGGAAGGCGGAGAGGCCGACCGCGAGCGCAGCGGCGGCCGCGGCGCGCGGCGGCGCGCGGGGCCCCTCGGAGCGGACGGCGACGAAGGCGAAGGCGAACGAGGGCGGGGAGGGCCCTTCGCTCGCCGCTGCCGCCCTCGCGGCCCCCTCGACGGCCGCGGCCGCGGCGGCGTCCCCCTCGGGGCCGCGGGGCAGCGCGACCGCGAACAGCGGCGCGCCTTCCGCTCGTCCTCTCCCGCCCCCCGCCCCCTCCGCCCCCAAGTCCGCCCCCGCCTCCGCCTCCACTCCGAGCAGGATCGGCGAGTCCCGGCTCCCGGCGAGCTCCAGCAGCCTCTGGGCCTCGGCGAGCGGCAGGCGCGCGAGGAAGAGGTCCGGCGAGGCCGGGGCGTCCGGGTCCCCGCTCGCGGTCCCGCCTCCTCCGCTCCCGCTCCCGCCGTCACACTCGCCGCCGCCGCCGCTCTTCTTCATCATCAGAGCGTCCCCTCCGCGGACGACTATCGCCGTCGCCCCTTCCCTGCTCGAAATCTCGGCAAGCAGAGCTGCGTCCTTGCGGGCCGCGGAGCACCTGTCGAGGCCCAGGTCGGAGAAGAACGGGGGAGACGCGGGGGAGAGACGCGGACTAGGCGGAGGAGGCCGTCGAGGTTCGGGAGGGCGTGACGGCTGCGCTGCTGCCTCTGCCGCCGCCTTTGCCGCCGCATCGCTCCAGTTTCTGCCGTTTCTGATCCCGGTTGCCGCTCTAGTCGGTTTAGTGAGTGTCGATGGGTGCCTGAAGAGGGACGGCGGCGGCCTCATCGTCTTGGGCCCAGTGAGCGAAAGCTCCCGGAGTTGGTTTCCGATCTGGTTTTCCTTTCCCTTCGATCGAGGCGTTTTTTCTGCCCGAAGCATTTGTCTCACTCCTTTTCTCTTTCCTCTCTCCTCTTTCTCGCTCTTCGTTGGGAGGGGAGAAAAACTTTGCGAGGCAAGCAAAGCGTTCAAGCGCAACACAAGCGCACACGCCCACACGTAGCATCGCGCGCGAGCCAATTATGATTGGGACGACGCAGCGGTAAGCCAAGCGCGTGGGGGAGCTCTCCTTTTCTCTTTTTGTCGGCCGCTTTTTTTTGATCTCATCGGCTCCGCTCTGCCGCCGGCGAATGACGACGATGACCGCAAAAACTTCGTCGCTCTCGCTCTCGCTCGCTCGATCTCCCTTCCCCGCTTCGCCCTGCGTCCCCCTTTCGTGCATGTGGCTCTCGATGTTCTCTGCGACGAGGGTGGAGGTTTATGACTGATGAGCTGCTGCGCGCGCGCGAAACAGGGGCACTGAAAAGATCATCAAGAGGTTTTCCTCCCCTTGCTTCCTTGCCAATGCGACAGCGCCCAAACCTATTTTTTCTCTGCAACGCGCCCTCCTCTCTTTTCCGCGTCCCGCTGCCTTCCATCTCGAAGCTTTGACGCTTCCGGGGAGACCCTTGCGCTCTCCTTTCCCTGTATCGCGGCTAGAATCCAAAGAGCAAAGACCGGAGAGCGAGAGACGTGCCCATCGATAATCAAAAGACGCCGCCGCCGAATCGTCAGACGACTCACAGACGCTCTCTCTCGCGCTTTTTCTTCCACGTCAACGGCAACAAAAAAACACGCGCAGCCCCGGCACCAAGCGCCTCGTCTCGCTGGGCAAGGTCGCGGCCCCGAAGCCCGTCAACCTCCCCTCCCAGCGCCACGAGGCCGGGGCCGGCAACGACCCCAACGTCACGCTCGTGGGGCGCGGGAGCAGCGCCGGCGGCGGCGGGCTCGGCGGCGGCGGCGGGCTCGGCGGCGGCGGTGCGGGGGGGGGACCGGCGGGCGAGGGACTCTGGAGCCCCGCGCCCGGGCCCCCCCCCTCTTCCTCCCCCTCGTCCGCCGAGCAGCAGCAGATGCACCAGCTGCAGCAGTATGCCCAGTTTCAGCAGCAGTTTCCTCCCGCGCAGCAGCAGTTTCAGCAGCAGCAGCAGCAGCACCTCTACAACGAGCACCCCTTTGGCAACGGCGGCGGCGCGGCGGCGGCGGCGACGGCGGCCGTCGCGGAGGCCGCGACCGCCGCCACCGCCGCCGCCGCTGCCGCTGCCGCCGCCAACGCGGCCAGCAGCGCGGCAGGAGGCTCTTCCGGCGGGGGAGGAGAGGACGCCCCGGGCGCGGCGTGGGGGGGGGCCGGCCTGCCCGGGGCGCTCCCCTCCCCGCCCCCTCCCGCGGCGTCCCCTTCCTCCTCCTCCGCGGCCCTGGCGCGCGGCCCCTTCGGCGGGGGTCCCGCGATGGTGGGGGGAGGAGGTGGAGGAGGAAGAGGAGGAGGAGGCGTCGGGAT
>Ga0210003_1003783_pt1 | contig 12187 bp, 9 predicted proteins | sample LantaG_FD_182804 | JGI IMG/M metagenome (GOLD analysis project Ga0210003, IMG submission 182804) | Deep subsurface microbial communities from Baltic Sea to uncover new lineages of life (NeLLi) - Landsort_02402 metaG (SPAdes) (version 2) | ecosystem: Environmental > Aquatic > Marine > Oceanic >...
GGACTCTGCACCAACCAGGCCGTCCTGGGCGTCGACGCTGCGGTCCGCGAACGTGCGACCCAGCCGGAGTGGGCTCAATCCGTCGTCGACGCCCTCAACATCCGCAAGATCGCGGTCAATGAACTCGGGGATACTCCGTTCCCGGAACTCCCCAACGTTGCCGTGGCCGTGCCGGCGTGGGAGGACCACCGTCTGTGGCTGGATCGGCTTATAGCTGCAGACCGGCCTGCCGGCGTGGCCGAGGAGGCCCACGCCGCCATCGGCGATCGCGTCGCTGTCCTGGCCGGGATGGGCATTCGCGGCATGCGCGTCGAGGCGGAGGCTTTCAATGCCGCGGGCAAGCGCGCCGTCGCCGTGGCCGACACGCTGGCCGGCGGGCCGTTGGAAGCCTGGCAAGCAGGGGCCCTCCTGGCGCACGCCTGCTTCGCCGCCCTGAGTGAACACGCCATGTTCGCCCAACTCTTCCTGGGGATCGAGCGCGACGTCAGCCCGAGCACGGCGATGGCTGTCAACGACCCGCGCCGCGTCACTAACCTCTACCCGCTCTTCGAGCGCTACGACTGCGACTTCGAGCTGGTGATGGGCTCGCCACAGAACAATATGGACGCCGCGCAGGCGGCCCGCATCTATCCCAACGCGCATGTTGGCGGCCTGTGGTGGTACAACTTCCGCCAGAGCACCTACAATCACGCCATGCAGGTGAGGGTTGAGGCCGTCCCCGCGAGCAAGAGCGTCATCATGGCCTCTGATGCGCGCTGCATCGAGTGGTGCTACGGCAAGATCCTGCTGGTCAAGTGGTTCCTGGCCGACTTCCTCCACCGCCAGGTGCAACACGACTGGCTCTCGGACGCTGACGCCCTCTGGGTGGCACGCGAGTGGCTACACGATGCCGCCGCGCGGCGGTATGTGGGTTAGCCCAAGCCGCCCCAGCGATGAAGATCAGCGGAACAGACGCCATGCGCTGTCGCACACCACGCAACACGGAAATGCCGTCGCGAACTTGCAGAGGTCGCAAGACAGCCGGGCACGACAGCCCGGCCTACATGCAGATCTCATGTAGGTCAAGCTCCCCTTAACGGGGATAAGTTGTCAGCTTGACCATCTGCTCGACAATAGAAGGCGCTATTTTCGAAGTAGGCTCCATGTCCGCAAGCGGACACCACGCAAGGACGAAAATGGGACACGAAGAAGGCCCTTGTATAAGATAGTCATGTAGTTGCGGCGACGGGGATTCCGGCGAGACTAGAAGTAGCTCAGATTGGCTGAGTTGCGGATGTACCGGGCAAGCCTACAGGCCCTTGCCGGATGCCCTGGTGACCAGCCGGGCATCACGTCTCCCTTAGTTTGTCTCCCGGTGTCTGCAGCGATCAACGTCTGACACGCACCATGTCCCTAACACCCGCGGCGCGCGGTGGGTAGCAGCACGGCGCTATTATGCGTGGGTGGGTGAGGATTAATTAGCCGCAAGGCTGCCGCGCTGCAGACCGCCGGAACACCCGTTGCCTCCGCTCCTGGTAGATTGCGTTAATGAAAGGAGCTTTCCTATGACGTCGCGTTTACACGTTGGCATTGACTTCAGCACCAAGTCGGCGGATGTATGCCTGCTCGCACCCGATGGTACCCCCTTGGTCGCCCATCAGCGCCTCGACAACTCGTTGCCCGGGTTCCAGGAATTCAGGCACCTCCTGCTGGACACCTTAGCCACGCAAGGCTACACCGGCGCTGACATTTCCGGCGAGGCCACCGGCATGTATTGGCTGCCCTTCTACCTGCAGTTGGCCGCTGACCCCGAATTGACCGCTCATGACACCCACATCTACTTGCTCAACCCGCGCTGGGTCGCGTGGTACAAGCGCTGCTTTCCCCAAGACGACAAAACCGACGCCCACGATGCCTACCATATCGCCGACCGTACCCGTACACACCCGCCCGGTACCGCTTGGACGGCCGACCCCGCGGCGCTGGCTTTGCGTTGCTTCACCCGGCAGCGTTTCCACTTGGTTCAGGACCTGGCCCGCGAGAAGAACTACTTCTGCGCCTACCTGTTCCTCAAAGCCAGCGCCTACCGCCGGCTCAAACCCTTCAGCGATGTCTTTGGGGCCACCAGTCGCCGGGTATGGGGTCAGTACGTCACCCTCGACGAGTTGTCCGCGCTCCCTGTCACCGACTTGGCGGCGGAACTGGATGAACTGAGCCGTCACACCTTGCGCGATTCCCTGCACAACGCCACTCAACTCCAGCGTGTCGCCCGTGAGAGCTTCCCGCTGCCCGAGGAACTCGTGCACCCCATACAGCAGGTCTTGGATTCAACTCTGGACACCATCGAGTTCCTGGAATCCCAGATCGGCAAAGTCGAACAACGGATCGCTGACCGGTTGGTGCACCATCCGGCCATCCGTCAACTCCGAACTATCCCCGGTATCGGCCCAGCTTTCGCCGCCGGGGTCGGCGCCGAGATCAATCCTGTTCAGCGCTTCCTCACCGGTACGAAATGGGATCGCCGTCGGCAGCGATTGCGCCCCAAAAACCTACGCGATGCCGAAGATGCGGTGGCCAAGACCGCGGGCCTGTGGTGGCCGCGCTCTCAGTCCGGTGAGTTTGAAGCTCAGGAGCGCCATATGTCCAAGGCCGGCAACGCCTATCTCCGCTACTACCTTATCGAAGCTGCACAGCATTTGCACCAGCAAGAGCCCGACTACCGGTGCTTCTATGCACGCAAATACGCAGAAGCTACCAAGCATAAACACAAGCGGGCTCTGGTCTTGACCGCCCGCAAGAGCGTAGGGCTATTTGTCGGGCTGCTACACCGCAATGAACCCTATCGCTCAAAGGAGGCACGCCGCACCTGAGCTACAGTTGCGCATGACGGTGTCGGGGGGACTGAAAGCTGTGAGCCTCACGACTCCCGTATTCCCTCACGCTCCATACCTTTACTATACCCGCTTCTCGCCTAAAATGCCACCGGCGCGGGCCTAGTTCAACACGTCTCTGTTTCCGTTTCTGAGGCCGTTTTTCCGTCCATTATTGCCTCTTGACTTTTACCGCACTCTAAAGCCTCTGCCTGAGCGGACTCTGCCCGAGCGGACTCGGGGCGAAGGCCTCTAGGCCCCGACTCGGCACTGTAGGATGCTGGTCAGTGGGGTTGGGGCTCGCATTAGATCTTGAAGGTAGTGGCGATGTGTGGCTGGTATGGGAGGTGCGCAACATGTCTGCCGGGACCGCGGGCATCTTGCCCGTATCTTTGCGCCTGAGGTAACTGCGGGGTTCATAGTCGCTGCTGCGCACTTGAGGCGCTTGGGAGCAGAGCGGGCAAGATGCCCGCGGTCCGCAGAAGCTACGGGTCAGCACAGGGTATTCCGGGGCGTCGTAGGTGGGTGTTTGCGCGCGCAGCGCGGCCCTGTCGGGGGTGCTGCGGACGCAGTCATAAATGTTGTTCGTGCAGGTGCAGTTCAACCTAATCTAAGGAGTAGTTCACATGGATTCGATCAAAGTTACGGTTTGGAATGAGTTTCGTCACGAGAAGACCGATGCCAAGGTGCAGGCGGTCTACCCCGATGGTATCCACATCGCCATCGCCAACTTCCTGAAGGGCAACTTCGATGTCAAGACCGCTACGTTGGATGAGCCCGAGCACGGGCTGAGCGACGAGGTGTTGGCCAATACCGATGTGCTGATCTGGTGGGGGCACATGGCTCACGGTGACGTCAAGGACGAGATCGTCGCCAAGGTGCACGCGCGCGTCCTGGCGGGCATGGGCCTGATCGTGCTGCACTCCGGCCACTTCTCCAAGATCTTCAGGAAGCTGATGGGCACCACCTGTAACCTGAAGTGGCGTGAGATCGGCGAGAAAGAACGCATCTACGTGATCGAGCCCGGTCACCCCATCGCCAAGGGGTTGCCCGAGTATTTCGAGGTCCCGCACGCCGAGATGTACGGCGAGCGCTTCGACATTCCAGCGCCCGATACGCAAGTCTTCATCAGCTGGTTCGAGGGTGGCGAGATCTTCCGGAGCGGCTGCTGCTACTATCGCGGCGCTGGCAAGGTCTTCTACTTCCGCCCCGGCCACGAGACCTACAAGGTCTTCTATCAGAAGGAGATCCAGACGGTCATCACCAACGCTGTTCGCTGGGCTGCCCCTGTTGCCGGCCCGCCCGTTACCTTCGGTCAGCGCCCTGTTCCCATCGAAGACGTTACCCCCTACGAGGACTGATCACGATGAAACCAGCTATTGCGCTGCAGCTGTACTCTCTTCGTGAGATCGCCCAAGAGGACTTCGCGGGCATGGTCCGCATGGTTGCTGAGATGGGCTATGTGGGCGTCGAGCCCGCGGGATTCCCCGGCTCCAACGCCGAGGCCGCCGGCAAGCTGTTCAAGGAACTGGGCCTGGAAGTCCCGAGCGCCCACACCGCGCTGCCGCTGGGTGACGCCAAGAACGAGGTCCTGGATGCCATGGCCGCGATCGGCTGCCCGCGCGTCGTCACGGGCAAGGGACCTGACGACTTCAACTCGCTGGACAAAATCAAGGCGACTTGCGATCTCTTCAACGAGGCGAACGCGGTCGTCAAGGCTGCCGGCCTGACCTTTGGCATTCACAACCACTGGTGGGAATACACCCCGGTCGAGGGTGTGTATCCCTACCAGGTGATGTTGGAGCGTCTCGATCCCAGTATCCTCTTCGAGATCGACACCTACTGGGTGCAGACCGCCGGCTGCGACGTCGCCGAGGTCGTGCGCGAGGTTGGGGATCGTGCGCCGCTGCTGCACATCAAGGACGGCCCCTGTGTCAAGACTGAGCCGATGACCGCCGTGGGCGCGGGCGTGATGGACTTCCCGACGATCGTAGCCGCTGCCGGTGATGTGCCGCAGTGGCTGATCGTTGAGCAGGACCGCACCGCGGGCGATATGGTGGCCGATGTCAAGGCCAGCTACGCCTATCTGGTCGGCACGGGCCTGGCGCGCGGCAACAAGTAAGACTTGTAACGAAGAACGCGCCGGCCCATCAGGGGCCGGCGCGTTCTTCGTGAACGTGGCGCTTGTCTAGTACTGCACGTCGATGTGACGTTGGGTCGCCGACGATTCGAGGATCGCGGCGCAGATGCAGTCCGTGCGGTAGCCATCCAGGAAGGTGGCGCCGTAGGGGGCGACATCTTTGTCGTTTACGATGCAGTCCAGCAGGTGGGTGAACTCGTGAACAAAGGTGTGTTCCCAGCCGATCACATGACCCTGGGGCCACCAGTTGGACCACCAGGGATGGTAGGGTTCGCTGACGAGGACGTTCTTGAACCCCTGCGTCTCCTTGGGCTCCTCTCCGAACCAGTAGACACCAAGCTCGTTGAGGCGCTCCAGATCGAAGACGATCGAGCCGTTCTCCCCGTTGATCTCGAGTACCTCGTAGTTCTTGCGCCCCGCTGCGAAGCGCGTGGCCTCAAGCGTGCCGATGGCCCCGTTGTCAAACCCCACGGTGGCGACGAAAGCATCCGGGCACTCGACGGTGGCTAACGATCCGTCACCGGTGGGGCGCTCCTGGACGAACGTGCGGGTCATCGCCGATACGGAGTCGACCTCGCCGACCAAAAAGCGGCCCAGGTCGATGATGTGCGCGCCCAGATCGCCCAGCACGCCGCCGCTGCCGGCCACATTCTTGTCCAAGCGCCAGGTCATAGGCATGTTGTAGGCCGGCAGGACCCATTCCTGCAGATAGCTGGCGCGGTAGTGGAAGATGCGACCGAGCTTGCCGCTCTCGATGAGTTCGCGCGCCAGGCGGATGGCCGGCAGGAAGCGGTAGTTGTAGCCAACCATGTGTTTGATCCCGGCTATTTCCACAGCGTCCAGCATGGCCTTGGATTCCTCGGGGCTGCGGGATAGGGGTTTTTCGCAGAAGATATGCTTTCCGGCTTTTGCCGCCGCGATCGAGGGCTCTGCGTGGATGTTGTTGGTGCCGCCATTGTCGAAGATCTGGACCTCGTCGTCCGCGATCAGATCCCGCCAGTCGGTGTATGCCTTCTTGTAGCTGTAGCGCTGTGCCGCCGCGGTCACGGCCTCTTTGTTGCGCCCGCAGATGGCAGTGAGCTCCGGCACCGCCGGAGGCGGGTACATCATATAGGGGATCTTCTTCCACGCATTGGTGTGCGCCTTACCCATAAAGGCGTAACCGAGCATGCCGATGCCGAGTTTGGGCGCTTCCTTCTCAGTCTTTGCGCTTGTCATTGAGGTGAATCCGCCGCCTCCTGCCATTGGGTCCTCCTTCGGAGATAACTTTCAGCTTCCGGTGAACAGCTGTTAGGAAACCGTTGTCAGTGAACGGTTGTCAGTTGTCAGTTACGGGTTGCACGTTACAGGTTGTCGGCTGACCGCACGTTTTACTTGACCCGAGCCGGCTTTAACCCGGCCGGGTGAATCCACGGCTAGCATGGTCTGGGCGGACCGGACTACTCGCTCGCGAAGGCCGCGTCGAAGGCGACCGTCGAGGGGGTGAAGTCCTGGCTGCGGACCATCTTGAGTGCTTCGGGCGCGCCGAATTCGCGATCCATGCCGCTATCCTCCCACTCGACCGAGAGCGGGCCGTTGTAGCCGGCGCGGTTGAGCGAGCGGATGATGGGGTCCCACTTGACGTCACCGTGGCCAGGCGAGACGAAGTCCCAGCCGCGCTGCGCGTCGCCGAAGTCCAAGTGCGAGGAGAGGATGCTGCTGCGACCATTGAGCTGGACGCGCGAGTCCTTGACGTGTACGTGGAAGATGTGGTCCGCGAACTCATCGATGAAGGCCACCGGATCGACGAACTGGTGGATCAGGTGGCTGGGATCGAAGTTGATGCCGAAGCTGGGATGGTAGTCGATGGCCTTGAGCGCCCGTGCCGTCGTGACGATGTCGTAGGCGATCTCGGTGGGGTGGACCTCCAGCCCGAACTTGATGCCCTCAGCCTTGAAGACGTCCAGGATGGGCAGCCAGCGCCTGGCGAAGTCCTCGTAACCGGCGTCGATATCGGCCTGGCTGGTGGGCGGGAAGAAGTAGAGCATCGCCCAGACGGCGCTGCCGGTGAAGCCGTTGACGATGTCCACGCCGAATTTCTTGGCGGCGCGGGCGGTGTCCTTAATCTCCTCGGCGGCGCGCTGACGCACGCCTTCGGGATCGCCGTCGCCCCAGAGACGCGGCGGCAGGACGCCTTGGTGTCGCTGGTCGATGGGATCGCAGACGCACTGGCCCACAAGGTGGTTGCTGATGGCGTAGCACGTCAGGCCGTATTTGTTCAGGATGTCCCAACGGTTCTGTACGTAGCCGTCATCTGCCAGGGCCTTGTCGACCTCGAAGTGATCACCCCAACATGCGAGTTCGAGACCGTCATAGCCCCAATCGCCGGCTTTCTTGGCGACGTCTTCCAGGGTCAGATCTGCCCATTGTCCGGTAAAGAGAGTAACAGGTCGTGCCATTGCTTGAGCTCCTTTCTCGTAAAGAGGTAACGGTGTGCTGAGTCCAGGTCGCAACCTATGCTGACGTGGCTAATTGTGACACAGCTTGTCCTAGCTTTGCACGCCCAGAGTGTAGTAGAGCATCCGGTTTCGTGCAAGTAGGGGCATCTGGAGGGCGTACGCATGTCCACAAGAGCCTCGTACAGACGTGCCGGTGGCACGTCTTCTGGGACGGTCAGGACTGCAGCTGGTGGCGCAGTCACCGCGGAAGGCACCCAGACGCCCCGCCGGGGCGTCTGGGCCGTGTCCCGGGTGTTCCAGGGCATTCCACAATGGAACTCTTTGGCACCCGACTGGTCCGTAGAGCCAGAAGACGATCCAGCGAACTCGAGAGTTGCCCGATCGTCTGTACGGCAGAAGGAGGCGCCTCTCCGGTGTGCAGTGGCGTCCATCGATCAGGTTGAGATCGACATGCGTACGCCCTGGGGGCATTTGAAATGGATGGGTTGTTCCATCCATTTCAAATGCCTCTTTGTGGGCTAGTATCTGTTCACGATGATTTAGATATAACTGGGTAGAGGCGCTTAAGCTTGTTGCGCGCATCGATAGAAGTGAACTGCCAGTTGACCGTAGCACGCTGCTCGTTACGCGACTTCTCCCAGGCAGTGACTTCGCGGCGTAGCGTTTCTTCATCAGGAATACGCTCCGCAAGGCATTGTTCACACAAGACGCCAATCTCGATTTCGGCCATATCCAGCCAACTACCGTGCTTGGGAGTGTAATGAAACTCCAGACGATTCAGAATGCGTTTCGCTTCCGCGGGCGCGAAGGCCTCATAGAGCGCCGCCGGGGTATGCGTGTTCAGATTATCCAGTACCACCACAACCTTGTCAGCCGCGGGGAAAACGTCGTCGACCAAGTAGCGCATACACTGCGCAAAATCAACTTTGGTGCGCTGCTGGGTGACTTGCACATGTCGCCAACCCCCCAAAACCTGAAAGAACATAAAGAGATTGCGTGTACCCTTGCGTTGGTATTCGTAATTATAGTACTCGGGGCAGCCAGGCTTGGCCGGCAAAGGCTGACGTGTCTCCGCGATCAACTGCAGCGGATGTTCGTCAAAACACACCTGCGGTCTGTGAGGATCATAGGGCAGCGCATACAGGTCCAAAACGTCCTCCATATGCCAGACAATTTCAGTTCCAACGGTGGGAATGCACCATTTCTTTTTTACTCCAAGTCGGACGTGTTTCTTTTAAGATTCTTCCGCACAGCCTCGTACGAGATGCTGTCGACCACGTGCAATGCTATTGAGCGATCTGCCAACAACTGTAATGTCCACCGCTTACGTCCCTCTGGCGGTTTGCTGTGCGCCAAGGTCTCCAGTACCGCTACGCCCTTTTCATCCAGCTTCCGCTTCCCGCCTGGACGGGGTTGCTCATTCAGCGCGCCTTCCAGATTGCTTTCCACGAACCTTTGCCGCGTACGTTGCGCCGTCGCGATGCCCGTATGCAACACGTCGGCGATTGCGCGATCGCTTTGCCCTTCGTCGGCAAGCAGCAGAATCCGGGCGCGATTCAGCTTGCGGGCTGAATGCTTACCGCTCTTGATGTACTGCAGTAAGCTGCTTCGTTCCTCTTCCGTGAGGTCAACCATATAGATCTTCTTGGGCATCATGCTCCTCCTGTACTGGCTACGTTGTTCTCAGCTTCCTACAGGAAGAAAGTTTATCAAAATTCTGGTGAAAAGGTACTAGAAGGCTCAGGCGGGGTTCAGTGATTGGCTCCATGTCAGCAGGTCTCGCGTTGTCTCCAGCAGAGAGCGGGTCTGGAATCCCAGTTCGCGCCGGGCTTTCTCCGAGCTGAAGCGTGCGTTTTCATGTAAGGTGCGCAGGGCGTAGGGGGTGAACTGCGGCTTGATGTGTGCCAGGCGGTAGATGTGCTGTGCCGCGCCGGCACAGGCAGTGGCTAGTCGCCACGGCAAGACGAGGTGGCCGGAGCAGACGTTGGCAGCCCGTTGGATTGTGGCCTTCGCCTCCTGCAAGGTCGCGTAGGTTCCGGCGAGGATGTAGATCTCGCCCACTCGCCCCTTGTCTCGGGCGAGCGTCAGACCGTGTGCGACATCGCGCACATCCACGAAATCATACGCGCCGGGGACGAGGAACTGGAAGCGCTGCTTGGCAAAGCGGATCAATGTGCTTCCGAGTAGCGACCCGCGAAAATCGTAGGGCCCGACGATAGCGGACGGGCAGGCGATGACGGCATTGAGCCCCTGTTTGACGCTCTCCAACACCGCAAGTGTGCCCTGGGCTTTGGTCATATCGTAGGTCCCTGCGGCGTTCTCAACAGCCAGAGGAATGGTCTCATCGACCATTGTCCCCTCCGGCATACGCTGGAAGGCGTGGACGGAGCTGACGTGAACAAAGCGCTGCACGCCGGCATTCAACGCGGCGGTGGCGACGTTGCGGACACCCTCGACGTTGACGCGCTGCATCAGGGTGTTGGCACCCGGCAAGATTGAGATGATGCCCGCGAGGTGATAGACGGTATTGACACCTGCCATGGCGCTTTCCAGGGACTCCGGGTCAAGGACATTGCCCTCTACACACTCAACGTCAAGGCCATCCAGGGGGCAATGGATGTCGTTGGGCAGCAGCAGCGCGCGGACGCGTTCACCCCGAGAGACGAGTTCCCGCGCCAATACATTGCCAAGGTGCCCGGTGGCACCGGTTATCAGGTTCATCGTTCACTCCTCCTCATACTGTCCAGCACGATCCGGATACTCCTCTCGGCAACCCTCCCCCAGTCTGCGCCGGTGGGGTCCAGCAGGCCTTGAAAGAAGAGCCCGCTGGTCACAGAGAGGAATACCTGACCACCAGCGGCAGGGTCGATGGGGGAGAGTGTACCCTCTGCTACACCGAGCTCTATGAGATCTACGAAGAATTGCTGAAAAGTACGGTAATGAGAGAGAACTGCCTGGCGCATAGCTTCATCACGGCTAGCCTGCGTCCAGAACTCCATAATGAGGGCCAACTGCTGTGTCCGCGATGTCAGGATATCCTGGAACTTGCGCGACATTGCCAGAATTCGATCGGGTACCGTGCCGTTGTCTGGCTCCGGCTGTTCAAGTGCGCGATTGAGCTCCTGCAGCCATACATCGACGAGCGTGAGAAAGAGAGCTTGCTTGGTCTGGAAGTGATAGTAGAAGGCGCCCTTGCTCACCCCGGCACGCTCGCAGATCTCGGCAACGCCGGTGGCGTCGTACCCTTGTTCCGCGAATGCAACAGCCGCGGCGGCCAAAATGCGTGCTTTCGTAGCCTCACTGCGTTGCTGGTTCGCCATATGGCCCTCCAGGAGCCGTAGATAAATCCGACCGGTTGGTATGTTATCATGAATCCGATGATGATCAAGGTACTGGCACAGAGGATCAGGGGTACGCATCTGGTCAACTCCTGGGCAAGGACTGTCATCCCGAGCGCAGTCGAGGGATCTCTCTCCCTCAATCGCACACGCCGCCGCGAGGCCCTAGATCCCTCGACTGTCACGCTTTCCCGTGCGGGTGTCCGGTTGACCCGCTCGGGATGACGGTAACTGTGCCTGTAGGCTGAGATGCGTAAGCCCTGCACAGAGGATAGGTTGACGCAAGGTGGTGCCGTGCTACATTAGCCGTGTTGCTGCGGCACAGATCCTCAGTCCAGAGGGTGGGGATATCGTCGATCTGGCGTTTTCGCAATTCTGTCTACGGAGCATGCGAATGACACACGAATTGACTGCGGTCTTGGTTGGGTGTGGCGGCATCAGCCGTCAGTGGCTGCGCACGATCACGCAACTGGAGGATTTCCGGCTGGTATCGATGGTCGATTTGGACGAGGCCACGGCTCGGGCGCGGGCTGAGGAGTTCGAGCTAGCCGATGTGGAGATCTCCACGGATCTGGCGGCGACGCTCGAACAGGTACAGCCCGACATCGTCTTCGACTGCACGGTGCCCACGGCGCACCATCCGGTGACGCTGGCAGCGCTGGAACACGGTTGCCACGTGATGGGCGAGAAGCCGCTGGCGGACTCGCTGGACCACGCCCGCGAGATGATCGCGGCGGCGGAGGCTGCGGGCAAGCTGTATGGTGTGATGCAGAACCGCCGGTACGATCCGAACATCCGCCGCCTGAAGGCCTTCCTGGACTCGGGGGTACTGGGCCGGCTGACCACGGTGAACTGCGATTTCTACATCGGAGCGCACTTCGGCGGCTTCCGTGATCATATGGCTCACGTGCTGCTGGTCGACATGGCGATTCACACGTTCGACGCGGCGCGCCTTCTGATGGGTGCCGATGCGACCGCCGTCTATTGCCGGGAGTGGAATCCGCCCGGATCGTGGTATGACCAGGATGCCTCGGCGGTGGCGATCTTCGAGATGACCGACGAGCTGGTCTACACCTATCGCGGCAGCTGGTGCGCCGAGGGGCTGAACACCACGTGGGAGAGCCGCTGGCACATCATCGGTGAGCAGGGCAGCGTGATCTGGGACGGTGCGGAGGGATTCAAGGCACAGGTGGTGGACAAGGCGGGCGGCTTCTTCTCCGAGTGGATGGAAGTGGAGGTGCCGGAGGTCGATGGTCCGACAAAGCACGGCGGACACGCGGGGGCGATCCGCGAGTTCGTGAATTGCGTGCGAAGCGGCTGTGTGCCCGAGACTATCTGTCACGACAATGTGAAGAGCCTGGCGATGGTCTTCGGGGCCGTGGAGAGCGCTGAGACCGGCCGACGGGTGGAGATCGCGGTCTA
>Ga0210003_1003784_pt1 | contig 12185 bp, 11 predicted proteins | sample LantaG_FD_182804 | JGI IMG/M metagenome (GOLD analysis project Ga0210003, IMG submission 182804) | Deep subsurface microbial communities from Baltic Sea to uncover new lineages of life (NeLLi) - Landsort_02402 metaG (SPAdes) (version 2) | ecosystem: Environmental > Aquatic > Marine > Oceanic >...
AGAAATTTGCCCCAAGGATAAATTTAGCTTTTCTTTTAAATCTTTAAAAGCTATATGAAAGCTTTTATCTGTATAATTTTTATAGATTTCCAACAACCTTGAATGCCCCATTTGTTATTCTTTCAAGGTTTTATTAGAACTTTTAGAGCTTTCTTATTTTTCATTAATTCAAATCCTTCAAAAATTCTCTCCAGAGGAAGTACATGGGTTATCAGTTTTTCAGCGTTTATTTTACCTTCCTTAATAAGTTCCAGAGATAAGATCAGATGCCTTATTTCCTGTCCAAAATGCCCCATAAGGTGAAGGTCGTTATAGTGTATGGTATTGGCATTCAACCTAATAACAGAATTTTCTTTGGGCAAGCCACCAAACAGGACAATAATTGCCCTTTTTTTAACTATTTCAATAGCTTGTTCTATGGCTGCGGAAGAGGGCGCTGCAACTATTACCTTATCCACTCCATATCCTCCAGTAATCTCCTTTACTCTATTTTTTACATTGGTACTACTTCCATTAATATATTCATCAGCCTCAAATGCTTTTGCCATTTCAAGCCTTTCCGGGGAGATATCTATCATTATTACCTTTGAAGCTCCCCGGAGTTTAGCCACCTGAATATGTATGCATCCAATAGGTCCGGCACCAAATATAGCTATCTGATCACCGATTGTTATACCTGCTCTTTCCTAGGCATAGAGACAGGAGGATGGTGGTTCACATACCGCAGCGTGTTTAAATGTCAAATCTTCAGGAATTGACACAATCAGCCCCCTTTCAAATGCCTCTCTGGGGATTGGCATAAATTCTTCAAATCCTCCCGGATATTGAAAGCCAATTTCACGCAAGTTTTCACACATGATAAACATTTTATTCTGACAATAATAGCATGAACCACAATAAACTATTGGTGACATGGCCAAGCGGTCTCCTATTTTATAAATACTGTGATTTTTATCTATTTCCACTACTTCTCCAGCTACTTCATGCCCGGTTACAATAGGGGGTTTGATCTTATCTGTTCCAAAGTAATAATTCCTGACATCTCCACCACAAATACCTACATATTTTACTTTTAGAATAACCCCACCTGGTTGGCATTTAGGATAGCCAACTTCTTCTATTCTGAGATCTTTCACACCGTAATATACAGCTGCTTTCATTTCAGTTCCTCCAAAATATCTGTTAGTTACTATTTAAGCTATCAATTTGGATATACTCTATAAGGTTTAGGTTTTTCAAATCCTGGATCAGATTCATAGATACAGCTGGTGAATTTCAAATCTACTTCAGAATTTATAAAGCTAAATCGCCTACCATACCAGCTTCCACTTTGAATTATATGCATACCTTTATGGTTAACTAGTTCCAAGAAATTGCACAGGTTGTCAACCTCAAATGAAACAAAACAAGGACCCTGACTGAATTTTTTAATAAATGTTGAGAATATACTGGTATTGTCTTTAGGCTGGATAAGAGCAAGTTCTACATCTTCTAAATTACATACTGCCATTTCAAAATAATACGGAACTTTTTTGCCCATGATTCTCATATCTTCTACTTCCTTTGGATTAAATCTGTAAAATTTCCACGGTCCAATGGTGTACTTATCGTTTAAATTTTGTACAGTTCTAACTAAATCTAAGACTACAATTCCTATCTGCGACATCTTCAAAAAAACTGGACTATTATCTTTTTTTTCATTTTCTTTACCTGGGTATATTTCTTTTGGGGGTCTCCTTTTAAAACCAGGCAGGTTGACTGATGTTTCAATAATGTGACCTGCATCACGTTCCGTATCAAAATATATATACTTGTGCTTCCCTGTCAAGTTTCCAAACTGAGATACTATAACACCTCTATTCTTTAAAACATTTAATGCTTGGTCATAATCAGAAACATCATAGTTTATATGTTGTATCCCTTCGCCACGCATGTTTAAGAAATTATAGTAAATACTTTTGTTATCGAGAGGTTCAATTATTTCAAAATCAATATTCATCTTTTTACAGGTAGCAACTGTCATCCTGTAATCTATCTTTCTTCCATGGACCTGCATGTCCTCAACTATTTCTGGTCCAAATTCCCATAAATTCCAGGGTCCTATTCCATAATTATTAATGTATTTTCTAACAGTCTGTCTTACATTTTTAGTAACTATTCCTATTTGGTGAATATTTTTAAATATTTTTTTTACAGACATTGCAAACAATGACTTTCTCTTAAAATTTGAGTTTTTTATTGATAATTATTGTCTTTTTGAATAGAGATTTTTCCCTGTATAAGATCTTATTTTATTGACCCGCAAAGCACGGTTTGATTTTTCCAGATTAGCTTCTAATTCATCTTTTCTCTTAAGAATTATATTTATATATAAACTTTCTAGTATAAACAGCTCGGCTATCCTTTTTGACATAATCTCACCCATTATACTTTCTGCAAATGATGCAGTAAGTAGTAGAACATCAGAGTTTCTAGCTAACGGAGACAAAGGGTAGTTTGTTATGCTAATAATTTTTATTCCCTGAAGCCTGGCATATTTAACTAGATCGAATATATTTTTAGTTCTACCAGAATGAGATATAGCGATTAACACATCATTTTTAGATAAACTGGTTATCGCAACAAGCTGTGCATCCGTTTCTAAAGCAACTGTAGCATTAAGTCCTACTCTAATGAACTTTAAGTATCCTGCTCTTGCAACAATTGAGGCATCACCTTCACCACAAAAGACAATTTTCTTTGCATTACATAGATAATCTACAGCTTTGCTAAATTCATTTATATTAATAACATTGGCGGTATCCTTAAGAGACTGTATTGAAGCATCAAGCACTTTTTTGATTATGGTTTCATAATCATCAATTTTACTGATAGTATCATAAAGTTTTGTAGACTTTTTATCTTTAACATCCATCAATTCAGCTTTTAATTCAGCAAAACCACTATAACCTAATTTTTGTGCGAGCCTGACAATAGTAGCGTTACTACAATTTGCAGCCTCAGCAACTTTAAATACTGTCGAAGTCCTAAATAATTCAGTTTCCTCAATAAGAATATTAGCAGCTTTTTTTTCTGCTGTTTTTAATGAATTATATACAGCAAGTAATTTTATAATACAATCATGGGGCAATTTATCCATGCACTTTTCTCTTATTTTGAGATACAATTTCCACGCTCTCTTTTTTAACTATTGACTTTTATCATTTTAAATTAAAGTATACACAGTCAAATATGCTCATAATTTAAATACTACTTTAAGCGATTTACCACCCAGAGCATAATCAACGCCTTTGTGAAAATCTTTTATATCTAATACATGAGTAACTATTTTGTCTGCTGGTATTTTACCAGTATTTATAAGTTCCAGGGCGTTTAGAAAATGTATTGGACCATAACTTGAAGTACCAATAACAGTTAGTGAGTTATAATGTATTAAATTTGTATCAATATTCGGTCTGCTGTCATTATGTTTTAAGCCACCAAAAAATGCAATTTTCCCGCCTCTCTTAGAAGACTCTACAGCCTGAACCTGAGTTATTGCAGCAGGATTTGCCGTTATTATTTTATCAGCACCTAATCCTCTAGTAATTTTTTTTATTTCTACAACCAAATCTAATTTTTTAACATTTAAAATAATATCGGGTTTAAAAATCCTGCACATGTTTAAACGTTCTTCATTTACATCAGCAATAATAACTTTTTTAGCTCCCCTTGCTTTTGCTAATGCAATATGTATGCATCCTATAGGTCCTGCACCTATAATTAAAACTGTATCGCTTAACTCTATATCTAGTTTTTCTTGCGCACTTATACAGGAAGCTGCTGGCTCAGCAATAGTGGCATAAGATTCGTCTAATCCTTTAGGGATAAGTTGTATATTTCCTAAGGTGAGCGCTTCTTTAGGTATAGCCATATACTCTGCAAAACCTCCTTGCCAGTGTTGGGCAAGTTCTCTTCTATTTATACAACATTGAAACTCTCCCGAAATACAAAATTCACACTTTCCACAATATATATTTGGACCAACAGCTATTTTATCCCCATTATTAAAATACCCACTATATTCTCTGCCAGTTTCAACTACTATACCACTTATTTCGTGCCCTATAACAGCTGGCATCTTTACATTTCTGTGGCCAAATTTAATTGTTCTCAAATCTGACCCACATAAACCACAATATAAAACCTTTATCAATATTCCCTTCTTGGGACATTCAGGTACATTTACCAATTCTAAATCATAGTCATTTAGATCTCTTAAAAATATTACTTTCATTTTTTCTTTCATCTAGTAACTCCAAAAATCATTCAGCATCTTTTTTAAACCATTATTTTATCTTGAATTCTTCTAAGCTGGAGTAAAACGGAATTATCTTCATCAAAATCTACCATATCGTAAGTTAATATTTCATCTTTATGTACATTTACTTTCAATTTAGCACCATAAGCAAGGCCTAGTGGTAGCATATTGTTTTCCTTTGCTATTTCCGCAAGTTCTATAGAGCCCCTATAACAATATTCACCAATCCGATCAAGGATTTCACCTTTTTTAAGGTCTCTTTTTGCAACAGCTATACACTCTGAAACTAATTTTTTCATTGGATGTGCAGTAGACTCTCTATAAATTACAGCCTGTGCAATTGTTAATGGAGTCTCTGCACCGCAAAGGTGATATGGTCTATAAAGAAGATAGTTTGGCCCATCACCCATACCTCTTTGCTTTAGACCGTTTATTAACATTTTATTTTGAACTGTAAAGATTATAAATACACCTGGTGCTACATTACCAATAGAATAATCTACTACACCATATTTATTTAATATACCGCCCTGGTCAATTAATGAAAAAGTTTTCGTCAATTCATCTATATCGCAGTTTGGTCCATGCATTCCACGAATATCGGGCACTAGTCCAGTGGCATTTGAAACAGCAGCCATCTCGATCATTGTCTTTGAACCATCAATGAACTCAACAAGCATTCTTGGATTCATTTCACGCTTGGCAGCTATTTCCTTATAATCTTCAGGTGTTGCATAAATATCTAATGGATTATTTTTTCCTTTACCCGCTGCAATAACATCATATCCTATTGCTTTTGAAAAATGATATAACTCGATTATGGCTCCAGGCTCATCTCCTGCCGTAAGAGAATAAATAATTCCAGCATTGCTAGCAAGTTTATTCAATATTGGCCCGATAGTGATATCACATTCTACATTCATCATTACTATGTGTTTTCTATTATTGATACACTCAAACGCTATGCTAGCTCCTAATTCTGGTAATCCCGTGCAATCTACTATTACATCAACGGTACTTAGATTAACTGCCAGCTTATAATCCTTTGAAACAATCAATTTACCATTTTTAGAAGCCTTTTCTGCTTCATCAAGTTTATCTATATAGACTGCTTTATTCTCAAGACCTGCATTTTCCAGGGCACTTTGTACCTTTTCTTGATCAATATCCACGGCAATATCAATATTTATTCCCTTCATTAAGCTGATCTGGGATATTATTTCTCCTCCCATTTGTCCAACACCGATTATTCCCACTATTATAGGATTGCCCTCATCATCCAGCTCTCGAAGTTTTCTATCTATTCCATACATCTAATTTTTCTCCTTTTCAAATATTAAGGCAAAGCATGATTGCAATCATTTATTTTTATCACTGATACAAAACCCATTGGGAAACTCTGGATCAAGCTGGTATTCAACAATCCTCTCAAGAAATCTTAGATATTCAATGCCATCCCTGCAGGCTGTATCGGAATCAGGGATCATTGGAGCACTTTCTATGGTGCAGTATCCCTTATATTTAATCTTTTTTAATGCTCTTATTATAGATTTGAAATCTATATTACCATATCCCGGTGTAAGGGAATTGGAATCCCTGAAATGCATGTGCCATAGCAGTGGACTTACATCGATTATTGCCTCATAAGGATTTAATTCTTCGATATTGGCATGAAACCAGTCTATCTGTATTCCAATGTTATTCATTTCTACCAGCTCTATCAATTTTTTATGATTTGAGACAGTATTTACATATTTACCCATTTCCAGATGATTTGTTGCTTCAAAAACTATCCTTATGTCTTTCTTTTTTGCATATTTACACATTTCCCTTAAAGACTTAATGGCTATTTCAGTGCATTCTTTTAAATTGTCTTTATTGATATTGGTATGTATAGCTACCGCGACTGTAACAAGGGGGGATCCAATCTCTGAAGAGAAATCTATCGACGTCTTTGTCTCCTTTACCGCAAGTTCCGCAGTTTTTTCCTCCGTAAGTGTCTTGTAATCCGGGCTATATGGGTCCCACTCTTCACCCCAGCATTCATTTACACAAGATATGTCAAGACCATAAGATTCCTTAAGCTTCCTGTGCATAGTTGCATATTTTTCGATATCAATGCCCAGACCGTATCTGCCTTTTGGAGGAGTTACTTCAATTGCATCATAGTTGAATTTTTTTAACCTTCTGTATGACAACTCTGGCCTGAGATACGATTCCTCCTGGCCAAAAGTTAGTTGGAAATAGCTATATTTCATCTTTAACATATCTCTCCCCTTGGATCTTTATAAACTTCTGAACTGATCCACATATGTTCACCAATATAATCATTTTCCCTCAAATCTTATTCTCAGAGAATCAGCGTACATCGCTAAAACTCTTTTTAACCAGTTAATAAAATACAAATACTTGTTTTATGCGAATATTAGAAAAATTTTTTTTGAGATTTGTTCGGGGATTATACTTGTAATATTTATCTGAACAGATCTCATATTTTTTTACCATATGACCTCATTTCAATTTTCTGTACCTTTAATTAATATCCCGCTTTTTCACCTCTTTCTTCATTACTTCCAAGATTTTAAAAATATATACATACATCAATGCTTTTTTCTTACCAATGCTAAACCCAGGAAACTATCTTTCAGGCTATTGTAAACTCTTTTAAAAAGTTCAAAATAATCCATATATATCTCATGATTTCTTTTATCGGGTTCTAAATAATCAACGTATTCGGTCTTTTCTTTTGTAATCGAATAATCTTTTATTCCACCCTCTGATACAGCAGCCAATACAGCATCCCCAAAAGGTGCTCCTTCCCTTCTTTTTACAAGACAGGTCGGGTAATTGAATACATCTGTAATAATCTTTCTCCAAATCCAGCTTTTTGCTCCGCCTTCATTTAATACAATCGGATAATTAATTTTCTTACCACTTTGTTTGATAATTCTAAAATTATCATATAAAGCAAAGGCTACTCCTTCCATAGTTGCTCTTATGATATGTGCCTTACCATGTAATAAAGTTAATCCAAACACTACTCCTCTTGCGTTTATATCCCATATTGGAGACCTCTCACCCATTAAAAATGGTAAAATTATAAGCCCTTCGGATCCGGGATTGATTCCTTCAGCCATATCGTCAAATATTTCATAAATATTCTTATTTGATTCTTTTCCCAAAGATATCTCATCATACCAATATCTATCTCTTATATATCTTAATGATTGACCTCCGGTAGTAGTAGTTGGTACTGTGATATAAGTGTCTTCGCTATTAATAGTATAAGCAAAAGTAATCATGCTATCTAAGAAATTCGTATCTTTATGTATTATTCCAAAATTACCGCAAGTACCGAGATTCATCTGAATATCACCAGGTTCTATTGCGCCTGCTCCCAACCAACTCGCATTACAGTCTACCTGACCACCGCATACAAGGGTTCCACTTTTAAGTCCGCTTTCTTTTGCACTTTGTTGACTGACCTCTCCGATAATATCATCACATGCTGATAGGTCTGGTAATAGAGATTTATCAATTCCAATCATTTCAAGTATTTCCTGTTTAAATAATCTAGTCCTTATATCGTATGCAACTCCGTAACACCATGCTCCCGAGTAGTGTATTGTATTCTTTCCAGTCAGTTTATACCTAATAAATGAATCTATAGTTAATGCTTTGTGTATTTTCTTAAAATCATCAGGTCTATTTTTCTTTTCCCACATCAGATTGATTATGCTTGGATGATCTTCAAGCCTGTTTCCGGTTATTTCAAAGATTTTTCTCTCTCCTATATTATTTTTAATCCATTCTACTTGTTCAATTGCTCTTCTATCCATTAAATTATATGCATTGTTAATAGGGTTTCCTTTTTTATCAATCATTACCATACAGGGCATTGCGGAAGAAATTCCAATGCATTTTATATCACGGGCAAATATTTTAGCTTCTTTGATGCATTTCTTGATTAATTCACATGTGATTTTCCAATACTGTAGCGGGTCGTGTTCTGACCAACCATGATGGAGATTAATAATCGGGTATTCTCTAAAAGCATAACTCAGAACTGAGGCCTGGTCATTTATAATGCACGCCTTTGCACCACCAGTACCATAATCTAACCCTAAATAGCATTTATACAATTATATTATCACCTATTTAACCTTTGAAGGTAATTCTTAGAAAAATAAATAATCAAAATTACATATTACAATATTATTTATGTAATAATTAAATTGAATATTTAGTAATTTCTATCATATTAAGCATATTTTGTACATTATCTTAAGTTTTGTCAATAACAAATTACAAATTAATTAATGTAATTTGTAATTTTTCACTTATATTTCAGAATAAATGTTTACTTTATAGTTAAAGAAATATGGGAACATATTTTAAAAAAATATCTTTTCCTCTCAATATCCAATACTTGCTCCTATTGATATAATAAAAGCTCAATGCTTTTAAATAATATAATAGGGATATGCACTTGACTCTTGTACATACTATATGTTGTGGTTCAAGAAATAAATCGACCTTCCCTTATATCATGTTTCATAACAGGTGGGGTTACCACTGCTTGCTTGAGTAACCGGTAAAAAAGCTTCCCTCTGTAACGAGAAGTTCGTCTGTTAAAACGAAAGTTAAACTCACCCAAATAATAATCCAAAAGGGGGAGACTGTACCGCTCCCTGATAGGTACCCTGAAGCCAGTTCTTGAGAAGTCCCGCAACTTGACTTGCCAGAGGCAACAGGTTAACCCCCAACATCAGCGCTCTGGCGTGCTACAATATGCTGATAGCCCGTATTTTTTTATAGCGCTTATGTCCATAATATTGCATGTAATTTAATTATTATACATACCATATTTAATTATTATACATAGCGAATTCTTTGCCTGTGTGGGATTTTTCGGTCCTTGGGAAAGCTTTTTATTTCCTATTACTTACCATTCAGGAAGTTAGAGTTTAATTGATAATTTTAGGACAGGCTCATAGGAACGTATTAGTTCAACAGTTCTTTCTGTAATGAAGCCCCTGGAGAAAGCTGGCACGCTACAAAAATATTTCTACATGTTTTCAACTTCTACCATATAAAATACAGCTTATAGATTTTATGAACCGGACATTCCTGTTAACTTCTTTAAAATTTTAATACTTTACAGCTAGCTATTACTTTATTTACCTTACTTATGCCAGAAAGTTTTCCATCCCAGATAATTTCCAAATGCTTCATTTAAGATAGCTGCACAGTAAGATCTATTCATGGCAACATGATGTTCAAAACCATTTTTACAAATTAGATCCATAAGCCCTTGAAGATCTTTAAGCTTACAAACAGCGCTTCCTCCTGGAGTATTTACAGGATCATCGGTAAATTCACCTTCACCAAAATATACTTTAATAATTCCTGCGTTATCATCGGTTGATATCTTGGCATAAGTTAGAGGGCCAGAAGCTACCTGGGCTTTGCATGCACCAAAACATATATCATATCCTACTGAGTTTCCCAAAACATCAAGGTTTGATATTTCAAAATCTTTTCCTTTTCCTATAAAACTTCTTGGATAATTAGAACAGTGGATATTTATACATTTATTCCTATCATCAAGGTAGTTATTGTTCCAATCAAGATATCCAGACGGCTCACTGCTTGCAAGATTCAATGCATACATTGATAATGCACCTGTTATATCAGTTTCACAAGCCATCGGAAAACCTTCCTCCCCCATCATACTCATCGGCAGGCATGTAGCACAGCCATAATTATTTTGTATTGAGGACCAGCATTGGATAGCACCTGCTACGCACCTATTGTCTTTCATAAATTTTTTAATTACTAGATTTAATTTTGCCGATTTTATTATGGCTTCTTCCTTTATATAATCCGCAACATTGCCATACTGTTTTATTTCAGCAACTTTTGCTTTTACCTGAGGTAAATTATTGCTGATTTTTTTTGCATCAAAAATAATTTCGGACAAATCTACGGGTATTACTGTAATACCCGAATTCTGAAGAAGCTTTTCGGAATATCTTACGGTTTGAAAAGGAGCGGGCCTTGTGCCAATCTGAGCCAGCCGAGCAGTTTTTATTCCTTTTACCACTTTGCATACTTTTGAAAAAAATTCTAGATCTTTTTCAAATATTTCACTTTCTATTGGATAGGTATGAAGGCTGGTATTGGTAAACTTTATCTTGTATTGATGCAAGTTATTGCATACAGAAAGTTTGCCGCAAAAAGAATCTCTCCTGTGGCTTATATCCATTTTATCAAGATCATCATCACATGCCTGCACTAAAATGGGGGCATCAATTTTTGCAATATTTAAAGTATTTACTACCCCCAGCTCGTCACCAAAATTAGGTAAACTTACTATTACTCCATCAATTATTTCATGATTTTCTCTAAAGAGTTTGGCACAAATTTCAGCATCCTCATAAGTTTCAATGGCACCATGAGGTGTGTCATTTTCACCGACAATTACATATTTATAGCCTTTTTTATCAAGAAAAGATAACAAGTTTTTTCTACCCTCCTCTGCTAGTTTAGGATTAAAAAATCCTCTAGTTCCTACAATTATGCCAAATGTTGTTGCCATCATTCCGTCTCCTTTTTAATTTTTAAAATAAATTCTTTAATTGGACTATCCGCTTAACTCCCGTATATACTATATATTGTGGTTTTCGGAAATAATAAGAAATTGTACCAGTTGTTACCCCAGAAACTTGGTAATCATAATTCTTACATCCATAAACCTCAAAGTCAAACAAAATTCCATAGTTGAGAGTAAAAAAATCACATATTCTTCCCCCTTTCTTTCTTAATACTTTTAGTCCTGTAGCTTCTGCCATTTATCTTAATAACTGTAGAATGATGCACTACTCTGTCAATTATAGCTGAAACTAAAATGTTGTCGGAGAAGATATCTCCCCATTCTTCAAAACTCTAATTAGTGGCAATATTCTAAATATTATGTTGAGATTTGGTTTGAAGCCTTTGCCATGAAGGGGCAATTTGAATACTTTGCTCCCAATATTAGTCTGGTGCCCTTCAAAGGGGATGCCAGTATTGAATATAAATGGCGAGTGGCCAAAAGACTTGAACAGATGGCTGAACGATATTCTGGTAAACCAATAAAGATTCTCTATTTCGGAGATCTAGATCAAAAGGGATTGGAGATACCGAAAAATGCTTTACGTGATATAAAAAATTGGTGCTCTGTATCATTTGATTTTATTCGAGGGGGACTTAATTTAGGTGATGAAGTTAAATTTAATTTAGGAACTTCCATCGATAAAATCAGTAGTTACCAGTGGGAAAGTTTATCCCATGAGCAGGCCGGTGAACTTATTACTTCTGTTATTAATGGTGTTGTTAGCCAAGGCGTATTTTCTGAAATTGAATCACAGGAACGAGAAGCTACTACAAAATTTAAAAAAATAATTCCTAAAATATTGGAGATGTTAAAGAAGTTTTGAAAAGATTGCATAATGTTAAAAAAGCTAATGGAATTATATAGGGCAAGCTATATATTTGTATTACACATTAACGCATTTCTTATAAGTATTTATATTTTAGGGAAAGCCCCAAACCCCTAATTAATATATTTAAGTTACAACTGCTATGTAAGATTTAAGTTATAATTACTTTTATATTAATATATATTATTACTAATATTATAAGATTTAAAATAGATTAAGTTATAATTAAATACATTTAGTACCTGTTGCCTCATATAAAAATCTAAACGAAAGCTAATACGTTGCCTCATATAAAAATATATATGAAACCAATACAGATTTATAAATTTATAAGAACTTGCTTCTGGATCACCACTCTATAATCACCCAATAGTAGACGTAATTTAGGTTATCGGATTCAA
>Ga0210003_1003785_pt1 | contig 12173 bp, 10 predicted proteins | sample LantaG_FD_182804 | JGI IMG/M metagenome (GOLD analysis project Ga0210003, IMG submission 182804) | Deep subsurface microbial communities from Baltic Sea to uncover new lineages of life (NeLLi) - Landsort_02402 metaG (SPAdes) (version 2) | ecosystem: Environmental > Aquatic > Marine > Oceanic >...
AGCCACTGATGGTGAGAAGGAGACCCAGATTAAAAGTGGGACAGTGGTCTATGTGGCTCCTGAGGAGAAACATCAGTTTAAAAATACCGGTTCTGATACTCTAAAATTTCTCTGCTTAATTCCTATAAAGAAATAAACTTAGCACATAGCATTTAGCGTATATAAAAGATGAAGTTAAAGAACTAGGGACGTATGGCATACGCCCCTAGTTACTCATTATTAATTACTATATTCTATAATTTATTGTGCTTATCTGCTAAGAATTTACTCTACAACAGTAAAATCAATAGTTATCTCAGTGGTCTTTTCAGAAAAAACATCCTTTAAGACTAGCAGAAATTTGTAATCACCTACAGGGAAAGGAGAAGTTTGAGTGAGTGTATTTGTAATAAACAAGTCAAAATTTTTAGAGTGTGAAGTTATATGGTAGTTCAGATAAAATGATTGAATCGATTTATTTTTTAAATTATAATTGATTATTAAAAAAAGTTTACGCTGATTTAGTATTTTTAGAAAAGCTCGTTAGGCATAATTTAAAGTAGTATGGAGGAAAAGTAATGGAATGTAATATCGAAAAAAACAAGAGTAATTGTCCCTGTACTTATAAACCCTGCAGCAGAAAGGGCAAATGTTGTGAGTGTATCACTTACCACAAGAATATGGGTGAACTTCCGGGATGTTTATTTCCTCCCGAAGTAGAGAGAACTTATGACCGTTCAATCGAAAAGTTTATTGAAACATATAAAAAATATTGAAAAGAATTATATAATTATGCAGAATAAATAACATAAAAAGTAATATCGTATTACTTGTAAATAATAGTGATTAAGTTGAAGCTATGGAGCTGAAAATAATATACATTTTTTTAATAGTGGGTAAGATAATCATGGTTGATTTGAGTATTTTAGTAAATACTTTTGCAGGATTCTCTTTCTGTTAAAATAGCATCTAAAGTTATTTGTTTGTTAGGGAGTGTATTCTTTTTAATGCTATTAATTAAAATTTCTGCAGCGATATATCCCATTTTATATTTTTGTTGAGCCATAGTAGTGAGAGGTGGATTAATTAGAGCAGAGGCAAATATATCGTCAATACTAATTATAGAGAGATCATGTGGAATATTTACTTTATTTTCTTTACAATATTTATATACCCCAAATGCCATAAAATCACACATAACAAGAATAGCAGTGGTGTCATTATTGCCAGTAAGTATTTTCCCCGTAGCAGCGTATCCATTTTCAATACTTTCCTTATATTCTTTTATGTAATTTTTATTGTATGGAAGGTTATTAATTTTAAGGGCTTGTTTGTATCCTAGTAGCCGATTATGAAAAATATGAATTTTTTGAGGTGGGGATATTACACCTATTTTTTTATGTCCTAATTTTATTAAGTAACTGGTTGCATCGTATGCTGCTTTAAAATTATTAGTTGATACATATGAACAATTTATATCTGAAATATACCTATCTACTAGAACCATAGGGATTTTTCCATTCATTATTATATCATTTATAATTTTTTTATCTTCCTTTCTCCCAGAGGTTATATTGAGCATCCCATCTATTTTTCTCTCGAAAAGCATCTCTAAGGCTATAACCTGTTTTTTATAATCATCTTCTGTGTTAACAATGATAACACCATAATGATGTTTTTTGCAATAATCATCAACGCCTTTTACTATTTCAGGAAAAAATGGGTTAATAATATTGGGCAGGACCAAGCCGATAGTGTTTGTTTTGTTGGTTCTCATACTTTTAGCAATTAAATTCGGTTTATAGTTAAGTTCTTTACTGATTTTAATAATTTTTTCTTTTGTTTTTCCATTAACTAGTTTTGGGTTGTTAAAAACTCTTGATACAGTCATATGCGAAACATTAGCTTTATTTGCTACATCATATATATTTGTTGTTTTTGATTTTCTCTTCATTTTTATTAAATTGTTATACTCCTAAAATCAATTAAAAATATTGCTTAAAAAATAAAGTTACTTTTTAATAATATTTTCTAATTAGTATTTCCTTTATATAGTGTAACCTTAGTTTATATAAATTTCAAGAAAAAAATAAATTTGACAAGTCGTAACTTATTATGTTATCGTAAACATGTTATCGATAACATGTTTTATTAGTAATAAATTTAAATATTTAAAAGAATAATAAATACTTTTTCTACTTTCATTCCTATAGTGGAAAACATTAAATATAGAAATGATAAATAAAAACAAAAAAAGGAGAGAAGTTATATGTCAGGAAAAGAAATTAGAGTTGCAATTGCTGGAATTGGTTGTTGCACCAGCCATTTAGTACAAGGGATTTACAAATACCACGATGTAGAGGACAACAAAACCTGGGTTCCGGGTCTTATGCATCCAGTATTAGGAGACTATAAGATTAGAGATATTAAATATGTAGCTGCCTTTGATATTGACCGTAATAAAGTCGGGAAAGATTTGGCTGAAGCTATCTTTGCTAAACCAAATAATATGACTAAATTTGCAGAAGTACCCAAGCAAGATGTTGAAGTTAAAATGGGTCCCATATTAGACGGTGCCCCCAAACATCTGAGAGAATTTTATGATGTAGCTGATGATTGTGAACCCTGTGACGTAGTAAAAGAATTAAAAGATTCAAAAGCAGATATTCTTGTAAACTTCATCCCCACAGGATCAGAAAAGGCTGCCAAATTTTACGCAGACTGTGCCATTGAAGCAGGTTGTGCCTTCATAAACTGTATGCCTGAATTTATTTCCAGTAACCAGGAATATGTAGAGAAAGCAAAAAAGGCAGGAGTGCCCTTGATAGGTGATGATATTAAATCCCAAATTGGTGCTACCATTCTTCATCGAGTATTAGCCCAACTTTGTGTTGATAGAGGAATTAAGATAAACAAAACATCTCAATTAAATTTTGCTGGAAATACTGATTTTGTCAATTTAGTAAAAAGAGGAGAGACTAAAGAGTTTTCCAAGAAAGCATCTGTAGAAAGTGTCATTCCTTATAAAACCGAAGTTTCAGTCGGTTTCGGATATATCGGATTGCAGCATGATAATAAAATCTGTCGCCTCTATTTTGAAGGGGAAAATTTTGGCGGGAATCCGGTAAAAATTGTTATGGAGTGCTCCATTGAAGATTCGGCAAATGCCGCAGGGTGTATTATTGATGCCATAAGATATGCAAAAATTGCCCTTGATAGAAAAATAGGTGGTCCCTTATATTCTGTTTCTTCCTATTTAATGAAACATCCTCCTAAATATTACCAAGATGATGAAGCAAAAGAAAATTGCAGTAAATTTATTAAAGGCGAAATAGATTGGTAAGATATGAGCAAAGTAGACATTGCCATATTAGGTCATATATTAAATGAAAAAATAATATTCCCGGATAAAGAAATATGTCCAGTATTAGGTAGTCCTGTAGCTTATTCTTCTTCATGTATGGCTTCTCTGGGAGTAAAAACTGGCATCGTAAGTAAAATTGGAAAAGATTTTCCCAAAGATTTACTTAAAATATTTTGTCAGTTAGGAATAGATCAAGAGGGAATAATCATAGGGGAAAATTCTACCAATGACGAACTTATATATGATAAACAGGGCAATAAGATTGTAAATTTTATTAGCAAGGCAGAAGATATATTTTTTGAAAATATTCCCAGCGCTTATCTTGATGCAAAAATATTATATATATGTCCTATGGATTATGAGATCGACATTAAAGCAATAAAAAAGATTTATAGCCTCGGGAAAATAATGGCTGTTGATATAGGCGGATACGGAGGGGGTACTTCAGATACTCACCCTAAAAAAAAGAGTGGATATGAAATAAAAGAATTATGTCCTTTTTTTGACATTGTAAAAGGATCAATTGAAGATTATCACCATATCTTTGGGGTAGGTTTTGGTGATGAACAGGAAGTATCCAGAAAAATAATTCAGTGGGGAGCAAAGATTAGTCTGATTACCCTCGGAAAAGAAGGCTCTTTTGTAAAAACAAAAGATGAAGAATATTATATTCCGGCATTCCCCACGCCGTTAGATGAAATTTTGGACCGTACTGGCGCCGGCGATTGTTTTTCTGCCGGATTTTTAACTCATTTTTTCCATAATAGAGACCCTTATACTTCTGCGGTCTATGCTTCCGCTACTACTTCCTATGTAATTGAACGAAGTGGAGGAGTGGTGATAGAGAGGATGCCGAAAAAGCAAGAAATAGAGCGAAGAGTCAAGATTATTAATAATCTAACAAAAGACTCTAATGCTTAATAGATGATTATATTCTAAAAAAATATGTAATAAGGAGTGTAAAATTATGAATGAAAAGAAAAAATTAGTAGGCATAGGAGTAATAGGTTGCGGCAGTATTGCTGAAATTGCTCATTTTCCCTCAATTCAGCAGGTTGAAGAAGCTGAGTTAATCGCTGGTTCTGATCCGGTTGAAGAGTATAGAATGCGCGCAGAAAAAAAATGGAAAGCAAAAGCTACTTATAAAGATTACCAGGATATGCTAAAAAGAGATGATATTGATTTAGTGATCATTGCCTCTCCTAATCTTTACCATCACGAACATGCCATTGCCTGTATTCAAGCAGGTAAACATATCATTATTGAAAAACCTTTTGCCTGTACTAATTATGAAGCATGGGATATTGTTAATACCGCAAAAAAATACAATGTTAAAGTAATGGTTGGTTGTAATTACCGTTTTTGGGAACAACATTTAATTGCCAAAAAGTTAATAGAACAAAAAATTATTGGCGAACTCAAGATGGGAAGCTCTAAATCACATGAATCCTGGAATCTTTACCATGAAATGATTTCCTATACAAAATTTAGGAGTGACTCCAAACTGGCCGCTGCGGGAGCTATTTTTGACCTAGGATCTCATATGGTTGATTTATTGTTGTGGCTAATGGGAAAAGAGGTAAAAAGGGTATGTGGGATTGCCAAAAATATAACCAGACCAGATTCTTATACTGTTTTAGATGACTGTGTTTACATACAAATAGAGTTTGCTGATAATTCGTTCGGAATAGTGGATTTGAATAGATTCTCTCCTGTAGTAACCCAAGGTTGTGAATTGTTGGGTACGGAAGGCACAATTTTAACCAGTTCGGAATCCCAAAATCCTTATCAGTCCGCTCCTTTGGCAATTTATACAGATAAAGACTACGATTGGGAAAGTTTACCTGAAATAATCAAGGATTATCGATATCCACAAGTATTTTGGGCTACAGACAATGTAACTAAACCTGTATCTAAAAGATGGGTTTCTATTTATCCTCCTAGAGGATGGGCATATAAAAAGATGATTAAACATTTTATTAATTGTATTGCTTACAATGAAGAACCGATAATAAAGATGGAAGACGGAGCAAAGGATATGGAAGTACTTTGTGCAGTATTTAAATCTATGGAAATAGATGGATGGGTAGATCTCCCTCTAAAAGAAGAGGTAATTCCTCCTCACTTTAAAAAAGGCAAATAAGGGGAAATAAATGGATAACAGTAAAATACTTGAGATTGGTAGAAAAGTTATAAAAGATGAAAGAGAAGTATTGGAAAAATTAGAGAAAAACTTACAGGAAAATTTTATCCTAGCTGCCAAGTTAATAAGTGAATTAAAGGGTCGATTGATTATAACAGGTATAGGGAAAAATGGACATATCGCTAAAAAAATGGCAGCAACTTTTGCCAGCGTAGGAATTCCTTCTTTTTTCGTCCATTCTACAGAAGCTGTTCATGGAGATTTGGGGATGCTAAAGTCAGAAGATATGGTCATTGCTGTTTCGAATAGCGGAGAAACTCAAGAAGTGATTATCTTATTGCCTATTTTAAAAAGCAGAGGAATCAAGGTAATCTCATTAACCGGTAAGGTTAATTCGACCTTAGGGAAAAATAGCGATATTACTCTCGGTCTTTTTTGCGATAAAGAGGCATGCCCATTTAATTTAGCCCCTACCAGCAGTTCTACCGCAACATTGGTGCTCGGAGATGCTTTAGCGCTTACCGCCTCCCAGATTAAAGGCTTTACTAAAGAAGAATATGCGCTTAATCACCCGGGAGGAAGTCTAGGGAAAAAAGTAAGAGGAATGCTAAAATGAATTTTATTAATTTGAAAATATTTTTGGTAAACTGCCTTGTTAAATATACTTTTAATTTATATATTTTTAGCTGATTTTTTTTAGGAATATAATATATAGATAATAGATTACAATATTAATTATATTATTTTCACGGCGCTGCTTTTGCAAACACTTAGACAGGAGTTGTAAAAATGAAAGTTGATAAGCTTTCTAAGCCTATAATTAAAGTAAAGAACATTAAAAAGATATTTGGAGGCATAAAAGCTCTCGAGGGGGTTTCTATAGATTTTTATCCTGGAGAAGTACATTGTATTGTAGGAGAAAATGGTGCGGGCAAATCTACTTTAGTAAAAATTATTGCAGGTACTTATATTAAAGATGAAGGTGAGATTAATTATTTCGGGAAAAATGTTGAGCCAAAAAATATGTGGGATATGTTTCAACAAGGAATAAGTATAATCTTTCAAGAACCAGGGCTGATTGAAAGCCTAACAGTAGCTGAAAATATATTTCTCAATCGCGAAAATCAATTTTTGAAGATGGGAATTCTATCTATAAGTGAAAGAAATAAATTTGCAGAAAAAGCTTTAAAAGAAATTGGGATTGAGGATATAGATGTAACAAAAAAAGTAACAGCACTTCCTTATGAGATATGGAAATTAATTGAACTTTCTCGTGCAGTCTCTAATAAAAACCTCAAAGTCTTGATTGTAGACGAATCAACTGCAGCTTTATCTATAAATGGACAGAAAATACTTTTTCAACAAATTGACAAGTTAAAACGTAAGGGTGTTGCCATATTATATATTTCTCATCGGTTAAATGAAGTGTTTGAAATAGGTGATCGAATTACAGTGATGAAGGATGCAAAAATAGTAAAGACTCTACTTGTAAGCGAGACAAATGTTAAAGATCTTTCCAGGATGATGGTTGGTAGAGAAATTAAAGATTATTATCGAACCGATGTTGAAGAAAATTATAGCTCTGAGGTTTTTCTTTCAGTTAAAAACGTCAACATAAAAGGTGAAGTAAAAAATATCAATTTTAATCTGCATAGCGGTGAAATATTAGGCATAGGTGGCTTAGTCGGTTCCGGTATGCATATCTTGGGCAGGGCATTGTTCGGTCTTGTTCTGCACAAAGGAGAAATACGATTTAAGAACAATAAATTAGAGCAATTAAACCCAGTTAACTCCATTAAAATGGGGATGGCATATGTTCCAAGAGAAAGAGACAAGGAAGGCTTGATTCTTATGCACTCGGTCAAAGATAATATTGCACTTCCCAACATGGATCAAGTCACTAAAAAATATAAGACAAATTTTTTCATTTCCAATTCAATTAAAAGTAAAATTGCAGAAAAATATAAAAAAGAATTAGATATCCGTGTCTCTGATATTAATTCTTTATGTTTAACGCTTAGTGGAGGAAATCGACAAAAGGTGGTTCTTGCTAAATGGTTGGCAAGAAATACGGATATTTTTATTTTTGTATGCCCCACAAGAGGTATTGATGTAGGTGCAAAAGCTCAGATTTATCGTTTGATGGAAAAATTGAAAAGCCAGGGAAAAGCTATTTTGATGATTAGTGAAGAATTACCAGAGCTGATAGGAATGAGTGATAATATCATGATATTCAAGGGAGGTGAGATAGTAAAAACTTTTAAAAGATCCGAACAACCTTCAGAAGAAGAAATTGTCGCGAATATGGTCTGACTGGACATGAATGATTTAAAGCCATAGACAAATATAGAAAATAATTACAACGAGGATTGGGATGCATCGATGAAAGAGAATAAAAAATCAATTTTTTTGTAAATAAATTAATCATAAGAAAATTGTAGCTAAAAATATTAATGTTATTCTGGGGTTTAGGTTTATACGACAAACTATTCTTTTTCTCGATTGTCTTGTTTCTCAATGAAAGGAGGTGAATTGAATAGTATATACTAAACAAATAATTTAAGGCCTGAGATTTTTAAATTGTATTTATGAAAGTTACTAAAAATTTTTAGGAGGTATTTAGAAAATGTTAAAAAGAGGAAAATTACTAATTTGCTTAATCATTGTAGTAATGATATTTGGAACTTTAAGTATATTCGCAGCAGCAGAGGATAAACCTGTGATTGGAGTTTCTGTTCCTGTATTAGCAAATCCATTTTGGCAAAGATATGTTGGGTTTGTTAATGTAGTAGCTGATCAACTTGGTATTGAAGTAAAAATCGTAGATTGTCAAAATAGTGAAGGACAGCAAATATTAGATATTGAGAATTTGCTAGCTTCAGGTGTGAACGGTTTAATAGTAACTCCGCAAACTGCTCAAGTAGGACCTACTATTATTGCACGAGCAGAAGCGAAGGGTGTTCCAATTGCAATTACAGATAGATGGCCAGGGATAGATCCCAGAGAATATCCTTGGGAAGGGTTTGTTGGATTTATAGGTCCTGACGATGAAGATGCTGGCTATAATATTGCAAAAACTCTGATTGTTGAACTGGGTATGAAAAATATAGCTGCTATTAACGGTGTACACGGAGCTTCAGTTGCCGAAGGAAGATATGCTGGATTGGAAAAAGCACTCAAAGAATTTCCGGATGTAAACTTAATAGATGTCCAATGGATAGGTGAAAATATTGACCAAGGTATGCAGGTTATGGAAAATTATCTATCAGCCTATTCTGATAAAGTGGAAGGTATTTGGTGTTACAATGATGCATTAGCAGTAGGTGCTGTAAAAGCTTTGATGAATGCAAAAAATGATAAAATAAAAGTAGTTGGGATGGACCTAAATCCGGATGCAGTGGAACTCATAAAAGAAGGTGAATATTATGCTTCCTTTGGTGGTCATTGGTTACAGGGTGGTTTTGGGTTGATTATGCTTTATGATTACTTGAAAGGTTATCCACCGGAACCTAAATACAGGGTGGCTAGACTTAAATTAATGAAAGTGACAAAATCGAATGTTGATGCATTTATGGATCAATTTGTAGACAATCCTCCATCGATCGATGCAACCAAAATAAGCAAGGCGATGAATCCTCAAGCTTCAGGTAAATATTTCTTTGATATTAGCCTGAAATAAGTAAAATAAAATAAATGCGTAGGGTTTTGAAAAGCCCTACGCATTTATTTTCTATTTTATAATTAGCTTTCTGAGAAAGGAAAAACTATTAACAATTATGGTTGAGAAAAATTTATTATCACAAAATAACAAGCATTTAAATTTTAAAGTTATAATACCTTTTTTATCGCTATTTATAGTGCTTGTAATATTCGGAGTTTTAGTTCCAGAGAGATTTGCCAATACAAAAAATATGATTCTTATAATACAGCAAAGCATTATAACTATGATAGTTGGGTTTGGAATGACTTTTGTAATCGTTGGTGGGGGCATAGATTTGTCAGTGGGGTCTGTATTGGCTCTTTCGGGAATAATTGGAACGACTATTGCAGTTTCAGTAAATCCTATTTTAGGATTGTTTGTTAGTATTTTGGTTGGTTTAGTTTGCGGAGTGATAAATGGTATTATATTTTCCTTTTTACGTATACCATCTTTTATTGTAACCTTGGGTATGCTGCAAATGGCCAGAGGACTTACAACTATTTATTCTAGAGGTTTTCCGGTTATGATGCCAAGGGAAATATTGTGGATGGGAAGTTGGCCAGGTATATTTATTGTTGCGAGTATTTCTTTTGTAATAGTTTCAGTTCTTTTCAACTTTACAAAAATTGGAGAATTTGATAGAGCCATTGGTGGTAATGAAACAGTTGCGGAAATGTCTGGAGTACCCGTAAAAAAATATAAAGTTATACCATTCATTATTTCAGGATGTTTTGCAGGATTAGGTGGATTTATATTGGCTGCAAGACTTGGTGTAGCAAGTCCAACTATTGGGACTGGATATGAATTAGATGTAATAGCATCTGTTGTTTTGGGTGGAACACCGCTTACTGGGGGAGTGGGGAATGTTTATGGAACGATTATTGGAGCGATTATAATGTCTACTATCGGGAATGGTCTTGTAATAATGGGTGTGCCATCCGAGTGGCAACTTGTAGTGAAAGGAATTATTTTAATAGGTGCAGTTTTTATTTCTATTGATCGAGGTAAGATAGGTAAAATAAAGTAGAGATTATTAAATTTAAATTAAAATAGTAGTGTTTTAACTCCCAAGTAGAGAGTTTTTTTAAAAAATTGTATGAATTTAGATGAATAAGTTAAAATGAGAATAAAAGAGTATTTATAAAAGCAATAAGATTAAATAAATTTTTTACTAGGAAGAAAAAGAGATTAGTTTTAACAATAGTGATATAAATCCTTTTTTTGGTTAAATGTTTTAGTTTATATTGGTAAAAAATTATAATATAAATTTTATAAATTTATCAAATAAATTATTTATTAAATATCTATCTTTTTGTAGAGGTAATAGTATAAATAAAGGTTATTTTTATTTAGGCGTAACTAGTTTCATTTTTGGCTCGTTTGAAGTAGCATCTAAAATGGTGCATGGAATTGAAGCCATTCAAATCAATTTTATTAGGTTCTTCATTGGTGGCATAGTCATGCTGCCATTTGCTCTGAAGGAAATAAAAGAAAAAAATACTACTTTTGATTTTAAAGATATATTATATTTCTTCGCATTAGGAACCTTGCTTGTTCCACTAGCCAATACTTTTAATCAAATATCGGTAGAGTATAATTCTGCTTCTTTTGTTGCTTTTGTTTTTTCTTCTAATCCATTTTTTATTGCAATATTATCTTACATAATTTTAAAGGAAAAAATCAATATCCATCTGGTAATTGCAGTTGTTTTGGGAATTTCTGGATTAACATTCATATTTAACCCTTTCAACTTTCATTATAATAAATATTCTTTTTATGCATTAATTGCCGCAATATTATTTTCTTTTTATGTTATATTAATGCAAAAAGTAAATAAAAAATATGGAAATCTGACTACAACAGCATTAACCATTATCTTTGGTACCATTGTTTTTTATATTTTTTTGCTTTTCAAGGGGATAAGGATATTCGATGGTATAAATAGCGGAAATATTTTATTACTTTTATATATTGGCATATTTTGTTCAGGAATTACTTACCTGTCTTATTTTAAAGGAATGCTATTAACATCAGTTAATACGGGTAGTATGGTATTTTTTCTAAAACCCATAATAAGCACAGCTTTAGCGATGATTATTCTAAATGAAAAGGTCTCAAGCACTTTTTTGGTAGGGGCTTCAATCATTGTTGTTAGTTCAATTTTATTAATTTATAGCAGAAAAAAATTACCCAAGAATAATTAAAACATCTCCAAAATTAGTATTGGAAGTTCATGGAATGTTTATATAACTTATACTCTCATTACATGGGATAGCCTTATTATTTAGATATTGACTAAAGCAAGATAAGTAGTTTAAAATAATTCTCTTTTAAATCAAATCTTTATATAATTTATTAGGATTTATGTGACTAGAAAACCAAATCATTTACTCCACAACCGCACAATCAATAGTTACCTTAGTAGTCTTTTGAGAGAAAACGTCTTATAATAATATTTTCTCATTAGTATTTCCTTTATATAGCGTAACCTTAGTTTATATAAATTTCAAGAAATAAAAAAATAAATTTGACAAGTCGTAACTTTTTCTGTTATCGTAAATATGATAACGATAACAATCCCTCGCACTGTCAATAGTCAGTGAAAATGTCACCCTAAAGGTTAAAACCTTCAACAAAATATTTCCCTAAAGGCGGATTAATTTAAATCAAGCCAACTCATATCATTAGGGATCTGCCAGGGGAAAAGTGTACCCCTGGCAGATATGCTATCTTCTTCCAACCTTTGGGGTCATAGATAGCGGCAACGAGTTCCCTATCACTTTCTTCGTAAGCGAAATGTTGGAAATGGTAAACTGAATTCCCAGTACTATGGTAAATAGAATTCCTATGTACTTACCGAAGGGATGGGAAAAGTGCTTGACATTTACAAATGTTCTACCCCGTTTTTCCAGGGATGGTCATCTTTAATCTTTATAGATTTTTTAACCCTATCTTTCTTAGCTATAACTCTAGCAGGTCTAACCGCC
>Ga0210003_1003786_pt1 | contig 12172 bp, 9 predicted proteins | sample LantaG_FD_182804 | JGI IMG/M metagenome (GOLD analysis project Ga0210003, IMG submission 182804) | Deep subsurface microbial communities from Baltic Sea to uncover new lineages of life (NeLLi) - Landsort_02402 metaG (SPAdes) (version 2) | ecosystem: Environmental > Aquatic > Marine > Oceanic >...
GGCGTTGCGCTTCTCGGTTTGGTCGTCGCGGCGCTTTTGTGTCACTTTCTGTTCTATCTGGTTCCGGGCCTGCTTGGTCTGAAGACCGGTCTTCCGCTCTACGTTGTGGGCACATCGACTTATGGCGTTCAGGGCGGCTTTTTGATGCCGGGTTTTCTGATGGGCGTACTGCAATTCGGATGGCTTGGTGTCAACGCGTATTTCGCTTCGCTGGCCCTTGCACCTATCTTCGGCGGAAGCGCCGCCGCCGCAAAGGTTATTGCCGTGATATGGGTGGCTGTTGCAGCATTCGTCGGATTGAAAGGTATTCAGTACGTTGCAAAGATTGCTACGTTCCTTCCTTTGATTCCCGTAGTGATCCTGCTTATTCTGCTTGTTAAAACTATCGGTGGTATAGGTGATTTTGATGCTGCTGCACTGGTTGCTGCCGGGGGTGATGCAACTGGTGGTTTGAGTTTCATCGGTGTCATAGCCTTGAGCATAACTTTTGTCGTTGGTTTCTTTGCCACTGCAGGTGCTGCCGGTGTCGATTTCGGAACGAACAGCAAGGATGAAAAAGACGTCCAGATGGGCGGCCTGATCGGTATTGCTCTTGCGACTATCGTTGCCGCTGGAGCTGCCATTCTGATTGCTGCGGGGGCTTTTGGCAAGTCCGGGACGTATGCTATGAACCCGGCCGACCCCGGTTTTATGGGAGGGATAATGGGTTCTCCGGGGGCCGGCAAGACAATGGGTCTGCTCTTGGCAATCGCCGCTTTCCCACCCGCTTGTTTCTCGTCTTTCATTGCCGCCAATAGCTTCAAGACGACACTGCCGAAAGTCAATCCGTTCATATCAGTGAGCATTGGCGCTGCGGTCAGTATCATTCTTGCAGTAACAGGTTGGGCCGGCCAGGCTGGCGCCGTCTTCACCGTAATCGGGGCATCTTTTGGTCCTGTTTGCGGTGCGATGATGGTCGACTACATAATGGCCGGTAAGAAATGGGCCGGTCCTCGGGCCGGTTGGAACATGGCCGGCTGGATTTCCTGGGTTGTCGGCTTTATCGTGGGCATGATGCCGCTCGTGAGTCTGCCGCTCGTGGGCAAGGTAAACATCCCGGCGGCGCCGCTGATGGCATTTATTGTCGGTGCCGTGCTTTACTTCATTCTGGCCAAGGCGGGGATGGAATCGAAAGTCCTTGAAATGACTGCCGCACCGGCGGAAAAAACTTAGGGCGAAGAAAAGAGTGAGTAATATTTATAGATTTTGTGAATATTCTCACTGCTTTAAGAAATTGATTAGTACGGCAGGAATTCGGAAATACTCTGGATTCCTGCCGTGTTTTTATGGAAATTTGGGTTTGAAACTAAGCGTATTATTAACAAATACTTGTGTGCGTATTTTTTGGGGTGGTATCTACTGAGCAATACAAATAAAAGAAAAAAATATACTTTTGAGCGGCTTGACAACGTCATACAAATAGGATAGCATCATCGTTCCGGTTTTGTGAGTACCGGGCAGTTTGCTGACGATAAGAAGTTTCGTGAATTGTATATAATTTGTAATTTTGAGGTAAAAAGGAAATGAAGATGAAAGGTTTTGATTCAATTGTGAAAATCTGTGTCTGTGTGCTGATTGCGATGTCTTTATGCTTTATCCCTTCCTGCAAGAAATCTCCAGAGGAACCTGCCGGCGAGGGCTCCAGCCAACAGTCCGTTAGTGCGACTCCACCTAAAACTCCTGCTCCGAGTATGGTTAAACCGGTTGCAGAAGAGCCCGAGAAGCCTGCCGAAGCCGTGACGGAAGCTGTTGCCGAGACACCGGCTGCGGTCGAGGCGGAAGCACCGGCCGCCCCTGCTGCCGATACTGCAGGCTTGGTTCCGATTGATATTAAACTGCCCAAGCCGATGTTTGTCGGCACGCCTCAGGATACAAAAGTACCTAATCTCGAAAAACCGATAGGCAAGGCACGTCCGCCGTTCCTGGCTCCTGAGGGAACAAAAAATGTCGCCTTAGGCAAGCCTATTGCCAGCAGCGATGAAGAGCCGATAATCGGCGAGATTGAAATGATCACCGATGGTGATAAGGAAGCAGCCGACGGCAGTTATGTCGAATTAGGCCCGTTTGTGCAGCACGTTACGATTGACCTGGAAGCGATGCACGAGATTTATGCCATTGTGGCGTGGCATTATCATAAGCAGGCCCGCGTTTATTTTGATGTAGTCGTGCAGGTTGCTGATGACGCTGATTTTATCACTAACGTCAAGACCGTTTTCAATAATGACATTGACAACTCTGCCGGATTAGGCGTCGGCAAAGATATGCACTACACGGAAACTAACGAGGGCAAACTTTTCGATGTGCTTGCCAAGGGCATCAAGACTCGTTATGTCCGCCTCTACAGCAACGGCAACACCAGTAACGACCTGAACCATTATATCGAGGTTGAGGTTTACGGCAAGCCGGTACAATAACATGGCTAAAAAGGGTTGCGTCCTTATTTTGGCCGCGACAATTGTTGCGCTTGCGTTACGCTTGCCGCGGCTTGAGCAGCGTCCGATGCACGGTGACGAGGCGGTTCACGCCATCAAGTTCGGGGATTTGCTCGAGCAAGGCGTCTATGAGTACAATCCGGACGAATACCATGGCCCGACGCTTAACTACCTGACATTAATCCCTGCCGGACTTACCGGTGCCAAAAATCTGGTGCAGGTCAGCGAGTTTACTCTGCGCATCGTACCCGTATTTTTCGGTGTGTGCCTGGTTCTATTGCTCTTGCTGGTGATAGACGGCCTGGGAACAGCAGCAGCGGTTTACGCCGGAGTATTGACCGCCATCTCAGCGGCAATGGTTTTTTACAGCCGGTATTATATCCAGGAAATGCTCCTGGTCTGTTTCACTTTTGGCGTAATTGTATCCGGCTATAGGTATACTCAGAGCAAAAACATCGCCTGGGCTTTGTTGACGGGGGCATTCCTTGGGCTCATGCACGCTACCAAGGAAACATGTATTATCGTTTTTGGCTCCATGTTTCTGGCTGTTCTGCTTACGTTCGTGACCAGGCGTCCGAAAAGTTCTCTTGCAAATGCCTCCAAAGCCGTAAACCCATCGCATCTTGTCGCCGGTCTTGCGGCCGGTGTAATTGTCTCGGCCCTGTTTTTTTCGTCGTTTTTGTCCAATCCCGGCGGCATTCTCGATTCGGTTCGGACTTATACGACTTATTTCAATCGAGCGGGGGGGACAAACCTGCATGTTCACCCATGGTATTACTACCTCAAAATGCTCATTTATTTTCGATACGGCGGCGGGCCCATCTGGACCGAAGGGCTCATCGTCTTTTTAGCCGTGGTTGGTTTTATCGCTGCAATGCTGAGAAAAGCCCCGTCCTCTGTTAATATTCAACTGCTCAGATTCATCGCCTTTTATACACTCATTTTGACTGTCGTCTATTCCGCAATCCCGTATAAAACGCCCTGGTGCGTTTTAGGATTCCTGCACGGCATGATTCTGTTGGCGGGTGTCGGGGCGGTAGTTCTTGTCAAGCTTCTGCCCAATGTCTTGCCGCGTTTAATTATTCTCTGCCTGTTATTTGATGCTTCGGTCCACCTGTCCTGGCAGGCCTATCTGTGCAATTACAGTTATTATGCCGATAGTCGAAATCCCTATGTTTATGCTCATCCGACGACGGATGTGTTTACCGTCGTGCAGCGGGTGGAAGAAATGGCCGGGGCACTTGAAAAGATGGCCCTGGAAAACCCGGACAAGGTGAAGATGCATATTCAGGTGATTTGCCCTGGTAAAGATTATTGGCCTCTGCCCTGGTACTTCCGGCGGTTCGAGAAAGGAGTTATCGATTGGTGGGACCAGGTGGATGCAGATACTCCTTCTGCGCCATTGATTATTGCATCGCCGGAGGTCGAGGCTTCACTGACGAACAAGCTTTATAAGTTGACGCCTCTTGAAGATCGTCAAATGTACCTGTTTTTATTTGATAAACCCTACTATATGTGGCTTCGTCCGAAGATAGAATTACTTGGCTTCGTAAGGACGGATGTGTGGAACTACTTCCACCAGCAGCAGGCACAGGCAGTTATAGAAAGCGCCAAATGACCGAGCCGCAATCGATTGACGATTTCCAATTTTCGTTTTTCGATTTAGAAATCGACAATCGACAATCGACAATCGACAATAAATTTATGAAGCGTTTTTCGCACGAGGCGATGGCGACCACTTTCGAGGTCATCATTGTGCACGAGGATGAGCGTTATGCCAGTCAGGCTGCGGTAGCGGCTTTTGATGAGGTGGATCGACTCGAACGCGAGTTGAGCCGGTTCATAGAGAATAGCGATATCGCCCGAATCAACAGCATGGGCGCCAATCAACCTTTGCAGCTTGGCCTGGATACATTCGAGTGCCTGAAGATCGCAGTTCGAATTTACGGGCAAACCAATGGAGCTTTCGATATCACAATCGGCTCTCTGCTTAAATGTTGGCGTAACGACGATGGAACTCCGCGGAGGCCTTCGCCGAAGGAGATTGATCTTGCCCGATTGCATACCGGCGCGAATCTCCTGCAACTGGACGAGGCCGAACATACGGTTAGGCTGTCGGCCAGTGGCGTACAAATCGATCTCGGCGGCATCGGCAAGGGCTACGCCGTCGATCGTGTAGCAGAGCTTTTGCGCGACTGGAGCATTGATGTCGCTCTGATTTCCGGCGGTTACAGCTCAGTCCTGGCCCTTGATGCGCCGACCGGGAAAAAGGGCTGGCCCCTGACGCTTACCAATCCGGCCGGGAGCAAAGAAATACTGGCCCGCCCATTTCTACATAAGGGAGCTTTGAGCGGCTCCGGGGTGCAGAAGGGCGGGCATATAATTGATCCGCGCACTGCCCAAGCCGTTGAAGGCAGACGTGCCGCCTGGTCGTCGGTTCCTGACGCCGCAAGCGCCGATGCGCTCTCGACGGCCTTTATGATTATGGGCCTTGATGAGATCAAGCAATATTGCCGCCTGCATCCGAATACCCTGGCGATGGTCATTCTCGATAAGCAGGATGAAAACACGCCGGAAGAGACAATCCTCCGCTTCGGAGCGTGGGAAAAACTTATTGACATTGACTAATGACAAATGACTATTGACTATTGACTATTGACTATTGACTATTGACTATTGACTATTGACTATTGACTATTTAGTCGACATGCGTCGGTTTTGCTATCGAACATGCCTTTCATTAGTCAATAGTCAATAGACAATAATCAATATTTCAGCATCCGCCTGATTCTCAGCAGTTCAGAGAGGACGTGCCATGAACTGCGGGTCGGCGACAGCCGGCTGTCACGGTCGCAGGTCCAGTCGATGGGAAATTCCCTGATTCTGTAGCCTTCCTTTTGCGCCCGCATGATGATTTCAATATCGAATGAAAATCCGTCAGTGATGGCCTCGCCGTACAGGTGCCGTGCGACGTCGCCTTTGTACATCTTAAAGCCGCATTGTGTATCAGTGAACTCGGCGGGGATTTTCATATCGTGGATGACGAACCAGTGGAATATCGCCGAACAGATACGCCGGTACAGGCTTTGCGTTTTTTCGATATGGCATTCCCGCATTTTCCTTGAGCCGTGTGCTATATCGCACGCATCGCTTTTCAGCAGCTCCAGCCCCCGCAGCGTATCTTCGTAGGGCACGCAGGAGCCGCTATCGGCAAACATGACATATTCACCGCTCGAAGCCTTTATACCTGTTCGGACGGCGTAGCCTTTGCCGCGATGTGTTTCATAGCGAATGACATCGAGTTGGGCATTGGGTGGAACTGGGGTATTTTTCGCCGCCTCGGAGGTGTTGTCCGTGCTGCCGTCGTCGACAACGATAATCTGGCCCGCAAAGTGGTGGACTTCTAAAAACGCCGCCGCTTCGGCTATATCCCGGGCGATCTTTTTACTTTCCTCGAATGCCGGTATAACGATAGACAAATCCATCAAAGAATTATATCCTGCAGAGCCGCGTTTTCAATAGTATAATCCATCTTTGTTTGAGTTGCTTTGCTGTCCGGGCTACGCTTTTAACAGATCTCTGTCACTTTCGGTTTTGAAAATGCGGGTCGACGTAACGAATTTCGTTTTCGTCAAAAGGCCGGAAGCGTGCGTTTTTATTGCCGCTGCCATGTTGCTTTTGTTTCTCAATGCGGCACATGCTTTCTCGAATATCTTTTGCTTCAAGGGGCAGGACAAATCTGCGTCGCTTACGATACTTAAAAAACGTTTCTTGTGCTTGTCGGTGAAATCTTTTCCCTGTTTGAGCGTAAAATATACCTCATACAAAGCGATAAGATAAATCACCGCCAATTCTACCGCCAGCCGGTAATACTTGATGTAGTCCACGTCCTTGATATATTCCAGATACATCTTGGAGTTCTCTTTGTCCTTGCGGTATTCTTTGTCCGCCTTCTTATACGGTCCCATTTGCCGGCATGCCCGCAGCGTCAGCAGGAGGTTATCGACAGAATTTTCGATTCCCTGCTCGGATGGACACGAGCTGTAGGTTTCCACGAATCCCCGCTGCAAAAAGTAGCGGAACCATTCTTCGGTGTTTCTTGTGGTGATTCCCCTGACACAGTCCGTCCAGCTTCGGAAATCCTGCTTGAAAAAGTTGTATTTCTCGCCGGTCTTTTCCTCCAGGCGATAGACTTCTTCATACAAAAAATAATCCTGAAAAACTTCGCACTCACGGTGTTTTTTGCGATTCTGACCCTCGCGGTAGTAAGGCCCGGCAACGCTGTTAACGACGGGGTGGATAATCTGGTCGGCGGCGATATGCGTCAGGTGCCCGGCAATGTAGGCGAGCTTCCGCATATCATCGTCGTACAGATTGACCTGACCGTTTTCTCTGACCACATCGCTGAAAATAATCTCGACCAGCTTCAAAGGAAACTCGTTAGGCCGGTGCGAGTGCAAATGGTATGACCAGGGAGTGACTCCTTTGGCCTGGACGAAACCTTCTTTGAGCATGTCTTTGATAGAGCTGGATAGTCTGTTATAGTAATAGAGGTCGGGGCCGAGGCTTCCGAGATTTACGTACGCCTTATAATTCCTGCTCTTGGAAGCGTCATCGAGCGTTTCTGCAAATTGTTTATATTCGTCAATCCCTTTTGCCTTGAGCGTTTGAAGCGCCTTATGGGCTATGAGCATATGTGTTATGTTTGCCGGCATAGCATTCTCCTTTCTATACACGAATCAGGCTTCCACAGAGTTTACGCAAGTAGGCGAAAAACGCAAGGGTCTTTTCAAAGTCTAACGGTTGTTGCGTCGTTTGACGTAGGGGCAACCCTGTGTGGTTGCCCTGGTTCATTATCTGTGCTCCGCCGTTGGGCGTCTTATGGAGGGCGGCCACATAGGGCCGCCCCTACGTCGGTTGTTCTCGGTAGGGATGTCAGATTAAATCAGCGGCATTGTCGGGTATCCAGCCATCGCTGTCGTCGGAGAGCATTATATGGAACCAGCCGCTCCGGCGTTCGAGCAGATCAAACTCAGTTCCGGCGTGCAGCGGGTCCTTGAAGCTCTCCGGATAATTCGGGCCGTCGCCCTGGCGGGCAACAACCTGCTGGTCAGTGATAACACCGCAGATTGTATTAGCCCGAGACCGGGTTTCCAGAACCACCGATGCAAGAAAACAGGCTGTAAGAAGTCCGCAAATCGCTGCCGTGGCGACCCAGGTAGCGGATTTGCCGCGCCACAGCATCATGGTCACGCTAATGCAGACAATCGCGAAACAGATGCACGTGACCAGGAATTTTGTCTTAATGGAAAAATCATAGTGCCAGAAAAACAGCGTTTCAAGGATGCGTTCTTCCGTTTTGACTTCTACGGTGTCAATTCTTCTGCTGCGCGCGAAGGCGAGGTTTTTTTGAATGTTCGTATCGGCTTTGTCGAGCTTTTGAGCCCGGCGATAATTCAGAATCGCTCTGCCGAGGTCGTCTTTGAGGATATAGGCGTTGCCGAGGTTGTAATAGAGTTTCGAGTTTTTTATCCGGCCGTCACTGATTATCTTTTCGTAATTCAGTATCGCTTTTTCGTATAGCTTTTGGGCCTGGTCCGGGTCGTTGGTTGTCGTGTTCGCTTCTCTGAAGAATTGATTGGCCTGGTTGAAAAGTGAATAGACTTGCTCCTTAGGCAAGGCGCTGCGTGCCATCGAAGAAAATGCAAAAATCAAAGTACAAAATGCAAAAATCAACCACGAATGAACACGAATATTCACGAATATTTTTAAATCAAAAATGTGTTTATTAGTGTTCATTCGTGGTTTCTTTAGGTCAGTTTCCGCAATTTTGATCTTTTTCCTGTTGGTCATTTTCTGCAATTCTTTTCGATACTGCGAACAAGCTCGCTTACCTGCCTGATCTTATCAGAGTCGGTTTTTATCTCCATCGGAGCGTAGCGTCCGGCTTCGAAGCCGGCTATGATCGATTTGTATTTGTCGGCGCTTTGTGTATCTTGCGTTGCGGCAATAATCGCATCGTAACAGTCATCGGGTGTCAGCGAGCCGGCCGTTTTGTCAAACTTCTCGCCGATATACTGTTTCATAATTGAGACAAGCAGCTCGTTTTGCTGGATTGTGTCGCGGGCTTCCAGCCCGCGATTCGAGGGCGGGACGCCCTCGACACATAATTTCTTCAATTGCCCGAGAGCTTTGCCGCAGGCCTGCCGGTGTCGTCTGGCTGCCGCTTTCTCCGGGCTTGTATGTGAGAAGATTTTAACCAGGAAGCTCGTTATAAGTCCGAGCAGAGGCACGGCCCAGAGGACGGTATAGCCGGGACTGCCTATAGCCGCCAGCGGCGAGAAACTCATGTCGTCCAGCGTCTCAAGAGCTTCGTAATTGGCAGAGAGGCCTTTCCTGATGGCCTCGATTTCCCTGTTAATCGGAGTGAAATCGGAACCCTCCAGGTCCGCGTTTGTCAGTATTTTCGTCGGCGCCACTTCGAGTTTGATCGGCTCGGTTGTAGCTGTCACATACCTGCCCTGTTCGGCGTCGAAATATGCCAGTGGTATCGGCGGTATCTCGCTTACCTGGTCGTTATTCGCCCGTATCGTTTGTGTAAAGACTTTGAATTCGCTGTCAATCGTGGGCGATGCTTTCTGAGAAGGGATCTTGAAATTGGCAGCCAGAGCAGGCACCTGTTCGAGCGCCGGCCATTGGACCGGTTTGAGGTATTTGCTGCCGCCGATTTTCACGGTGAGTGTAATCGGGTCGCCAACATTGACTGTAGTCGGGGTCGCAGAAGCCGAAATTGTGTATTGTCCGACCAGACCGTAAAATTGTGCCGGCTTGTCCTGCTGGGGCAAAGGCAAGACCTCCAGTTCGAGCGGCTCTGAGGTCACCATGAACCGCCTGTAGCTGACCTGCGAGCCGAAGAAACTGTCGAATGGATCCTGTGAGCGGGTGCGCCCGACGGCAACAGCGGCGGAAACCGAAGCCGGCTGCATGGCAATTTTGCCGGATTGTTTCGGTATCAGAACCTTACTGAAAGATAACAGGATCGAGTCTTTGTCATTATGAACAACTCTGTACTGGCTGACCGTGATAGGTATTCCGGTATTCAGGCGGTAGAGTTTTGCCTGCGGATTCGAAACATCGGGCTCTTCGATATAGAAAGCATCGCTATTGAAAGCCGGGATGTTGAATTGAAAGTCACCAATATTAGTCGAAATATAGAACTTCACCGTCATGATTACCGGCTGGCCCACGTAGCACTGCTGCTGCGACAATGTCACCTCAAGGTCCAGTTGGTCGGTAGTGCCCGGTTTAATGATGTTAACGGCCACCGGATTTGTCTGATACGTTTTCCCCTCATGCTCGACTGTCAGCGATGGAAGCTGGATCCGTCCGGCCTGGCTCGCGGTGAGGGTATAGGTCATGATTGTCGTGGTGCTCTGGGTTCTTTTGCTGTTTATGATATTTATAGAACTTTGCTTTCTGTTGCCCATGCTTTGCGGATTATACTGCCGCAACGGTTCCAAATCGACCTGACCGGCATTATCGGATCCCTGGATAACGATATAGAAAGTAAAACCCTCGCCGACGTAGATATCCTTTCCGGAATCGACCTGGGCGGAAACCTGCACCTGCCCCGAAGCGTTTGTCGCCAGAACAGACATTACAGCAAAAACCAGAATAATGTGTTTTGTGTGTTTCATTTTGTTTTTTCGAAATACTCAATCATAAATAAACATTATTGGCTCTTGCTACCAGTCTTTTTCGACTTTTTGCCAGGGGCCTCTCTGCAGAATCTGCCTTTCTTTTCGCTGGCGCTGTTCTTTATCCAGAATTTCCTGTGCCCTCGTATCGGGAGCGGCCTGTTGCTTCTTCTTCTGTTCCTCTTGCTGTTGTTTCTGCTGCTGATCCTGTGATTGATTAGGGTCTTGCGGCTGGTTCGGGTCCTGCCCAGCGTCTTGCTGTTGCTGCTGTTGGTCCTGCGGTTGATTCGGATCTTGCTGCGAATTTTGCTGCTGCTGTTGTTGGTTCGGGTCTTGTGGCTGATTGGGATCCTGCTGCTGTTGCTGTTTATTAAGCTGGTCGAGGAGGTCCTTGATGAGCAGCCGGGCCACTTCTATATTCTTTGCCGCCTTTTTGTTTTCAGGTTCGATATCCAGTACACCTCTCCAGCTTCCGATTGCGGTTTTAAGATCGTCGATCGCCTTTTGCAGATTCGAGTCTTTTTGTTTGGAACCCTGCTGGAAGTAAGAATTGCCGAGGTTGTATTTGGCCTTAGCCACAAGTTTCATGTCTTTGCTCTCGGCGGCGACTTGCCTGTATAAATCCATTGACTTGCTGAGATCGTCGAGCCTGTAGTAGCTGTTCGCCTGGTTGAATTTCGGTTCCAAAGCGCCGGGAGCTTCCAAGAGAGCTTGATCGTAATTGTTTATCGCTTCATTGAAATTACCCTGTTTGTACAGCTTATTACCTTGTGATGTGGATACTCTGGCCGAATCGGCAAACGCCGCTTGCGTTATGATCAGAACCAGCAATAAATGAAAAACCGTTTTATATTTTCCTGCGTTCACTGATAAATGCCTCACAAATAAGCAAAACCAATCCTAAAGCCACGAATATCTGAAATTTCTCATCGTACTTGAGCATTGTCATCGATTCAAGCTCGCGTTTTTCGGCCGACGCTATCAGGCTCTCATATATCTGGCCCAGGTCCAGGGTGGTCCCAGGTTCGACGGACAGATATTTTCCGCCGTCGGTGACGTAAACAATGTTCCTCAGCAAATCCCCGCCGAGCCTGGACCAGATTTCCTCGCCCTTGTATTTCAGAAAGGTTTTCTCGCCGGTCGGGCCGGTAATCGGAATACGCGAGCCTTCGTTCTCATCGCCCAGGCCGATTGCGATGATTCTTATGCCTTCGGCGGCGGCTTTTTCGGCTGCCTGAACCGGAAAGCTCTCAGAGCCTTCATGCTCTTCGCCGTCCGTGATCAAAATGATATCCTTGAATTCCCGGCTCTGCTTGTCAAAAACCTCCTCTGCCGCTTTGCGGATCGCGTCGCCGATCATTGTGCCGCCCCTGCTTGTGCTTTCTGCGGATATGTCCGCCAATGCCATTCTCACGAAAGCGTAGTCCTGTGTCAGTGGACATTTTACCACGCTGTTGCCTGCGAATGTAACGATTGCGACCCGGTCGCCGGCCAGCGTTTCCAGCAGGTCCGCGATCGCGATTTTCGAACGTTCCAGCCTGCTGGGCTTGATGTCTTCGGCCAGCATCGAGCGGGATGTGTCTAACAGGATACAGATGTCCCGGCCCCGGCGTTGTATCTTCTGGGCCTGTGGATTCCATTTGGGCTCGGTCAGGGCAACGACAATGCTGACAAATGCCGCCAGCAGCAGCAGCGCTTTGAACATCTGCTTTCTCAAGCTGACGGCGTTATTGATTTTCTTGAGCATCTCACTGCTGGCCAGAATTCTCAGCGTCCGGGCCTTCTGCCAGAAACACCAGATGTACACGGGCAGCAAAACCGCCGGTACGGCGAATAAAAACCACAACGCTTTGTCATTTCCAAGATTCATTAATATTCCTATACTCTGTGTCTCATGGTATCTTGCGAAATACCGTACAGCTTGCCAGCATCTCGGCGGCTAATACAAGCAGCGCTGTCAACGTCCATGGCCCGAAACGCTCTGCGAACTGGGTGTATTGAACG
>Ga0210003_1003788_pt1 | contig 12170 bp, 15 predicted proteins | sample LantaG_FD_182804 | JGI IMG/M metagenome (GOLD analysis project Ga0210003, IMG submission 182804) | Deep subsurface microbial communities from Baltic Sea to uncover new lineages of life (NeLLi) - Landsort_02402 metaG (SPAdes) (version 2) | ecosystem: Environmental > Aquatic > Marine > Oceanic >...
CGCATATTTATTTGTCAGCACCGACCCCATAGTTTTTATTACTTCTTTGGATGTAAAATTCTCAGAGGCTATCAGCACTAACTGGCTTTTCTGTCTTGCAAGCTCTTTTTCTATGATATTTCTTACCTCGGTATCGGTGTTTTTGCTTAAAGTATGATTTTCATGTTTCTTTTTGTTATTATCTTTTTTCACAGGTTTTGTTCCTTTCTTCTATAGCCATTATTTTTTTAACTCTTCTCACATGGCGTTTCTCACTGCTTTCAGGAGTACGGATAAAGACTTTTACTATTTTAATACATTCTTCTTCGGATAAAAATCTTGCGCCAAGGCACAGTACATTTGCATGATTATGCTGGCGGGCCAAAAAGGCAGCTTCTGTATTCCAGCAAACGGCAGCTCTAATTCCCCTGATCTTGTTTGCTGCAAGGCTTATGCCTATTCCGGTTCCACAGATGAGTATTGCCATATCAGCTTTCTTACAGGCAACTAATTGTGCACCCTTTTCTCCATAATCTGGATAGTCAACGCTTTTTGTGCTGTTTGTCCCGACATCTATTGCAGTATGCCCAAGGGAGCTAACTAACTCAATTATTTTGGATTTGTGGTTATATCCTGCATGGTCCGATCCTACCGATATTTTCAAACTTGCCTTCCTTTGAAGATGTAATGATTATTCTATTTTTATATCTTCAGTATTATATTCTAATTAAAAAGATAGTCAAAGATAATAACTATATTTTTTAGAAATAACTATGTCAATATTCAGCGATCATGTCACCTGAGAGGTGATAGTTTTATTCATGGGAAATGTCACCTTTTATATTTAAAATTTCCTGTATCTTGCTGTGCTTTATTTTACCTTCCCTGATAATAACAGGATTTATGCCTGTAGTATCAATAATTGTGGACTCAGTTCCTGCAAGCACATTCTGGCAGCTAACTATTAAATCAGCATTTGTTCTAATCTTAACGGGGATGCCATCAATTGTTACAGGGTCTGCGCCCTGCCCTGAAATACTAGCGCTTGTTGAAATAATTGGGCCGCTTATGTCTATAACCTGCCTTATAAATTTTAGGCCCGCCCTCCTTATGGCAATTTTTGTGCTCCTGCTTGTGATAAATGAATTTAAAGATTTATTTTTTTCAAAAATTATCGTAAGAGGGGACGGATTTTCTGTATCCCAGTAACAGTCAATCAAGGTTTTTGCTTGCGGGCTTATATTTTCTACCAGGCTATTTAAAGTTGAAAGTTTTGAAATCAAGACAATAAAAGGGAGGCTTGCATCCCTTTTTTTAATTTCATATACTTTTTGAAGAGCTTTTTTATTATTGTATGCACAGCTTATTCCATAGATTGTTGCTGTTGGCAGGATAACTATCTTTCCATTTAATATAGCTGAAGCTATATCTTCTATAGTTTTTAAATTGACTTTATCCGGATTGTTAATTTTTATTGTTTTCATGAAAAAGTAAAGGTAATGCTTGGGAAAAATTTCGGTATTTTGTCTTGTATAGATAATTTTATCATAATTAAATTTTAACTATTCGTTAGTTAAATTGCAAAGAGCGTGTTCAAAAGGACTATTGCAAGCGCAAGCAGAAATATTTTTTGCTTCAGAATAAAATTATTGATAATATTAAACCATCTTTACTTACAGGTTTTGGAAAAGTTGGAAGATTATGAAGCGGTTGTTAAATTGGGAGTAGTAAAAAATAGATGGGATTTATGATTTAGATAAAAACTGTGGCTGGCTTTAATTGTAATACATATAAATTTTAATGGTTATGAAGGATAAACGCCCTACCTGGGATGAATATTTTGCAGCTATAGCAAGGCAGGTCTCTACCCGTGCAACCTGTCTGAGGAGAAAAGTCGGGGCGGTAATCGTAAAGGATAAAAGAATACTTGCCACAGGCTATAATGGCGCTCCTATGGGGGTAAGAAGCTGCCTGGAAAGGGGAAGCTGTCTTAGAGAAAAACTTGGCGTTCCATCCGGGGAGAGGCAGGAGATTTGCCGGGGAATGCATGCAGAACAGAATGCTATAATTCAAGCTGCCTACCATGGGGTCCGGATAAGAGATAGTGTTATCTATGTTACAAATCAGCCATGTATTCTTTGCGCAAAAATGATTATAAATAGTGGAATTAGAAAAATATATTACCTGGAAGAATACCCTGACCCTCTGGCGGTAGAGATACTTGATGAAGGAAAGGTAGAGTTAGTCAAACTAAATTTTTAAAAGAAACCTTAGTGGCCCCTTATAATATCTTTGATTTTCATCAACCTTACAATACTTGAACGCTCTGTTTCATCAAGTTTCATTGTGATATATTTTATGGATTCTGTCAGGTTTGGAATAAGCTTGTATTCAAGGGAATTAACTCTTCTTCTTGTCTCTTCAATTTCATCAGCCATTAACTGAACGGATTTTTCCTTTTCGGCAAGATTAAAAAGGGATTCAATAAATTTGTCAAATTTAATCAGGGCAGCGTCCATTCCACTGGAAGTATTAAGATATCCATAAGGAATGATATTCCCTTCCACCTCTTTTTCAAACAGGGGAACACGCACACTCATAAGATTTTTCTTCTTTACTGAAACAGAGATTTTTTTTGTTGGCAGCAGCAGCGCTTCTTCGGCCTGAGACGGCCCCATTTTGGCACTGGCAAGAATGAATTCAAAAAGTATTGACTGGAACTTTCTTTCAATGGAAAGTCTTAAGTTTTTTACCTCGTCAATAATTGCCAGAAGCTGGCTCATCAATTCATCCTGTTTGTCTTTTAAAAGTTTGTGTCCTCTCTGTGCAAGCTTTAGCCTCCGTTTTAACCGGAGTAGCTCCATCCTTGTTGCGCTAATATTTTCTATCATTTAACAGCTGCGTCCTCTTTCTTTTTTTTGTATTGTTCCATATATTTGTCAAGATATTCGTCCCTGATTCTCTTTAGTTCTTCTCTTGGGAACACTGATATCAATTTCCACCCAAGATCCAGAGTTTCACCGATGGTTCTATTTTCATATTCATTCTGAGATATATATTCCTTTTCAAAATTTTCAGCAAATTTAAAATAAATTTTATCCATATCTGACAGCGCAGCTTCGCCTAAGATAACCGCAAGTTCCTGCACTTCTTTGCCCTTCGCATATGCAGCATAAAGCTGGTTAAACATATCGGCATGGTCCTCTCTTGTTTTTCCCTCTCCAATACCCTTATCCTTTAGCCTTGAAAGCGAGGGAAGAGCATCCACTGGAGGAGATATTTTCTTTTTGTAGAGAGATCTTGAGAGCATTATCTGCCCTTCTGTTATATATCCAGTAAGATCAGGAATTGGGTGAGTCTTATCATCCTCAGGCATTGTAAGTATTGGTATAAGCGTAATTGAACCTTTTTTTCCTTTTATCTTTCCGGCTCTTTCGTATATTGTAGAGAGGTCTGTATATAAATAACCAGGATAGCCTCTTCTTCCCGGGACTTCCTTCCGTGCAGCAGAAATCTCTTTTAATGCCTCACAATAATTGGTCATATCTGTAAGAATTACAAGAACATGCATATCTTTTTCAAACGCAAGGTATTCTGCACAGGTCAGCCCAACTCTTGGGGTAGCAATTCTTTCAATTGCAGGGTCATCTGCAAGATTTAATATAAGTACCGATCTGCTTAATGCTCCTGTTTTTTTCAAATCATTTATAAAATACTGCGATTCGTCAAATGTTATGCCCATTGCAATAAACACAACTGCAAATTCTTCCTTCTCTCCCAAAACGGTTGATTGTCTTGCAATCTGTGCTGCCAATTTATTGTGGGGAAGCCCTGACCCTGAAAATATTGGAAGTTTCTGGCCGCGGACCAATGTATTTAAACCGTCTATTACCGATATTCCTGTTTGAATAAATTCATCAGGATAATCTCTTGCAAATGGATTTATTGGGGCACCATTTATGTCAGCTCCCTTTTCAGGTATTATTCTATCGTTTTCTGTTTTTGGTTTTCCAAGTCCTGTAAAAACTTTTCCTAATATGTCAGGTGAAAGGTACATGTGGATTCCTTTGCCAAGAAACCTGACTTTTGTATTTTCAGCATCAATCCCGGCTGTTCCCTCAAAAACCTGAACAAGGGCTTTGTCTTTATGAACTTCAAGCACCTTCCCATTTCGCCTGCTGCCATCGGTAAGCATAATTTCAACAAGTTCCTCATACTTAACACCTTCAACACCTTCTATGAGCATCAGGGGCCCTGTAATATTTGCGATACCCTTGTATTCTTTTAACATCATTTACTCCTCTATTAATGATGAGATTTCTTTATTGATGTCTTCTTTGATTTCATCAATTTTATCTATCTCTGTATTCTTAATGTATCTCATTCTTGCTATCTTATTTTTTACTTTCATGGTTTCAATCAAATTAATATCTGCTCCCATCTGGATGTATTCTTTAGCCTGATTATAGAAATAATTAATTATACTTATTATCTTATACTGTTTTTCAATTGGCGAATAAGTATCTATCTCGTGGAATGCATTTTGATGAAGAAAATCTTCTCTTATCATTCTGGCAACAAGAAGCACCAGTCTGTCAGAGCCTGACAGAGCATCAATACCAACAAGACGGACTATTTCTTCAAGCTCTGATTCTTCCTGAAGCAGTCTCATTGCTTCTGCCTGAAGGTCAAAATAATCATCTGCAATATTTTTTTTCACATATTCTTTTATATTCTCATTGTAAAGAGAATATGAATTTAGCCATGATATCGCCGGGAAATGCCTGCTGTATGCCAGATTTGCCTCAAGCGACCAAAACACTTTTACAACTCTTAGTGTTGCCTGTACAACAGGGTCCGAGAGGTCCCCGCCCGGAGGTGATACTGCACCAATAACAGAAAGTGCGCCAAACCGGTCTTTTTTTTGTGACAGGCATCTGACTCTGCCGGATCTCTCATAAAATGACGCTATTTTTGAACCTAAGTATGCAGGGTACCCTTCCTCGCCCGGCATTTCTTCAAGTCTGCCGGAAATTTCTCTCATTGCTTCGGCCCATCTTGAAGTTGAATCTGCCATTAGCGCTACAGAGTAGCCCATGTCCCTGAAGTACTCTGCTATTGTTATCCCTGTGTAAACAGATGCTTCTCTGGCTGCAACCGGCATATTTGATGTATTGGCAATTAAGACTGTTCTTTCCATTAGAGGCTTGCCTGATTTTGGGTCAATAAGCTTTGGAAATTCAAGAAGTACATCTGTCATTTCATTTCCTCGCTCCCCACATCCTATGTAGACAACAATCTCAGCGTTTGCCCATTTTGCCAACTGATGCTGTATGACTGTTTTGCCTGAACCAAATGGACCCGGAACGCAAGCTGTTCCGCCATTTGCAATCGGGAAGAACATATCAATGACTCTTTGTCCTGTGATAAGCGGTTCATTGGGAGTAATCTTTTCAAGAAACGGTCTTGGCTTTCTTACGGGCCATTTCTGCATCATTGTGATACCTGTATCGCCATTTTTAGTTTTTATTACGGCAATAGTTTCTTCTAAAGTAAAGTTTCCATCTTTTATTGTCTGTATCTCGCCGCTTAATCCAGGAGGTACCATTATGTAATGTTTTATGATACTTGTTTCAGCAACAACCCCAAGATAATCACCGCTTTCCACTAAATCACCTTTTTTAGCAATTGGTTCAAATTTCCATTTTTTTTCTCTATCAAGCGCTGACACATGCACGCCTCTTGTGATAAAGTTTCCTGTTTTGCCATATATTATGTCAAGGGGCCTTTGTGTCCCATCATAGATTGATTCAATAAGTCCGGGGCCCAGCTCAACAGTAAGAGGTTCGTTTGTTACATATACCGGTTCCCCGACTCCTACGCCTGCAGTCTCTTCGTAAACCTGTACGGAAGCAATGCTGCCATTTAATTCAATGATTTCACCCATAAGCCTTTTTTCAGATACGTAAACTACATCAAACATTCTTGACCCTGCCATATTCTCAGCTGCCACAAGCGGGCCTGCCACTTTAATGATTTTACCGATTTTTTCCATATATTTTCTCCTATTATTGCTCAGTTATAACATCCACACCGACAGCTTTTATTATCGCATGCCTGAGTCTCTGTATTGCATAATCATTTCTTTTGCCCAGACCGGGGATAACTACTATCGAAGGCAGAAATTTATCTGAATATTCTTTAATAATAAAGTCAAGTTTGACTGCAATCGTCTCTGTTACAAAAATAATGCCATATTCTTCTGCTGCAAGATGTTTTATCTTTACTGCTGCTTCCTCTGCTTCACTGACTGGAAAAACATCAACTCCAATTGCCTTGAATATGAGCATAATATCATTTTCACCAATTGCTGCGATTTTTGTCTTCATCTAACAATAAAACCTCGTGTCTTATTTTACTTCTGTCAATATCATACAGGATGCCTGTAAATACAATACTTAAGTTTTTTAACTCTATCCTTTTTTTAATGAAAAAATCAACAATTTTTTCAAGATTTGATACAGTATATTTTACTGGATCAAAAAAATAAATGTAAAACAGTTCCTCACTTTTTTCAAAGGAATAAACTTCATCTGTAGCCTCATGCGGCAGTCCGGGCGCTTGCTTTACCAGCGGAGCATATCTTGTTTTGCTTATCTGCTGTATAAAATATTCAAGGTTCTCATTCTCAAAATTTTTTAAAAATTTTATATCCAAAAACCCATTTTTATGCAGAAACAGGTCAAAATCAATTTTCTCGCCGGAAAACTTATTTCTGTAGATGTTTTTTATATTGAACATATCTATTATATGCTTTAAAAAGTCTTTTACCATGCTGCTCTTTATGGCAGCAATTAAGCTGTACAACTTTTCCAAAAAAAATAATTCAAGTTTCAACTCTGCAGTTCTATGGTTTTTTTCCGTGATGCCGAGCATTGCTGCATACTGCAAAATACTGCCGGTGGATAAATCAATATTTTCATGGCTCCCAGGATCCATAGCCCTTTTTAGTTGATTGTAGGAGTAAGAGACAGGGATGAAAAGTTTTTCCATGTCTCTGCTTAGGAATGCAGATTTCATCATAAGCTTTATATTGTGCAGGTCCTCTTTAAGTGTTAGCAAATTAATAATAATCTGGTGTTCTGTTTTTAATCTATCCTTTAGAAAACTAACCATGCTTTTTAGTTCAGAGGTTACAACATTTTCAAAATTATAATTTACACCAGCACCAGTATCGGTAAGGTACTTTGAATAATAGGTTTCATGCAGCATTCTAAGGAATTCATTTGCACTCTTTACGCCTACCATCCTTTTAATCTTCTGTTCTTCTATAAATTCTTTTTCTCTTGCTTTTAGCTCTGCGCATGCAAAAAGGTAGAAACTGTCATCGTTAATTGTGTAATCTGTTAGTGCCAACTATCCTCCCTGCCAAAAAGAAAGAAAGCTATTTCCATTTTAATATCATCAATTTCAGCTTCAACTAATGTCTCAGGAGAAATGCAGTACTGTGCATTTCTGTTAAATATCTTAAGCCCTGTTTCAAACTCATCTCTGCTGTTTGATTTTTTTAAATGCACTTTCTCTAAAATAGACTGTATTGTTTCATCATCAATGCGTTTTTCATTTCTGCCGATCAGGTATGTTCCTTCCCGGATGTCTGAACTGGCGAGACTCTTTTTTATAAATTTTATATAATCTTCTTTTCCCATTTCTGCGAGCTTATTTTTTGCCTTTTCTGTAATCCTGTCAATGACTTCAAGTTTATAGAGAAGTATTTTTTGCCTGAATTCTGTTTTTGCTTTTAAAATTTCCAGATCGTAAACCTCTCTGTACTTTTCACTGGCTTTTTGCTTCCCTTCATCAAGAAGTTTCTTTCTTCTGTTTTCTGTTTCTTTCAGCACTGCCAGAGCTCTTTCCCTGCCGCTATTTAAAATTTTTTCCCTTTCCAGGGCTGCGTCATCTAGAATCTTTTTTGAGACATTGTCTATGCCTGCAATCATATTTTCACCCATTAAAATTGTATGGAATTAATAAGAAAGAATGTAATAAGAAGTCCGAGTACCGCATAGGTTTCAACCATTGCAGCGAATATAACTCCCTTCATAACCTGGGTTGCCTGTTTTGCAACAAGGCTCACACCTGCTGCACAAACCTTGCCCTGATGTATTCCTGATACCAGGCCGGTAAGTGCAATTGGCAGTGCTGCAAAAAATAATTGCAGTCCCTGGTCAAAGCTTGCCACCTGACTAATTTTTCCAATAATTAAGAAAGCAGCAACAAAACCATAAAACCCCTGTGTTCCCGGAAGCACAACAAGTAGAAACAAGCTGCCGAATTTTGATGGATCCTCAGACAGCACGCCTGCTGCGGCTCTTCCAGAGTAGCCAATACCTATAATGGAACCAATGCTTGCGAGAGCGACTGCTATGCCTGCGCCAAATATTGCTGTTGCTGCAGCGAGTGATACGTTATCCATTTTTCCTCCTGTTGTTAATCAACTATTGTTATATATTTATAATTATCTTTAAGTAGTTTGAATGGCCTTCCGCCACCAACATAAAATTTTTGAAAAAATTCCACATACTGAAGCCTTAATGTGTGAACGAATCCGCCAAGTATATTAATTGCTATGTTCATTATATGGCCAAATACAAGAATTAAAATCATAATTATAAAGCCGACTGCCGGGAATGAAAGGGCCTGAAATGCTATCTTGTTTACAGCAACGCCGATACCAGCTGTTACCAGCCCCAGTGCCATTAGCCTGATGTATGAAAGAAAATCACCAAGATATGATGTTAATCCGTTAACTACTGTAAGGTTTAAAAGTCCCATAAACAGCCTGAACCCCCAGCTTTTTTCATTTCTTGCAGAGAATAAAATTATAACCAGAGCCGAAGGAAGAATTACCCAGATAAGGTATTTTGACAGGTATGCCGGGAATATAGGGGCATCCGCAAACTGCATGCTGACTGCGATGCTTGATGAGAGTACGATTACAAGAAGGGAAAGAATAATCAAAATCCATGGGAAAGCGTCAAGGAATGCACCTCCATAATCTTTACGTCTCAGCGAGTCAAAGAACCTGATAAACATGCCAAAGATAATCTGGACAGCCCCGACAAACAGTGCAAGCCTGAAGAAGTTCATAGAACCTTCACTTGTGTTTATAGGGTCGCCCAGAATAGCAAGTTTTAAGAAAAATTTATCAATACCCATGTAAGCAGGCAGATCACCAAACCATCCGTTAAATAATACACCGGAAATTATAGTAAAAACTGCCCCATAAAATATCAGCATCATGAATTTTTTAGCCCCTTTCATCCTGAAAGCAAGAACCAGGGCCAACACTGCAAGGATAATCCCATAACCTGCATCAGTAAGGCAAAGACCGAAAAAAGCTGCAAAAAATATTGAAACGAGCGGAGTAGGATCAAGCTCAAAATATTTTGGGACGCCATAAAGGTCAATAATTATTTCAAAAGGCCTAAATAATGGCTTGTTCTCCAGTATAGTTGGGATTTCTTCGCCTTCATCCGGCTCCACTTCTGTAACTTTTGTAAATTTATGTTTTTTGATAATTGAAAAAACTTTATCCATGTCAGTTTCCTTAACCCAGGCAGTATAGAAGGACACAGATTCTGTTGAAAATCCTGATTCTATGGCATTATTTATTTCAAGATTATTTTCCAGGTAATTAAGGTAAACTATCAGATTTTTCTTATGGTTTTTAGATATTTCTTTTATCTCAGCCAATATGGCATTTTTTCTCTTTTCGTGATAGCCAAGCTGCTTTTTTGCGGCGGCAATATTTTCTGCAACAGTTCCGCTGCAGCCTGCTGTCTCAGCTTCTTCAAAGGATAGCTTACTCAAACATTCTTCTGCATCTTTTTTATTTATGTTGTGATAGGCTGCTATAATGCAGGCATGGTCTTTGCCTTGAGATATTTTCTCAACCGGGATATTTTTTTTGTTTAACTCTTCTGCGAGGCTGCTAAATTCTTTTTGCCTGCATTTGATTTTTCCTAATTTAATTGTATATAGATCTGTTGTTCTAATATCTTCAAGTTTACCCCTGTAGGCTGTCCACTTAGCCAGGCTGCCCAGCCGTGATTTAATATCGTTGATCTTTGAAGATGTAATGCTGATTTCCTCTTTTGCTTTTAATACTTCATTGATTATCTGCTCAAAATCATATTTTTCTAAAATTTCTTCATACTCTTTTCTTTTAAGAACATATTTTCCAGCTTTTGAGCCAATTTGTTTTTTTTCTTTAAAGCTATCAAGGATATCAATAGCCTTGCTTAAATCTGTTGCGTGCCCTGAAGGTGCGCTTAACTGTATAAAAGCTGCATCTATTTTTTCTTTGTAAGGCTTAATTTCCACTACTGCTGCTTTTTGCAGCTCTTTCAGGACATTTTCTTCATCAGATTTGTGGGTAATGATGAGTAATTTTTTTAATTTTGCTACTGCCATCAGTTAGAAATCCTCTGGACAATTTTATTTACTGCTTCCTCTTCCTTGTACGAAGCAATTTTTTTTATGTCACTTAATTCTTTGTCAAAATCTTCTTTAAGTACTTCAATTTCTTTTTTTGCATCAGCTTTTGCTTTAGTTTCGTATTTACTGATCATATTGCCAATTTCTTTTTTTGTTTCTTCTAAGATTTCCTTGCTTTTAGAGTAAGCTTTTTCAACAATTTCTGCAGATTCTTTCTTGGAAAGGTTAATTATCTCTTTTGCCTTTTCTTCAGATTCTTTAATTTTCTTAATAATGTTGTCAACCATAATTTTACTTATTAACCATAATATTTGATACTTATGTTGTCAGATTTTAAGATTTTATTATAACAATGGGTTCAATTATGTCAATGTTTTGGCAGGATTTGTCATTTAAAGTTTAAAAGTGCACACCTCTATAGCTATAATCTAAAGTAAAAAAAGAAAGGTTTAGGTTACTCATCTTCACAAAAGATTTACTGACTCTCAGGTTAAGGCTCTGCTGGAAAGATATGGAAAGGGGGAAATTGAAAGAAAATATATTGAACAAATATTTGGTATCAAAAGAAGAAGATTTTGTGAGCTTGTAAAAAAATATAAAGAAGACCCAAATACTTTTACCATAAAATATAAAAGGGCAAAACCAACTAGAAAAATAGACAAAGAAATTGAAAAAAATATATTTACTGAATTAAAAACAGAAAAAGATCTGATTGATGCAGAAGATAACACCATATGGAATTATAACTACAGCTACCTAAAAGATATACTGAAAGAAAAATATAATAATAAGGTATCACTGCCCACCCTGATAGATAGGGCCAAAAAGGGTGGATTTTATATAAATAAACCAAAGAGCAAAGCACATGATAGAGAAGTGGTTGAAGCGAACCCCTAAAGTTGGACATATTCTTAAGACAGGTTAGAATAATTAAAGGAATAGAAAGGGGAAAAGATAATGAGCATACATAGGAGAAAATATTCTAAGGTTACAGATGATGTAGATCCCCAGGTTAAACAGATACTACTGGAGCTTGGTATAAAAGTAAGATATGCTCTTTCTCCCCAGGTGAAAGGTAATGGAAAGACCATATAGGTGGCTTCAGGATAGACTTGTTAGAACCTGTGCAAGAGAAGGAGTAACAGATATATCTGATGGCATAAAAATACTCAGGAAAGAAGCGGATAGATACAACTACCGCCAAGTACATTCCGTTACCGGTGAGGTTCCTTATTACAGGCTTAAAAGGCTTGTAGGTGAAGGCAAATCTTTGTTTAGGGAGTTTGGTATTACCAACACCATATAAGTCTACAAAAGATGTATTTGCCTTAAGGGACAGTAGGACTGTAAATCCCTACAGAAAGATATCTTTTAACAAATTAAAGTTTTCTATATCCGGGGCTCCTATAAGGGAAAAAGTAAATTTACGAATTGTGCCAGACATAGAATCTGGAATGGCTGAGATAAGACTTTGGTACAAAGACAATTTAATTGGAATCCAGAATGTTAAAAATGTAGATATTAATCTGCCGAATTTTAAATAAAAATATTAGTAATTTGATTTCGATTCCTAATTTTAATAAGAAGAATAACTATGTTTTAGGGTGTGCACTTTTAAAACTTAAAGTGCGCACTTTTAAATTTTTCCTAACATGTTTTGGCAGGATTTGGTTACACAAATTTGAAAGACT
>Ga0210003_1003790_pt1 | contig 12160 bp, 10 predicted proteins | sample LantaG_FD_182804 | JGI IMG/M metagenome (GOLD analysis project Ga0210003, IMG submission 182804) | Deep subsurface microbial communities from Baltic Sea to uncover new lineages of life (NeLLi) - Landsort_02402 metaG (SPAdes) (version 2) | ecosystem: Environmental > Aquatic > Marine > Oceanic >...
TTTATTCATTGTTTAGCTATTTACCCTGCAACTTTCCAAAAAATCTTTCAGGGCTTTTCCCCAGTGTCTCATGAAATATATTTTATTTTTTTCAAGTTTTAAGTTAGCAAGCACTGAATAAGAAGGCCTCGAAGCACTCCTTCCCGATCTACCACTTTTAACAGGAATTACAGTCACCCTTTTACCCAGGATTTTAAAGATTTCTTTTGTAAACTGGTACCATGAACATTGTCCATCATTGGTGGCATGATAGATGCCGTACATTCCAGTTTCTATAAGTTTATATATGCATTCAGCAACATCCAGGCTATAGGTTGGCGTACATATCTGGTCATCTACTACTTCAAGCTCCCTACAATTTTCTGAAGCTCTTATTATTGTTTCTACAAAATTCTTGCCGTACCTGCTGTAAATCCCGGTTGTTCTTAAAATATAAAATTTTTCAAGTATATTAGTTACTGCCTCCTCTCCAGCAAGCTTTGACTTTCCATATATGCTTACAGGATCTGGTATATCTTCCTCAACATAAGGCGTATCTTTCTTTCCATTAAAAACATAATCTGTGCTTATATAAACAAATTCGCAGTCATATTTTCTTGCAACTTTTGCTAAATTTTCCGTACCTGTGCTATTTACCAAAAAAGCTTTTTCCCTGCAGTCTTCGCATTTATCAACATCGGTAAAGGCAGCACAATGAATAACCAGGTCAGGCTTAACTTTCAAAAACCTGCTTTCAATAGCAAACCTGTCAGTAATATCCATATCAAGATCATACCCGAAAATCTTATGCTCCTGGGGAGCGATATCTATCAGTTCAATGCCCAACTGCCCCTTGCTTCCGGTGATTAATATTTTCATAAAATCTTACTTTCCACTTTCCTGATATTTTTGTTCCTTTATTCTATAGACAGGTAAGCTTAATATAATCATTGCTATAAGACACCATGCTACGGTAAAAATCAAATTTATAATATGATAACTAAACCCAGCTATAATAGAAATATTTTTGCTAAAACCTAACATTACTAATGCAAGAACAAATGCCACTTGATAGGTACCTAAACCCGCCAGGGAATGAGTAGGCAGAACAGCAGATATTTCTCCAGCTACAGTAGCTAAAAAAATAACCCAGTATGAAAGATCATTAAAACCAAAGCCCATAGGCTTAAGTACTGCATGAATTAAAAAATAATAAGCTGCGAATTTTAAAATTCGGGCAGGTATTGTGACTAAACATACCTTCCAGTATATTCCCCTTTTTTTAATTAATTCAATATTTTTATTGGTCTCAACTAATTTTTTATATATATATTGAATAACTTTACTTTTACTTATTCTATGTTTTAATAAAGTTCTATCAAATATTTTAATAAAAAACCCTATAAATTTTGACAGGTAAAACAAAACCAATAAAGAAGAAATAAGAAGTGCTATAGCAATTAAAATAACACTGGTAGAAGAAACAGCATATTTATTTATACCCACAATAATTATAGAAATGACAATCATTGAAAAAACAATGACCAGATCAAAAACAAGTGCAATCATCAGCGTTGAAATACCAATCTCTACAGGAAATTTAAATTTTCTTTTAAGAACATAAATGTAGGAGAGCTCTCCTGTTCTTGCAGGCAGAACCATGTTAAAGCCATTTCGTATAAGGGAAACCAAAAACATATCAACCATTCTGATTTTGCCGGGCCCTATTAAAATTTTTGCCCTATAGGCTCTAAAAAAATCAATTGAGAATATAAGAATTAAACCAATTATAAGAGAAGGTGTATAAATATTAATAAAAGCACTTTTAATATCTTCTATATCAATCTGATTTAACAAATAGTAAACAAGAAATACCCCAAGGCCCACCACAACTACAATATTTATGATTCTAAGTATAAACCACCTTTTTTTTGATTTCTTATTTTGACTTTCTAAATTCATACTTATTTTAAGAATCTTTCTCTTTCCTGTTTATCTGCCCTTAAAATAGTTGGATATAAATCTTGAAGTTTGCCTGGGGCCACTTTTAAATAAGTGGTGTAAAAATCTTTTCACTAAGTAGAGAAATCCTTTTTTATTCAAGTGGGTGTTATTTTTTCTTAATGAATTTTGACCCTTATCATCAAAGATATCTTCAAAGCCTTCTCTTTTCCTGTAAGAAGTTGGAATTGGATCTCTACAAAAAGCTATAATGGGACCACACACTTTCTCCCATATAAATTCTTTTGAAATATTCCTTAAATTATTTAAACATTCATCATAAAATTTTTTATCATCTGCAAGCTTAATTATGGCGTTCACGATATCTTCAACATTACCATCTCTTGCGGTAATACCCAAAACTTTTTTCTCTACAAGCTCGCTTAAACAGTCACCCCTGGTTGAAATTATAGGTAGACCAGCCCATATGTAATCCAATATTCTGGTTCTGAATGAAAATCTTGTCTCAATATGTGCAGGATGGGTAATTATCCCTACATCTGATTCTAAAAGATAATTCTGCCTCTCATTATATTCAACCCATCCAAAGTTAAAGAAAACATTTTTATCATATACACCTAATTTTTTTGCTAGATTAAAAGTTTTACTTACAAGTTGTAGCTTCTTGACCTCAGGATTAGGATGTTCTACTCCCATAAAAAACAACTTTACATCATCCCTTATTTTACCAATTTCAGCCATAGCTTTTATCAGGGTTAAAGGATCAAACCAATTATATATTCCACCACCCCATAAAATTACAAAATCATCTTTTTTTATTCCATTCACTTCACCCTTTAAAACTTGCCTGGTATGTATAGGCTTATTATCAGAAAGCCCAAAAGGTACTACATCTATCATCTTTTTTAGAGTTGGATCTTCATTATAAGAATAAGGATTTACTCTGTTTAGCGCTGCCAGCATTCCCAGCCAGAAATCCCTCTGCCTTTCAGAAGCACAGATGAAAAAATCTCCGTAGTGCAATTGCTCATTAAAAATATAATAAATTGACTTATGGATTTCCAACCTTTTCTTAATGGGTTCATCCTCATATTCAGCCAGGGTTGCGAGGTTATAAGGATCATAAATATCAATAATTAAATATTTGCCTGACTTCTTTATACTGCCGTATTTAGAAAATGTCATTCCACCGGTTAATATAATATCAACATCCTTTATAATTTCCTTTAATTCTGCATCATTTCTAAACTGGATTATTTTAAATTCCTGTTCCTGCAGACTAACCTTATTTGGGGCAGCCAGTATTACATTCATATGTTCAGCTAAAACTTTTGCAAAGTTCCACACCCTGATTGCAGGACCTGCCATCTCTTTAGATACAACCTCACTTGAAATTATAAGCAGTGTCCTTTTTATTTCTTTTTCAAATACTTTATATATTCCAAGCGATTTTAACATATCTATCTGATTTTTCTGGTATTGCCTATCCGGTGAAACTGCAAGAAACTGGCCTTTAAAATAGGTGAATAACGCTTTATCATCTCTTTTCCTCCTGCTTTGAATCCTCTCTCTTTTTTCTATAAGTTTTGGCAGATCATCAAAAAAATTTCTGGCTGCCATTAAGGAGCTGAGAGGCTCTTTTGAAATTTTCTGGTCACCGGTTTCAGCATCCTTGGATCTTTCAGTACTCAAGTCATAATAACTCTTATAATCAAATTTCAAATCTACAAAAACTCTGTTAAAAACACTTGCCAGAGAAGCAGAAAGTATTTTTGGTAAATTTTCATCATCATAATTTTTAAAAATAGAATATAGAGAATTTCTTTCTTTTAAAAATCTGAGCTTATCTTCACTAAAAATTTTAGAAGTTCCATGATGGTGGTGATATACAATAGATTCAGGCGCAAAAACAACTTTATATCCCAGCACCCATAGTCTCCAGCCAAAATCTACATCTTCATAATAGGCAAAAAAGTCTTCATCAAACCCTCCAGTATCTAAAAATATCTTCCTGTCTACAAGCATAGCCCCACCATTTACAAAAGGAAGATATCTGTACTGGCTATAATTATCTTTTTCCACAGGGACCCCATAATCTATCTGGAAGCCCTTTCCTTCAAAATTTATCATTCCTCCAACAAAATCAATATTTTTCCCGTCAATAGAAAGAACTTTTGAGCCAGAAGCTACAACTTCTTTATTCTTATATATAGGTCTTAGAAGTTCTATAAGCCAGTTCTTATCAACTCTTGTATCATTGTTTAAAAAGGCTATATAATCACCATTTGCTGCTTTTGCTGCCTGATTATTTGCAAAGGCAAAACCCATATTTTTATCATTACTGATTAATTTTACCAGTGGATAATTTGATTTAATGAAATTTACAGAATCATCACTTGAACCGTTATCAATGACAATTGTTTCCAATTTATCTTCGGGATAATCCAGTTTTTTTATGCTGTCAAGGCACTGCCCAAGATAATCTTTCCCATTTAAATTTATAATTGAAATTGAAATCTGGGGATATGTAAGAATATCTCTCATAAAATTAATTTCCTAAAACCGATTAAGCTCAAGTTTTTTGAATAAATTAGGATAAATTATAACAAACAATTTATTTTAAACAATATCTATTATAAAATGTAAAAAACTAAAAATTTTAAAAAATATGAAAAAAACAAATCTGGCTTTCATAACTGATAGAATGATTAAAGGCCATGGAGTCGATTTAGTAGTAGACAGACTTGCAGATGGCCTGGCAGAATCGGGCTATAATTGTAAAGTGTACTGCAACTATTTTGATGAAACCTTTACTAATAGAAAATCATACGGAATAGAAAAGCTTCACTACTTTAAACCCGCAGATAATCCCATAATTTATGAAAGAAGAATAAGAAAACTGGTTCCTTATCTTAACAGTAGAAATGTAGACTTATTTATAATACAATCATTTCCATTCTACAGCTTAATATCCAAGTTAAACATGCCTGTTTTAGTTGTGGACCATGGAATAATATCTGTAGGTGGACTGCCTCTAAAAAGAAGGATTAGATTTAAATATATGGAAATAAGCCAGAATCTTTCTTATTTTAAGAAAGCAAACAAGATAGTAGCAGTATCTAAATATTTATTAAACCGTCTGCCAAAAAAAATAAGAGGAAAAGCTACTTATATTTATAACGGCTGTGACCACTACCAGCAAAGAGTTTTATCCACAGAGGATATTGATAACTTTAGAAAAAAAATCGGGGCTGGCCCTGAAGACATCATAATACTATATGTTGGAAGATTAAATCTTACCAATCAACCTTACAAAGGACTGGCTGAGCTGGCAAATATTTATCAAACTTTATCTAAAAAATACAAAAACATTAAACTTCTGGCTGTTGGATATGGCTCAAAAAATGATGAAGAACTGCTTAAGAACCAGGGAATATTGGCCATCAGCAATGCACCTGAGGAACTTATGCCACTAATATACAAGTCGTGTAATATTTATGCAACATGTTCCCATTGGGAAGGGTTTGACTTACCTATTGCTGAAGCCCAGAGTTTTAACAAACCTACAATTTGCTACAGAATCGGCGCACATCCAGAGGTGTCAGCGGACGGGAAAACAGGGTTCGTTGTAGATAATGCTCAAGAATTCACAGAAAAATTAGACATTCTAATCAGTGATTCAAAATTAAGGCTGGAAATGGGTAAAAACGGCGCAGAATACGTAAAGAAATTTTCATGGGAAAACAGTGTAAAAAAATACGATAAAGTAGTAAAAAACATACTGGGACTCAAAGATTCAGATGTATTGGTAAAAAAATATAAAGATAAAATCAAACCTGCTAAAAGTAAGAGTGTAGCTGTTATCATAGTTAACTATAATTCTTCCTACTCCTGTCTTAAAGAATGTCTTGACTCAATTAAAAATCAGTCTCATAAAAACATTGAAATTATAATTTTTGACAATAATTCCACCAATAATGTTTTAGACTCTATTAAAAAAGAGTACAGGTATATAAAGGTAATATTATCTGAAAGAAACCTGGGCCTGGGTGAAGCCTTGAATCAGGTAATTAAACGTGTCAATTGTGAATATGTTCTGATATCAAATTTTGATATTATCTACAACCATGATGCTGTTGAAATGCTGGTAGAAGAAATGAATAAACTGGACAGCCTTTATATAGGTCTTGCTCCAAAAATTAAACTTTATTACCTGCGGGATTTTCTGGAAAGCACAGGGATTTATCTAGACAGCAGTTACTATATTGGATATCATGGAATAGGCCAGTTAGATTTAGACCAATATAATAGACCTGAGGATATTTTTGGGGTTTCATTTACATCTGCATTCTTAAAAAAGGATATCTTTTCTGAAAATAAAGTTGGGAAAATTGATCCAACCTTCTTTTTATTTTATGAAGATGTTGACTTCTGTTACAGAGCAAACCAGCAGGGTTACAAATTTAGATCATGTCCTACTGCAATCTGCTATCACAAATACGCTTTTTGTTTCAGAGATGACGCCTCTGCCTTTACCCGGAAATATTATTATCAAAAACTAAATTTACTTAAAACCATTTATAAGAATGCTGAATCACATAATCTGAAAAGAATAATGGATATTGAACTAAATATTCAAAAGCAAAATTTAAAAGATAAAAATTTAAAGCCCATAGCAAAAAAAATAATGGGTGATTTTAAAAAAAGCATTAGATACCTAAAAAGAAAAAGAAAAGATATACAATTTTCAAGACAGGTCTTTGATACAGATATTCTTAAATTCAGCTGGGGTGAAAGAAACTATTTTGATTTTATTAAAAATGAACCTGTCTTTTCCATTTCAAATTTGCTGCATTCATACAGAAGATTACATGCACTTCTTGCAAATGAGAGATACGAAGAAATGGTAAATTATCTTACCAACCTTGGGAATACAAAATTTATAATTGAAAGCAGCATATTTAAAGAAATACTCCATGGTAAATTTGAATATGAACCCATATCAGTCCACCGGTTTATCAATAAAATAAATTAAAATCTAAAAAGATGAGAATTGGAATTGATATATCTACTGTTTTAAATCACGGCCAGGATATAGGTGCAGGCAGATATATAACAAACCTGGTAAAAAATCTCTTAAAAATCGATAAAAAAAATATATACATTTTAACTGGAAGATACGTAACGGATAAATATTTAGAAATAATAAACGGAATTAAATCAACCTGCACAGATAACAAAATTGAATTTAAATTGTATAAAACCACTCAGAGGAATCTGGATATATGGAACAAGCTAAGATTTCTACCCATTGAACTTATGGGCTTTAAAGCAGACTTGCTTCACTGCCCGGATTATCTTATTCCGCCTACTTTAAATAAAATCATAATTTTAACAATACATGACCTGGCTTTTATAAGATTTCCGCAATTTAATTTTGACTGGTTTATTAAAAAATACACTAAAGAAGTTAAAAGAAATGCCAGATTAGCAAAAATAATTATTGCTGATTCAAAAAGCACTAAAGATGATATTATAAAATTTTTTAAAATAGATCCTGCTAAGGTAAAGGTAGTTTACCTGGCATCAGACAGCCGGTTCAAAAAACTTGCAAATCAAGAAAAAGATAAAGAAGTGCTTAAAAAATATGGAATAGATAAAAAATATATTCTATCGGTAGGTACTATAGAACCAAGGAAAAATTACTCTACTCTAATAAAAGCATTTAACTATATAAAGCATAATAACAATAACTTTAACTGCAAATTAGTAATTGTTGGAAGAACAGGTTGGAAAAGTGAGGCTACCTACAGGGAAAGGGAACTAAGTCCTTATAAAGACGATATACTTTTTATTGGAAGAGTTTCAGATAAAGATCTTGTCCAGATATATAATCAGGCAGAAATTTTTGTCTATCCTTCCCTCTTTGAAGGATTCGGACTACCGCCCATGGAAGCAATGAGCTGCGGTCTTCCAGTAATAGCTTCTGATTCATCATCACTTAAGGAAGTTGTAGGTGATGCTGGAATACTGGTCCCACCTGAAGATTTTAAGGAGATATCAAAGCAAATATTATACGTTCTTAAAAATGAGAAGATAAAAAAAAAGTTAAAAGAGAAGTCACTTAAGCAGGCTCAAAAATTTAGCTGGGAAAAAACTGCCAGAAAAACTCTGAATATATATAATGAAATTATCTTATAAAAAAATATCATACTACATTAGAGTTTTTAGACCCAGTCAATGGTTTAAGAATATATTTATGTTAGTTGGGAGCTTTTCTGCCTGCATTTTTTTTAATGCTTCCATTACCTATGAAAACATCAAATTAATATTAATAGCCCTTCTTTGCACATGCCTGGCTGCCTCAGCCAATTATGGAATAAACGAATTAATAGATTCTGAATTTGACAAGCACCATCCAGTTAAGAAAAAACGTCCTATCCCATCAGGTAAAATTTCAAAGAAAAAGGTTCTCTTTGGATCACTTTTATTAGTTTTAATAACAGCAGTAATAAGTTTTTTCTTTCTACCAATAGAAGCATTCTTTGCAATTTTAAGTTTGATGGTGATGGGATTTTTATATAATGTCAGACCATTCAGGACAAAAGAATTAACTTACATTGATGTTATTTCTGAATCAATTAATAATCCAATTAGATTCGTTATTGGTTGGTATGCTATGCAAATGGTATTTTTTCCACCTGTAAGTTTTATTATATCATTTTGGGCGTTTGGTGCCTTCCTTATGGCATGTAAGAGACTGGCGGAATATAGATTTATAAATGATCCTCAAAAAGCAGCAAAATACAGAAAGTCATTTAAATATTATACAGAGGAAAATCTGATTGTATCTATTATAGGATATATATCACTGGTATCCTTTTCTCTAGCAATTATATGCATCAAATACTCTATCAGTGTAATCTTAGCAGTACCTGTATTTATAGCTTCGTTTATCTGGTATTTTAAATTAACATTAAAAAAGGACAGTCCAGCAAAAGAACCTGAAAAATTACTAAAACATAAAGAATTTTATTTTTTTACTATATTAACCATAATAGTGCTGGTTTTAGCAAAAATATTAAATCCATACCTTGAATTTTTATTAAAAATATGGAGTTAATAGCAATATTTGACTTTGATGGAACATTGATAAAAAGGGATTCAATGGTCTTATTTTTCCTAAGATATTTTAATTTCTCCTGGAAAAATATTCCTAACCTTTTCCAATTGACCCTGGAAACAATAAAATTTTTCCTAAAAATTTACTCCCAAAAGAAGTATAAAGAAAAATTCCTTAATCTAGTTATAAATTCATCTAAGATAAAAGACCCAGAAAAAATAGCTGATGATTTTTCAGAATATCTACTGAGACTAGTTTTCAAAGATGCTAAAAAAGAGATATCTAAATTAAAAGAAAATAGATTTGAACTTGTACTTCTAAGTGCTTCACCTGATTTTTACCTGAAAAAAATAAAAGACAAATTAGGATTTTCAAAATTAATCTGTACAAAGACCAATATGAAAAATGGAAAAATCATTATCAGTGGTGAAAACTGTTACGGTAAAAATAAAATCAAAATGCTTTTGGATGAATATAAAAAGGAAGATGTCAATTGGGAGGAATCATATTGTTTTGCGGACAATAAATCTGATAGACATTTACTAAGCCTTTTCGGTAATGCATATATTGTGAATAATAAAAGATTTGGAAAAGATAATTCGAATTTTGAATTATTGATATGGAAATAGGACTCACTGTTGCATTAACAAAATTTGAAATAATTAAGGACAGTATAAATATTGCTAAAAACAGTAATCATAATTTTTTAACTATCTATTTCATTTATATTTTCTCTATTCCTGTATTTTTTATAGATTTGTTGATATATATTTAATGTCTGTTTGGCTGTATTTTCCCAGCTAAATTTTTAATATTCTCTAAACCCATATTTATCAATTGCTTTTTTTTATTTTCATCCTCTACTAAATGAAGTATTGCTTCATATATTTGTTTTTCACTGTATGGATTAACCATAACCGCGGTATTACCTGCTATCTCTGGAAGCTTACATGCAATTCTTACTTTAATTTTGCTAATTATTAGTTCTGTATAGTTATTTGACCATATGTATCAAGTGAGTAATCTATTTGAGTAAGATCACCTGTTTCCAGATCATATTCAAATTCCCATGATTCAATTACCACATCATAGGTACCATTTGGGATTGCGGTAGTATCAAATGTATATGCCCATCCAGTATATTCTAAAATAGGATCATCATAATATTCTGCTACATCTGGACGTTGGCTATAATACGAATTAAGATCACCAAAATATCTATTTGTACCATCCCATAATATAGGAGATGCTACTACCAGTCTGGTATCAGATCTTCCAGGATTTGCTGCCCATCCCCTTATAACAAGATTACCAGAAACCACCTCACCACTAAGTGGATAATCAACATATACAATTGCCTCATCAGGATAATCCCTTGAAATTTTTCCTTTATCTTCCTCTATAGTTGATGTTAATTCCCTGGATATATTTACTACAGAACCATCACCATTTATTGCATATATATCGATGGTATGACTGCCTAAAAATTCAGATATTTCAAACTGGGTAAGATCAACTATAAGTTCCCAGCCAGAATTCTTTATATTTTCATTATCGTAATAATCAGCAACATCAGCCCGTTGCATACCATAATAAGCTTCTCCTAAAAAAGTATCAAAACCATCTAAATACACATCTATCCTGGTAATCCCAGTTCCGTCTATTGATGAAGGATCGGCTGCCCAACCTTCCATCCATAAATAACCCTCAAAATCTGTATAAAAACTATCAATATGTATTTTGGTTTCATCCTGAGCGAAAGCTTTTTTAGGAGAAATCATTCCAAGGCCAAAACTTAGGCTAAGAACAAGAAAAAATACTGATATGGCACCGATAATCTTTAATATTTTATTTTTCATTATTATTCCCCCCTTTCTTAATAAATTAATTTTAAAATACAAAGAGTTTAATTTTTCTGGCATGAATGAATTGCATTCTAGACTGCGTGTTTTAAATTACATGTAAGCTTCCTTTTAGAAGAGATTTAAAATTTTAATATTGCTCTTTATATTTATAAAATTACTATTATTTAATCAAATTTTATCAAAATATACAATAAAAATTTTCCACTTATTTTTAGTAGAAAATTTATTTTCAGGTATATGATTTATAAAAAATATTTCTGGACTTATAAATTGTAAACCTCATGATACACTTTTAGAGTTCCCCTGGCAGTCTGTAGTATAAATATCTTTTTCACTATAAGGATTTATCAATATTGCAGCATCTGAAGCTACTTCTGGGAGTGAAGAAACATTAGAAGTAATTACTGGAACTGCACAGGCCATAGCTTCAAGAACTGGTAGGCCAAAACCTTCATACAACGAAGGGTATAAAAATATTTCAGCCTGGTTATATATTGGTGCAAGCTCACATTCTTCTATGAATCTTAAAAATTTTATTTTACCCTCTAAATTCTTTTGTTTTACCAGAGAATAGATTTCTATATTTTTCCACCCTCTACCGCCAACACAAACCAGGCTATACTCATTATATTCCTCTTTCTTTATAAACTCACTAAATGCATTTATTATTCTTAAAAAATTTTTTCTGGGTTCAATAGATGCTACACAAAGCAGGTACTTGCCTGTTAACCCATATTTTTCTAATATCTTTTTTCTAAAATCTGAGTCTATTTCTTCCCTAAAGCTATCACTTACACCCAGGTAAACCACTCTTAATTTTTCCTCAGGTACATGAAAATACTTAATTACATCTTTTTTGGTCTGCCGGGAATCACAAATTACCATATCCGGTCTTGAATTAAGGTAAATAAGATTACTTAAAACCAGCTCATAATTTTCTTTTGTATGGTACTCTGGAAATATCAAAAAACTTAAATCATGTATGGTTACTACCAATCTTGCATTAAATAATTCAGGAATCATATATGCAGTACTGTGGATTATATCAACACCGCCCAGTAACTTTTCTTTTTTTTCTATGGAAGAATTATTCCATTTTCTTTTTAAAATTGGTGTGGGTAAATTTATTTGAGAAAAATTTACCTTACCGTACTTTCTAAATTCATCAATTATTTTTTTATGTTTCCAGTTGTAGGAAAAACAGTTATAAAAAAAGCTGTAAGCATTATAT
>Ga0210003_1003791_pt1 | contig 12153 bp, 4 predicted proteins | sample LantaG_FD_182804 | JGI IMG/M metagenome (GOLD analysis project Ga0210003, IMG submission 182804) | Deep subsurface microbial communities from Baltic Sea to uncover new lineages of life (NeLLi) - Landsort_02402 metaG (SPAdes) (version 2) | ecosystem: Environmental > Aquatic > Marine > Oceanic >...
CTTCATCCGCCTCAACGCCCTGCGCCTGCGCATCAGGTCGCTTATGGAAAAATGACCGCGTGGGGCGTGAGGAATCGGCCATAGGAGACATGAGTCCTATAGGTCGTATCCGCCAGGCCCCTTCATCACGCATCCAGTGCTCCACACCTTCTTGGCCCGCCAACCTGGGGGCGTCCAAGCGCTGTTTCCTACCCATTACTGGCCGGTTTTCCACAACAAGGCGGCCCGCCCGACTCGGTTCAACGCCGTACTGCAGCAGGTTTTCCACCGCTGCGGCCGCAGTTTTCCACATACTATCCACAAACTACGGTAAGATGTTTGCTGTCAACCACTTACAACTGAACGCCATTCTCCAGCGTGCGTCAGACGCCGTTCAAACAGCCATTCCAGACGCGCCCGGTTCAAGACGGCACCCAATGTTTGCACGGCAGTTTTCCACCGGTTACCCACAAACACGTATAAAACGATGCGAAGCCATATCGAGTCGCCGCAGGAAGCGCCGGAAAGCATCGTTTCGCGGGCGAAAAAGCCGCCGGCGGGCGCCCTTTCAGGCACACCCGCCGGCATATCCAACTATCGCACCTGGCTGTGCGATCACTTCTTGGGGACAATGTATGGCGATTCGCAGATCGACTTCGGCACGCTCACGGCCTTGAAGGAAGGCCGCGAGTAATGCGGCAGGGCCGCCGGCCCGCCGATCAGGTAGATGAACTCGTCGATGAAGTCCTGGTTCGGGCCGTCGAGGTCGGAAATGTACTTCTTCTCGACCGGGCGGTCCTTCGCCGCGATGTTCGACATTTCGGTCAGGCCCGTGTAGGTGCGGCCGCAATCCCTCGTCAGGATCACAGACTTCGCCGTCTCGCCGGCATCGAGCGCCCCGACGCACGCCTGCCCCACGCGATATGCTTCTGATGCGTCGACCGACGACATCATCGCGCTCCGCTGAATATGCTGCGGCACCAGCGCAACGTCCTTCACCTTCCCATACACCGACTTCACCTTCAGCTTCTTCGTCACAAGCTGCGCCAGGAAAACCGCAGGCGAGAACGAACCCGCACGGCCGTGTTCGATATTCATATGCGGGTCGCGGCTTATGCCGGTGCCATAGACCTCGGCAATGCTCTTGCCCGTCTCGCCATCCGTCAGGTCCTCCTGCACCACGATCACCGCCTCGCCCAGCCTGTCGAGCACGTCAGACAGCTTCGCAAGGAACTTGGACTCGTCGAACGGGAATTCCTTGCACAGGATGATCTGCGGGGCGCGGTCCGGATTCAGCATTCCGGCAGGGTCGACCTTCGCAAACCCGGCGCCGTTGGCCAGCCAGCCGGCCTTGCGGCCCATGACCTGGTAGATGGCCACCGGAGCGACGTCCCAGCCCTGCTTGACACTGCCGTCGATCTCGAAATTCGCCCGCACGCGATACGACGAAAAATCGCTGTTGACCGTCTTGATCGCCGTCGCATTGTAGAGGCAGGCCGATCCGAAGCCCGGGCAGTGATGCGTAGCCGGCAGGTCGTTGTCGATCGTCTTGATGCCGTGAATAGCCTGGATATCGGCCTCCTTAGACAGGCCGTGAATCTGGTCGGCCGAATCGTTACCGCCGAAATACACGACGGCCGTAACTCCCAACGCCTTGAGATTCTCCGCCATCTTCGCATACTGAGGCTGTTTCGGCTTGATGCGCGTGGTGCGCAGACCCGCGCCGGGGCCGTTGAAAACGAACGACATCGGGTCGATATCGGTCAGATCGACGATATTTCCCGGTATGTTCGCATTCAGCAGGCCCTCGAGGCCGTTGATCATTCCGTAGATTTCCCATCCGCTCTTCTGTGCGGCGTCGATCGCCCCGGCCACTTCCCAGTCGATAACCGGCGTCGGCCCGCCCGATTCACCCAGGATAACACGCTTCGCCATCTGCAACCACTCCTTTTCTACCTCTGATGCCTGCCCGCCTGTGCATCAACAGCTTCTGCGGAAAAACATTTCGCGATACCAGCGGGCGGGACGCTCACACCAAAACAGATAGTATATCATACACGCCCTCCGGTAGCAATGGCAAAAATGCTATTCATCGTGGCGCCAGCCGCCCCCGCAGGCCTGCCCTCGCCCCGCAACCATAGCACGCACGCCAATGCCCGAGCATCGAGTATTGGGTGCGACAAAATGTCTTGGTTGATTGCCGCCACGAAACGGAGTGCAAGTGTGCGTGCCACAATACCTTACGCCAAGACACACTGGACATTCTACTCTCGCCATTCTCGTTGAAGCGACCATCAACCTAAGCCCGAAGGGCGATTACCCCTGCACATGGACGGCAGCCGGCAGATTGCAGCGACCATCAACCTAAGCCCGAAGGGCGATAGACTTTAGCCACGTGGCGTAAGCCCGTGGAGCAAAAACGTCCCAACATCATAAGCCCCCGCAGGAGGGCGATAGACATCGGGCACACGTTCGCGAACAACGTTTACCATATCATCTACAGCACGAAGGGTCGCCGGCGTACGCTGAAGCCGGACGTGCGTGCAGGTTTGTTCCCATACATCGGAGGCATCGCCCTAAATGCCGGAGGCTCGGCTGTTTCTGTGGGTGGTGTCGAAGATCATGTTCACATGCTCGTCAAGATCGATCCAAACGTCGGCGTCTAAGAGTACCTTTTGATCGTGAGGCATTTCTGGACTAATATCTGCCGCCACCCTGCGGGGGCTTGATTTGATGGGGGCATCTGGTCCACGGGCTTACGCCACGTGGCTGAAGTCTGCCGCCCTTCGGGCTTGGCCGGAACTGATGTTTGATGGTTGCGCGGGTCCCGTTTGCGTTCGGTGCGTGGCGGCCCACTATACCGTGTGCCGTTTGGCCCTGAGGAAAAACCAGGATCCGCGGGCGCACCCTCGAGCATTCTGACCCGCTTATTTCCATTGAACGCGCCGCCCGCACATGCTACAATACATGGTTTGGCCGCTGTTCCGGTTCTGCTGCATCGGGCAGGGCAAGCCCTGCCCCTACCGGCCGCTTTTCTCCACGAAAGGACCTCAATGCCGGCGGTTTTCGATAATCCCCTCATTGTTCAAAGCGATCGCACTATCCTGGTGGAGGTCGACAGCCCCCGCTACCAGGACGCACGCGACCATGTCGCGCGTTTCGCCGAACTCGAGAAAAGCCCCGAGCATATCCACACCTATCGCCTCACGCCGCTGTCGCTGTGGAATGCCGCCGCCTCCGGTATGGACGCCGAACAGATCGTCGAGGCACTCGAAGAATACGGGAAATACCCCGTCCCGCAGAACATACGACGCGAGGTCATTTCGTCCATCGAACGCTACGGCCTGCTCAAGCTCGTGCGCGAAGGCGACGACCTCGTGCTCACCTCCACCGACAAGGCCGTGATCGCGGAGGTCTGGAACAGCAAATCGGTGCGGGCGAACCTGCTGGAGCAGCTCGATTCAAACCGCCTGCTCGTGCATCCGCGGATGCGCGGCCACGTGAAGCAGGCTCTCATACGGATCGGGTTTCCGGTCGAAGACCTCGCCGGCTACGTCGAAGGCGATCCCCTGCCGCTGCAACTGGCCGAGAAGATGTCGGACGGACGCCCCTTTCACGTGCGCGATTATCAGAATGAGGCGGCCGACATTTTCCACGCCGGCGGATCGTCGCGCGGCGGAAGCGGCGTGATCGTGCTGCCTTGCGGAGCGGGCAAGACGGTCGTGGGGCTGACCGTCATGGCGCGGCTGCAGACCAACACCCTGATCGTCGCAACAAGCCTGACCGCGCTCAATCAGTGGCGGCGCGAGATTCTCGACAAGTCGTCGCTGAGCGAGGACCAGATCGGCGAATACAGCAGCCTCAGGAAAGAACCCAACGTGGTGACCATCACCACCTATCAGATGCTCACCTACCGCAAGCGCAAGACGGAGGAGTTTCCACATTTCGACATTTTCAACAAGCGCAACTGGGGGCTGATCATCTACGACGAAGTCCACCTGCTGCCCGCGCCGGTGTTCAGGATCACGGCGGAAATCCAGGCGTGCCGCCGCCTCGGCCTCACCGCAACTCTCGTGCGGGAAGACCATAAAGAAGACGACGTGTTCAGCCTGATCGGCCCGAAACGCTTCGATGTGCCCTGGAAGGAGCTTGAGAAACAGGGATGGATCGCCACGGCCGAGTGCATCGAGATTCGCGTGCCGCTGCCCGACAGCCTCCGAATGCATTACGCCACCGCCGACGGCCGCGCCCAATTCCGCATCGCGTCGGAGAATCCGCTGAAGATCGAGGTGGCCCGGTCGATCATCAACGATCATCCCGAAGACCTGGTGCTGATAATCGGGCAATACATATCGCAGGTGAAGCAGATAGCCGAGGAGTTCGAGGCGCCGATCATCACCGGCACCACTGCCAACAGCAAGCGCGAGGAGCTTTACCGCAAGTTCCGCAACCACGAAATCCGGGTGCTGGTGGTGTCGAAGGTCGGAAATTTCGCGGTGGACCTGCCGGATGCAAGCGTGGCCATACAGGTCTCCGGCACGTTCGGCAGCCGCCAGGAGGAGGCGCAGCGGCTGGGAAGAATCCTCCGACCAAAGGCGGAAGGAGCCAAGGCTCACTTCTATTCGCTTGTCACCCGCGACACCCGAGACCAGGAGTTCGCCGCAAACAGGCAGCTATTTCTTACCGAACAGGGCTATTCATACGAGATTCGCGATGCCTACTCGAGACAGGGGGAAAAGGCCGTCTGAGCAGTCATACGGCCCATCCCTCGATGATTTCCTCAACAGCAAGAGCAACTACAACCTGCAGCAGATCGCCGCTTTCTGGGCAGACAGGCCCATGCCATGGCATTCGAAGATGCAGCTCATCCGCGAACTGCGCAAGACGATGCTCGACCCCGCAGTTGTCAGGGCCAAGCTGAGCGAACTGCCCACGGGCTGCAGGATGCTTCTCCGGCGTATTCTCAAGGGCAACGCGATCAGGCCCGATATGTTCGGCGAGTGGCGCCACGCGGAAAGACTCGGCAACATCGGTTTTCTCGATCCCACATACGTCATAGCTGCGGCCGGCAAGCTCGACATCGCCCGCCGCGCCATTCCCCAGCAGCTCGCCGAGATCGCCTTCGAAGCCCTTATGATCGACACGCGCGATCCCGCCGATGTAATCATGCTCCGCAGTTTCCTCGAAACGCTGCCGGATGCGGCTGCAACCGCTCGCAAGTGGATCGATGCCGCCGCCGAAGCACCGGCGCAAATCTGCCAGCGGCTGCTCGAGCCTGAAAACATTCAGCGCCGCATAAATTCGCTGCCTCGTAAGCTCGCCCAGCAGGTGATTCAGGCCGTCGACGAACAGGGGGGGATCATGGAAGCCGCAGGCATAAGCGGATACGAACCATCCGAAGCACGCCAACTGCTCGAGCAAAGCCTCCTCGGCACCGTCACCGAACTGCCGGATATCTTCAGCAACATTCACAACCCCATGATGCTCGTCTTCATCGATGTAGGCGAGGTCATCCTGCTGCAGGAGAGCAACAGCGACTGGCCCGATAATGCCGATACCGATCGCGGCATTGCAGCTCTCGCCGATATCAACACCATCCTCCGTCACCTGGGCCTGGACGGAGTGCGTATCAAGCAGGATGGAGACTTCTACAAAAGCTCGCTTCGACGCCTTGTCGGCCTGCTGCCGCCACAGCCCTCAGACGAGCTCGCCGAAGAGATGGCCGGCCACTATGCTGAAGTTCTGGGCCGGCAGGGGCTTACACTCGAGCGCGGAAACCTCCTCATTGCCGGCGACGCTGCAGAAGAATGGTTCAAGAAGACTCCCACCGAACAAATCCGCAAGGTGCTGAACCGGCAGACAACCAACCTGCGCGGACATCAGCACCACATCTGGCAGGAAGTGCTCGCAGCAGCGGCGATGCTTCCGCCGGACACGCGCATCGACGCAATGAACCTGCTATCACTCGCCATCATCGTCGCCATAAGACAAGCCGTCTACGCGGGCGACGCAGCCGCGGTGGCGAATGAATCATACGACGATTTCGTCGCACTCGGCCTCGAGTGCCTGCACGGACTGCATCATTACGGCGCCCTTGCCGCATACGGCTCCGGCTACGACATCCACGTCATACGCCTCACGCCGATCGGCGCCGCCGCACTGGGAGTTCAATGGCCCCAAGACGACACATCAGACGAACGGCTGCTGATAGTCAACCCCGACTTCGAGTGCATCGTCTTCCGCCACGGACCGGCATGGCGAATAGCTGCGCACCTCTCCGCATTCGCCCGGCGCAGCAAGACCGACCAGACCTACCACTTCAAGATAACGCGCGAAGAAGTCCAGACCGCCATCCTGTGCGGCGAGAAAGCTGACGACATCGTCGCCTTCCTCAAGGATCACTCGCGCACACCCGTCCCCCAGAACGTGGAATATTCCATACGCGACTGGGCATCGGGCGTCAAACTTGCCAACGCATCTCAGCAGATTGTGCTGGACGTGCGCGACCAGGAGACGCTGGACATCATAACTGCCGACGCCGCACTGGGCGGCCTCGTGGTCAGGCGAATATCCCCCACAACCGCGATAGTAGACGAAAGGTTCACCGCCAGGAAAGCCACCGAACGCCTCCGCGAGCTTGGCATTTTCGTGCGCCTTCCAATGTAGGGCGGGTTTGCGGGGCCATAGCCCCTACGGAAGATTTGAAGATGCGGGCAGGGACGCCCGCGCGATCTCGGGCGGGTTCTGGCCCGCCTGCACGGACGAACACAGACGAGCACGGACATACACGGACGGACGCCCACAGGTATAATCTCACGGCAGAAATATGCCGCTTGCTGCACCCTCGCCGACGATGGAATCTCCAGCCAACGACGAGCCGTCGCCTGATAGGGGCATGTGTACGGGCGGGTCCACTCTTCACCCTTCACACTTCATCTTTCCTCCTAATCTCCGCGTCTCCGCGTCTCCGCGTGAACCCTCTTCATTCTTCACACTTCATTTGCTGCTCGGAGCAATGTAGGGCATGATCTCGAGGGCGCGCCGCGCAACATCCGCCAGCCCCGCGCGCGGTGCAGTGAATGCCAGCCGGAAGCCGACGTCGGCGTATCCCTTCGTGCTGTTGGCCTCGTAGACGGTGTCGAAAGGCCGCCCGGCGCCGTCCCATAGTTCCGGGGGCGACAGGGCGGATGCGCCCGTCACGCCGAACCTGTCCGCACGCTCGTCGATTACCACTATCTCCGCCACGTTGCCCACGATGTGATGAAATGGATGGCGGCTGTCTGACAGGTCCTGCCGCGTGGTCAGGAACATGATGTATTTGTCTTCTTCCTGCGTTACCGGCTTGCCGGTTTCCTCTGCCGTTGTGAATATCCCCCGGTCGGGGCGAAGGCCTTCGGCGCGTTGCTTTGCGGCGTAGTTCAACTGCTTCAGCCACGTGCCGTCGCGCAGGTTCCATCTTGCGGCTTGTGTTGCGGCTTTGGTGGATAGAAATGCCGCGCGCCATTCGTCCGCCGCGGGCAATCGGCAGCCGATCAGTTTGGCGAAGTCGGCTGCCGCTTGCGGCGATACGTACTGCATCGGGTGTTTTGCAGACGGCCTTCCCGGGCTGAAACCTTCCACGTATGGCTGCTGTAGACCGATCGACAGGGCTCCGAGCAGCCAGTCGTCGTTCAACTGCAGCTTTTCACCGCGCGGCATCCAGCCCCGCGGGCCGTCCCATCTTGACGTCTTGAACTCGTCGGGGAGCTTGTAGCGCTGCTGGCTCTGATTCACGACGTCGATGTACAAGCCGAGCGTCATCTCTTCCGCGCACAGGTAGAACGGAGCGGGCGATCCGCCCGGCGGCTCGATCCTGCGGAACAGCAGCGTGTGTTTGCCCCAGGTGTATGCCGCATCGGTGCCTTCCGCGTCCGTCTGCGTCCATCTGATCTCCTTCACGCTTGCCGGGCCTGCCTGGGCAACGTTGCTCTGATCGGGCGACCAGTCCAGCAGCGTATTGAGGGTGTCTGCAAACTGATTGACTTGCTTGCGGCCGATTATGTCCTTCTGCAGAGAGCGGATATCCGTGGCGAAAGCCACTACCTGGTGGCGGAAATCGGCCAGCAGTTTTACGTGTGCCTGCGGTTCGCTTGCGGCGGCTGATTTCTCGAATTCTGCGAGCTTGCGCCTCAGATCGAAAGCGGCGATGTTATATTTTGCCCACGGCGGCAGCGTCTGTTTTTCGGGCAGTTGAAGCGCCCGTGCCGTGGGGAGCAGCTTCTCGATCTGCCGGCTGTCGCCCGCGTCTACTGTGGCCGCAAGGCATGCAAGCCATCGGCGTGCGCGCTCGGCAACAATCTGCTCTTCGAGCGCCGCGGCGCGCTTGGCATCGGCAACATGCTGCGCGGCAGCCTCGCGTACGATCCGGGCAAGGTCGGCGTCGGTCTCGTTTTGGGCGGGAGTATTCGGCCAGGGCCGGCCTGCGCGCGAGCCGAGCGCGCGATACGCATTCACGGCCAGGGCGATGTCGTCGCCCTTGCTTATTGTCGACACAAGCTCCTCGTCCGCCTGGTTCACCAGTTCGGCAACGGCCTTCGCACGCCTGACGACCGGCCCGATGAAATCCTCGAAATCAAGCCGAGCTTCGGCGGCAGCCATCCCCTGCTGCAGCGTCGCAAGCGACAGGTTATCCTGCTCGCGTCGCTCGTGCGGTGCATAGCCCTGGTCGAGCATTGCTTCAAGCTCGGCGGCGTCCTGTGCCAGTTTGCCGGCGGCCGCCAGCCATTTTTCGTATCTTGTGCGAAGCGCCTCGAGGTCGGGCGATCCGTCGGTCCACGCGACATCGCCGCCCAGAATGCCCTCAAGTTTGCGCTCGACGGCGGCGTTGGCCTCCGCCTCTTTCCATGTGCGCGGGCGCCATCCGGCGGGCAGTTCCCTCGGCAGCGTCGCGAAAAAATCATTCATTTCGCGATTCAGTTTCTCCGCAGCGGTTTGCAGGCTTTGCGCGTCGATAATGCCGCCTTCGGCCAATTGAGCGCCGCACCACCGCCGCCACAGGCCCGACATCGCCTCCGACTTGACGCCGGGCTTAGATGCGAGCAGCTTCCCGACTGCCGCCTGGCGAGCCGCGACGGCAAGTTGAACGCTTCTTATGCTATTGATGGCTTCTGCGTATCCCCTCACTACGGCGATTCTCGTTCGGCCACCGTCGGCGGCATCCCAGTCAAGTTTCCAGAAGTCGCGCCGCTCGATCGAGTCAAGCTCGGCGGCGTAGTGGCCCGCCCCGAGTGCATCGTTCAGTTCAGCCTTCAGTGCTCCGGCCTGCTTGCGTACCTCCGCAAGTACCGCGGGGGCAGCCTTGCGGGGATCGACTGTCGGAAATATTTCGATCGCATCGAGCTTAGCCTTCACGGCGAGCATCTTCTGCTCGATGTGAGCGCTGTTGGCGTTTATCCACGGCAACCGGAGGAAGTCAGGCTCCCCCTGCTCAAGCTGCTTCTTCACGCTGCTGAGCGCCTGACGGCATTCATCTTTCTTCGGGCCGTCGTCGAGCAGTTCAAGCATCGTCTGCAGGTCATGTATCGCCCTGCGCGGGTCGATGGTTTCCGGCGTTTTGCGGAGGTGGGCGGCGCGTTCGCCGGCTGCGGTTCGAGTTTCCCGCGCGCGTGCGATGTCTCCAACTGTGCGCTCGTCCATGGCCGGTTTCGCCGCGAGGCAACACCTGATTTTCAGGCCGGCCTCGAGCAGCGGCGGAAGCTGTGCAAGCCTGGCCTTGAGGCGCGCAGCCTGCCTGTCGGCTTCCGGCAGCCGTGCCTCGAGTTCCTGGACCGCCGCAATGCTTTCGCCGGCCTCGGCCAAAACCTGCCGCCATTGCGCCTGCCAGCCGGGGTCGTTATACGGGTTAGCGGCGTCCGAGAAACGATATTCCGGTTGGGCCACCTCCTTGCACCAGCGCGATAGGAGCGCCAGCGTGGCCTTGCCTTCTTTGCGAAAATCATTGTGCACCGGGGCACTTGCCTGGAAGCACTCCTTGTCGAGGCTGTCTGTCCAGGAGTTTTTCACAGCTTGCTTCAATTGCTCCGCAATCTGCGCGGCCTGCTCGAGCCGCGCCGCAGCAGCCTGCATCATCTCCACCGGCTGCTGCGAAGATGCCGCCTCCGGTTCGCCGGCCTGCACGGCCCCGGCGAATCGCGCGACCAGCGGGTCCATTCCGCCCGCTCGGGCAACATCCCGCTCGAAAGCCTCGATCCGCTCCCAGTTGCTGTCGAAGGCTTTCAACTTGTTCGCCGCGCTCAGCAAGGCGTCGATCGCGGCGACCGATTCGGCGCGCCCCGACGCAGGGTTAGCCTGCTTCGCGAGCGTGTGCATGTTCAGGGCGAGCGTTTTCCATCCGTGCTTCCCGCAGCTCTTCGCTGCGGCATCGAACTGCTGCAGCAGCGGCCATTTCGCCGCGGTAAGCGAATCCTTGACCATCCGCATCGTGTCGAGCGCTTCCCTGGCCGCAGCCATCAGCCTGGCGTCTTGCGCTTTGACGGCGGCCGGGGGGTTCTCGCGCAGATTCTCGATGGCGGCGCCGGGGTCGCCTGCCAGCGCCCGCGGGTCGAACACCGTCTTCGACTCGATCACCGGTTTCAGCACGCAGGCCACGAGATGGGCGTCGGCCTTCCATCCGCTGGTGTCTGATTCTGTCAGCTTCTGATGGAACGCGCCGAACCATGCGAGGTATTCGCTGCAAAGCGGCTCCCACACGCGCGGCGGTGGCGGCACGTCGTCCCGCAGCTTCTTCGTCTCCTCACGCAAGCGTTCTGTGGCGGCGAGAAGATGCGCGCCGTAAGCCTGCACCCACGGCAGTTCCGGTGCCTGCCCTATGCTTCTCCTGATGCCCGCGAGCCGGTCGCTCCACTCGCGCCGTTTCGTACTGTCTTCATAGAATTTCAGGTCCCGATCGATTTCGTCGGCAATTCCGGCGATTTCGCCGACCGGGCTTGGCGGCGGCAGCTCCTCGTTGAGGAAATCCAGCCGCGCCGAGATAATACGTTGCAGCGCCTGGAGGTCTGACATGTCTTCGGCCGCCTGTGCCGCGAAATTGCGGCAGGGGCTGCATCGCAGCTTTCGCTGTTCAGCCACCGCAGCGTCCATCGCCGCCAGCTTTCTCTCAAACTCCCCCTGCTTGCGGTTGTCGAGGTACTGCTCGAGTTTCTTGAGGCGTTGGAAATCGCCGGCGATGCTGTTCCTGGCGTCGTTCCATCGGTACAACCACGCGCGGTCGTTGTACGTGTTCGCGGCATCGTCGAAATGATATGCGCTGTCGCGCGCCTGCAGGTGCCATTGTTCCAGCATGGCGAGCGTGAGCGTCTGCGTCCGCGCAAAATCTTCATAGACGCTGCATTTCTCGCGGAAACATTCCTTGTCGAGAACCTTGTCCCACAGCTCGTCGAGGTCTGCGTCGATCCGCTCGGCAACTTCCGCAAACGGTTTGATGTCCGCCAGGGCGCGGCCGATCGTTCCAGCGGGAGCTTCAGCTACGGCCGTGCTCGCCGAGTCGACCACCAACTGCCGGAATCCCCCGATCACGCTGTCTTCAATCTCGCTGCTTCTATCCATCACCGCTTTCACTACGCGCCACTGCCGGTCGATCTGCTCGATCTGGGCCTTGAGCTTCAGCAGTTCATTGACTGCCGCAAGCGTCTTGCCGGCAGTGTTGAGGGGATCGGTGCTGTCGGCGAGCTTGCGGAGGTTCTGCGCCTGAGTCTTCCATCCTGCGGCATCGCCTGCTGCGGCAGCATCCCGAAGATTCCTCACAACCGGCCAGGTTTCTACGAGCGCCGACCTGATGCTGCGCATGCCTTCGAGCGCCTGCTCCACCTTCTGTGCAACGGCCAGAGTGTGCAGGTCGACCGGCGGCGACCGGCGCAATGCTTCGAAACTGGCACCCGGTTTTCCAACGATCTCGAGGGGGTTGAAAACCGCCTTGCCGTCGAGGATCGGGCTTGTCACGTTTCGGACGAGGAACGAATCTTCGATCTTCACCTTCGCGACCTCATCCGAAAATGTCGCGAACCAATCGTAGTATGCATCGCATAGTTGCGACCACTGTTGATGCGTTCGCTCCACCTGCTCCGGCGTAAGCTCTCCGGCCGGCGGCGCCTTCTGCATTGCAATGAACACGACGACAAGAACAATGACCACGGCCGC
>Ga0210003_1003792_pt1 | contig 12152 bp, 10 predicted proteins | sample LantaG_FD_182804 | JGI IMG/M metagenome (GOLD analysis project Ga0210003, IMG submission 182804) | Deep subsurface microbial communities from Baltic Sea to uncover new lineages of life (NeLLi) - Landsort_02402 metaG (SPAdes) (version 2) | ecosystem: Environmental > Aquatic > Marine > Oceanic >...
GGATCAGATCCAGTCCCCGATAACCTCGACTGGGATGCCTGGATCGGTCCTGCACCGATGCGTCCTTACAAAGGAAATAGAGCCTATCATGACTTCAACTGGCGGGGCGTGGTCGATTTCGGCTCCGGCGCGCTGGGCGATATGGCCTGCCATACCACCGACGGAATCTACGCGATCATGAATCCTGGCTATGCGGCCACGGCCGAGCCGTTCATCATGACCGGACCCGTCAAGGATCAGTATCCCGCCGGCATGATTGTCAAGAGCACCTACCGCGCCAAGGACGACCGGCCCGGCTTCAAGACCTTCTGGTACGAGGGCAACGATGGAGTTGGCAAGCCGCTTATGCCGGATACGCCAGAGGAACTCGAGGTCGATGGACGCAAGCTGCCGCGCACTGGAAACCTGGTTGTTGGCACCAAGGGCAAAATGCTGGTAAACGGCGACTATTGGAATACGCCGCTGCTGATCCCGGAAGCGAAGCGTAGAGAGTTCGGCAAAGCCAAACAACTGCTCGAACGCTCTCCCGGACATCACCAGGAGTTCTTTATGGCCTGTCGGGGCGAAAAGCCGCGTGAATTCAGTCAGTCCAACTTCAGTTACTCCGGTCCCATGGCCGCGAACATCCAACTCGGCAACCTCTGCGCCCGCGCGGGAAAGAAGCTGGAGTTGAACGAAGCCGGGAAGATCATCAGCGACCCGAAGATCAACGATTTGGCCTGGCGCGAGCCCCGCAACGGTTGGGGACCGCTGGAGATGAAGGTCTAAGTGAATCTCAAAATGTAGAGCTTTCTGCTGGTGCCGTTTTCAAGAAGATAGTATGACTTCCTGGAAACGGCACTATTTTTTGGGCTGTTTTCGGCGATTCCTGGCAATTTCAACCTGGGCTCACCGGCATCGGCTACTTCTTACCGTGCAGCGGTTTCGGGAACTCATTGCTCGGAAGTATAATCGAGTGCAAATGAAACATGTGCTTGTCAATACTGGGCAACCACTTTGCGGAAAACGGAAATCCTATCACCACTTTACTGGGAGATATCCTGGGAGCCACGCGTAACGCCTGTATCCGGGAGGATGTAGAAGACAGATGGGGTATCCGCAGAATCTTTGAAATGCGAGTTCATATTGTTGCAATTAAGGTGAAATTCCGATATTGTGAGGGATTGTATGGCTCGGCGGCGTAGCCGGGAAGTTGGAATTGGAAATACGAAGTCATCTATAATTGTGATATTCGGTAAGGCTTTTTTAATTTTTTAGGAGAGGTTATCATGACAAATCGAACTCGCCGACAGTTTTTGCAGGACTCGATTTTCGCCGCGGCGGCGGTATCTTCGGCTCCGATGATAAGTAGCATTGCCAGAGCTCAAAGCAGCAGCGCCAATGAAAAGCTTCTTTGCGCGATTGTCGGCTGCAAAGGCCGGGGCGGCAGTCACATCAGCGCCTTTTCCGGCAGGAAGGATTGCGAAATCGCCTACCTTGTCGACGTAGATGAGAAAGTCGGCCAGAATTGCTGCAATTCCGTAGAGAAACGCACGGGCCGGCGGCCGAAATGGGTCAAAGATATGCGTGAGGTGTTCGACGACAAGTCCATCGATATCGTTACGACGGCGACCCCGAACCACTGGCACGCGCTGTGCGGTGTCTGGGCGATGCAGGCGGGCAAAGACACGTACATCGAAAAGCCCATTAGTCACGACATTCCGGAAGGCGCCGCTCTCGTGGCCGCGGCGAAAAAATACGGGAGGATGTGCCAGGTGGGGACACAGTGCCGCTCGAACCTGGCCCTCCAGAACGCCATGAAGTTTCTCGCGGACGGCGGTATCGGCCAGGTCAACTTCTCGCGGGGGCTGTGTTACAAGCGGCGTAAATCAATCGGCCCGCTGGGCGATTATCCGATCCCGGAAGAGGTCGACTTCAATCTCTGGAGCGGCCCGGCTCCTTACACCACGCCGAAACTTACGCGGGAGCGATTCCACTACGACTGGCACTGGCAGCGTCTGTACGGCAACGGTGACTCGGGCAACCAGGGCCCGCATCAGACCGACATCGCCCGCTGGGGACTCGGCATTAACCGCCATCCGAACAGCGTCATCGCGTACGGCGGCCGGTTGGGCTATCAGGCCGAACGCAAGGATCCCAGTTACGTCGATGCCGGTGACACGGCCAATACCGAGATCGCCATCTACGATTACGGCGACAAGTGCATGGTCTTCGAGACGCGGGGACTTTCGGTCGATAATTCGGCGGACGAGCAGATCAATAAAATGTTCGACAGCACCAAGGGCAATAAGATCGGCGTGATTTTCTACGGGACCGAAGGCCGTATGGTCCAGAAGTCCTACACGCATTGCGTCGCGTTCAATCTTAAAGGCGAGGTGATCAAGGAGTTCAAGGGCGGCGGCGACCATTTCGACAATTTCGTTCAGGCCGTCCGCAGCCGGAAATACGAAGACCTCAACGCCGACGCTTTCCAGGGCCACCTCTCGGCTGCTCTTGCGCACCTGGCCAATATCAGCTGCTATCTCGGCGAAAACAATAAGGTCTCCGTCGGGCAGGCCAAAGCTGCGCTGGAAAAGGTCAAGAGCCGGGACGACAATATCGAAACGCTGAACCGGACCGTTCAGCATTTCAAAGATAACGGCGTCGATTTGGACAAGTACCCGATGTCGATGGGCCCGCTGCTGCAGTTCGATCCGGATAAGGAAGTGTTCACGAATAGCGCCGAAGCAAATAAGATACTGCACCGTGAATACCGCAAACCATTTGCGTGTCCCGTGCCGGAAAAGGTGTAGCAATCAGAAGGGCCAGGTAACATTTTTTAAGAACACAAAGGCAAAAATAAAATCGGGGCGTTTAGAAACTCACACTAAACGCCCCGACTATTTTTAACGAATCGATTTTAACCAGAGCATAGCACCTGATGCCGGCCGCCGGGTTTTAAAGCGGCAAGTCACTTAATTCCAGTGCATTGCTTTCAAGCCAGTGCTCTTGCAGAATTGCCATGTCCAGATCGTCGACGACGCAGTCCTGGTTGATGTCGCCGGGTATCGGCACGAAATCGGGCAATGACTTAGCGGCTTCACAGCCGTCGTTATACACGTTGATTGTCACGGTATCCGTGCCCGTGTACTCGCCGTCAAACGCTGTGAGCTGCAGGACATATTCGCCTGTCTGGCTGAAGGTCACGCTGGTGTCTTCTTTATTGGCGTCGTATAGAAGAGCCGTTCCTTCGTTAGGTTCGCTGACAATGGTCCAATTCGCGAGGTATGGCTGGGGGTAATCATCATCCGTAACGTCCGGATCGAGCGCGACACCGGCACTGCCGTCGATAAGCCATGTGAGCTGATCTTTGCCGGCATTGACGGCGGGGGCCAGATTGTCCGCAATAAAAGTAAAAATAGGACCGAATACGGGATCATCAGGGCTGCCCACATAGGTATCCACGGCCCAATAGTAGCGTGTCTTTGGTTGAGCCTGCACAACAGCGGAATTCACATTTGCCTTGCTTACGACCTGTATTGCTGTGGGGTCGAGAAACTGTTCCAGCTTTGTCAAATCGTCGGTGAAGTAGACGTCAACAGAAACCGGCTGGCCGGCCTGACACGGATCGGGCAGCACCCAGCTTAGCTCCACCTGGCCGGATGATGCGTTCCCGCCGTCTGTCGGTGTCGGCTCCAGAGAATGAACGCCTTTGACAATAATCCTGCCGGGTATCTGATTGGTATCTATGATCACCTTACCTTGGCCGCCATACGCCGTTATAATACCGTCGTTGATGGCAGCGTTAATATAATCTATCCTTGCCTGGCTGCTCTGTTGAGTCAGGATACCACCCGATAAATCTATACTGGCTTTTACGCCGTTACGCAGACTAAGGTTGCCACTCATGATGTTAAGTTCGCCGCCACGCAGCTCGACAGAACCAGTACCCGTTGCTTCCTGGGCGACACCGAAATCCTGGGATAGAATGTTGACTATTCCATCTCCATCCACAATCATGGTACCTTCGCCCTGGAAGCCCACGAAACAACGCATTTGGCAATTCAATACACCGCCGAGAACCTCGAGAAGACATGCCATGTCCCCCACGTTGGAAGCAGAATAGCCTACAATGGTCCAATCCATAACGCTTAGTTCTGCTCCATCAACCAGTCTCAAATGACCGGCACCAGCTCCATCCATGGCGATATTCTTTGCAATAGCTCCCTCGAAATCAACAATACAAACTTCCGAGGATGCGAATTGGGCTTTTTCGGTTGCGTTGGGCACTCCGTTGGACCAGTTGCCAGTGCTGCTCCACAGGTTATTTGTCCCCGCAGTCCACTGCGTATCGGCACGAACCATGCCTGCTAAACATAAAATAAGACTAATACAAACAACAATTCTGACTCTCATGATTTTCCTCCAACAAGTAATTAATAAGATTACACCTTTTAGTGAGGGTGTGTTTATTGTTAAGGCCTGTAAGAAAGACGGCCGACTTATGTCACCCTTTGTCTCCTTGATTTTCCAAGCCGAACTTTCCGATTTTACACTTTTGTTCAGGCAGCTTCGGCTGTGTTACCCCCAATAATACCACAATTTCCGACCGGTTGCAATGATCCACTGACCAATTTCGAGGATTTTACGCCGGAGTTGACCGGAATTCAAATTCCAGACGTTGGCAGCCGCTATTTGCTCAGAAATAATGCACCCCCCCTTTTGGGGACATTTCACCCTCGGAGAAAAACTGCTAAGCCCAAATCTACGGTTCCACAGGCGGTTCAATATATGTAAGAGCATCTTGAAGTATCTCAATGCTTCGCTCCAAATCCAGCTTTGCTAATTCCTGATGCTGCATGGAATCATGAATGGCCTGTCTTACCGTTACTATGTCTTTATGAGCCAAAGCAACGTAGTCACCATCAGCCAGCAACTTACCGAGTGCATCATTAACTTGTTGCTCTTTCGCCAGCATAATGTCAATCTGGTCCAGGAGCCGAAGTTTTTCATCTCTGACCTTTTCAATTTGCTCAGCCAGCGTTATCACATCAATTAAGACATAATCCGACTGTGAATCAGCCTGCCCGTCATTAACAATCAGCTCGATGATATGTTGGCCGGAAGGCAGCATTATCATGGGATTCGCACCCTGTGCTTTGTACGTCTCGGCGCTTATGGTCCAGGTCCACTTATATACAAGTCCATTAACACCCGGGTCTCTTGATGCCGAGCCGTCAAGGGTAACTTCGGCCATTGCCCCTGTTTCTGCCAGAACCGTCTGATCTTCGCCCGCATTTGCAATGGGAGCAGAGTCGAGGAAGATTTCGTGAAGGGTTACCAGTTGATAAGCATCGGACCTAAACTCTATACTGAAAGGTATGCCGTCATGCCAGAATCCGGTCAGCCGGCCGTCGTTTTTGTCGGGCATCGGGTAATACACGAAGCCATACCCATAGATGTTTACCACACTGTCACTTTCGGAGGCGAAAATCCCCATACCGGTAATTTGACCTCCCGACATGTTAAACTCGCCGCTGCCTACCTCGACATTCCAGAAGATCCCGCCGGTAACGTTAATTGTGCTGCCGGCATCCCATGTACTCGGCACCCTGACTATACCGCCGCTAATGTTGATTATGCTCTGCTCGTAACTTTGGGCGTAGGTGACATGCCCGCCGCTGACGTTGACAGTGCTACCATCGTAGCTCAATAATTTCCCAATGTTGCCGCCTTTCACCTCTACGGTCGTATTATTTCCGTAAACAAATACGCCGTCATAGTTATCTCCATCCTGAATCACACCATCTCTGCTAAAGGAAATGTACGCACCGTTCGCTGCAGGGCTTACGATTATGAGCATGGCTATCGCCCATACTATTAGAAATGTTGTACCGGTTCTATTTTCCATAGTAACTTCTCCCAAAAAGTTATTGCCGTTTCGAATAAGGGGTAATACCCGTCCTCCGGACTTTGCTCTCGTGAGAGTGCTGATAAAGCCTCCTTTCCATTCACACTCGCTCCATCTTATGCGCCTTCTTAACTAATCCATGTCACTTGATGTTTAAGCTAAACAGACATCATATTTACCGACCGAAAAATGGTCTTTCATCCGGGTAATTTGGGATTCGATGGCCTGAGAATTGGGAGCGAGTAACCGGGCCTTGATGGAAATGGGTGGTTTTGAACTGTGGTTGCAGATTCCGCCTCTGGTGGATATGTCCATTCCTTACTCTAATACCGCTCTTATCCGTTAGAGCAGCCATACAAATCCCTTCGCATGTAGAAAAACCGCTAAAAGCAGCCTCTTAGGACCGAAAAACAAAAAGATTAACCGCTTTCAACACCCTCGTATCCATACCTATGTCATTAATTATAGGACTTTGCGGTTTATGTCAAGGGATTTTTCATTATTTTCACGAAAATTTTCGGACTAACCCGCTTTCCCCCTGGATTCGAAAGCTATAGCCCATTGCGGCTATGTTTTTCGGGGTAAAAGCCCCCTCTTTAACCGGCCGAATATGAACAGGCCGATCCCCTGCCGCTTTTAGGAACTCGGAATGCCAATAACAATCCGGTTGATTTTCCGTATTAATCGTGCTAACTTAGAATGTTTGAGAATTCCACAACACAAAGCAAGGATAGGTAAATTTTTGCCCATGCGTATAAATTGGCAGGTCATACAATATGAAGACTTTTTCGATTACGTTTAGAGTTTTGCTGATCATCTTGGTTGTCGGCTTTTGTGCCGGGGGTTGTGCCGGCGCGAAACTCGGATCGCCTACAAGGGTTGCGATTTTGACTTACAATATCTACCACGGCGAAGACGCCAACGGAGGTTCGAATCTGGATGCCGTTGCCGGGATAATAAACTCGCTCAAACCCGACCTGGTCGCGCTTCAGGAGGTGGACAACAAGACGGCGCGCGCCAAAGGGCTTGACCTGACAGCCGAATTAAGTCGGCGCACCGGCATGCAGGGAGTGTTCGGCAAAGCCATGGACTACGACGGAGGTGGCTACGGAGAAGCCGTTCTTTCTCGCTATTCTATTATCGAAACGAAAAATAATCCGTTGCCGCACAGCGCTAAAGCTGAGCCGCGGGCCGCCCTGGAAATACATATAGAACTGCCGGGCGGAATGAAAATGGCTTTTGCAGGTACGCATTTGGATCATCAGCGTGACCAGAGCAACAGGATGATGCAGACAAAACGTATCATGGAGTTGTACGAGAATTATGACCTTCCGATTGTATTGGCGGGCGATCTGAACGCGGCCCCCGGCAGCGACCCAATCAATCTTCTGAGCCGTCAATGGTCTTACGCCGCCCAGGATGATCCGCAGCCGACAATTCCTTCTGTCAAGCCGGCAAGAAAAATCGACTACATCATGTACAAACCGAAGGGCAGATGGAAGGTAGTGGAGGTAAGGGTGATAGATGAGAAAGTTGCCTCGGACCATTGCCCGGTGTTCGCGGTACTGGAGCTGCTGCCCGAAGATTAGAGCAGGAATCGCTGAACACAACTGAATTAAAGGATAAAGATTATGTTCAAGACTGTGAAAGACAGAGTTTGGGCGTTCGACGCGGAATGGATACCCGATCCCGCGGCGGGGAAACTTTTGTATGATCTGCCGGATAACACGCCTAACCTGGATGTTTTTAAGCGCATGTGGAAAGAAGGAGGGGCCACGGAGGAAGATCCTACGCCGTACTTAAAGACGGTGGTCTGCCGGATAGTTTCCGTTGCGGCGGTGGACAGGTTCGAGTCGGGCAGAAAGGCTAAATTGCATTTGCTGTCTCTGCCTCGTGATGTGGATGATCCCGGGCAGGTCTCGGAAAAGAGTGTCGTCGGGACGTTTTTGGACAAGGTCGGCCAATACAAACCACAGTTGGTCGGTTTTAACTCCGCTTCGGCGGATCTGAAGGCATTTATTCAAAGGTCCGTAGTCTTAGGGATTCAAGCCGTGGAGTTCTGCCGTCGTCCGAACAAACCGTGGGAGGGAGATGACTATTTCGATAGTAGAAACAGCGAAGCGAGCGTCGATATAAAAGATATCGTCGGAGGCTGGGGCAAATCTACGCCGTCATTGAATGAAATCGCCACTCTGTCGGGCATACCGGGCAAATTGGATGTTAACGGAGAAGAGGTCGCGTTTCTATGGCTGGACGGCAAACTGGATGAGATCGTGGCGTACAATGAATTTGACGCCTTGACCACGTACCTGGTGTGGCTGAGGGTGGCGCATTTCGGCGGGCACTTTACAAGCGCCGAGTATGAAGTCGAGCAGCAGTTGGTACGAGAGCTGATTTTGTCGGAAATCGAAAATGGCAAAGTGCATCTGAAGAAGTATCTTGATGAGTGGGAACGCCTGAAAGAAATAGTTAAATAAACAGACAAGGCAACCGGCGCCGGCGGAGGCCGGGCGATAAAACTAAAGGGGATTCGATATGCACCGGAAACTTAGACGACGAGATTTCTTAGGCAGCGCCGCGGCCGCTGCGCTGCTTGGTACTAATTCGAAAGGGCAGGAAAAAGATGGCGGCCCGCCGGCTCAACGTGAAGTCCGGCTCGAATTTCTCCGCCCCAAAGAGCTCGAAGAAGCGCAAGCTGCATGCCCGACGATTTTCCAGCCGCTCGGCACGATCGAATGGCACGGCGTGCATAACGTCGTCGGCGTCGATTCGTTGAAGGCGCACGCGTTGTGCGTTCGGGCGGCAAAAAAAGGTGGAGGTCTCGTATCACCGACGATCTACGGCGGCGTCGGAGGCGTAAGCCAACCGCACACGTTTGTCATGGATCCGGAGAATAATATTTTCTCCAAACTCCTGAGGCCGTGGCTGGAACAACTCTGCCGGGAGATGGCCCGTGATGGATTTCGTGCTATCATTATTCTGACCGGGCACTACGGTGCCGCCCAGCAGATAGTCGTCCGCGAAACGGCGGTTCGCATGAGCCGTGCCCTGGCGATACCTGTGCTCGGCACGCCTGAATATCTGCTCGCACTGGATGTGGACTACACTGGCGACCACGGGGCATGGGGCGAGACCTCGCTAATGATGCACCTATATCCCGATACGGTCGATCTATCGCGTCTCGGCGAGCCTCCGCATCAGGGCGTCGGCGGGCGAGATCCGAAAAAAGAAGCTTCGGCGAAAGATGGACGAATACTAACCGAGACAATCGTCTCGCGTCTTGCTGTGCTTACGGAGAAAATGCCCGCGTGGGACGGTGAGACGCTCGAACGTTTTATCGATTCGGAAGCGGCTCTCGTCGCCAGACAGATCTCGGCGCCGAAGGGCAATGATAATCTATGGACTGCATGGCGTAATATCGGCAGTGCCATGCGCAACTACGGCAGGCAGCTTGCCGAAGGGCGTTTCGAAGAAATCAAAGCTTCTGTCGCCGGGCTATAGATTTTTTGATAAAGGCAAGCCGCAGAAATAATATCGATTAGAAAAAAACTATTTGAACAATTGCATCGGTGGATTAAATAGACTATCATATTAACAGGTAAGCCATGTTTCAGATTGGGCTTGTGAAAGTGTTTAAGTTCAGATTTGGAGAAGTGTCATGGATAAGAAAATGCTTCGTTTATCGCTTGTTGTTCTGTTGTTTGGCTTGGTCATTAGCTTTTCCGTAGCGGCTCAGACAGAGGCTGCGGCGGACAAGAACAAGCCAAAAACGCTCGATACCGATCCGAGCCTGGTCGGCTGGTGGAAGTTTGACGAGGCATCAGGCAAGACCACTCCGGATTCATCCGGACATGGCCGGAACGGTACGCTCAAGGAGGATTTATCATTTGATAAAGATTCAGCCCAAGGTCGTACAGGTAAGGCGCTGAAGTTCGACGACAATGGACACGTCGAGATAACTAAATACAAAGGCGTTACCGGTACGCGAGCGCGAACCGTGGCGGCCTGGATCAAAACCGAAAACGACGGCGGAGAGATCATATCCTGGGGCACAGATGACTTCGGCAAAATGTTTACCTTTTGTTTCATCAGGGGACGCATCGGCGTTAAACCCAATGGTGGGTATTATTATATGAATGAGCCGACCGATGATGATAAGTGGCATCACGTGGCGGTAGTGGTCAAAGAAGCCGAACTGCCGAATCTCCATGACGATGTTGTGCTCTATAAGGACGGAACTATAGCTGAGATACATGACATTGGCCTTCTGGATCTTTGGCCGATCGATACGGGCAGCGACCTCGATGTCAGGATAGGCCGGGGATTCGAAGGCCTTATCGACGATGTGCGCATCTACGACCGCGTCCTGTCGGACGAGGAAGTTATGGCTCTGTTCAAGTTGCAGTCTGATCGCCCGTTACCGAAACCCGAAAAATGATGATGAAGATTTGGCCGACTAAGGTCTGAATGATTTCGAAAGGAGATATTTGATGGAAGATAAGAAAGTAACCCGGCGAAAGTTTATGCGCGACGGTGCGATGGTTGCCGCCGGTGTAGCTGTCGGCCTCGGCGCCAAAACCGCCAGTGGTGCGTCAGTCAACACCTCCAGGATTCTCAATTACAATCAAAACATGGAATACCGCCGGCAAGGCAAAACGAACCTGATGGTTTCAGCCGTTTGCCTCGGCGGGCACTCCCGGAGTGATCAAAAGGAGCGCACCGAAATCGTCAGTCGCGCCATCGACATCGGCATTAATTACATCGATGCCTGCACCAAGGGCGAGGTAGTAAGAGATGCCAAAGCCCTGGAAGGGCGACGCGACAAGATGTATCTGTCGCTGTCTCACTGCGGCAAAGAGACTCGTGAGGAGGAGTACCGCACCGCCAAAAAGTTGTTGGAAAGCCTTGACGAAGTGCTGCAAGCCTCGGGACAGGATTACACCGATTTGTGGCGTGTCACCTGCTACGAGCCGGGCGGCAGGCATACGTTCAATACCGCGTGCGAGATGGTCGAGGCGCTGGAGACGGCGAAAAAACAGGGCAAGGCACGATTCGTGGGATTCTCCACACATGACCGCCGCTGGATCAAGTTTATGATCGAGTATTTCCCGCAAATCGACTGTGTCTGTTTCCCCTTTACAACGATGAGCAAAAGGGCCCAGACAGACAGTGTTTTCGAGGCCCTCAAGAAGCAGGATGTGGGTGCTTTTGGCATCAAACCTTTCGCCGCAGGTTCACTTTTTACGAAGGATCCTAAAACGAACTTCGAACGTGCGCGTCTGGCGATCCGCTATATTTTGAACAGCAATACCGTCATTCCGATTCCCGGAATGAACAGCGTCGAATACGTCGATAACGTTGCAAAGGCTGTGATGGAACGGCGCGAACTTGACGTGAAGGAAACTGCCGAGCTGGACAACGCCAATAAGCAGGCCCTGGCGAAACTACCGAAAAACTATCAGTGGCTTAAGGACTGGCAGTACGTCTAATAGAAACTTGCAGCGTATCAGGTGTTTCCCATTATCTGTAAAAATTGAAGTGTGCTTTGGTGTCAGGGTGCACATATAGGAAAGTGTCTATGAAATTGTATATACCAGTTTTTATTCTCGCGGCAATTTGCATTATTGGAGCTGGCTGTGAGCAGTCAGAAAGTGTACATAAACCACAGGCCGGCAGCAAACCCACCGCGAAATCTGCCGAGGAAAATGAAGCCCCATTACTGCTCGATGATGAACCTTTGTTGCTGCTGGACGAAGAGCCGGACGCCGATCAATCGGACGGGCCGGAAGCCGACAACAGTCGCTGCTTCGTTTGTCATATAAACTACATGCAGGAGGATATTGCTGTTATCCATGCCCGGGCCGATATCGGCTGCGCAGGCTGTCACGGCGAGTCCGACGAGCACATTGCCGATGAATCCTGGGCCTCAGGAGGCAACGGTACAGCGCCGTACATTATGTATCCCCAGCCGAAAATCAATCCGTTCTGCATGGGCTGTCACACCAAAGACAAAATCGACACCGACCAGCACAAACCTCTCTTCGCGAATTTCGAAAAGACGGTCTGCACGGACTGCCACGGCAACCATCGCCTGGCAGTTCGCAAGTGTAAATGGAAGTAGGTTAGCCTTTGTTAGTACGTTATTTGGAACGCGGATTCTTCAGATAATAAAAGAAACCATCTTCCGCTCCCACCAGCAGGTCGGGAATACCGTCTTTATTGAAGTCCACGATGGTCGGGCTGGTTGTGTGGCCGGCAAGGA
>Ga0210003_1003794_pt1 | contig 12148 bp, 9 predicted proteins | sample LantaG_FD_182804 | JGI IMG/M metagenome (GOLD analysis project Ga0210003, IMG submission 182804) | Deep subsurface microbial communities from Baltic Sea to uncover new lineages of life (NeLLi) - Landsort_02402 metaG (SPAdes) (version 2) | ecosystem: Environmental > Aquatic > Marine > Oceanic >...
ACCACGTCGGGCTGCCGATGGCAGATTGCTGAGCTCAAATGGGATGCCCTCCAAAGTCGCGAAAACATTTTTCGTCGGACGCGGGGAGATTTTTTCTCTTGACTTTGGTTTTTAGAGATGCCCCTACAACGGACGGACAGCCTCACTACTGGGAGCACCTGATATTGAACTTCCAGAAGACGGGCGGGCAACAGAGGCCCGCCCCTGCTGCGGCTGGCGTCGGGATGCTTACACCGCCGCGGCAGGCAATTGATGGCACGCTTGAGGGCTTACAGACTATTTCAGGACTGCAGAAGAGGGCGGACAACGCCCGCCGCAGACGGCGTGCGGACCGCCCCTACAAAGACTGTGCGGGCCTGCGGCCCGCCCGAATAGAGACAGACCGGGCGGTTTCGCATGAATCTTTGCTACCTTTTGCCAGCGAGCAAGCCGCAGTTCCAACAAAAAATGAGGTCGGCTCGTGTAGGGGCGGGTCTCCGTGCCCGCCCTTCTTCTCTTAAGTCAATGCCATTGGCCCCTACGAAGCCCGAGCGGTGTTGAGATTGTTTCTTACGCTTCGTCCAAGTTCTGCCGCTTGACTTTCACTTCGCGGCCTTTCTCGGCCGATTCGTAGATGGCGTCGAGGATTTCCATCACGCGCACGCCGTGCTCGGCCGTTGCGAGAGGCTCGGAGTCGTTGAGGATGCATTCAACGAAGTGGTGCTGTGCGCTCTGCCAGCGGGGCTGGTGTAATCGGGGATCGATGATTTCGACCGCTCCGCCGCGCTCGGTCACGACGCGCGCCTGCATGTCGTAGCCTTCGCCTACGTTGCTGTGGAAGAGCGCGCCCTTGGTGCCGAGGATCGATGTCGACATCTGCTCGGCGCGGTCGATGTTGGACGCCCAGCTAGCCTCGAGCGTGAGCACGGCGCCATTGTCGAGCCTGATGAAGCCCGCGGCGAAATCTTCGACGTCCATCGGCTTGTTCTGCAGCCGGGATAGTTCCAGTGCGAAGGAGTTGTTGCAGAACCCGCTGACGCTTACTCCTGCGGGATTGCCCATCAGCCACAGTGCGAGGTCGAGCCGGTGGACGCCGAGGTCGATGAGCGGGCCTCCGCCGGAGAGCGCCTTTGTTGTGAACCATCCGCCGAGGCCGGGCACTCCGCGCATGCGGTTCCACATTGTGCGTGCGTAGTACACACGGCCGAGCATGCCGGTGTCGGCGTATGCTTTCAGCACCTGTGCCTGGGGCGAGAATCGGAAGTTGAAGTGCATCATGAATTTCTTGCCCGATGCCTTGGCGGCCAGCGCCATCTTGCGGCCTTCGCGGGCGTTGAGCGCCATCGGTTTTTCACACATGACGTGTTTGCCGGCCTTGATGCACTGCAGCGTGACGGGCGCGTGGAGGAAGTTTGGCAGGGCCACGCTGACGATGTCGATCTTGTCGAGCGACAGAAGGTCGTCTACGTTCTGGAATGCGTGGGGGATGCTGAATTCATTCTTGACGGTCTCGAGGCGGCGGGGGTCGGTGTCGCAGATGGCGAGAACGTTTGCCCTGGATGCCTGGTAGCCCCTGATATGTGCGCGGCCGACTCCGCAGCCGATTACTGCGGCGTTGAGTTCCTTACCCATCTTGATACTGCTCCACACGGCTGCTTAGTAGCGTACCCGGATGAGGCACAGGCCTTGGGGCGGAGCCGTGGGACCGCCCAGCGACCGGTCTTGGTATTCGAGTATGCGCTTGACATCGGCGGGCGCAAGCTTGTGCAGGCCGGCCTGCACGAGTGTGCCGGCGATTGCGCGAACCATATTATACAGGAATCCGTTTGCAGTTACAAATAGCTCGACAATCTCGCGGTCGCGCAGAATCTCGAGGCGCGTGATTGTGCGCACGGATGTTTCGACGGAGGCGGCGTCGGCTTTGCTTTGGAACGCGCGGAAGTCGTGGCGGCCCTTGAGGTGCTCGGCGGCCTGCTGCATGGCGGGGGTGTCGAGCGGTTCACGCACGTGCCAGGCGCGGTTTTTCAGCAGGGGGCTGCGCGCCGGGCGGTTGAGGATCGTGTAGCGGTAGGTCTTGTCGAGGGCGCTGAATCGTGCGTGGAAATCGGGGGGTGCGTCTTCGGCGTGCACAACTGCTATCTCGGGCGGCAGCCAGGCGTTTATTCCGTGGATCAGCTTGCCCGGCGGGATTGTGCTGGTCGTCTGGAAGTTGGCCGTCTGGCCGAGTGCATGCACGCCGGAGTCGGTGCGGCCGGACCCGATGATTTTCACGGGATGCTGAACGATTCGGGGTATTGCTTCTTCAAGGGTCTTCTGGATGGTCGGAGCGTCGCCCTGGATTTGCCAGCCCTGGTATTTTGTGCCGTCGTACTCAATTGTCAGTTTCAGGTTTCGCACGGCCTTGCCCCCGTGGTCTGGAAGTACGCGGTTCGGAGAAGGCCGTGACTGTTACGGGCCGGTCCTGGATGGTTATCTTGGCCGGATCGGACGTCTTTCGCCTGATGGTTTTGTTGTCTTCGGTGATGATCACGATCTCGCCGGGCGGCCCCTGGACGGTTGCGGAGACTTCCCACGGTTCGCTGCCTGTGGTGCTCCAGAACACGCGGGGCTGGTGGAAGATTTCGTCCAGAAACGCGCTTCGGAGGAACAGGACGAGCACTGCCTGGTATTGCTCGCGGCGATAGAATATCGGCTCGGGGAAATGCTTGATGCCGTCCATCACCCACATCCACTTGGGCTGCCGTGCGGCTTCGTACAGTTGCGCGGCTCCGTAAAGGGGTGTGGTGGCGTCGTCGGTGCCGTGGATCATCAGGAGCGGCCGGCCGTTGAGTGCGGCGATGCTTTTCTGGGGTTCGATGGGCGGCAGCGTTTTGGCGATGATATACGCGGCCGGTGCGCCGAGTTTGCCCATCCGCCAGTATAGCTCGGTCTCGGGCAGGAATGCTCCCTCGAGTATCAGGCACGCGGCCTTGGGCCGCCGGGGAATGACGCCGCAGGAGACCATTGTGCCCAGTGAAACGCCCATTATGGCGATCTTGCCGGGCTGGTGGCCGCGCGAGACGAGGCAGTCGAATGCCGCCACGCCGTCGTCTATGAGCGTGCTGACGGAGGCGCCGCCTTCGCTCTTGCCGAAGCCCTGGTAGTCGTACAGCAGCACCGACATTCCGTATTGGGTGAGGATGGCGGCGTAGTCGATGTAGTCTTCGATGTTGCCTGTGTTGCCGTGGTTGATGACGACCGCGCCGATCTCGTCTTGTGCGGGGCAGTACCATCCGGCGAGTTTTTTTCCGTTTGCGCTGGGGAAGGTGACGTCTTCGTAGGCGAGGGCGTAGTCGGCCGGCGTCTTGCTCATGGCCTGGCGGGGGAACAGGAACAGCCGGTTATGGCAGGTTTCGGTGGTGAGGGCAAATGCGATTACTACAAGGAGCGCCGTGACCCGGAGTATCGGTTTTCGGATGGAGGATCGGCGTCGCGGCTGCGGGGTGGTGTCGGGGTCCATCTCAGTGTTTCACCTTGATGTCGATTGCTTCGATTTCGACGGAGCGGGAGCCGTTTCGTTCGTGAATCTTGGCCCTGAAGGCGAGGTCGCAGTATTGGCTTTTTCGGACGTCGTCGAAGAGGTGTGCCATGTCGAAAGCAATCGTGCGGAGGCTTGTCTGGCCTTGTCGGACATAGAAAGTGAGGTGCCGGTCCTCGCGTCCGATGGTGCGTGGTGTTCCGACGAGGCGAAGGTCTTTCGCGCAGAACAGCGGCTGCCGGTTGCCTTCGCCGTATGGTGCGAGCCGGTCGATGTTGCTGACGTTTTCGACGGTCATTTCGTCGAGTTCGACCTGTGCGTCGATGTCGTATGAGCAGACGAGGTCCTGGAGGTCGAGTTTTTCGGCGGCGTAAGCGTTGAGTGCGATGCGGAATTCGGCGATGTCGTCGTAGTGGATTTTGATTCCGGCCGCCTGGCTGTGGCCGCCGAACGAGATGAGCGGACCGTCGCATTCGGCAAGTGCGTCGAACAGGTTGAACTGCGGTACTGAGCGGCCGGAGCCTTTGCCTACTCCTTCGTCGAGAGCGACCAGGACTGTCGGGCGGTAGTAGTCGTCGACGAGTTTCGACGCGACTATTCCGAGCACGCCGGGATGCCAGAATTCGTCGGCGAGGACGAGTACGCGGTCGGTTTCGAGGTCGACCTCGAGTTGAAGTTTCTTGCGGACGCTCTCGAGGACGGATCGCTGAATCTGCTGGCGCTGGCGGTTGTTTTCCTCGAGCTTTTCGGCGATTTCGTGCGCCTTGACGGTGGAGTCGGTGGTGAAAAGCTCAACGCACAGCGAAGCTTCGGTCATTCGGCCGGCAGCGTTGAGCCGGGGCGCGAGGCGGAAGCTGATGTGGTGCGAGTCGAGCCGTTGGCCGTCGAGGCCGGCTATCTCGATGAGTGCGCGGACGCCGGGGCTGCGTGATACGGTGAGCGCTTCGAGCCCGAATTTCGCTATAACTCGGTTCTCGCCGAGCAGAGGAACGACGTCGGCGACCGTCCCAAGTGCGGCCAGGCCGAGGGCGTCCATCAGGAATTCGCGGAATTCGGGCGTGACGCGGGCGCCGGGCGACAGCCGCTGTGCAACGGCCCAGGCAAGCTTGAAGGCGACGCCTGAGCCGGACAGGTGGCGGAAGGGGTATTCGCTCGTCGACAGCTTGGGGTCGATGATTGCGTATGCGTTTGGGATTTCGGTGCCGGGTTCGTGGTGGTCGGTTATGATGACGTCGATGCCGGCGTCATTCGCACGCTGAATTTCGTTTATGGCGTTGATGCCGCAGTCTACGGTGATCAGGAGCTGGACGTCGTCGGAGGTGAACCGCCGAATGGCGTTGGCGTTCAGGCCGTAGCCTTCGCGGATGCGGTGGGGGATGTAGTATCCGACGTTCATGTTCAGCAGGTTGAGGAACTGAACGAGGATCGCGGTGCCGGAGGTGCCGTCGACGTCGTAGTCGCCGTAGATGACGACCTTCTGGTTGTTGAGTGCGGCCTGGTGAATGCGCTCGACCGCCTTGTCGATGTCCGGCAGCGTTGCGGGATCGTTGAGATCGCTGAGGCGCGGGCTGAGGAAAGACATTACGGAAGTTGCATCGAGGATTCCGCGATTGGCCAGTATTCTGGCCATGAGCGGCGGAATTCCTGCTTCCGCAGCCAGCATATGGACTGCGTCATTGTCGCACTGGAGCAGAGACCAACGTTTTTCCACCGGAAGGGGTAAGACTCCTGTCGTGTCAGGTTAGCATCTTCATTATTCCTATCTAAGATGGTACTTAACGGCGGGAGTGTTTTCAACGGGTTTCCCGTAATAAATGGTAAGGCGGCAGGCATGCATGAAGTGTGAAGGGGCAAGGGGGAATAGGACCTATAGGGCTTATACGTCTCATGGCTGTGCTGAAGCTGAAGTGCCGAAGGCACTGCCCTGGCAGTAGCTCAGGCCGACCGACGGCCCGCGAATGCGGCGCCGGAGGAAGCCCTGGGGGAAGAAGTGGGAAGTGGGAAGATGGCAGGTTGCATGAATATGTAAATGAATTTCTTATTTTTTGCTTGACTGCACACGGTCGGGCGGTTATATTATGACCTTGAACGGTATTTCAATCAGTCGCCAGGGAGAATGGTCGGCCTGATAATTGGGGAGGTCTGCACATGGAGCAGTTGGATAGGGATTTCGGCGAGCTTGCCGTCAGCAGGGGGCTTGTTACCAGAGAACAGGTCGAGGAGTGTTTGGGGATTGTGGAGCAGGCCACCAACCTGGGTGCGGTGACGAGCCTGCCGGATACGATGATCGGCAAGGGGTATTTGTCGCGCGAGGCTGCGGACGGCCTGATCTCGGAGCTGAAAGGCAAGACGGAAGCACCCGAATCTGCCGTAGGCAACGGCGGAGGGAAGGCGACGATTCCCGGCTACGAACTGCTGGGGAAGATCGGCCGGGGCGGTATGGGGGTAGTCTACAAGGCCCGCCAGGTGGCGATGGACCGCATGGTGGCGATCAAGGTGCTGCGGCCTTCCTTCGGGCGCAACAAGGTGTTCCTCGAGCGCTTCTTCCGCGAGGCGCGCGTTGCGGCGAAACTCAATCACACAAACGTAGTGGGCGCGATCGACGCCGGCTCGGCCGCCGGCTATCACTATTTCGTGATGGAATATATCGACGGGCCGACCGTGTCGGAGATGCTGCAGAACGGCCCAATGGACGAGATCGACGCGCTGCGCGTAACGCATGGGGTGGCCTTCGCCCTCGCGCACGCGCAGAAGTTCGGCCTGATTCACCGCGACATCAAGCCGGAAAATGTCATGCTCACCAGCGAGGGGATTGTCAAGCTCGCCGACCTCGGCCTGGCTAAAAGCTCGACGGTCGACATGACGGTCACCGCGGATGGCTCGAAGCTGGGCACGCCCTACTATATGTCGCCCGAGCAGGCACGCGGCGCTTCCGACCTCGATTTCCGCAGCGACGTCTATTCGCTGGGCGCGACGCTGTTTCACATGGTGACGGGCAGGCGCCCGTTCGACGGAGATACGCCGGCGGTGGTCGTGTCGAAGCGTTTGACCCAACCGACGCCGAATCCGCAGGATTTCCGGCCGGGCATTTCAGCCGGCTTGAGCAAGCTGATCCGCCGTATGATGAACAAGGACCCGGCACGCAGGTACGATTCGGTGGACGAGCTTATCGCCGACATCGAAACGGTGACAGCGGGCGGCACAGTAATGGCGTCTCCCACACGCGCCGCCGAACGAAGTGCGTCGAAGAAGACGCCGGTGGGGCTGATAGCAGGCTGCTCAGTGGGCGCGGTGGTGCTGGTCGGCGTGCTGATTTTTGTAATGCAAAACAGGGAAACGCCGGAGCAGAAGAAGGGCAGGCTGGCGGGCGAAGCGCTGGCCGCCGCCACGGAGATGCTCAGCAAGTCGCCCGGTGACCTGGACGGTGCGATCGCGGCGCTTGAGAAGGTGGCCGTGGATTACAGCGGCACGCATGCGGCTCGCAATGCGATGGACAAGGCACGCGAGTTGCGTGTCGAGAAGGCGACTCAAGCCGCCGCCGCACAAATCGCGGAGCTGAAAGAAACGTGCTCGAAGCTGGCAGCGGCAGACAGATTCGGCGAGGCCTTAAAACGGCTCAAGGCGTTTGCTGATACTAATCCGCCCGACAAAATGCTTGCCGAGGCCGGCAAGCTGCGGGAAGGCATAAATCGCAAGGCGGCGCAGCGCTGGCTGGAGCTGTCGCAAGCTTGCGAGGCTGCGCTGCGTGAAAACGAGTTCGACGCGGCCCGCGCGGCGCTGAAGCCGGCCGGAGCTTTCGGCATCGACACACTCAAGGAAGACCTGTCGGCAAAACTGGCCGCCATAGACAGGCTGGCGAAGGAGGGTGTATATCGCGGGCAGTGGGCTGATGTCGAGAAGCGCGTGCGCGCGATGCTGGCCGACGAGAACTGGGAAGGCGCGGCTGCGGAGCTTGAGAAGGCCCGCGAGCTTCCGCGCGAGTTGTTTGGCGCGGCCAGCGAGCAGCTTGCACGCGCGATAGACGATGGGCGCGAGGCCGCCGTCGCGCGCGAGCTTGCAAAGCTGGAAGCGATCAAGGAGGCCGCGGCAGGCCTGCAGGCGGCCTTCGACGAGCAGGTGAGGCCGCTGGCCGCCGAACGCAAATACGATGAAGCCGCCGCGCTGCTCAAAACGCTGGCCGGGCAAGCCGAATATGGGCTTGCCGCCGAACACGCCGAAGCCCTGAGGCGCGACATTGCCCGCCTGCAGGATTTCTGGAAAGAGGCAGACGCTCGCGCCGGAGCGCTTCGACCCAACACTGCCATCACGGTACGAGGCAAACACGTTGCTTTCAATGGTTACAAGAACGGCAAGATCAGTTGGAAGATAGGCTCGGCCGAAATCGCAATTGAACTGACACGCCTGTCAGGGACGGAGGTGGTGGAGCTGATGGGCGGCGGCTATCCCGAAAACACCGACCTCGCCATGCAAGGGGCGGCATTTGCAGTTTACGACAAGGATTGCGACCGCACCCTGGCCAGCAAGATGCTTTCCAAGGCACAGCCCTGCCCCGATCTGGAACGCTACACGATCATGGCGGGCGGCGCCTACGATTACGGAGCGGACGAGCAAGCCGCAGAAAATGCATTTGCGAAGCTGATCAAGAGCGCGACGCCCGACAATGCCGGCAAGCTTCGCGCGGAATTCTTCGAAAGCTTCGGGCACACGAGGTTCTACAACGAGCACCTGTTCGACCTCGAGAAGCTGGGCAGCCGCGAAGACGCCGTCGCTGCCGACTCGCTCGGCATTCCATTGCTGGAAAAGGAGCCGGACCTGAAGCGCGCACTGGTAGGCTGCTGGCCGCTGGATGGCACCAAGGGCGGGCTGATACCGGACATCTCGGGCAAGGGCAACCACGGGCGGGTAAACGGCACAATAGCCTTCGCGCGCGGCGTGCGAGGTGCAGCGGCGCGATTGGACAAGGCTCACGCGGAGATTCCCGCCCGCGCCGGCATGTGGCCAAAAGGCTCGTTCACGATCGACTTCTGCATCAGGGCACATTCGCTGAAAGCCAACTACTGGGGCTCGATGGGCCCGAGAATTGTGGGGGTTGGGACCGACAGATACGGCTATCCCGAGAAAGACGGAGGTTTCGGCCTGCGCATCTCCCCCTCATATATCTCCTTCAACCTCACTTCCAGCTACCGCTACTACTACGGCTCCGACGAGCATCCCATCGGCACGGAGAAATGGTATCATATAGCGGCGGTGCTCGACGTCGACAAGGGGCAGTCGGTGATTTACGTAAACGGCGACGCATACACCAGCCGCACGACCGGCGCCAGCTTCACCAGCCTTCAGCCGCTGGAGATCGGCGGCACACGCACGCGCCGCTTCCAGGGCCTCATCGACGAATTCCACCTGTGGGCGATGCCGCTTAACGCCGAGCAGATCGCGGCACTGGCCGACGGCTACGGCCTCGGCCCCGGCGGTGTGACCAGCAAGGTACTCGATGAGAACCGTGAGGCGGTCGAAGCATTCCAGGAGAAGCTGACGCAGAAGATAACCTACGAATGCAGCAACGTGCCGCTCCACTACGTAGCGGTCGGGCTGCTGAATATTGCAGGAGTGCCTTACCAGTGGGAGCGCTCGGGCCGCGTCGCAGGCAATCTTTCGCTCAAGCTGCTGAGTCTCGAGCGCACCGAGCTTGGCGCCGGAGAACTCCTGCTCAACCTGCTCGAGCCGCTGCAGCTTTCCTATGACGTGGACGCAGACGGCGTGGTGCTGAAGCCATTGGAGGGCGCCACGATCGTGGCTGCACCAAGCGAAGAAGGTCTCATAGAAGACAAATTGCGCGGTGTTGTGACGCTGAAGGTGCCTTATCCCGAGTACCGCGAGCACGCGCCCCCGCACCAGATAACCGTACCTTACGCCGTGAAGGTGATCCTCGAGCAGGTGGACGTGCCGTATTCGTTCGAGGCGTCCGTGCGCAACATCGGCCCTACTGCCAACAAGTGGATCACGCCCAACATCGTCGAACACCCCTGCAAGGAGGCGCTGGATATCATCCTCAGGCCGGAGCTTCTGACATACGTTATCAGGAACGGGAGGCTCGTCCTCCAGCGCCAGTAGCGGCAGCCGCGCAGCCCCGCCGCATACTCCGGAAACCTTTTTCCACTTGCGCTTTGGTGGTTTTTTCGTACCATGACAAGCATATCGAACGCCGCCAACGGAATGCTGATATGCCTGGAAACAACAAGTGGACCATCGTGGGGCTGGGCGAGATACTGTGGGACATGCTGCCCGGCGGCAAAAAGCTGGGCGGCGCTCCGGCAAATTTCGCATACCATGCGCATGCGCTCGGCGCCGATGCCGCCGTGGTCAGTTGCGTCGGCCGCGACCCGCTCGGTTGCGAGATCGTCGAGCGACTTGCGTCGCTGGGCCTCAGCTCCCGATACATCGCCACGACCTACGAATATCCGACCGGCACTGTCGATGTCAAGGTCGACGCGGCGGGCGTGCCTGAATACACCATCCACGAAAATGTGGCCTGGGATTACATCCCCCTCACCGACGACCTGCTCGAGCTGGCCGCACGGGCCGACGCCGTGTGCTTCGGCACGCTGTGCCAGCGGTCGCCTGTTTCGCGCAACACGATAAGGCGGTTTCTGCAAGCAACTCGCCCCGATTGCCTGCGTGTGTTCGACGTGAACCTCCGCCAGCACTATTTCGACGAGGCGACGCTTGAGGAATCGCTCGCGCTGGCGAATGTCGTGAAGCTCAACAACGACGAGATGGCGGTGATGGCGAAAAGGTTCGGCAGGACATTCACGCAGGCTGCGGCCGGCGGCGCGATGAATGTGCTGGCGATGACGCTGGGCGACAATGGCAGCCTGCTGAGCCGCGAAACGGAGGAATCGAAGCAACAGGCGGCGGCGGTGAAGGTGGTCGACACAGTGGGTGCGGGCGATGCGTTCACCGCGGCGCTCGCCGTTGGCCTGCTGGGTAAGCTCGATCTGGAAACGATCAACCGCGCTGCATCGCGGCTGGCCGGCTATGTGTGCACCCAACAGGGCGCAACGCCAGTTGTGCCGCCGGAACTGCTTGCCACGCTTTTTGGGAAACCGGAAGAAGAATGAATATAATCCTGCCGGTTTCAGACACCTTCCGTTACGATCACCTGGGCTTTCATGGGAATGATTGGATCGACACACGCGACCTGGACGCCTTCGCCCGCAAGTGCGCTGTTTTCGAGAATTGCTACTATCTGAGTTCATTCATGCGCGAGCACGGGGGCGGCCAGGAATTTGTGCTTAACAAATGACACGGCCGGCGTTGCCTGATGCAGTGCCGATGCGTCACAAACAGCATTTATAAGGAAAGCAGTATGTCGAAGGTCAGGATCGGTTTCGCGGGCACCGGCTCGATGGGGCAGTGTGCTCATCTGAAGAATTACGTTACGATTGACGGATGCGAGGTCGCGGCCCTTGCCGAGCTTCGCGAAGGTTTGGGCCGGCGCGTGGCGGAGAAGTATGGCGTGCCGAAGGTTTACAGGAATTACGAGGAGATGGTGGCGAATGAGAAGCTCGACGGGATCGTGGCGTCGCAGCCGTTCAACCGGCACGGCGTTCTGGTGCCTGAGCTTCTGAAAGCGGGCGTTCCGGTTTTCACCGAGAAACCGCTGGCGGCATCGGTCGAGGTGGGCGAGCGGATTGTGAAATCGGTGCAGGAGAGCGGCACGTGGTACATGGTGGGCTACCACAAGCGCAGCGATCCGGCAACGATGTATGCGAAGGCGGAGATCGAGCGGCTCAAGGAGAGCGGCGAGCTTGGCAAGATGAAATTCGTGCGGATAGTCATGCCCCCCGGCGACTGGGTGGCCAACGGTTTCATCGATATCGTCAGCAGCGACGAGAAGCCGGGCAAGCTCGACTTCGACCGGCCTGCATCGGATATGGACGCCGATACGTACGAGAAGTACATAGCGTTTGTGAACTATTACATCCACCAAGTGAACCTGCTTCGGCATCTGCTGGGCGAGAACTACAAGGTCACGCACGCGGACCCGTCGGGCGTGCTGCTTGTGGCGCAAAGCGAAAGCGGAGTTACCGGTGTGATCGAGATGGCGACCTACCAGACGACGATCGACTGGCAGGAGAGCGCGCTGGTGACGTTCGACCGCGGCTACGTGAAGATCGACCTGCCCGCGCCGCTGGCGAGCAACCGGCCCGGCCGAGTGGAGATCATGCGCGACAGCGGCAAGTCGACGCCGATGACGATGTCGCCGACGCTGCCGTGGATTCACGCCATGCGCCAGCAGGCGATGAATTTCGTGGCGGCGATCAAGGGCGAGATGAAACCGCTGACCGAGGCCGCCGAGGCCCTCGAGGACCTGAAGGTCGCGCGTCAATACATCCGCCTGAAAACGGGCAATTAACCGTTGCCGGGAATGATTGCCATGCCGATCTCCGAACGCGAAAGCTGGCTGCGCGCGCTCCGCTTTCAGAAGCCGCTGTGCGAAGGAATGGAAGAATACGCGCTGCGCAGTGTGGAGCTGACGCGGCCGGAGAATTAAGAACCGATTTCAACAAGGAGCTGTTTCAATGCCACTCAAGTTTCGCAAGGTGCTGATCGCCGACGAGCGTTACGAATCGGCCGGCGTGATGGATGTCA
>Ga0210003_1003796_pt1 | contig 12138 bp, 10 predicted proteins | sample LantaG_FD_182804 | JGI IMG/M metagenome (GOLD analysis project Ga0210003, IMG submission 182804) | Deep subsurface microbial communities from Baltic Sea to uncover new lineages of life (NeLLi) - Landsort_02402 metaG (SPAdes) (version 2) | ecosystem: Environmental > Aquatic > Marine > Oceanic >...
CCAGACGGAAAAAAAGGGCCGGTCAGGACTGAATATTGACAGCCGGGGCGGTCTCGGCTATATACATATCAGGCGGCACATTTTTGTTCCGCCAAGTGGGACACTTTTACTCCGCCGTTTACAATCCGTCAGGCTTTCGAGGTTTGGGCCTATTGAGGATATTGCGAACCGTAGAAGCTGAAATGAAGATGTTCAGCAATGCCAGCTGGTTTGCAATCCGAATCCGACCCCAACTAACGTTAGATTTTGTTATTTCCCATATCAGAGAAGCTATTTCCATGGGTGTTTTATTCGCACGACTGCTGGACTGCTGTGGATCTTCGATCTTATGCAGCCACCGGTAGAGAGTAGATCTGGCGATGCCAAAATACTCAGTTACCCTACGCCTTGGTATCTGGAATGTTTCCATTTGCCAGAGGATGAGAAGCTTTTCTCGAAGGGTGTATCGATGATTTTTCTGTTTCTTCTTGATCCCTTTTTGAAGGATTGACATCTGCATCTTTAGCTGTTCGACCATGTTCCTGAGAAAGATGATTTCCTTATCTTTTTCGCCAATATCCATAGCTGCAAGGCGCTTTAGGCTCCGTTTTCGAACTCTTCCTGAGAATTGGGCAACAATTATGGCAGCCTTGATAATCAGCGAAACAGCAATGGTAGCGATATCGAGGTTCTTGTCCATGAGATCTATTTCAACTCCTCCAAAAGATTTAAAAAAACAACTCAAGAGGAGGTATTATAGCATTAAGTGGTCAAATACGCTAATGAGACGGCTGGCGATGTAAATGCTTATTTTCTAGGAAGATAGGGTAGTTGTCACGTGGTCCCATTTACGCTTGACAAGCGCATTTGTTTTTGAGTTCGTTCATTGAAAACGTTGACGCCCGATAATTTTTATGTTAATTGTGTCCTTGGCCTAAAAAATAACATTTTTTAGGACTCGACTTAGGGAAGATCTGTGTCTGTGGAGACATTTTGGTATCATAAAGTCACCATATAAATTGTAGTGTTTTTCAGGGCCTGGAAAAGTTGAATAGTCACTCTTGAACAGCTTCTGTTTGAGGCAGTTTTGCTCGCAACTCTTTGGCCTTCACGGACGAGTTCATTTGTTGAGCCGTGGTTTCAGGAATCCTGTCTATCTTTTTTCCAGGCGAGAACCTTCCGAAATCGAAACTGAAAGACATGAATCGGAAAGGAGTATCCCATCCAGAAAGCCCGCAAGACCTGGATCAAGATGAACAAATAGCAATCGGTATCGAGAAGGGCAGTCAGGTTTGTCCTCAACTTGAAATGGTTCAGACGTCAACATGTCGTCTTTCTTGACGATTTCACACAACGTCAACTCAAACTTGAGTTTGCTCGTTGATCGAAGAGCGGCTTACCTGGCCGGTACGAGCCGTTCCGTCCGGAGAGGGTTGGGCAATGCCCCACTTCCTACCGGGATCCACCAAGAATACAATCCAGAACAAAACGTTGCGGAATTGCGTGCCGAGTGCGCTTGACTGAAAATGGCACTACTGATATAATGGCGATTGAGCAAACTCAGCTATGCCAGCGGTGCTTTGTGAAAGGAGATAACTTATGCGTAAACAAACGGCTTTTACGCTCATCGAACTTTTGGTGGTTATCGCTATCATTGCGATGCTGATGGCCGTGTTGATGCCGGCCCTGCACAGTGCGCGCGAACAGGGCATGCGGGCGGTTTGTCTGAGCAACCTGAAGCAGTTGACCCTCGCTTGGCAGGTGTACGCCGACGAGAACGAAGACCGGATCGTCAGCTCGATTACCACGCCGGCACTTCTGCCCCGACTCGGCCTGATCGGCGAGGCGTGCTGGGTCCTCGATGACTTCTATACTACTGACTACCAGGAGAGAATCGATGCCATCGAGAACGGGGCACTGTTTGCCTACACCCGGGACCTCGATCTTTATAAGTGTCCCTCCGGCGTCCGCGGTGAGACCCGGACCTACGTCATCAACAACGCTATGAACGGCAACACCGACCGTTGTGACTGGAGCCCGCCGGAGGATGTCAGTTGGAACATCAAGAGAACCACAGAGATTCGCCAGCCCGCAACCCGGTTAGTCTTCGTCGACCAGGGACGCATCGGCCCCGAAGGGTGGGTGACCTGCTATAGTCAGCCCAGTTGGTGGGACTGGGTCCCCGTCCGCCACGGCAAAGGTACTACCTTCTCCTTTGCCGACGGTCACTGTGAATACTGGAAATGGAAGGACCCGCGCACGCTCACTCATAGTTGGCGTTGGCGCGATCGGCCCGGTGACCCTTATCAACCGGGCAATCCGGACCTCCACAGGGTTCAGAAAGCAATGTGGGGCGAACTGGGCTATAGTCCCGAGTAAGGAGATTACTTATGCGAGGACGAAATGCTTTTACGCTAATCGAGCTATTGGTGGTCATTGCCGTTATTGCAGTGCTGATGGCTGTCCTGATGCCGGCGCTAAACAGGGCCAGAGAGCAGGGTAAACGGGCCGTGTGCATGAGCAACCTCAAGCAGCTTATGCTTGCCTGGGTGATGTATGCAGATGACGACGACCAGAGGATCGTCAATTCCTGTACGGTGAGTGGAACGGGTGGACACCCTCCATCGGAGCCCTGCTGGCTCTACTTCTATAACGAGCCATTAGAGCAGGTCCGCATCGATGGAGTGAAAAGGGGATCCTTATTTCCTTACGTCAATGATTTGAAGCTGTATAAGTGCCCCACGGGTATCCGCGGTGAGGTAAACACCTACGGTATCGTGGATGCAATGAATGGGGAGATGGCGTACCAGAGCGTGCCGAAAAGCGTGTACATTCTCAGGAAGACCCAGATCGAGCGTCCGGGCGAGCGGTTTGTGTTCGTGGATGAGGGTAGGACCTCCACCCAGAGCTGGACCGTGCCTTATGCCCAGGAGCGGTGGTGGGACTCGCCTCCGGTCCGGCACGGCAACGGCAGCAATTGGGGATTTGCGGACAGCCACGTGGAATACTGGAAATGGCGGGACTATCGAACCACTCAACTCGGCAAGCAGGAAGGCAACTGGAATGATCTGGTCACTGCCAAGGGCAATGAGGACCTCTACCGTGTGCAGAGGGCCGCGTGGGGCAAGTTAGGGTACGAGCCAAATCCTTCCGACCTATAGCCAGAATTGATGTTACTCGAATTCCTGCAATAACTTCAGTGATTTGCGGTCGAGCTTGTGGCCGTGGAAGTCCTCGTATTTCACGTCTTTTCGGCCGGAGACAGATGCAACCATCAAAAACAATTTATCCCGGATTTCCCAAGTAGTGGGTGACAAATGGAGTTGAACTTGATAGTATAAAGCCTATGTGGACCATTCAAGCCTGTCTTGCCTCGCAGATACGGGAGAACTCAACGGGTGAAACACGTAAGGACGCTCTGAGGCTCGATTTTGATCGTAAATTGAAGCTTGAATTTTACGGAACCAAGGTCACCAGTGACGCTGGGCTGCTGGCCTGCCGTGAGCTTGATGAAGCACTCGGCCCGACCTCGGCGATCGATTCAGAGCTTCGTGACAACCTAACTCCGAAAGAACAAGCGGTACAGCATTGCTGCTTTGCTCAGGCAGTCGATCTACAGCAGATTGGCTGGTTACGATGACACCAATGATGCAGAGCGTTTATGTGTTGATCCTGCGATGCGGCTGTGCCGCAAACGCTCTTTCGAGAAATCCTTGACCGAATCCGGCGGTTGCGTTTTTTGACAATACCCGTGAGGCCGGGATGATGTGTGGTACTGCTGAAAAAATGGTTCTGGAATGGAGGCCAACAGCGGCGGTCTGCCAAAATAGGAAGAAAAGGTGGCTTCTCGGCGTAAATGTTCAACTTTTCTGGCGCTTTTTGCGAGACAATTCGCTGGGGCGGCCAGAGACTTGTTGCAATCTCGATGAGATTTTAATATTATGCGGCTTCAAGTTTACAGGAGCGGTTGAGCGAAGTGTATATGGGAAATCCCGGTTAATAAAATGACAGGAAAATCATAATGAGTATTGAAGTATCGGGAATTTCCGGAAGTCCTATAGAAAACAGTAACACGGACCGACTTGTTCAGGCCGTATTGGATGCAACCGAACTGGAATTCGAATTTGTGAAACTGAGCCAAATTAACATCAGACCCTGCCTTGCCTGTAAACAGTGTGTTCCGGACAACATCTGCAAAGTTAAGGATGATTTTCCGGAACTTGCAGAAAAAATCAAGAAGGCCAGGGCATTGATTATTGGTGCATATACTCCCTATAAGCAGATAGACGGTTTCACAAAAGCGCTTCTTGAGAGATTCTGGTCGCTGAGACATGTGACCAACCTGCTCAGGGGCAAGCTGTGTGCAACGGTTCTGACCCACCTGAGTCCCGATGCGGCGGATAATGTCAAACAGGCATTGGCCATACAGTTGAAGGAAATGGAACGTATGGAGCTTGTTGGGCAAGTGATGATTAAGGGCAACATTCCCTGCCTGACCTGTGGCGAGGGAGATGAATGTGAGATGAGCGGATTAAGAAAACGTTACGGACCGGATGCCAGGTCATCCGATTACCCATACGTACGGGTCGAGGATCAGAAAGAAGTATGGGAAGAAGCAATGAGAATCGGCCGTCTAATCGGCCAGCGCGTACGAATAACTAATCGGGGCTAAAACTCCGTATAAGCATCTCATGAACTCGGGCGTGTCTTTCGCCGCGCTACAGTCACGCCGGTTATGCAGAGGGTTATCCATTATGAATATGAGTGATCCACGACAAGGCAAAGTAACCATCAAGTCAGAACGACCGTGGGGAGACATTCACATGGTTGTCAGAAACCAAGAATGCAGCGTGGATCTCACCCACGTTCATCCTGGCCATCGTGCAAGTTTACATTCACATGCTGAAAGATATGAATTATTTCATTTTCTTGATGATGGCGCATATTTAGAGATTGACGAAAAAATATATCGGCCTAAAGTTCACGATGAATTCATGATAGAACCGGGTCAGCAACACAGATTCTGGGCTGGTGAAGTTTCGTTTCGAATGCTGGTTGTTTGCTTTGGCCAGTGGAGAGTCGAAGATCAGGACCGTCATGAGGACGACTATGGTCGGGAAGGTCAGAAGTTGGAGATATGATTAAGATTTTGAAACCAGTTGTGAGCAGGAGTCGGTGATGATGTGTAACAAAGGAAAACTGAAAATAGTGTCAGGGATAACTGCAGCGCTGCTGCTCTGCACGCTTCTGTGTCCTCTCCGGGCTCAGGATGACACGCGGACGCGAGAAGAGATGATTAAGGCCTGTCTGGAAAAAGTGGAACTGGTCAAAGAAGGCATGCAGCGATGGGCGTCTGAAGGACGCAGTCCCCATGAGGTCGGAATAATCATGCGCGATGAATTCCCACCCCACATGCATGACCGCCGCTTTCGTGAGGCAGAAAAAGTCCTCGATCGCGTTCTGGAAATACTGAAAAAAGAAGCGCCGGTAGAGAAGCCGAAAGACCTGAAAAAATATCTTCGGAAAACAGAAGAACCACAATATCTGATTCTTCCGATACATGAAGCCGGTGGTCTGTATGGCGGCCAGACCGTGGCCTTTGAGAAGGCCATTGAACGTGCTGTCGAGAAGCTCGGCAAGGCTAACAATGCCAAAAAGAGAAACTGGGGGTTTCACCTGATCATTCCGGTCTGGAGGTTAGATCCCCAATACAGCGAGAATAAACGTGCCGATATCACGCGAGCCGTCCGGGGAGCTTTTGATGTCGCCCTTCGCCACAATGTTGCGGTTCATTTTACTATTGAAACACATGAATGGCCAAACAGATCGGATCTATGGAACTATTCGGAAAAAGGCAAAAGCGGTTATGATCCGAAAAACAAAGCAAATGTAGAATGGCTGGACTTCGACGGCACGCCGCATCCGCATCGGTACCGTGACTGGGGAACGGCCGAACGCATGGCGCCGGTCATCTGCTACAACAGCCCATCCGTCCTCAGGGAAGTTTCCCGTCTGGTAAACGAGGTCGTAGCGCCACCGCTTAAAAAGGGACTGGAGAAACTGAAACAGGAAGGCAAGGATCATCTTCTCTCAGGTATTACCGTCGGCGCCGAGCCGTCGCTTCCGAACTATGAGAACATCGATAAGATTAATCCGAAAATCGCCAAGTTGATGGATGAGGATAAATCACCCAAGGTTCGCCTGGGATACAACGCGCTGACCAACATGGGTTACAGCAAAGACAAGCCGCCGGAAGATTTTGGCAGGGCGTTGGCAGGGATCAATAAAGAGTACACTTCCTACTGGTCCCGGAAACTTGCCGAGGCGGGAATTCCCACTGAAAAAATGTATACGCACGTTGCTGCCGGCGCAGGTGTCATCGGCTCTCCGATGGTGGAATTCACCAATGCTCCTATAGAGATTGCGTTCAATGACTATTCGCGCCCCGGATGGACGACATATCCGGTCGGGCCGCTTCGGAATGATTTTGAAGCATTGTACACCGAGCTTGAACGTCACGGGAATCCTCATTGGGCAAGCACTGAGGCAAGTCCGACCATGGGGCCTTCCGGCGGGAAAAATGCACTGACGACTAAGGACTATCTGGCCAGGCACTTTGATTATGGAGCAACGGTCATCGTGTTTAATACCGGCGCGACAAGCAAGGAACTTACAGACTCGTTGACAGAAGGTGTCTGGGGCGTACATGCCGTCAATGCATACCGGACATTTCTCAATCCTGGGAAATACCCCCCTGAATGATATCAACAGAAACAAACTCACGTCTTCGTCGCATTCAGTTGTAAGCAGACAACTTCACGTCGTGCCGGATGGGTCAGGGCTAAAGGGGGCATGCCGTTTTATACGGCTTAAGCCCCAGCCTGATGGTGACTACATCTGCTTAACATTAATGTCTATTTCTGCAAGAATCTCTTCTGCCGTAATACAATTGTCTTCCATGACTTGCCTCACAATAAAATAAACGAAGATCTGAAACTGCCGCTAAGATAAGTCCTTGTAATGCAAGCAGTTACATGGCGCCAGAATACAATCTCACACACGGGAAGGTATTTGGATTGATCTTTCCTCTTGCAGTTAGTATTATCGGACTGTGTTTGGCATTTGGCTAATTTGGCTCATTGCCACTTCCATGGAGGACCACTGAGGGCCCGAGCCTGCTAAATCAGGCACGGGGTGCGTGCGTTGTGAACGGATGGGAAGATGAGGATTCATGTCAACTATTTATCTGGAGGTACTTGATCATGAGAAGAAAACAGATGTTGATGATGTTGCTTGGGATATTGTTTACATCCCAAGTATGGGCATGGGAATTCAATACTGACGATGACACACAGGGTTGGAAAGGTGTGCGTGCAGGCGTAGAAGTCAAAGATGGCGTACTGACCGCCAGCGTTGTCGGCGATGCCAGTGGAAATGATCCATGGATCGAAGCTCCGTTTGGACCATATGACGCCAACGAAGTCGGTGGTTGCTATATGAAAGTCAAATGGTCTGTACCTAATGCCTCACAATTTGGGTCGACCAGGTTTTACTGGTTCCCAGCGTCAGGAGGACATAACAGTGTTGCGTATGTGGCGCCTGATGATCCTAACGAGTTTAGTCTCGTATATATTGATCTTCTAAATCGTGAGGCACTGGAGAATGATAATTATTGGGAAGGTTTGATTAATAACTTCCGGATCGACCTGGCGGATGGTCCGGCTGTTGGTGAAGATTACACCGTTGATGTTGACTGGATTCGCATGGAGAGTCAATACATCGACAATGAAAGCTTTGAATATTCAGGTGTTGGCGATAATACGTTTTGGGGTTGGGAAGTTTCCGCAGATCAAGAGAATTTTACCTTCGAGAGCACAAATGTGAGATCTCGTGACTGGGCCTTGAAGGTCACCGGCAAAGGCGCCTACCAACATGCCGCGCAGAACATTAAAGGCGGCATAGAGATGGAAAAGGGATCAATAATCAACTTGACAGGCGCATTACTGATCCCTGCAGCCAGTTGGAATGAGGGATCATCCATCTGGTTCCGCATACGTGAATTGACCAATGATGGTCAAGAAAATCTCAGCACACCTATTGTGGTTACTACCTTTGATGATTGGTTCGAGTTCAGCGCTGAATTGACCCTGATTCATGAACCAGCCGACAGGGCGGCCGTGGATGTACAGCTATTTTCCCTAACGCCAGAGGGCACCGATTTCTACGCTGACGACATTTTTGTGGATGTGCTTGAACCGCCTGCGCCTGATGAAGACAAGTATTGGAAATGGTACAAGAGCAGTTGGGAATTCAATACTGACGGCGATCTTGAGGGTTGGGGATTAAATCAATCCGCTGATCCTCCTGCTATTGCCAGTGGTGAGGTCAGTAATGGTGCTCTGACGTTGACCATGGAAGCAGGCCGGGAGGATCCCTGGATTCTCGGCCCTGCAGGGCCCTTCTACACAGGCAAGTCTACTGGTTTGGTAGCGCGCATGCGCGTGTCAAGCGGCACAGCGACTGGAAACTACGAGAACTTCTGGTTCTTTGATGAGGGTGGTTTCAGCAATGTGTTCTTCGATGTACCGGTAGTTGGCGAGTGGTTTGTCCTGTATACGGATCTGTCCGAAGACGCGGCGTGGAATGGCTGGATTAACAACATTCGCTATGACGTGGGCGATTTCTATCAAGAGCAGGCAACCGTTGAATTCGATTGGATCCGCTTTGTGGATGAATACGTCAACAACAATGGTTTCGAGGGATCACTTGAACCTTGGTTCCATGAGGGCGCTGGAGATTTGAGCACCTTCTCATTGAGTTCTGAGCAGGTCTTCTCCGGCGAAACAAGCTTGAAGATCGAGGGTGTCGGTGGCTTCCATGCACTTACCCAAAGCGTGGAAGGTTGGGACCAGATTCCGATTGGTGCCACAGTCAGTGTCAAAGGATACTATTATGTCCCGTCCGAGACCTGGGACCCCAATGGAATCGTCTGGTTTCGCATTAATGAGTATGACGGCAGCAGTCCGCCAGTAGAGAACTATTCTCCATGGCTCACTGAGCCGGTTTTGGATGCCTGGACTACCTTTGAATACAGCATTACAACGATTTATGAACCTGAAGATCGAGTGCATATGTCGTGCCAGTTATTCTCTAATTGTATATCTGGGACTATCGTTTATGCTGATGATGTGTTTGTATCGGTCGAAGCTCAAGAGCCTCAGTCTGGTTGGCCGGTAAACTGCGTCAAGCTTGCCGAGGGACAGGAGATTATCACTGATGGCGTGGTCACGCCCGAGGAGTACGCAGGGGCTCAAGCCTTGATTATCAATAATGATACTCTCACGGCTAATGATCCTTACCTGCCGTATGTCCATAATGCCCAAACTATGAATAGTGACGGTCCGAACCTGGATGATTTTAGCGTCACGTACTACTTCATGTGGGATGATGAATTCCTTTACGTAGGTGTTGTAGCACAGGATGACATCAATACTCAATATGGGGATACGCCAAATCTTATGGACTGCATGCAGTTTGTACTTGCTGAGACTCCTCAGGAGCAGAGTCTTAACATGATCTATATTCCTACAATCGCGCCGGCTGATGCAGACGGCAATCTCCTGGCAAAAACCGACTTTGGCGGTTTCATCCTGTATCCTGTTGCTGAAGAGTCGGAAAAAGCCGGAGGTGTCAACCCTGACACACAGGACTGGACCGTTGAGGTTAAGATTCCGTGGGTGGCAATGATTGGTGACTTCTCCGGGGACATCCTCCAAGGGGACGCGGACGGTGACGGCGAGAATGTATTCCCTCCAAGCATCGGCGATGTTGTTGGCTTTGCAGCCTTTGGCATTGATGTTGACAGTAGCGCCGGCTATTCTTTCTTCGCTTGCACCCATGAATTCATGCCGTGGGAAGGCGTTGGTTTGGGTGAGCTACGCTTTGTCGAACCGGTAGAGTAATTAGCTTATATGTTCTTGAAAATGCAAGGATTCGGCGGGGCTGATTGAACTGTCCCGCCGAGTCCGCATTCGCTTGTCAAGCGACCATCGGACCGCCTCGCAACTGCTGTACTTGTCAAGCATAAGTGGGACCGCCGTAACATCTGATCTATCCTATTGAAGTACAAGCATTTATACACGCAAGGCCGTCGTTAGCGTTTTCGGCTATTTCAGGCTATAATACTCCCTTTGGAATTTGCTTTCCACATCTTTTGGAGGAATAACAATTGCCAAGCAAACTTTGGGTCAGGGTTAAACCTCTGAATTCCCAACGTATGTGTCCTGAAAAACGGGCAGGCGTACGTGACAGTTCAACGTTCATTGAAAACGATGGCGTCCTATATTTTTTGTGGAAATTTCGTTATCCCAACAAAAAATAACATTTTTTAGGACTCATTTCGGGTAAAATAAGTGTCTGTGGAGTCAAAACGGTGTCATGTTGTCACCATATAAATTGCGGTGTTTTTCGGCTTATAAAAAGGCTAATTTACGTGTTCTATGTCACTCTTCTAAAGCTTCCGTTTGGTCGAGTAGACGTAATATAGTTCTTTCCGTTAACCGTGCAGCGCACCTTCCGGAGCCATATATAGAGTCAAGATGTCCTCTGATCTTGGCGATGTATTTTAGCTCCTAAAAAAGTTTACTTTTCGAGAAATTCTGATGTTTTACTGTTCTTAGAAAGGGTGCCTTTGGTATGCGTCTGATGGGCTGATTGGGTTGATTCTGGAAAGACTCAATAGGGTAACTTTCCAATCGGCATTTGAAAACAACGTCCTTTGTTGTATAATATCTTAAGCCTCTCAAGAAATTATAACGTCGTGGATGCATTTGTTTAGAGCGAATCATATTCTGTGTGTTCTTTATCAGTGGCTTTGGGCTGGAAAAGATCAGATCTGATTTTCCAGTACGACTATGACTGATGTTACACGCATTTTGAACGCGATTGAGCAAGGAGATGCTCGGGCAACAGAAGAACTACTTCCGTTGGTCTATGAGGAGCTTCGTTGTCTTGCCGCCCAGAAGCTATCCCACGAAAGGCCCGGTCAGACCCTGCAGGCAACAGCACTGGTGCACGAAGTATATCTCAGATTGGTCGGAACGGAGGATCAAAGCTGGGATAACAAGGGGCATTTTTTCAAGGCCGCTGCGGAGGCGATGCGGCGGATTCTCATTGAGAACGCAAGACGAAAGAAAACCGACAGGCGCGGAGGCGATCAGAAGCGTGTAGAGCTCAATGAATCTGCCGGGGTGGAAGCAGGAGACTGAACAGTTTTGGAGGAAATCCTTACCCTGGACGAGGCCCTGCAGAAGCTTGAAGCAAAGGACCGACTCAAAGCCGACCTGATTAAGCTGAGGTTTTATGCGGGCCTGACTATTGAACAGAGTGCGGAAAGTCTGGGCATTTCACTAACTACGGCTAAAACTCACTGGGCATATGCCCGAGCGTGGCTGCTTCGGGAAGTCGGTTAGAACCGCACCGGTAAATTTTTTCATATTTTTCAGAAATTTTCCGGCCAGTGGAGGCTCAAATCTCGCATTGTATTATAGAGACCTCTCGAAAAGGAGCTCAACCGTGGGAACAGAACATATAAATGAAGAAGAGATTTTTCGCAACGCAATCCAGCTCGAAAATCGCGTTGAGCAGGCACGTTATGTGAAAAAGGCTTGTGGCGATGACATTGAGCTGCGTAAAGCGATAGAAGAGCTGCTACAGCATCATTACACAAGCAGTATCCTCGATGCTCCGGCATTTGAAGCGGGCTTTCTGGATGAGGGAACTGCCGTAACAGAGGCCCCCGGCTCTATAATTGGTCGATACAAGCTGCTGGAGAAGATCGGCGAAGGCGGGATGGCCGTGGTTTACATGGCCGAGCAGGAAAAGCCTATTCGCCGCAAAGTCGCCCTGAAAATCATCAAATTAGGCATGGATACCAAGTCGGTAATCGCCCGCTTCGAGGCCGAGCGTCAGGCCCTGGCGCTGATGGATCATCCGAATATTGCAAAGGTTTTCGACGCCGGGGCGACAGAAACCGGCCGGCCCTATTTTGTGATGGAATTGGTCAGAGGGGCCTCAATCACTGAATACTGTGATCAGAATAACCTGAGCATGGAGGAACGGCTGACATTATTTATCCAGGTCTGCACAGCCGTCCAGCAC